>Ga0209911_100019_pt1 | contig 313419 bp, 298 predicted proteins | sample FECB21metaG_FD_188301 | JGI IMG/M metagenome (GOLD analysis project Ga0209911, IMG submission 188301) | Cyanobacterial communities from the Joint Genome Institute, California, USA - FECB-21 (SPAdes) (version 2) | ecosystem: Environmental > Aquatic > Thermal springs > Hot (42-90C) > Microbial... | reverse complement strand
GTATCGTTCGATCGACGAGTTGCAGCCTGATCTCGATCGGTGGATTCGCGAATACAATGAGGTGAGACCGCATCAAGGCCGCTGGTGCTTCGGCAAAACGCCGATGCAAACGTTCCTCGATGCAATGCCGATGACGAAGGAGAAGATGATCGCAGCCTGACCGTATCGGACACCAAAACCCAGTCGCTCAACAGGCACAGTCTGTCAGATCGAGTTGCGGCTAATACAAAAAAACCAATGTCATACTTTGTTCGGTACTCCAACTTTCATTCCGAAAACACTGCAACATTCCCTTGTACGGACGTCCACCCGCACGCAGCTCAAGGATACGCATCTTTGGACTAAGCATGTCGCGCACCAAACCAAGCACGCCGTCGACGAGCAAGTCGATGCTCTTGGTTTTCTCAAATCTGGTGTGACAATTTCCCCAATATACCGTTACCGCACTCGATTCAGCTTCCAGACTTACGTCGAAGCCATTGGGCAAAGTTGCAGGTATGTCAAAGCGACAATAGTCGGGCAGTTCGGATGAAGTGCTAAACGCGATATGACTGCTTTCTAGGACAGCGGTTGCATCACGCAGCAACATTTCCGCAAGCGTCATGTGACACCTGTTGGCGCACGGTCTCACACCGCCTCTACCAGCAATCCGGCGAAAGTTGTGCGCGCGCATCGAGAAATTCGATCCCGATAATACGCCCTCCCGCGTCGTAATCAAACACGACCCCTGGGGCGACCTCTGCGCTTTCGAGGATATCTTGCTTTAACAAGCGGATATAGGCCGCACTGTCTTCAGGAATATATTTGATTTTCGGTGTCCCCTCTGCGTGGCTCTCATCCGCAAGTTACAGAGTCGCTATGTCCCCCTCACCCGGCGCGCCACCCTCTCCCGCAAGCGGGAGAGGGAAAGATCACACATCCACCTTTAGCGCCGCGATGAAAGCCTCCTGCGGGATGTCCACCTTCCGGTACTGGCGCATCTTCTTCTTGCTTGCTTGCTTGCCTTCCTTCTGCTTCTCCAGAAGTTTGCGCTTGCGGGTGGCGTCACCGCCGTAACACTTTGCCGTCACGTCTTTCCGCAACGCGCACACCGTATCACGCAGCTTCAGTCAGCACTTCCGGGGAAAGCTGCGCACGCGCGTCGAGCAGTTCGATGCCGACAATGCGACCTTCCGCGTCGTAGTCAAACACGACACCCGGAGCCACTTCGGCGCTCTCAAGGATGTCCTGCTGCGACAAGCGAATATAGGCCGCATTGTCTTCAGGGATATACTTGATTTTCGGTATCATGACTGCCTCTGCGCGTTCCTGTCGAAGAATGCGAATCTCGTATTCTGCCTCCGTGCAGGCCACCCTGAGCACACGGCCGCCATGCTCAGGGATTCGACAAAACCGGCGTTCTACCCCGGGGCGAAACGGGTCGGGACGAGACCAGTCCGGTTGCCTCACCGTCCTCTCGATCCAACTTCGATCAAGCTTGCGCTCCAGAATAACGTCTTCGGCGTGCCTTGTGAACCGCAAGGGTTTTGGGTCCGCCATTTCGCACCTGAGCCGGTCGCCCTACACATCCACCTTCAGCGCCGCGATGAAAGCCTCCTGCGGGATGTCCACCTTCCCGTACTGGCGCATCTTCTTCTTGCCTTCCTTTTGCTTCTCCAGAAGCTTGCGCTTGCGGGTGGCGTCGCCGCCGTAGCATTTCGCGGTCACGTCCTTGCGCAGCGCACGCACGGTCTCGCGCGCGATCACCTTGCCGCCGATCGCGGCCTGGATCGGCACCTGGAACATGTGCGGCGGGATCAATTCCTTCAGCTTTTCGACCATGGCGCGGCCGCGGCCTTCCGCGCGGGTCTTGTGCACCAGCATCGCCAGCGCATCGACCGGCTCGCCGTTGACCAGGATCTGCATCTTCACGAGATCGGATGGGCGATAGTCCGTCAGGTGATAGTCGAACGAGGCGTAGCCCTTCGACACCGACTTGAGGCGATCGTAGAAATCGAACACCACCTCGTTCAGCGGCAGGTCGTATTTCACCATGGCGCGGTTGCCGACATAGGTCAGCTCTTTCTGATTGCCGCGCCGGTCCTGGCAGAGCTTCAGCACCGAGCCGAGATATTCGTCGGGCGTGAGAATCGTCGCCTCGATCCACGGCTCCTGGATCTCCTCGATCTTCACCACGTCCGGCATGTCGACCGGATTGTGGATTTCGATCTGGCTGCCGTCGGTCAACGTCATCTTGTAGATGACGCTCGGCGCGGTCGCGATCAGGTCGAGATTGAATTCGCGCTCCAGCCGCTCCTGGATGATTTCCAGATGCAGCAGGCCGAGAAATCCGCAGCGGAAGCCGAAGCCGAGCGCCGCCGAGGTTTCCATCTCGAACGAGAAGCTCGCGTCGTTGAGGCGAAGCTTGCCCATCGCGGCGCGCAGATCCTCGAACTGTGCGGCATCGACGGGAAACAGACCGCAGAACACCACCGGAATCGCCGGCTTGAAGCCGGGCAGCGGCTCGGCTACCGGCTTCCTGGCGTCCGTGATGGTGTCGCCGACGCGGGTGTCGGCCACTTCCTTGATCGAAGCGGTGAGAAAGCCGATCTCGCCGGGGCCGAGTTCGCTCACCTCGACCTTCTTGGGCGTGAACACGCCGACGCGATCGACATCATAGACCGCGCCCGTTCCCATCATCTGGATGCGGTCGCCTTCCTTCAGCGTGCCGTCCACGATGCGCACCAGCACGATGACGCCGAGATAGGTATCGTACCAGGAATCGACCAGCAGCGCCTTCAGCGTACCGTTGCGATCGCCCTTCGGCGCCGGCAGACGGTGAACGATGGCCTCCAGCACATCCGGAATGCCGACCCCGGTCTTGGCCGAGATCGGGATGGCGTCGGATGCATCGATGCCGATCACGTCCTCGATCTGCTGCTTGACCTTTTCCGGCTCGGCGGCCGGCAGGTCGACCTTGTTCAGGACCGGCACGATCTCGTGGTTGTTGTCGATGGCCTGGTAGACGTTGGCCAGCGTCTGCGCCTCCACCCCTTGCGAGGCATCGACCACGAGGAGCGAGCCCTCGCAGGCGGCGAGCGAGCGGTTCACCTCATAGGCGAAGTCGACATGCCCCGGGGTGTCGATCAAATTAAGAATGTAGTCCTTACCATCCTGCGCCCGGTAGCGCAGACGCACGGTCTGCGCCTTGATGGTGATTCCGCGCTCGCGCTCGATATCCATCGAGTCGAGCACCTGCTCCTTGCCCGCCATTTCCCGCGCGTCCATCGCGCCGGTAAGCTGGATCAGCCGGTCGGCCAGCGTTGACTTGCCGTGGTCGATGTGCGCGACGATGGAAAAATTGCGGATATTGTCGATGGTTGCCGCTGTCATGGCGGGCGGGATAGCATTGCGGGAATTGGGCTACAAGCAACGATAACAGGCCCGGCCCGGGGCATGTGGGAGGCACTTGGAGTGGCGACGATCCGGCCCGCGACGGAAGCCGATCTGCCCGCGATTCTGGCGATCTATAACGACGCCGTCATGAAAACCACGGCGATCTGGAACGAGGCACCGTCCGATCTCGAAGGGCGCCGCATCTGGTTTGAGCGGCGGCAGCGCCTGGGTTTCCCGGTGCTGGTGGCGGACGAGGATGGCGTTCTCGGCTATGGCAGCTTCGGCGAGTTCCGCCCCTTCGAGGGCTACCGCCACACGGTTGAGCATTCCGTCTATGTGCTGGACGAAGCGCAGGGCAAAGGCCTTGGCCGCATGCTGCTTGGCGCGCTGATTGACGAGGCCCGGCGCCTGGGGAAACGGGTCATGATCGGGGCGATCGACGCCTCGAATTACGCCTCGCTGGCATTGCACGAGAATATGGGCTTCGAGGAGGCCGGCCGGCTGCCCGGCGTCGGCGAGAAATTCGGCAAGCGGCTCGATTTGGTCCTGGTGCAGCTCACGTTGTGAGGCGCTTTAGGCGGTTCAGAATCGTGTGGTCAGCTCGGTCAGCCAGGCCGGCGATGCCTCAACCAGAAACGCTTCCAGCCGCTTGTCGAGGCCGGTGAAGATCAGCACGCCGGTCGTCACCAGGATCGCGCCCATTACCGCCTTGCCGCCGCTGCCAGCGGCAAGCATGCGGCCGCGCCAGCGCGCCAGAGCTTCACGCGACATCATTCCGATTGCGAGCAGCGGCAGCGCCGCACCGATGCCGAATGCGAACATGGTGAGCGCGACGGTGCCGAGACTTTCGGCGCGCGCGGCGAGGAGCGAGGCTGCGCCAAGGGTTGGTCCTACACACGGACTCCAGACCGCACCCAGCAGCACGCCGACGCCGAATTGCTTGCCAAGTCCCCGGCCGCGAAGTTCTCCCGTCTGCGCCTGCGCCCAGTTGCCCACCGGCCCCGCCGCCGCGGCAAGCTCCGCCTGCGCGCGGGGAACCAGCAGCACGGCGCCGATTACGATCAACAGCACGGCGGCGACTGTGCGGAATACGTCCTGGTCGAGACCGATCGAGAAGCCCACAGTCGCGACAAACAACCCTATCGTCACAAAGGATACGGCGACCCCGCCGGCCAGCGCCGCGGGTCCATAACGATGGTCGCCGGTCGCCGCCCCGACCACGATCGGGATCAGCGGCAAGACGCAGGGCGACAGGACGGACAATAATCCGGCCAGCAATGCCAGTCCGACGCTGGCCATGATCGGTCAGAGCGCCTTTGAAAGCATGGCCTCGATCGAAGCCGGATTGGTGTCTGCGACCGAGCGGCCGGCCTCCTGCTTGCCCTTGTAGACAATGAGAGTGCTTTGGCGCTGTACGTTCAAGTTGCGCAGCACATGCTTCTGCGAGTCGTAGTCGACATTGAATGCGACCATATTCTTGAAGCGCGGGTCGCGCAGCAGCTTCGACAGAATCGGCGCCTGGGCGCGGCAGGTCGGACACCATGGCGCCGACACGTCGATCAGGATCGGCTTGCCTTGCGCCTGCGCTGCCTCGAAGGCCGCGCGGTCGAACGGCTTCTTGTCCTGCGCCACCGCCGCGGCGGTGAAAGGAACGGTCAGGCAGAGGCCAAGCACGGCCAGAAATCGGCGTTTGTTGAGCATGTCAGATCCCACCGGTGATAAGGTTCAAAAACACCCGCCGGGAAAACGTCCCGGCGGCCTCTTCGGATTTCGGCGGGAAGCGCGCGAACGTTACGGCCGAGCGCCGCTCTTCAACAAAATGTGAGGCGCGCTCAGCGCCGGTGCTTTCCGGCGTCCCAGCCCTGATCGGCCAGATGAGTTTCGCCGAAATGCAGCGGTTCGTCTTCCAAAGGGGTGGCGAAGGTGTCGTTCCAGCGATTGAGGAAGCCAAACAGCGCGATCACGCCGACGATTTCCACGATCTGATCCTCGCTCCAATGCTTGCGGAGTTCCGTGAACATCTCATCCGTGACGGCATTGGGAACGCAACCCGCTGCGACCGCGACATCGAGTGCGGCGCGTTCGGCCGCCGTATAGAGCGGGCTTGTGTGGTAGCTCCACACAGCATCGAGCTTCTGCTGGTCGACGCCGAGCTTGGCGGAACCTTCGGCCGTATGCGCCATGCAGTATTGGCAGCCGGCCGAGCGGCTCGCGACATGCGAAATCAACCGCTTCAATTTGAGATCGACCTTGCTGTCGGAGCGCCAGACGGCGGCCGACATCTGCGCGAACGCGCGGGTCAGCGCGGGATCGCGCTGCATGATCAGCATGGAATTCGGAATGAAACCCATGCGCGCGATCGCGCCGTCGAATTGGGCCTTCAGTTCAGGCGTGGTTTCCGGCGGCAGCGGTGCAAGGCGCGGCGGCGGCAGAGTGCGTTGATCCATGCTGGGTTGCTCCCTGTGCTGGATTGAGGCTATAACAAAACGCGGCGCCCGTGGACTGCCATTGTTGTGAATCACTAGCGGCCCGCTCAGATGCCGACTTCGAGACAGGCGAGCGTGCGGCCGTCTTTGGTGACCACTTCCATGTTCACATCTTCTCGCCAGGCAACTTGCTCGCCTGCTTAACCCACGCGGCAAACTGCGCCTCGTCGAACCCGTCCTCGTAAATGTCGAGGTAGCGCACCTCCTTTTGCTTAGAGGCGCCGGGCGGCACGGGATCGAGCTGCGCGCCGCGGAAGAAGGCCACCTTGATGTATTTCGCGAAGACATGAAAACTGAGGAACCAGACGCCTTCCTGCATGCCGTAGAACGGCGAATTCCATTTCACCGCCTTCTTCACGCCGGGAACGGCGCGCGCGATCAGCGCATCGAGCTTGCGGCCGACATCGCTTTTCCAGCCCGGCATCGCCGCGATATAGGCCTGCACCGGTCCGTCGCCGTAGCCCTTCGGAACTTGCGGATTGCCGCCGGAAAGGAGCTTGGGCTGCCCGGTACGATGAGCGTCCTGTCGGTTGGAAGCAGTCTGGTGCGATTTGGCCGTATTCTTCTTGGCGGCCTTTGCTTTCGCCATCGCAATCTCCATCGGCGGCCGCTTATAGTAAAGAAAATGGCCGGGAATTGCCCGGCCATTCGATTTTCCTAACCCAACAGGGGGGCGTTTCCTCGAACCAATATCAATACCGGTAGTGATCCGGCTTGAACGGCCCTTCCACCTTCACGCCGATATAATCGGCCTGTTCCTTGGACAGCTTGGTCAGCTTCACGCCGATCTTGTCGAGATGCAGGCGCGCGACCTTTTCGTCGAGATGCTTGGGCAGGGTGTAGACCTTCTTCTCGTATTTGCCGTCCTTGTTGTTGGCGAAGAGTTCGATCTGCGCCAGCGTCTGGTTGGTAAAGGACGACGACATCACGAAGCTCGGATGGCCCATGGCGTTGCCGAGATTCACCAGCCGCCCTTCCGAGAGCAGGATGATGCGGTGGCCGTCCGGGAACTCGATCTCGTCGACCTGCGGCTTGATGTTGATCCACTTCATGTTCTTCAGGCCGGCCACATCGATCTCGTTATCGAAATGGCCGATATTGCAGACGATGGCGCGGTCTTTCATCGCCCGCATGTGATCGGCGGTGATGATGTCCTTGTTGCCGGTGGCGGTGACGAAAATGTCGGCGCGCTTCACCGCGTCCTCCATCGTCGTGACCTCATAGCCTTCCATTGCCGCCTGCAGGGCGCAGATCGGATCGATCTCCGACACCATCACGCGGCAGCCGGCCTGGCGGAGCGACGCCGCCGAGCCCTTGCCGACGTCGCCGAAGCCAGCGACCATCGCGACCTTGCCGGCCATCATCACGTCGGTGCCCCGTCGGATGCCGTCGACCAGCGACTCGCGGCAGCCATAAAGGTTGTCGAACTTCGACTTGGTGACGGAATCGTTGACGTTGATCGCGGGCCAGAGCAGCGTGCCAGCCTTCTGCATCTCATAGAGGCGATGCACGCCGGTGGTGGTCTCCTCGGAGACGCCCTTGATCGATTTCGCGACTTCGCCGAACCAGCCTTTCGGCTTTTCCTTCAGAAGGCGCTTGATCAGCGCGAACAGGATTTCCTCTTCCTCGGACTTGGCCTTTTCGAGGAACGCGACATCGCCTTTCTCCGCGCGCACGCCGAGGTGGATCAGGAGCGTAGCATCGCCGCCGTCGTCGAGGATCATGTTCGGATAGCCGCCGCCATGCCAGTCGAACAGCTTGGCGGTGTAGTCCCAGTAATCCTTCAGGGTCTCGCCCTTCACTGCAAAGACCGGAATGCCGGCGGCGGCAATCGCGGCCGCGGCGTGGTCCTGGGTCGAATAGATATTGCACGACACCCAGCGGATGTCGGCGCCGAGCGCAGCCAGCGTCTCGATCAGCACCGCGGTCTGGATCGTCATATGCAGGGAGCCGGCGATGCGCGCGCCCTTCAGTGGCTGGGAGGGGCCGTATTCCTCGCGGGTTGCCATCAGGCCGGGCATCTCGGTTTCGGCGATCTGGATTTCCTTGCGGCCGAAATCGGCAAGGCCGATGTCGGCGACGATGTAATCCGTAAAGCCGGACGTCTTCGCGGTTGCTGCAGTCATGACGCTCCCTTGACGCTGTGGTCTTGAGGTGAATGTTCGGAAAAAGGATGCGGCCCGCGCCCGCGCAGGCAGCCACTTCGGGCGCCGCTATAGCAGGGCCCGGCCCTGGATGCAATCAGGATATAAAGAATTCTTTATGTGTCTTCGATCGACCATTGAGGTGGTTGACTTGCGCGGCTTCATGTAACATTAAAAGTTACATGAGATACGACAGCCGATTATCCGGCGTTCTGCATGCCTTGCTGCACCTGGCGGAACAGGACTTTTCCGAGACAGGCGGCCCGGCAACCTCCGAGATGCTTGCCAGGGCCATGCGCACCAATCCGGTCGTGGTCCGGCGGATCATGGGAGGATTGCGCGACAAGGGTATCGTGCATTCGGAAAAGGGGCATGGCGGCGGCTGGACGCTGGCTTGCGAGCTCTCGCAGGTAACTTTGCGCGACGTCTACGATGCGCTCGGCTGCCCCGCGCTCCTCGCCATCGGCAACCGGAGCGACGCCCCGCACTGCTTGGTCGAGCAGGCGGTAAATGCGTCGCTCAATCAGGCCTTCCGTGACGCAGAGGCGTTGCTGCTTGCACGCCTCGGTGAGGTAACGCTCGCGAGTCTCAGCGCCGATTTCCACCGGCGCATGACCGCGCGCGATCAAGCGCAGGAAGCGCTCAAACATACAGCCTGAACACGGGATCATTGCATGTCCGAATTACTTGCCCCGTTCTCCGATCCCACACATGTGGCGCGTTACGCGGAAGGCCCGCCGCGCTTCGTTCCTGGCTACGCCGATCTGCACCGGATGACGAGCATTCTGCTCTCGGAACATGCGCGGGAAAACGCTCGCGTGCTGGTGCTCGGAGCCGGCGGCGGGCTTGAATTAAGGGCGCTCGCACAGGCGCATCCGGGCTGGACCTTCTATGGCGTCGATCCGGCGCCGGAAATGCTGAAGCTTGCACTGAAAACGCTGGGTCCGCTTGCGTCACGTGCGCAGCTGCATAAGGGGCTGATCGACGACGCGCCGGACGGGCCGTTCGATGCCGCAACCCGCCTGCTGACGCTGCATTTTCTCCCCGCCGAGCAGAGAACACGGACCGCCCGGGAGATACGACGCCGGTTGCGTCCCGGCGCGCCGTTCGTCGCCGCGCATTTGAGCTTTCCGCAAAGCGAGGGCGAACGAGCGCTCTGGCTGAATCGCTATGCCGCCTTTGCGCTGGGCTTGGGCGCTGACCCGGCGCAAACCGAAAAGATGCGCGCGGCTGTCGAGGCTCATCTGAGACTGTATGAGCCCGAGCAGGATGAGGCAATCCTGCGCGAGGCAGGCTTTGCGAATGTGAGTTTGTTCTATGCCGCCTTCACATGGCGCGGCTGGGTCGCTTACGCGTAACCTCGCGCCGTCATGGCACGGTGACGGGTAAGGTTGCGGCTATCGCTTTCGCACCGCGCCGGCCGAACTGAACCATGGCTCGCCGCCCGCCTCCGGTTTCGGCTCGCTTAGGGGCTTCTTCGCCGTCTTGCTGCGCACCTTTGCCACCTTAGCCGGTTTGACCGGCTTCTCCGCGGGCTCGACCTCGCCGCGCGCGAGCTGGATGAAATGCTGGCGGCGCCAATCCGATGTCGCCGTCTTCAATTCCGGATGATGCTTGTCGAGGCGTGCGAGCAGCGATTTCAGCTCGCCGTCCTTCATGCCGTCGACCAGCAGATTGAATATCTTCTTGCCGAGCGCCCTGCGCGCGGCACGCAGATCGTCAAGGCCGAGCGTCTTGACCTTGAAATATTTTGTTAGTGCGCTGCGTGCCGACTTGGCCGCATCCATCCGCAGCGAAGCGAAGGTCTCGGGGCTCTCCGCGATCGCGCGCCAGGCTTCCAAGCCGTCGAATTCAAGAGCCATGGAGGGTCTCCTTCACCTCTCTGACGAGATCGGCGAGCAGAACATCGGTCCCATCCTTCCATTTCTGGGAGAAGGTCGGATGTGTGTGGATCTTTCCAAGCGCCTCGGCGATCGCGGTCCGCTCGGAAATCTCGGTCCGGAACACGGAAAACGTCGCGTTGTCCCTCGCCGCTTCGGCGCGCAGGCGCTCGCTGGTCTGCTCATGATCCCGGGTCGGACGGCGCCGCGTGATCAGAACGCGCGGCGCCCGCTTGGGCCGTTTCAGATTGGAGCGGTCTGCGATCGGCCCGCTCCAGAGATTGGCGCAGAATGAATTCAGTCCGTAGGTCGACAGAAAATCCGGGATTGTCGGCACGATGACGAGATTGGCGAGCCGGATACTGACTTCGGTCATCACCGAAATGCCGGGCGCACAATCGAGCAGGATATATTCGTAGGACTTTTTGGTCCGCTTCAGCTCGTCCTTGATGATGGCGTAGAGCGACTCGACGATGTGATCGAGATCCATCTTCATCTTGGTCAGCGTGAAGATGAGGTCTCGTTCCGCAAGCCGCAGTTCCGAGCTCGACGCAAGCAGCGACAGCGGCAATTGCTTGCCGAGATGGGTAACGTTGCTGATATTGGTGCGGATGCGCCCGCCAAGCGCTGCGTCGCGCTGCAGCCGCTTGAAGCGGTCCTCGAGAAACCCGTCGATCGTTTGCCCCTCCTCGATAACACGGCGCAGGAACGCGTCGCCAGCGAGGCAGATCGACGCATTGGCCTGCGGATCGAGGTCGACGACCAGGGTTTCGGCGCCTTGCGCCGCCAGCGCTTCGGCGAGACCGATCACTGTTGCCGTCTTGCCGACACCGCCCTTCATGTTGGCGACCGCGATCACCTTGCCCTTCATGACGCCGCACCGTTCAGCATTGCCCGGATCTGGCGGCGCTCGGCATCCCGCAGCCGCGCATCGAGAAACTGGTCGATCTCGTCGCGCGGCGGCGTCTTGCGCAATGGCTCGACCAGGATTTCGAAGCTGTCCGTCTGCTGCGGCTCACGCAGGCGGATGAAGCCAATGCCGTAGTGGCTGCATTGCTTCTGCAGGCTCAACAGCTTGCGCTCGTGCCGCGAGCCTTGCGGCAGGTGCCACACCAGATAGCCGAAATTGGTGTAGCGCGTCTGCGCCAGCGCTTCGAACACGGCAAGGTCCGTCGCGCCCCCGCTTTCGGTCTTCAGTTCGAAACTGTGCACGTCGAATTCTACCCCGGGCAGGAGCTTGAATTGCTTCACGCTGATCAGCGTAAAGTCCGGCCGAGCCCATTGTACACCGGTTGTGCCGACGCTGGATGTGTCGCAGGTCAGCCATTTTGCGCCGCGTAAGGCCGGTAGGTCGCGCTCGATCGGGCCGTCGAGATATCTGCGCAACCATGGCATCAGGCTCGCCTCGCTCCAGCCGCCATTGCACTCGGCGCGCCGCACCGGCCGGGCGCTGCTCGGCGGCTTGAGGAAGACGCGGCCGCCCTGCCCCTGCGCAAGACCGATCCGGCCCTGACCTGAAAGCTTTTCACAGGCGGCCCGATAGCGGGCTTCTTCGATATCCGCCGAGAGCGCCCGCGCTAGCATCACGCGCATGACGCGGTTTGGGACCGGCGTGCCGTCCTCCGGCAAGAGCGCCAGCATCTGTCTGGCGATGTCCTCAACCGTTACAGGCACGCCTCATCGTCCCGCCGCCACAGCTCGCGCGGGTCCCCATTCCCTCCACAATTATGAAGGAAATTTTACGATTATACAATCCAAGATTGCAGAGGCGACAAGCCGGGATCAGGCCGCGGGCTTTGGTGGAACCGGCTTGACCAGCCCGGCCTGCTGCAACGCATTCGCAGTCTGCTGCATTTTGTTGATGAGTTCGATGGCGGCGGATACCGGCAGCACCAGCCGGCAGGCCGGATAGCGCCGGCCGGATAGTTGCTGGCCCTGCTTCAGCTCGTCCATCCGGGTAATGCCGAATTCAATACGCATGGTCTGGCCGTCGAAAAACACGTTGTTGATCGAATCGGCGAATGTCTCACGGCATTCCGGCTGATCGACATAACGGATCGTCGCCGGCTGATTCTTCTGTTGATCGGAATTCGTCATTACCTGGTTCCTCGAGGCGAAAGGCGTCCCTTACCCGACATTTATGACAGTCTCTGCCTTGATGATCGCTGCGAAATCCCTCAACACGGGGAGCGGCGCCCGCCTCAATCATCCTCATCGAAACGGCCGCCGATCAGACTTTCGATCGCATCCATCACTGCGGCCGCATCCTTGCCGCTGGCCTCCACGGTGATCGTGGATCCGGGACCGGCGCCCAGCATCATCAATCCCATGATCGAGGTGCCGCCAACCGTTTCACCGCCGCGCGTAACCTTTACGTCAGCGTCGAAACGCTCGACCGTCTGCACGAATTTGGCTGAAGCGCGCGCGTGCAGGCCTTTCTTATTACAGATTTCGAGCACGCGAACGATCGCGCTATCGGCAGTCATTTTCCGGCAAGGACCCGGCTGGCGATGGTGACATATTTGCGGCCGGCATCCTGCGCCGCCGCTACCGCCTCGGGCAAGGGCTGATCGCCGCGCACCTTGGCGAGCTTGACCAGCATCGGCAGATTGATACCGGCCACCACCTCGACCTTGGGCCGGCTCATGCACGAAATGGCGAGGTTGGAGGGGGTGCCGCCGAACATATCGGTCAGGATTGCGACCCCGTCGCCAGTATCGACGCGCTTGACCGCCTCGATGATGTCCTTGCGGCGCTGCTCGACGTCGTCGTCGGGGCCAATCGTGATGGCTTCGATCTGCTTCTGCGGACCGACCACATGCTCAAGCGCCGAGCGGAATTCCACGGCAAGGCGGCCGTGGGTGACGAGAACAAGGCCGATCATCAGGGACTCCGGCGGGCGCTCAGACTTGGATATGCGCCGCACGAAAGGGCGCTCATCTTGACCATCCGAATCCCCATTGCAAGGCCCGCCCGGGCGATTTCGGAGTGATGTTGCATCGCGATAGCTAGGAAAGCCACAGGCATTTTGCGAGAGGGGTCAATCCGCCGGCTTCCTTCGCGGGCTACAGACTGGCCGCCCCAACAGCACTTTCTGCGAGAAAAGCCAAGATTAGCGGCACCGGGTCGATACCGGGTGCGACCGGAAGCCGCGCAAGCCGGATGCCAAGAATCTCTGCCGCTGTTGCTTCCGGTGCCGGCAGCCGCGAAGCATCGTCCGCTCCGAGGTCGACCACGATGCGGGACACTGCAACCCTTTCGTAAGGCACCCTGATAACGCCAAGACCGCGCACTTCGATAAGTCCTTCAAGCGCCGCCGCCGGCCGCATCAAGAGACGCCCATGCGCAGCGGACAGATGAAGCCGGTCGTCGCCGACCAGACGCACAAATTGTGCGCGACCGGATTGCAGAAGCGAAAGCGCAAGGCGTGACTTTCCCGAGCCGGACTGGCCGCGGATCAGAATGCCGCAATGGCCGACGAGCAGGCCCGTGGCATGGATCGTCGGGGTCATGGCGCCAAAAAACTGCCGGGCAGCGGCACGTCAGGCCGCCGGTAATTGCACGACGAAGCGAGCGCCCAGCACCAGCGGTTCTGCGTCCTCATGGGTCGGCACACCGCGCCGGTTCTCCGCCCAGATTTTCCCGCCATGCGCCTCGACAATCTGTTTGGAGATCGAAAGGCCAAGCCCCGAATTGTTGCCGAAGCCCTGATGCGGCCGGTCGGTGTAGAAGCGCTCGAAAATCCGCTCAATGGCGTCGGGCCGGATCCCCGGTCCGTCATCGTCCACAACGATCTCGACCTTGTCGCGGTTTCGTCGCGCGGTGACGCGGACGCTGCCGCCCGGCGACGAAAAAGAGCGAGCATTGGCGATCAGGTTGTCGATCACCTGGCCGATCCGGGAATCGTGCCCAGGCACCACGAAAGCCTTGGGACCGCCGCCTTCGAAGGCGAGAACGACCTGCACGTCATCGTCCTGGCGGACTTCGTTGGCGACATTGACCACCGTTGTCAGCAGCGTATGCAGATCGACCGGCACGGATTCCTGACGCTGCAGCTCGGCGTCCAGGCGGCTCGCATCGGAGATATCCGAGATCAGCCGGTCGAGCCGGCTGACGTCATGCTGGATGACGGCGAACAGCCGTTCCTGACTTTCGCGGGTCTTTGCCAAAGGAATGGTCTCGACCGCCGAGCGCAACGAGGTCAGCGGATTCTTAAGTTCATGCGCGACATCGGCGGCAAAGCTCTCGATCGCCTCAATGCGGCTGTAAAGCACGTTGGTCATTTCGCGCAGCGCGCCGGACAGTTCACCGATCTCGTCCTTGCGGTACGTGAAGTCGGGAATTTCGACACGGGATCGAACGCGCCGCCGCACCCGGTCTGCGGCGTCAGCCAGGCGGCGCACGGGTCCTGCGATGGTGCGGGCGAGCAGCACTGACAGCAGGGTCATGATGACCGCTGCAACCAGGAACACCTTCAGGATGGCGATCCGTTCGGCAGTCACGCTGTCCTCGATGTCGTCCCCTTGCGTCGACAACAGCAGGACTCCGCGCACCGCCCGGAAGCGTTGCACCGGTGTTGCTACCGACACGATCACCTCGCCACGGCTGTCCATCCGCACGATCGAGCTGGTCGCCCCCGTCAGGGCGGCGACCACTTCGGGATAGCCTTTGCCGTTCTGCGAGCCGAGTTCCTGGTAGATCGGAAAATCGCCATGGGTGAGCCGCTTGCGGATCGACAACCATTGCCGTTCCAGAAAGCCCGGCCGATCGACATTATTGTTGGACAGATCGAAGCGCAGGACGTCGCCGCGGCCGTAAAGACTGCGGCTGTCGAGCAGCAGCACGCCCTCCCGATCATAGATGCGCGCGCGGGTGTTGGTGGGGGAAATCAGCCGCCGCAGCACCGGCGCGACCCGTTCCGGATTGATCGGAAACTCCATCGCCGAATCGTCCGGCCCGTAGGTTTCGCCGAGTTGCAATTCCAGCAGGCGGTCCGGATCGATGGTGATCGAATCGGTCTCGACGGCTGCAGAGGCCGCAATGGCACCGGCAATAATCTCCGCCTGCACCTGAAGGCTGCGGATGCGCGCCTCGATGAAGAATTGGCGCGACTGCGACAGGTAGAGAATGCCGACAAACAGCGCCACCAGGCTGGCGACATTGAGCAGCACAATCCGTCGCGTCAGGCTCGACGAGCCCTGGCCGACGAAATACTCCCAGAACTCCGACAATCGCCGGATGAAGCCCAGAGCGGCCGTCTGAGCCGACCGGGACGGGACCTTGGCCGGATGCGGCGGCGAATCACCGGCCGGGCCGGGCCCGGTCTGCCTTTCCGATGTGAGCTGCTTGGTCCGATCGAGCACGCGCAACGCCCTGGCTTGGGTCCGGCAACCGATCCGTTGGCACTCCGACCGGGCACCAGTCTAGTCGGCCCGGTCTGAAGTTCCTACCCGTGGATCGCCCCCGCTGCGTTTGCGGTCTGCCGAGGCCGCTCAGGTTTCCTTGAAGCGGTAGCCGACCCCATACAGGGTCTCGATCATGTCGAAGTCGTCGTCCACCACCTTGAATTTCTTGCGAAGGCGCTTGATGTGGCTGTCGATGGTGCGGTCGTCGACGTAAACCTGATCGTCATAGGCCGCGTCCATCAGCGCATTGCGGCTCTTCACGACTCCCGGACGGCTCGCCAGCGCCTGCAGGATCAGAAACTCGGTCACGGTCAGGGTGACGGGCTCGCCTTTCCAGGTGCAGGTGTGACGCTCGGGATCCATGCGCAGCAGACCCCGCTCCAGCACCTTGGCGGTGTCGATTTCCTTCTGGGCCGTAGCGTCCTTGGGCTGCCCCCGGCGCAGCACCGCCTTGACCCGCTCGACCAGCAGCCGCTGCGAGAAGGGTTTGCGGATAAAGTCGTCGGCCCCCATCTTCAGGCCGAACAATTCGTCGATCTCCTCGTCCTTGGAGGTGAGGAAAATCACGGGCATGTCGGTCTTTTGCCGGACGCGGCGCAGCAGCTCCATCCCGTCCATCCGCGGCATCTTGATATCAAGGATCGCAAGATCGGGCGGCGACGACTTGAACCCGTCCAGCGCCGACGCGCCGTCTGTATAGGTCATGATCCGGTAGCCCTCCGCCTCAAGGGCGATGGACACGGACGTGAGAATATTGCGGTCGTCGTCGACGAGGGCGATGGTCGGCATGACGCCTCTTTTCTAAATGCTCGGTGAATCCCCAACGGGCTTGAAGCCCGCAAAGCTGGGCCGAAATGTGTCTATTCGGCAACAACTCTATGATTCTCCGTGAATGACGAACATATCCCTCTTTTGTTCCCGCTGCCAGAGCGGGGACTAAACGTTGACCCCGGCCCGAGGAGCCGGATCGCCACGGCCGGAGATCGAAGCCCGATGAAGCCACAAGCCGATTTCAATCCGACGCTCGCCGCCAAGAAACTCCTGCGGGAAGCGCGTTCAGGAGCCTTGGCGACCCTGATGCCGGGATCGGGAGACCCCTATTGCTCGCTGGTCAATGTGGCGACCGCCTTCGACGGTGCACCGCTGCTTCTGATCTCGAAACTTGCCATCCATACAAAAAACGTGATCGCCGACAGCCGTGTCTCCCTGATGCTGGACGAGCGCAAAGAGGGCGATCCGCTGGAAGGCGCGCGGGTCATGCTGATGGGCCACGCCGCCGTAACAAGCGATCCGCATGACCGCCGGCGCTATTTGGCCCGCCAGCCCGAGGCGGCGATGTTCGCCGGCTTCACCGATTTCGCCTTCTACCGCATCGAGATTGCGGCCGCGCATCTGGTCGCGGGCTTCGGCCGCATCGTCGACCTGAAGCCGCAGGATATTCTGGTCGATACCGCAGGAGCCGATGATCTGCTCGAATCCGAAGAGCGGGCGTCCGCCCATATGAACGAGGATCACGCGGATGCCTGCCGGCTCTACGCGACGAAGCTCTATGGTGCGCCCGATGGCGACTGGCGCTGCGCCGGGTTCGATCCGGAGGGCCTGGAATTGCAGAACGGCCGCGTCGCGCTGCGAGTGCCCTTCCCACAGCGGGTGAACGGTGCGGGTCCGTTGCGGGCCGTGCTGGTTCAGATGGCCAACGAGGCGCGCGCCACCTGATCGAACCTGCACTCACGCTAATGCGACCAACCTGTGATCCGGCGCGACTGCGAAGCCCCTGCAAGGCGCGGGGCAATGTGGTATTATTTGATATTGGAATGACTGCCGGATGAGGGGAGACACATGAACCGCATTAGCAGATTTGTCATTGCCGGCATCATGGCGCTGTTCACGATTTCAGGAAGCGTCCCGTCCTATGCGCAATCCAGCAAAATCGAAGAGGCGCTGAAGCCGAAACAACCGACTGGTCAGACGCGCAGCCTGACCCGCTCGCTTGGCGCCAATCCGAACGCTGCCGATCAGCAGGTCCTGCAGAAGGCACGCACGCGTGCGATCTCGATCGAGGCCGTGGCGCCGGCGAACCGGGAAGAGCGCGCCGAGATCGCCAAGGTGATCGAGGACAAGCCGAAGGTCGATATCGCGATCTTCTTCGACTACAATTCGGATGTGATCGGGCCCAAGGCGGTCGCCGCCGTCAACGAGCTGGGCGTGGCGCTCCTGTCGCCGACGCTGAAGGGGTCGACCATCATTCTGAACGGTCATACCGACGCCGCCGGCAGCCCCGAATACAATCTCGATCTCTCGCACCGGCGCGCCCAGTCCGTGCGCAAATATCTGATCCAGACCTTCCAGATTCCGCCACACCAGTTGCTGGTCGCGGGCTTCGGCTTCGAGCGGCTGAAGCGGCCGGACCAGCCCTTGTCCGGCGAGAATCGCCGCGTCGAGGTGGTCAACGCCTCGAACTAAAAGTCTGCGATGCTGAAAATCGGGGCGGTCCGGATCGGGCCGCCCCGATCCGTTTCCGGTGCCGCACAGCGATAGCGATAATTGCACCTGGGACGTTGCACCGCACCACCGGCAACCTTTGTTAACGCAGCAAAGACGCCGCGCCACAGAGGCTTGTTGCGCTGCAGCGAGCTTCATTGCGCAACCAACCGCCCGCAAAGGACTTGGCATCGTGACGGCGCGGCTCTAAGACACCGCGCGGCCAGCCAGGGCCGTGACTTTGACCTATCGCAAGGGCCACACCGACATCGGCGTGTGACTGAGCCGGCCGCGGCAGACGGCCGAAGGCGTTTTTCGGAGGGCATTCCGTGCAGGAATCGGGCGTAAGAAATAAAGCCTATGGAGCGGACAAATTCGGACTGAAGGAGCTTCAGGCCGTTCACTGGAATCTAACGGAAGCACCGCTCTACGAGCGCGCCATCGCCAATGGCGAAGCCAATATCGTCGCGGGCGGCGCGCTCTGCGCCGAGACCGGCCATCACACCGGCCGCTCGCCGAAGGACAAGCATACCGTGGTCGACGACCTCACTCGCGACAGCGTGTGGTGGGACGGTAACCGCAAGCTCTCGAAAGAGCATTTCGACAATCTCTATTCGGACTTCCTCGCGCATTGCAAAGGCAAGCAGTTGTTCGCGCAGGACCTGTATGGCGGCGCCGACGCGAAATACCGCATCAAGGTGCGCGTCTTCACCGAACTGGCCTGGCACTCGCTGTTCATCCGCACGCTGCTCATTCGCCCCGAGCGCGCCGAGCTTGCGGATTTCGTGCCGGACATGACCATCATCGACCTGCCCTCGTTCCGGCCGGATGCTGCGCGCCACGGCGGCCGCGAGGGCTCCGACACTATGGTCGCGATCGACTTCACCCGGAAGATCGTACTGATCTGCGGCTCGTCCTATGCCGGCGAGATGAAAAAGTCGGTCTTCACGACGCTGAATTTCTATCTGCCGGCGCAGGGCGTGATGCCGATGCATTGCTCGGCCAATGTCGGCCCGAACGGCGATTCCGCGCTGTTCTTCGGCCTGTCGGGCACCGGCAAGACCACGCTGTCGGCCGATCCGAGCCGCACTCTGATCGGCGACGACGAGACCGGCTGGAGCCCGGACGGCATCTTCAATTTCGAAGGCGGCTGCTACGCAAAATGCGTGGATCTGACCCACGACAAGGAACCGTTGATCTGGGACGCCACCAACCGCTTCGGCGCGGTGCTGGAAAACGTGGTTTTCGATCCGAACACCCGCGTGCCGGATTACACCGACATTTCCAAGACCGAGAATACCCGCTCGGCCTATCCGCTCGACTTCATCCCGAATGCCTCGCGCTCGGGCTGTGCCGGGCATCCGAAGAACATCATCTTCCTGACGGCCGATGCCTATGGCGTGATGCCGCCGATCGCCAAGCTGACCCCGGCGCAGGCGATGTATCACTTCCTGTCGGGCTATACCGCGAAGGTCGCGGGCACCGAGAAGGGTCTCGTCGGCGTTCAGCCGGAATTCTCGACCTGCTTCGGCGCACCGTTCCTGCCGCGTCCGCCGGCCGAATATGGCAACCTGCTGCGCGACTATATCGCCAAACACAATGTCGATTGCTGGCTGGTCAATTCCGGCTGGACCGGCGGCAAATACGGCGAAGGCCGCCGCATGCCGATCAAGGCGACCCGCGCGCTGGTGACTGCCGCGCTCGACGGTTCGCTGAAGAACGCATCGTATCGCACCGACCCGTATTTCGGATTCTCCGTGCCGACGTCGGTACCGGGCATCGAGCCGCATCTGCTGTACCCGATGAAGACCTGGCAGAACAAAAAGGAATTCGACGAGACCGCGCGCGCGCTGGTGAAGATGTTCCAGGACAATTTCGCCAAGTTTGAGAACAAGGTCGACGCCGAGGTGCGCGCCGCAGCGCCGGAAGTCCGGATCGCTGCCGAATAACGCATGCTGTCGTCGCCGGGCATAGCCGTCGAAGACGGCGTCGTTGACGCCTTGTGACCCGGCAACCCATCTTACTGTTTTGATGGATGGCCGGGTCATTCCCGGCCATGACCGTTTTGGAGCCGCCTTCTCGTCGGACAAGCATGCAAATTCTCGTCATCGGTGCAGGCGTCATCGGTCTCAGCGTCGCGCGGGCGGCGGCACGCGCCGGTCATGACGTCATCGTTGCGGAAGCTGCGGACGCCATCGGCACCGGGATCTCCTCCCGCAATTCCGAAGTCATCCATGCCGGGATGTATTATCCGACCGGATCGCTGCGGGCGAAGCTCTGCGTGCGCGGCAACCGCATGCTGTACGATTTCTGCGAAACCTACGGCGTACCGCACCGCCGCTGCGGCAAGCTGATCGTCGCAACCAATGAGGCCGAGCGCCTTCGGATCGAAGCGATCCATGCGCAAGGCACGATCAATGGCGTCGCGGGGCTCGACCTTATCGGCGGCAATGCGGCGCGCGATCTCGAGCCGGACTTATCCTGCGTCGCCGCACTCGTCTCGCCTTCGACCGGCATCATCGACGGCCATGGCTTTATGCTGGCGCTGCAGGGCGACCTCGAGGCACACGGCGGCGCGATTGCGTTCGAGACACCGGTCGAGCGGCTGACGCCGATGCTGCAAGGCTGGCGCGTGCATTTCGGCGGACGCGAGGCGGGCCATCTCGATGTCGACGCCATCGTGAATTGCGCCGGACTGTCGGCGCAGCGCGTCGCTCATAGCATTGAGGGTTATCCGGCAGCCCGCATTCCGAAACAGGTGCTGGCGAAGGGCAATTACTTCGCCTATGCCGGCCGGCCGGTTTTCTCCCGGCTTATCTATCCGACGCCGGTGGACGGCGGGCTTGGCGTGCATGTCACGCTCGACCTTGCGGGGCGGATGCGCTTCGGTCCCGATGTCGAATGGATTACGTCGGAGGACTACAATGTCGATCCGGCGCGCGCCGCGTCGTTTCATGCGCGCATCCGCACTTACTGGCCCGGCTTGCCTGACAATATGCTGGTGCCCGATTATGCCGGCATTCGCCCAAAGCTGACCGGCCCGGGCGAGCCCGCGGCGGATTTCATGATCGACGGCCCGGGCGGGCACGGCATGCAACGTCTGGTCAATCTGTTCGGGATCGAGTCGCCGGGGCTGACCTGTTCCCTTGCGCTCGCCGACGACGTTGTGGCGCTGCTGAAAGCCTGACCCGCCTTGCGGGATTTACCGCACGGTCTGCGAACGGGGCTCAGCTTCGTGGCTGGCGACGGCGTCGCTGCCGGCTGCCCCTTCGGTTTCGACCACCGGAGTGGCCGACGGCGCGACCCGCGTCGCACTCAGGCGTTCGCGCAAGGCCGGCGGCAGGCCCGGTGCGCTGGCTGCCGGCACGAAGGCGGAATAGCGGCCATCGTTGCGATACGTCATCAGCCCTTCGTTGGTCGCGACGATGTCGCCCGGACGCAATGTCGGATCGTCTTCATCGTCGAACGGTACCAGACCCATCGGGCTATGTCCGTTACAGGTGCAGTCGGCGACGATCTTGTCGCGATAGACGAAGGCGTTCGGCAGATTGACGTAACGCTGTCCGTTCGGCGCAACGGCGTTCGCAATATTGCCGCCGCCGCTGGAAAAGATCTGGGTTGGCGCATGCGGGCAGAACGACCGGCACATCTCGGCGGCGCTCATCCTGCCGCGGCCGCTGACCGGGAAGTAGCGGCCGTCGCACAGCCGCACACAATAGCCCGAAGACAGACCACCGCCGTGATGACTGTCGCCGCCGGCATGATTCGCCATAGCCGGCGCGCGCGGCGGCGTCATCGCACGCTTGAAGCCGCCGAACAGGCTTTCGAAAATATTCTGTGCGGAGGCTGCAGCAGGCGCTTCCACGAGGAGCAGCGCAGCCAGTCCCGCAATCGTGGCAAGCCGCCACGGACGCAATCGAACGCCACCCCGAGCCACGGCGGGCTCCTTTCATCCGTGAATGTCCCGGCCTGCAAACGCGCCAAAAACGGATTGGTTGCGCCGGCGCGGCACGGCAACACCCTACGCCACGGGTTACCGGGCGGCATTCTAGAGGCAGCCGGTAAACGAGCCGATAACCAAACGCGGCGAAAAACCCGTGTCAGGACTTCAGGAATTCGGCCGCCCGGTAGAGGGAGCGGAAGGCCAGCCCGGCCTGTTGGAAGGTCTCCGTCGCGCCCTCCTCGCGATCGACCATGGTCAGCACCATGACGATTTCGGCGCCGGACTCGCGCACGGCATCGGCGGCCTTGATCGCGGAGCCGCCTGTCGTCGTGACGTCTTCCACGATCACCACGCGCTTGCCGGTAAGCGATTCGCCAGGCGCCAGCCCTTCGACCGACAGCCTGGCGCCGTGCTCTTTCGGCTTTTTGCGCACAAAGAAAGCCTGGATCGGCTTGCCGCGCATGAAGGAGAGCTGCGCGATCGCACCCGCGAGCGGCACCGCACCCATTTCCAGCCCGCCGACATAGTCGATGTTCTCGCCGGCAAGCGCGTCGAGCGTCAGTTCCGCAAGCAGCGCAGCGCCTTCGGCATCGAGCATGGTGGGTTTCAGATTGAAATAGAAATCGCTCTTGCGGCCGGACGCGAGCGTGATCTCGCCGCGCCCAAACGATCGTCTGCGGATGATGTCGTACAGACGGGACCGCATGTCGGCGACATGCGCGCGGGGCTGCGGGGCGGATGTCGGGGTGCCGGTCGTGCTCATGAATGCCTGCCTACCATCAACATGCCGGCCCCGCCATTTGGCGCTGGCGGGGAGGCGCATTTTCCCCAATGATCTTGATCAATTTTGGCCGCATCCGGGAATGCCGACCATGCTTGAGCCTGTCTACCAACCGCTGCGCTTCGACGAACTTGGACCCGAGGAAATGCTGCGCCGCTCGCAGGATTTCCTCGCCCTGATGGCGCGGCGGCGCACCGTGCGCGACTATTCCGACCGGCCGGTGCCTCGCGAGATCATCGCCAATGCGGTGCGGACTGCTTCGCTCGCGCCGTCGGGCGCCAATCAGCAGCCCTGGACCTTCGTCTGTATTTCCGATGCCGCGATCAAGGCGCGCATTCGCATGGCGGCCGAGGAGGAAGAGAAGGCATTCTATAGCGGCCGGGCCGGCGAGGATTGGCTTGCAGCGCTCAGCCATCTCGGCACCGACTGGGAAAAGCCATTTCTCGAGACGGCGCCGTGGCTGATCGCGATTTTCGGCCAGCGCTACGGCGTAGCCGGGGATGGGACAAAGGTGAAGCATTACTACGTGCCGGAATCGGTCGGCATCGCCTCGGGCTTTCTCATTGCTGCGCTTCACAACGCGGGGCTTGCGACACTGACGCACACGCCCTCGCCGATGGGCTTCCTCAACGAAATCTGCGGCCGTCCGGAGAGCGAGAAAGCCTACATCCTGCTTGTTGCAGGCTATCCGGCTAGGGATTGCGCAGTGCCGGCGATTACCAAGAAAACAATGGATGAAGTAAGCGTGTGGCTGTAATCGGCCTGGTCATTGCCGGACCGACGCGCAGCGTCGTGACCCCGCAAATCCATCGTGCGAAAAGATGAATGGCCGGGTCGAGCCCGGCCATCACGGTTGCAATGCTCACCCCGGCCGTTTCGGAATGTCGAGCCCACGCTGCACCGCAGGACGCGCGAGACCCGCATCGAGCCAGCGCGGCACTTCGGTCAGTGTGTCGTACTCGACCAGCTCTCGCGCGCCGTAGAAGCCGATCAGGTTTCGCACCCAGCCGAGCATCGCGACATCGGCAATGGTGAAGTCATCCCCCATGATCCATTGCCGGCCCTTCAGCCGCGTCTCGATCACGCCCAGCAGCCGCTTCGATTCGGCGACGTAGCGATCGCGCGGCCGCTTGTCCTCGTAGTCCTTGCCCGCGAACTTGTGGAAGAAGCCGACCTGCCCGAACATCGGGCCGATGCCGCCCATCTGGAAATGCACCCACTGGATGGTGTGCCAGCGCGCGATCGGATCGGCCGGGATCAGCTTGCCGGCCTTCTCGGCGAGATATTGAAGGATCGCGCCGGATTCCCAGAGGCCCAGCGGCTGTCCGCCAGGACCATGCGGATCGATGATCGCGGGGATCTTTCCATTCGGATTGAGCGAGAGAAACTCCGGCGTCCAGCTTTCGTTCTTCCCGATATTCACCACATGCGCTTCATAGGGCAGTCCCATCTCTTCCAGCGCGATCGAGACCTTCACACCGTTCGGCGTCGGAAACGAATAAAGCTGCAGGACATCGGGATTTTGCGCGGGCCATTTCTGGGTGATGGGGAAGGCGGAGAGAGAGGACATTCAGTTATTTCCTTTCGTCATTCCGGGGCTCGCGCTGAGCGCGAGAACCCGGAATACAGATGAGGGGGCGGTGGCCTTTTACTGGATTCCGGCTTCGCGCCTTCGGCGCGCCCCGGAATGACAGCCATGCGCTAATGCGCCTCGTCCCAATTATCGGCGGCGCGGGCCTCGACCGACAGCGGCACATGCAGCTGCACCGCCGGCATCGGCGCGTCTTCCATCACGCGCTTCACCACCGGAAGCGTCGCGGCCACTTCGGCGTCCGGCACCTCGAACACCAGTTCGTCATGCACCTGCAGCAACATCTGCGCAGATAAACCGGCATCACGGAGCGCGTCGTCCATCCGCGTCATGGCTCTGCGGATGATATCGGCCGCCGACCCCTGCAGCCGCGCATTGATCGCGGCGCGCTCGTTGAAGGCCCGCAATGACGGATTCGCCGCCTTGATGTCGGGGTAATGGCATTTGCGTCCGAACAGCGTGACCACATAGCCGTGCTCGCGGCAGAAATCGCGGGTCTCGTCCATATAGGCGCGGATGCCGGGGAATCGCTCGAAATACTTCTTGATATAGGCGCCGGCCTCCTCGCGCGGAATCCCGAGCTGGTTCGCGAGACCGAAGGCCGAGATGCCGTAGATGATGCCGAAATTGATCGCCTTGGCCCGGCGCCGCACCTCGCCCGGCATATCCTTGACCGGCACGCCGAACATTTCCGACGCCGTCATGGCGTGAATGTCGGTGCCGTCGCGGAACGCCTGCCGCAGCGCCGGCACGTTGGCAACTTCCGCCAATAGCCGCAACTCGATCTGCGAATAGTCGGCGGACACCAGCTTGTGGCCGGGCTTCGCGATGAAGGCCTTGCGGATCTTGCGCCCGGCCTCGGTGCGGATCGGAATGTTCTGCAAATTCGGTTCGGATGATGACAGCCGGCCGGTCGTCGTGGCTGCGAGCGCATAATTGGTATGTACGCGCTGCGTCTTCGGATCGACATAGTTCGGCAGCGCATCGGTATAGGTCGAGCGCAGTTTCGAGACCTGCCGCCAGTCGAGAATCTTCTGCGGCAATTCGTGGCCCTGCTCGGCCAGTTCTTCGAGAACCGACGCTGACGTGGACCACGCGCCGGTCTTGGTCTTGGTGCCGCCCGGCAACCCCATCGATCCGAACAGCACGTCGCCGATCTGCTTCGGCGATCCGAGATTGAAGGGCTGGCCCGCGACCTTCTGCGCCTCTTCCTCCAGCCGTGCGCTTTCGGTCGCGAACTCGCCCGACAGCCGCGCCAGCGTCTGCCGGTCGATCGAAATGCCGCGCGCCTCCATGCGGCCGAGCACCGGGATCAGCGGACGCTCCAGCGTCTGATACACATTCATCATGTGCTCGGCGGCGAGCCGGGGCTTGAGCGCATGCCACAGTCGCAGCGTCGCGTCGGCATCCTCCGCCGCATATTCGGCGGCACGTTCGATCGGCACGCAATCGAACGCGACGCGGGTCTTGCCCGCCTTGGTGATCTCATTGAAATCGATCACGGTGTGATCGAAATAGCGTTTCGCGAGCGATGCGACGTCATGCGAGACGCGGCCGGAATCGACCACGTAGGACATCAGCATGGTGTCGTCATAGGGCGCCACGTCGATGCCGCGCTGTGCGAAAATCTGCCAGTCGAATTTCAGGTTATGGCCGATCTTGAGAACGCCGGTGTCCTCGAACAGCGGACGCATGGCGTCGATGGCGTCCTTTTCGGAAATCTGGTGGGGCGCAAGCCCCGCGTCGAACAACCCCTCGCCTTCGCCCGTGTTGCGATGCGCCACCGGCACGTAGCAGGCTTCGTTCGGCGCGACTGCAAGCGAAAAGCCACAGAGGGTCGCCTGCATCGGATCGAGCGAATTGGTCTGGGTATCGATTGCGACCTGCCCGACATCGATGGCGCGCACGATCCAGGCTTTCAGCCGCGCGAGATCGCGGACGATCTCGTATTTCGAGCGGTCGAACGGCAGCGCCTTGAGTTTTGCAAGGCGGGCTTCGACGAGCGAGACGGGGGTGAAGACCGCTTGCTCCGCTGCGCCCCCTCCCGCCTTGCTCCTGTTCATCCCTCCCCCTGCAAGGGGGAGTGTCGTCCGCGCAGCGGGCGGAGTGGGGGTCTGTTGAGGCGCGCCGTCCTCCGGGCGCACCGGGGGCAGCGGCGGGGCGCCCGCGCTCAGCCGCGAATCCGGCTCGATCTGACTGGCGTCGATGTCGGCGGCTTCGGCCACGCGCCGCGTCAGCGTGGTGAATTCCATCGCCTTCAGGAACGCAATCAGCTTCTTGTAGTCGGGCTCGTGGACCGCGAGGTCTTCGACCGGCACGTCGAGCGCGACATTGCGGTCGAGCGTGACCAGCCGCTTCGAGATGCGCGCGGCCTCCGCATTGTCGATCAGGGTCTGGCGCCGCTTTTCCTGCTTGATCTCGCTGGCGCGCGCGAGCAGCGTTTCCAGATCGCCGTATTCGCCGATCAGCTGCGCCGCGGTCTTGACGCCGATGCCCGGCACGCCCGGCACATTGTCGGTGGAATCGCCGATCAGCGCCTGCACCTCGATGACCTTGTCCGGCGGCACGCCGAATTTCTCGATCACCTCGGCAATGCCGATCTTCTTGTCCTTCATGGTGTCGTACAGGACCACGCAGTCGTTCACGAGCTGCATCAGATCCTTGTCGGACGAAACGATGGTGGCGCTCGCGCCCGCTTCGCAGGCGAGCCGCGCATAGGTCGCGATCAGGTCGTCGGCCTCGTAGCCCGCCTGTTCGAGACAGGGAATATCGAAGGCATGCACGGCTTCCCGGATCAGCGGGAATTGCGGGATCAGGTCGGCCGGCGCGTCGGGCCGGTGCGCCTTGTAGTCGGGATAGAAATCGGTGCGGAAGGTCTTTTCCGACTTGTCGAATACCACCGCCAGATGCGTCGGCCGCTCCTCCGGCTTCATCTCGCGGAGAAGCTTCCACAGCATGTTGCAGAAGCCGAGCACCGCGTTGATCTGCAGGCCGTCCGACTTGCGGTTGAGCCGCGGCAGCGCGTGGTAGGCGCGGAAGATGTAACCGGAGCCGTCGACGAGGAAGACATGGTCGCCTTTCTTCAGCGGGGCGGAAACGGGCGCGGTCCGTGTCGGGGCGGATTTGGCGGATTTGGGTGCTGGCATGGCGCGGAATGTGGGCCGTCCGGCGCGCGATGGCAACGGAGGCGGTGGATATCTGCCGTGACTTCGTCATGCATTCGCGGCAGGGGGAACATGTAGAATAAGCCCCATGCGGACCTTCGATTCCCCCCTTCCCATCGACGACGCGCTGCCGCCGCTGATCACGGCGCTCCGCGCGCGCGAGGCCGCCGTTCTGGTGGCGCCGCCCGGCGCCGGCAAGACCACGCGGGTGCCGCTGGTGCTGATGGACGAACCCTGGGCCACGGGGAAGAAAATCATTGTGCTGGAACCGCGCCGCCTCGCCGCGCGCGCCGCGGCCGAGCGGATGGCGAAGACGCTCGGCGAACAGGTCGGCGACACAGTCGGACTGCGCGTGCGCTTCGGCTCGAAAATCTCGAAGCGGACCCGGATCGAGGTGGTCACCGAGGGCATCTTCACCCGCATGATCCTCGACGATCCCGAACTGACCGGTATCGCCGCTGTCCTCTTCGACGAGTTCCACGAACGCTCGCTCGATGCCGATTTGGGCCTCGCCTTCGCCCGCGACGCGCAGCAAGGCCTGCGCGAGGATCTGAAGCTGCTGGTGATGTCGGCCACCATCGACGGCGCGCGGGTTGCGAAACAGCTCGGCGACGCGCCGCAGGTCGAAAGCCTCGGCCGCGCCTATCCGGTCGAGACGCGCTATCTCCCGCGCGACGCGCGTGCGCCTATCGAGCCGCAGGTGGCCGACGCGGTCATGCGCGCGCTGCGGGCCGATCCCGGATCGGTTCTCGTCTTCCTGCCGGGGCAGGCGGAAATCCGCCGCACCGAGATGCTGCTGAAGGAGCGCGTCAGCGATCCGGTGGTCGATATCGTGGCGCTCTACGGTGCGCTGGATGCGCAGGTGCAGGACCGCGCGATTGCGCCTGCGCCGCCCGGCCGGCGCAAGGTGGTTCTCGCGACCTCCATTGCCGAAACCTCTCTCACCATCCAAGGCGTGCGGATCGTGGTCGATTCCGGCCTGGCTCGCGTGCCGCGCTTCGAGCCCGGCACCGGGCTGACGCGGCTCGAAACCGTGCGCGTGTCGCGCGCCGCTGCCGATCAGCGCCGCGGCCGCGCCGGCCGGACCGAACCGGGTGTCTGCTATCGTCTCTGGAGCGAACCGGAGACCGCATCGCTGGAAGCCTATGCACGGCCGGAAATCCTGTCGGCCGACCTCTCCTCATTCGCGCTCGATCTGGCGCAATGGGGCGTCAGCGATCCGGCGACACTCACGTTCATCGATCCACCGCCGCAGGCGGCTTATACCGAAGCGCGCAAGCTATTGACCGAACTCGGCGCGCTCGACAATGACGGTCGCATGACCGGAGAGGGCAAGCAATTGCGCGCGCTGCCGCTGCCGCCACGGCTCGCACGCATGGTAGTCGATGCCGCGCGCGAAGGCGCAGGCAAAACGGCGGCGGAGATTGCGGTGCTCGTCGGCGAACGCGGTCTGGGCGGCAATGACGTAGACCTCACGCACCGGCTCGGTCAGTTCCGGCGCGACCGCTCGCGGCGCGCCGACGAGGCGCGGGGCATGGCGAAGCGATGGGCCGACACTGCATCAGCGCGCACGAAGACCGGCGAAGAAGCCAGCGTCGGCGCGCTCCTCGCCCTCGCCTATCCGGATCGCATCGCGAAGAACCGTGGCGGCGGACAGGGATCGTTCCTGCTTGCGAACGGGCGCGGTGCGATCCTCGATCCCGCGCTGGCTCTTGCGCGCGAGCCGTTCATTGTGGTGGCCGACCTCTCCGGTACGGCGCAGCAGGCGCGCATCCTGCTCGCCGCCCCAATCACGCTTGCCGAGATCGAAGCGCGCTTCGCCGATCGCATCGCGCAGCGCGACGAGGTGACGGTCGATCCGGCGACGCTCAGCCTGCGCGGGCGCAAGGCGAAGAAGCTCGGGGCGATCGCCCTGTCCGAGCGGATTTCGCCGGTCACGCCATCGCCGGAGAATGCCAGCCTTCTCGCGGAGGCCATAGCGAAGGCGGGCCTCGACCGCCTGCCGTGGAGCAAGCACCTCAAGCAATGGCGCGACCGCGTCATGTTTCTGCGCGCATCCGAAGGCGAGGAATGGCCCGATCTCTCCGACGCCGCACTGATCGCAACCGCGCAGGACTGGCTTGCGCCGCTGCTCGCCGACAAGATCGCGCTGAGGGACCTCGGTGCTGACAACCTCTCCAACGCGATCATGGAGCTGCTGCCGTGGAACCTGCGCCGCCGGCTCGACGCCGAAGCGCCCACCCATTTCGAAGCACCCACCGGCACGAATGTCCCCATCGACTACGAAGCCGAGGCAGGCCCAACCATCGCGATCCGCGTGCAGGAATTGTTCGGGCTCGGCCGTCACCCCACGATTGCCGGCGGGCGCGTGCCGCTGGTGATCGAACTCCTCTCGCCCGCGCATCGGCCGGTGCAGGTGACCAAAGACCTGCCCGGCTTCTGGGCCGGGAGCTATGCCGCGGTGAAAGCCGAGATGCGCGGCCGCTATCCGAAACATCGCTGGCCGGACGATCCGGCGAGCGCCGTGCCAACCCGGCGCACCAAGCGCGCAGGAACATGATCGCACTGTCGCTAAAAGTCGAATGATCCGGTTCAGCATCCGGCGACCATAGCGCCGCGCAAAACCGCGCGACGCGCTGCCCGTTAGCACGGCATTCGCCATCGCCATGCTCTGTTGCCGCCAACAGCGGGCAGGTGGCGATCCCGACATGCGCAGTCTTTTGGTTCTTGCAGGACTTGTGGCGGGCGTTGCGGCGTTGATTGCCTCCTGGCTGGAACGGGGCACGACGGCCGCGCAGCAGCCCGAACCGAAGGCCGTGATCGCCGCGGTTCAGCCGGCGCCGAGCAGCGGCCGAAGCGTGACCATTCCCCGCGACTCCCGCGGTCATTTCCAGGTCGAGGGCCGCGTCGACGGCCGCCGCATCGGTTTCATGGTCGATACCGGCGCGTCCGTCATCGCGCTGACGGAACGCGAAGCCGCGCGCCTCGGCATCCGCCCGATGCGCAACGACTATACCGCGCAGGTGCGCACTGCGAACGGCACGGTGAAGGCCGCGCCAGTGATGTTGAGCAGCGTCGATATCGGCGGGCTGGTGGTGCGCGACGTGCAGGCGCTGGTGGTGCCGGGCGACGCGCTGGGCGAAAATCTGCTCGGCCTGTCCTATCTGACGCGGCTCAAGCGGTTCGAATACGCTAACAACAAGCTGGTGCTCGAGAACTGACAGCCCCCTCCCCGTAAGCGGGGAGGGAAAGCAAGCACGCGCCCCGGAATGACCACAATGGGCAACCATTTGGGGCAACCATTTCCCCACCTGTCGCGTATAGGCTATTGCTCCCGCCAATTTCATCGCCCGCCCGAGGACACGCATGTTTCCGAAGCCTGCGGCGCAGCTTGCGCCCAACACCTATGCCTATGAATCCCAGCCGATGGTGAAGCCCACGGGCTTCCGCGAATACGACGCGCGCTGGCTGCTCGGCAAAGAAATCAACCTGATGGGCATGCAGTGGCTCGGCCTTGGCATCGGCACGCTCGTGCATGAAATGGGGGTGAAGCCAGACATCGTGACCGGCCACGATTTCCGCGGCTATTCCGCCTCGGTGAAGATGGCGCTGACCGCCGGCATGATGGCGGCCGGCATGCGGGTGCGCGACATCGGCCTCGCCTTGTCGCCGATGGCTTACTTCGCGCAATTCGATCTGGACGTGCCTTGCGTGGCGATGGTGACCGCTTCGCACAACGACAATGGCTGGACCGGCGTGAAGATGGGCGCCAACCGTCCGCTCACTTTCGGCCCCGACGAGATGGGTCGGCTGAAGGAGATCGTGCTCAATGCGGCTTTCAAGACCCGCGAAGGCGGCAGCTACCAGTTCATCGACGATTTCCCGGCGCGCTATATCGCCGATCTGACCAACCGCCCGAAGCTGAAGCGCAGGCTGCGCGTGGTTTGCGCCTGCGGCAACGGCACCGCCGGCGCGTTCGCCCCGAAGGTGCTGGAAGCGATCGGCTGCGAGGTGATCCCGCTCGATTGCGAGCTCGATCACACCTTCCCGAAATACAATCCGAACCCCGAAGACATGGAGATGCTGCACGCGATGCGCGATGCGGTGCTGCATCACAAGGCCGATGTTGGCTTCGGCTTCGACGGCGACGGCGACCGCTGCGGCGTGGTGGACAATACCGGCGACGAGATCTTCGCCGACAAGATCGGCGTCATGCTCGCGCGGGATATTTCCGCGCTGCATCCGGGCGCAACCTTCGTGGTGGATGTGAAGTCCACCGGACTGTTCGCCACCGATCCGGTGCTGATCGCGAACAAGGTGAAGGCCGATTACTGGAAGACCGGCCATTCCTACATGAAGCGCCGCGTCAACGAGAGCGGCGCGCTGGTCGGCTTCGAGAAGTCCGGCCACTTCTTCTTCAACAAGCCGTTCGGCCGCGGCTATGACGACGGGCTCGTCTCCGCGATCGCCGTCTGCGACATGCTCGACCGCAATCCGGGCAAGAGCATGAGCGACCTGAAGAACGCGCTGCCGAAGACCTGGTCGTCGCCGACCATGTCGCCGCATTGCGACGACGAGAAGAAATACGGCATCGTCGATGCGGTGGTGAAGCATTTCGAGAAGGCGAAGGCGGAAGGCAGCAAGGTCGCAGGTCAAGCGATCCGCGATCTCGTCACCGTCAACGGCGTGCGTGTCACGGTCGAGGACGGCACCTGGGGCCTCGTCCGCGCGTCATCGAACAAGCCGGAACTGGTGGTGGTGGTGGAAAGCCCCGCCTCCGAAGCCCGCATGCGCGAGATGTTCAAGGCCGTGGACGACGTACTGCGCACGCATCCCGAGGTGGGCGAGTATAATCAGACGATTTAAGCGTCTTGCGCCGAGTCATTAGTTCAGCGCGGCTGCGCGACCGAGCACTTCTCTCTCGATCCGTTGAACAGCTGCTTTTTGATCGCCCTCAAAAATCGGCATGGCCGTGAGCCTGTTAGACGCACGCGTCCGCATTTTTTTCGTAATAGAACTGTCCTTTTCCAATAGAGCGATCACTGAACAGGAAATATGAGCTTCATAGGCCAACGCCATTTGAACAACCACAGCCTCGAGCACGCGCTGCTCTGACATCGCGAGAAACACAGCAACGGGATCTCGCGATCCGGCTTGAATGATTAAGTCGGCTGGAAACTCTATGCCAGGTGCAATCACTTCATTTTCTCGGATCGATGCCCGCTTTGCAAGGGCCGCAGTGATTGCTCTCTTGGCATCTTCGCGAAACGTGCTGGCGGCTCGTTCAGGTGTAAGCAGGATAAGGTCTTGGAGACGGAGCAGCAGCGCCACAAATTTCAGAGCCGAAGCGGGCACCTGATCGCTGCTAAGGTGCAGCGTGGACAATTCGCCTTTCTCGTAATCGTACTCTACCCCGTATTCAGCCAGCAACGAACTTAACGCCTCTTGTCGAGTTGACGTTTCCAGATCCACACCCTCCGCCTCAATCAAGGGAATGGTTCTGCCATCATCTTCAATACGATAGCGGCCGAGCGCATCGGGTCCGATGACATAAAATCCAACCGGCTCGCTATCGGAGAACGAAAACGCTGTGCTTACCGCAAGACCTGCAGGTACTTCGCGGATTTGAAGCTGATCACAGAACGCTTTGCAAAGCTCTTTTTTCAAAGCAGTTGACCTTGGCCACCTTCACTCTTGCGAAGAAGGAAGAATTTTGCGGCTACTTCTAAGGCGTCGCCGTCATTCGCTACCCCGAAATCATGGCGACGATGAGTCGTTCTTGGAGATGGGAAGCGTCTTCGTGAAGAGCCGCGCATAGACCCAGCAGGCAGCGCGTTGATGTCGCCGCAACCGCCATGCAGATGCCAACCGGGGTGCGTTCCGTGAAATTCCAACGATGCTATGACTGTCATGTCACGATTGCGCTCGACTGCCAAAGTCGCCGCGTATTGCTCTTTGGCCGCGTTGTATATGATCAACACTCGGCATGTCTCTCCCAGAGCGGAGAACTGGATAACACGCCATTTATACGCGGCGCCGACGCGGTAAGATCTATTGCGACGTTTTGATAATGGGAACGCGCCGGGCGGCATGCTCCCAATTTGCCACTTGCCCCAGTCCGAAACGACCTTGGCAGCCGAACGAATTTGCTGACCACGCAACATGAAAAGATGCCACCATAGGTAGCATCGCGACGTCAAGGTAATTATTCCCTTTCAGACGAAGGTCACCCCTCTCGCACCCCTAGGAGGGTGAGACTACTCCGCCTGCTCCCTGAACGTCGCGCGATAGGGATGCGCCGGATAGACGCCGAGGATCTTCGTCTCCTTGGAGAAATAGTCCAGCTCCTTCAGCGCTAGCGCCACGTTGTGATCGTCCGGGTGCCCCTCGATGTCGGCGTAGAACATCGTGGCGAAGAAATTGCCCTCGATCATGTAGCTTTCGAGCTTGGTCATGTTGACGCCGTTGGTGGCGAAGCCGCCCATCGCCTTGTAGAGCGCGGCCGGAATGTTGCGCACCCGGAAGATGAAGGTCGTCACCACCGGGCCGTTGCCGGGTTCGGCCCATTGCGGCTCGCGCGCCAGCACGATGAAGCGCGTGGTGTTGTGCGCCTCATCCTCGACGTCCTCGGCGAGGATATCGAGCCCGTAGATCTCGGCGGCGAGGCGCGAGGCGATCGCGGCGCAGGATTTGTCGCCGCGTTCGGACACTTCACGCGCGGAGCCCGCGGTGTCGGCGGCGACGATCGGCTTGATCTTTAACTTGCGGATGATGTTGCGGCACTGGCCGAGCGCATGGACGTGGCTTTCGACCGTCTTGATGCCGTCGAGCGTCGCGCCCTTCGGCGCCACCAGCTGATGCTTCACCGGCAGGAACCACTCGGCAATGATGTGCAGGCCCGAGCGCGGCATCAGGTGATGGATGTCGGCGACGCGGCCCGCGACCGAATTCTCGATCGGGATCATGCCGAGCGCAGCCTCTCCGCTCGTCACCGCGGCGAAGGCGTCCTCGAAGGTCGGGCACGGCATCGGCTCGTAATCGGGATAGGCCTCGCGGCAGGCGAGGTGCGAGTTGGCGCCGGGCTCGCCCTGGAAAGAGATTCTCTTTTTGGTCATGCGGTCCGTTACGATTTACAGAGGATGGACGTTAATTGGCGAGCAGCCGGCGGGCGGTCTCGAGGTCCTCCGGCGTATCGACCCCGAGCGGGACCGAGGAGACGATCGAAACATCGATCCGAAGACCGGCCTCGAGGGCACGTAGCTGTTCGAGCTTCTCACGTTTCTCGAGCATGGACGGGGGCAGTGTCACGAAGCGCTCCAGCGACGCCCGCCGGTACGCATAAAGACCGATATGGTGGTACAGCGGTCCCTCGCCCCAGGGCGCGGTGGCGCGGGTGAAATAGATCGCGCGCAGCCGGTCCGGCGCGACCGGTGAGCCGACCACCTTCACCACATTCGGGTTGACGCGCTCCTCGTCCTTCACGATTTCGGCGGCAAGCGTGCCGATATCGACCGCGGGATCATCGAGCAGCGCGACCGCGGCGCGCAAATCCTCCGGCGCAAGCGTCGGCAGGTCGCCCTGGACATTGACCACCACGCGGACCTTCCCTTCCGGATCGGCAAGCTGCAGCGCCTCGAAAATCCGGTCGGATCCCGACGGATGGTCGGCGCGGGTGATCAGCGCCCGCGCGCCGGCCTTCTCGACCGCGGCCAGAATCGGCTCGGAATCGGTCGCAACGATCACCTCGCCCAGACGCGCCGCCTCGGCGCGGCGGATCACGTGCTCGATCATCGGCTTGCCGGCGATATCGGCCAGCGGCTTGCCGGGCAGCCGGGTTGCCGTCAAGCGGGCCGGGATCAGGATCAGGACGTCACTTTTGGGCATCGATTCGAGCGGTCGTTCGGGCAGTCCCAAGGTGCCACCAATGTCGCAGGGATGGGCCCGCTTATACGGGTTGCCACCCGTGGCGCAAACCGGCTAATCATGCGCCGCCGCGGGCCGCTCTTGCCCGCGCCTCTCACGATCACGGGCTGCTGCGGAGCGCCGATGGACTCTTTCGAACTCAACAAGATCATGGGCGCCGTGCTGGCGACCTGCCTTGGCATTCTGACCATCAATATCGCCGCGGGCGCGATCTTCGCGCCCGGCAAGATCGAGCGGCCCGGCTACGCTATTGCCGTGCCGGAAACCCCGGGTGCGACCGAAACCGCCAAGCCTGAGCCCGCCGAGCCCATTGCGGTTCGCCTCGCGAGTTCGGACGCGCAGCGCGGCCAGAACGCTGCCAAGCAATGCGCCGCCTGCCACACTTTCGAGAAAGGCGGCGCCAACCGGGTCGGCCCAAACCTCTACGGGATCGTCGATCGCCCGAAGGCTGCGGTCGATGGCTTCAATTACTCCGCAGCGATGAAGGCCAAGGGCGGAGCGTGGACCTACGAGAATTTGGATGAGTTCCTTGCCAGCCCGAAAGGCTATTTGCCGGGCACCAGCATGGCCTATGCCGGGCTAAGCCGTGCTGCACAACGGGCCGATCTCATCAACTATCTCCATACGCTTGCGGATAATCCGGTTCCGTTGCCGAAGGCGGCTGACGCGGCGCCTGCGGCACCCGCGGCACCCGCGGCCGGTCAGAACTGATCCGCTCGCAGACCTTGAAGTCACGTTGATTTGCGACGGCCGGGCCCTGCCCGGCCGTTTGCGTTTTGGGCCGCGGCCGCTACCGTTAGAGCTGCGGCGCCGAAGGCGGTAAATTACCGCCTTTTAAGGCGCAGAAGCTGGGGTTATCCGTAAAACCGTCATACATAAACGGGCAGTTGGACGGTGCCCGCAACGCGACTGGAGCCAAGACCGTGAGCCTCTCCCGCCGTACCCTAATCCGCTCCGGCGCGCTGGCGCTGGCCACCCCGATCGTTTCCGCCGTCGAAACCCTCCCCGTGTTCAAGGCGCAAGCCCAGGCCTCGACGCCGGCACAAACCTGGCGGCACGGACTGTCGCTGTTCGGCGAACTGAAATATGCCGAGGGCTTCAAGCATTTCGATTACGTCAATCCAAAAGCGCCGACCGGCGGCGTGGTCCGCCAGGTTGCGCTCGGCACTTTCGACAATTTCAATCTCGCGGTCGGTCGGGTGAAGGGCGCCATGGCCGCGGGCATCGGGATCATCTACGACACGCTGATGGCGTCGGCGCTCGACGAGGTGTCGACCGAATACGGCCTGCTCGCGGAGGCCGTGAAGCATCCTGACGACTTTTCGAGCTGCACCTATCGCCTGCGCCCGCAAGCAAGGTGGCACGACGGCAAGCCGATCACGCCAGAGGATGTCATCTTCTCCTTCGAGGCCTTCAAGAAATACGATCCGCAGCAGGCGGCCTATTACCGGCACGTCACCAAGGCGGAAAAGACCGGCGAGCGCGAAATCACCTTCACCTTCGACCAGGCCGGCAACCGTGAATTGCCGCAGATCATCGGTCAGCTCAACGTGCTGCCGAAACACTGGTGGGAGGGCACGGATGCGCAGGGCCGCCAGCGCGACATTTCGCTGACGCTGATGGAAGCGCCGCTCGGCTCGGGGCCTTACCGGGTGAAGTCTTTCGTCGCCGGCCGCAGCATTTCCTATGAGCGCGTGCCGGATTATTGGGGCAAGGACATCAACGTCAATGTCGGCACCAACAATTTCGACGAACTGCGCTACGAGTATTTCCGCGACTCCACCGTTGCACTGGAGGCCTTCAAGGCCGACACGCTCGACTGGCGCTACGAGAACAGCGCCAAGGACTGGGCGACCGCCTACGACTTTCCCGCAGTGCGCGACAAGCGCGTGGTCCTTGAGGAATTCGAGATCCGCAATTTCGGCATCATGCAATGCTTCGCGTTCAACATCCGGCGCGACAAGTTCAAGGATCCGCGGGTGCGCCGCGCTTTCAATTTCGCCTTCGACTTCGAGGAGATGAACAAGCAGATCTTCTTCGGGCAATACCGCCGCATCAACAGCTATTTCGAGGGCACGGAACTCGCCTCGACCGGGCTGCCGGAGGGTCAGGAGCTGGAAATCCTGCAGACCGTGAAGGACAAGGTGCCACCCGAAGTGTTCACCACCGCCTTCACCAATCCGAAAGGCGGCGACGCGAATGCGGTGCGCAACAACATGCGCGAGGCGCTGCGGCTGTTCCGCGAGGCCGGCTGGGAGATCAAGGATCACAAACTGACCAACGTCAAAACCGGCGAAAAAATGCAGGTCGAGGTGTTGCTGTCGCAGCCGACCTTCGAGCGCATCGTGAGTTTCTGGAAGCCGCTCCTGGAACGCGTCGGCGTTGAAGTCTCGATCCGCGTCGTGGATGCCACGCAATACGAAAACCGCCAGCGCAACTGGGACTTCGACATCATCCTCGCATCCTGGAGCCAGTCGCTGTCGCCGGGCAACGAGCAGCGCGGCTTCTGGGGATCGAAGGCCGCCGAGCAGCCGGGCTCGCGCAACTTTGTCGGCATTCAGGATCCGGCGATCGATGCGCTGATCGACCGCGTGGTGTTCGCCAAGAACCGCGCCGAACTGGTCGCCGCGACCAAGGCGCTCGACCGCGTGCTGCTGGCCAACCACTTCGTGGTGCCGCAATGGACCTACGGCAAGATCCGCACCGCACGCTGGAACCGGTTCGGCAAGCCTGATCCGCTGCCGAAATACGGCATGGCGGCATTCCCGATGGTGTGGTGGTGGGATGCCGAACTCGCCGCCAAGACCGGATCGCGTTCGTGAGCGCGCTGACGCGCCGCACCTTTCTCACCATCGCCGCAGGCGCCGCAGGCACGGTGGCGCTCGCACCGGCCGGGTTCGCGAACATGCGCGAGACCCACGGCATTTCCGCGTTCGGCGATCTGAAATATCCGCCGGACTTCCCGCATTACGACTATGTGAACCCGAATGCCCCCAAGGGCGGAACCTTCTCGCTGGTCGGTACCAACCGGCAGTTCAACCAAAACTTCCTGACCTTCAATTCGCTGAACAGCTACATCCTCCGCGGCGACGCTGCGCTCGGCATGGAGCGCACCTTCGCGAGCCTCATGGTCAGCGCCTCCGACGAGCCCGACTCCATGTACGGTCTTGCCGCGCAATCGGTGGAGATTTCCGACGACGGCCTCGTCTATCGTTTCGCCCTGCGGCCGGGCCTGACCTTCCATGACGGGACGGCACTGACCGCCCACGACTCGGCCTTCTCGCTCAACATCCTGAAAGAGAAGGGCCACCCGATCATCCAGGCGCTGCTGCGCGAATTCGACGGCGCAGAGGCGGTGGACGGCCGGACCCTCGTCGCGCGCTTCAAGGAAAAGCGCGGACGCGACGTGCCGCTTTTCGTCGCGGGCCTGCCGATCTTCTCGAGGACTTACTATTCGACGCGGCCGTTCGAGGAATCGAGCCTCGATATTCCGCTCGGCAGCGGCCCCTATCGGGTCGGCCGCTTTGAACCGGGCCGCTTCATCGAATACGAACGGGTCAAGGACTGGTGGGGCGCCAGCCTGCCGGTTCAGCGCGGCCTGCACAATTTCGATGTGATCCGTTACGAATTCTATCGCGACCGTGACGTCGCGTTCGAAGGCTTTACCGGCCGCAACTACACCTTCCGCGAGGAATTCACCTCGCGCATCTGGGCGACGCGCTATAATTTTCCGGCGATCCGCGACGGACGCGTGAAGCAGGATATCCTCAAGGACGAGACGCCCTCCGGCGCGCAGGGCTGGTTCCTGAACACGCGCCGGCCGAAGTTCCAGAATCCGAAACTGCGCGAAGCGCTGATCTATGCCTTCGACTTCGAATGGACCAACCGTTCGATCATGTATGGCTCATACGAGCGCACCCACTCGGTGTTCCAGAACTCCGATCTGATGGCCGAGGGCAAGCCGAGCGCGGACGAACTGAAGCTGCTGGAGCCGTTCCGCGGCAAGGTGCCGGACGAAGTCTTCCGCGAGCCCTTCGTCCCGCCGGTCTCGGACGGTTCGGGCAATGATCGCGCATTGCTCCGCCATGCCACGCGGCTCCTCAACGAGGCCGGCTATCCGGTCAAGGACGGCAAGCGGGTGACGCCGCGCGGCGAGCGCTTGACCATCGAGTTCCTGCTCGACGAGCCAAGTTTTCAGGCCCACCATATGCCGTATATCAAGAACCTCGCGGTACTCGGCATCGACGCCAATGTGCGGATGGTGGATCCGGTGCAGCTCAAGTCGCGCACCAACGAATTCGATTTCGACGTGGTGATCCAGCGCTTCGGCTTCTCGACGGTGCCCGGCGAGTCGCTGCGATCCTATTTTTCGTCGCAGGCGGCCGCGATCAAGGGATCGCAGAACCTCGCCGGCATTTCCGATCCGGTGATCGATGCGCTGATCGACCGGATCGTCGCGGCGCCGACCCGGCCCGATCTCGTCACCGCCTGCCGCGCGCTCGACCGCGTCATTCGGTCCGGCCGCTACTGGGTGCCGCACTGGTACAAGGCCTCCCACTGGATCGCCTATTGGGACATGTTCGACCGGCCGGCCCAGGGCAAGCCGAAATATGCCCGCGGCATTCCAGAGACCTGGTGGTACGATCCCGCCAAGGCGGCGCAACTGGAGCGGCGGGGCTAGCGTTTCCGCCAGACACGGGTTCCCGCGGGACGGCAGATCGGCCATGATGGGCGAAATCGCATGAGTACCTATATCTTACGACGCCTGCTTCTGATGATCCCGACCCTGTTCGGCATCATGCTGGTGTCGTTCGTCGTGATCCAGTTCGCGCCCGGCGGGCCGGTGGAGCGTGTGATCGCGCAATTGTCCGGCTCTGACACCGGCGCAACCTCGCGCATATCCGGTTCGCCCGCAGGCGATTTTGCCGGCCGGGGGATGGAAGGGGCGTCCGCGATCGACGGCGGCTCGACTCGCTATCGCGGCGCGCAGGGGCTCGACCCGGAATTCATCAAGCAGCTCGAACGGCAATTCGGCTTCGACAAGCCGGCCTATGAGCGCTTCTTCATCATGCTGTGGAACTATCTGCGCTTCGATTTCGGAAAGAGCTATTTCCGTGACGTCACGGTGATCGACCTCATCAAGGAGAAGCTGCCGGTTTCGATCTCGCTCGGGCTTTGGATGATGCTTCTGTCCTACGCGATTTCGATTCCGCTCGGCATCCGCAAGGCGGTGAAGGACGGAACCCGCTTCGATGCGTGGACCTCGGGCGTTCTCATCGTCGCCTATGCGATTCCCGGATTCCTGTTCGCGATCCTGCTGATCATCCTGTTCGCCGGCGGCTCGTTCTTCGACTGGTTCCCTTTGCGCGGCCTGACCTCCGACAATTGGGCGCAGCTTCCCTGGTACGGCAAGATCCTCGATTATTTCTGGCATCTGACGCTGCCGCTGATCGCGATGTCGCTCAGCGCCTTCACCACAATGACGCTGCTCACCAAGAATTCGTTTCTGGACGAGATCCGCAAGCAATATGTGCTGACGGCACGCGCCAAGGGATGCAAGAATTCCCGTGTGCTCTACGGCCACGTCTTCCGCAACGCCATGCTGATCATCATCGCCGGCTTTCCGGCGACCTTCATCGGCGCCTTCTTCGCCGAGGCGCTGCTGATCGAGACCATTTTCTCGCTCGACGGGCTCGGCCTGCTCGGCTTCGAGAGCATCATGAACCGCGACTACGCGGTGACGTTTGCGACGCTCTATATCTTCGCTCTCGTCGGCCTCGTCGTCGGGCTGGCGTCCGACATCGTCTACATGCTTGTCGATCCCCGCATCGACTTCGAGGCGCGCGAGGTCTGATCATGGATGCGCGCGTCCCCACCACGATGCCGGAAGTAGACAAGGAATCGATCGGACCGGTCGGTCTGGTCGTGCCGCCGGAGCGGCGCCCGCTGCGCCTGTCGCCGATGAACCGGCGGCGCTGGGAGAATTTCAAGCGCAACCGCCGCGGCTACTACTCGCTCTGGATCTTCCTGTGCCTGTTCATCACCTCGCTGTTTGCCGAGGTGATAGCGAACGACAAGCCGTTCATGATCCGCTACGATGGGCGCTTCTACTTCCCAGCCCTGTTCACCTATGCCGAGACCACCTTCGGCGGCGAGTTCGAAACCGCGGCCGATTACCGCGATCCCTATCTGCAGGAGAAGATCGCCGAGGCCGGCGGCCGCGTCTGGTGGCCGCCAATCCGCTATTCCTACCGGACGCACAATCTCGATCTGCCGACCCCGGCACCGTCCAAGCCAACCTGGCTGCTCACTGAGGAGCAATGCAAACCGGTTGTCGAGCGCAAGAAACTCACCGGATGCCGCGACCTCGAGTATAACTGGCTCGGCACCGACGATCAGGGCCGCGACGTGCTCGCCCGCATCATCTACGGCTTCCGGATTTCCGTGCTGTTCGGGCTGATCCTAACCTCCATCTCGTCGGTGATTGGCGTGACGGCAGGCGCGGTACAGGGCTTCTTCGGCGGCAAGGTCGATCTATTGTTCCAGCGCGCGCTTGAAATCTGGACCTCGGTGCCCACGCTGTTCCTGCTCATGATCATTTCGTCGGTGCTGACCCCGAGTTTCTGGGTGCTGCTTGGCATCCTGCTGCTGTTTTCCTGGGTGTCGCTGGTCAATCTGGTGCGCGCGGAATTCCTGCGCGGCCGCAATTTCGAATACGTGATGGCAGCGCGCGCGCTCGGCGTGTCCAATATCCGCATCATGTTCCGGCATCTGCTGCCGAATGCGATGGTGGCGACGCTGACCATGCTGCCATTCCTGCTCTCGGCGTCGGTCGGAACCCTGACCGCGCTCGACTTCCTCGGCCTCGGCCTGCCGCCGGGCTCCCCCTCGCTTGGCGAACTTCTCTCCCAGGGCAAGGCCAATATACAGGCGCCCTGGCTCGGCCTCGCCGGCTTCTTCACCATCGCGATCATGCTCTCGCTTCTGGTGTTCATCGGCGAGGCAGTGCGCGATGCCTTCGATCCGCGAAAGATTTTCGCATGAGCGTGCCGCCCCTGCTTTCGGTCCGCGACCTCTCCATCGCCTTCACCCAAGGCGGGCGCACCAATCTGTGCGTCGACAAGGTATCGTTCGACGTCAGGCCGCGCGAAACCGTGGCGCTGGTCGGCGAATCCGGCTCCGGCAAATCCATTACCGCACTGTCGGTGATGAAGCTTTTGCCCTATCCGGCCGCCAGCCATCCGAGCGGCACCATCCATTTCAAGGGCAAGGAGCTGATCGGCGCTTCGGAGAGCGCCATGCGCCAGGTCCGCGGCAACGATATCACGATCATCTTCCAGGAGCCGATGACATCGCTCAATCCGCTCCACACCATCGAGCGACAGATTCGCGAAATTATCGAACTGCATTCGGGCCTGCGCGGCGACGCCGCGAAAAAGCGCGTGATCGAACTCCTGAGCCAGGTCGGCATCCCCGATCCCGAAGGCCGCCTGCAAAGCTATCCGCACCAGATGTCCGGCGGGCAGCGCCAGCGCGTCATGATTGCGATGGCTCTTGCCAACGAGCCCGAACTCCTGATCGCCGACGAGCCCACCACGGCGCTTGACGTCACGGTGCAGGCCCAGATCCTCAAGTTGCTGAAGGACCTGCAGTCCCGGCTTGGTATGGCGATGCTGTTCATCACCCACGATCTCGGCATCGTGCACAAAATTGCCGACCGCGTCTGCGTGATGAACCAGGGCAAGATCGTGGAGCAGGGCGACGTCAAGCGCGTGTTCGCGGAGCCGGAACATCCCTATACGCGGGCGCTCCTGACCGCCGAACCGGCCCGCGATCCGGCGCCTATGCAGCCGCAAGCGCCAACCATGGTCAAGACCGACGACCTGAAGGTGTGGTTTCCGATCAAGCGCGGAATCCTGCGGTCGACCGTCGGCCACATCAAGGCGGTGGACGGCGTGTCCGTCGAAGTACGCAAGGGCGAGACGCTCGGCATCGTCGGCGAATCCGGATCGGGCAAGACCACCCTCGGGCTCGCCATCCTGCGGCTGATCTCCTCCGAGGGCCCGATCGTCTTCATGGGCAAGGAAGTGCAGGATCTCTCCTTCAAGGAGATGCGGCCCTACCGAAGCGCGATGCAGGTGGTGTTCCAGGACCCCTATGGGTCGCTCAGCCCGCGCATGTCGGTGTCCGACATCATCGAGGAGGGCCTGCAGGTTCACCATCCTTCCATGAAAAAGAATGAGCGCGAGGCGCTGGTGATCGGGGCACTCAAGGATGTCGGGCTCGATCCCGAGACGAGGTTCCGCTACCCGCACGAGTTCTCCGGCGGCCAGCGTCAGCGCATCGCCATCGCCCGGGCCGTGGTGTTGCAACCCAAATTCATCGTGCTCGACGAGCCGACCTCGGCGCTCGACATGCTCATCCAGTGCCAGATCTGCGACCTGCTGCGCAGCCTGCAGAAACGGCTCGATCTCACCTATCTGTTTATTTCGCACGACCTGCGGGTGGTGGCGGCGCTGGCCAGCCGGCTGATCGTGATGCGCAACGGCAAGATCGTGGAGGAAGGGCCGGCGCAGGAGCTTTTCTCCAATCCGAAGAGCGATTACACGCGCGCATTGTTCGCGGCGGCCTTCAATCTCGAAACCGCGCAAGGCAACGTCGTGGCGCAATAGTCACGCTGCGCGCGACATGCCCGGCATAACGAGAACTTGATTGGGGTTTCGCGGCAAGGCACGGGAGAAGGCGGCACACACCAGCAAACGGTTCTCCATGTCACGTCTCCTCGCTTTCCTGTTCTTTCTCGCAATCCCCGTTTTCGCTCAAGCGCAGGGCCTGCGTGCGGAACTACCGATTCTGGGCGACGACGGCAGCCGCGTCGCCAATCACCGCATCGCGCCTGACCGCGTCGCCGCCGCTGAGAAACTTCCGGGCGCCGTCGTTGCCGCAAATCCCAAGGGCGACGTCACCCTCGTCGAATTCTACGATCTGAATTGCCCCTATTGCCGCCGCGCCTCCGCCGACATCGATGCGCTGCTGAAAGCCGACAACAAGCTGCGTCTTGTGCTTGTGCCGTTCCCGGTTCTTGGCATTCCCTCTATTCTCGCCGGACGCGTCGAGATCGCGGTGTCGAAGATGCTCAAGCCCCAGGACTTCTACCGCTATCACCTCGCGCTCTATGCCGGACGCGGCGTCATCGACGGCCAGCGCGCCATCAATGCCGCCAACGAATTCAAGCTCGATCTGCAAAAGGTTCTGGACGCAGCCAACGAGGACGGCATCACCGACATAATGAAGACGCACGTCCGCTTCGCCGATACCCTGGATCTGAAGGCAACGCCGGCCTATCTAATCGGGGACGTCGCCATACAGGGCCATCCCGGACAAAAGGGTCTGAAGGCGGTCATCGACTCGGTCCGCAAATGCGGCAAGGCAGCCTGCTGACAAGCGGCTTGCTGAAAGGCGGCTCGCTGAAGACCGCCTTGCGGAAAACGAAGGGTCAGACGCCGGACTGCGTGCGCGCGATCACCCGGCGCACCGAGCGGACCTCCGATCCCGAAGCCTTGATACGCGCAAGCGCCTGATCGAGCGGCTCGATTGCAACCGCCATGTGATGCGCATTGGCGTGGATGATGGTCTTGCGGTCGCGCACCAGCGCGACATGGCCCGGCCAGAAGATCAGGTCGCCGCGCTGCGGCATCGATAGCGCGCCGACAGCGTTCACCGGCTCGCCGAGCGAGGCTTCCTGCATGTCGCTGTCGCGCGGGCAGGAGAATCCGCAGGCAGTCACCGCGACCTGCACCAGCCCGGAGCAATCGATGCCGAGATGAGTCTTGCCGCCCCAAAGATAGGGCGTTCCGAGAAACCGCTCGGCGACCGCGACATAGTCCGTCTCGAAGCGATCGAGCGGTGCAAGATGCTGCGCCGGGATGAAGCCGCCATTCGCCGTGACCGCGAACGGCTCCGCGATCCGCGCGACCGCAACGCGAGCGCCAAGCGGCAGCGCTTCGAGCGGCGGCATCTTGATGTCGGGTCCGGGAAAAACCAGCGTACTCAGCGCCTGCACCTTCATTGACGGTTCGGTCAGCGCCGTGGTCAGGGCATTCGCCGAAATCCAGCCGACATAGCCGTCGGTTTCGAGCTGGCCCCAGCACCAGCCTTCTTCGGTGGTTTCGTAGACGGCGACGCGTTCGCCTTTCAGCGCCTGCGTCTCCTGTGGCGCATCGGGATAGGGCTCCTTCCGCAGCGCTGCATGCGGATCGAACACTTCGCAGACGGTGGCATCGGCGAAGCGATCGGCCTCGACCTGGCCCGCGAGGTGACTGGCTGCAAGGTCGGGACGCGCGGGGGTCAGACGGGGGTCGAAATTCACTGTCAGCCGTATCGCTCGCAGAGCAGCGCATAGAGCGCACGCGCCGCTTGGCATTCGCCGCCTTCCGGACGGCCCGGCTTGGCCGAGGGCGTCCAGCCGTAAATGTCGAAATGCAGCCAGGCCTTCGGGTTGGAAACGAATTTCTTGAGGAAAAGCGCGCAGGTAATCGACCCGGCAAAAGCGCCAGCGCTCACATTGGTGGTATCGGCCACTTTGGAATCGAGCATCGACTCGTAGGGCGCCCAGAGCGGCAGGCGCCACAGCGGATCGCGCTCCTTCATGCCATGAAGCATCATTGCATCCGCAAGCGCATCGTCACCGGTATAGAACGGCACCACGTCCGGACCGAGCGCCACACGCGCGGCGCCGGTCAGCGTCCCGATATCGATCAGAAGATCGGGATTGTCCTCACAGGCGAGCGCCAGCGCGTCGGCAAGAACAAGGCGGCCTTCCGCATCGGTATTGCCGATCTCCACGGTAAGCCCCTTGCGTGACGGATAGACGTCGAGCGGGCGGAACGAGGAGCCCGCCACCGAATTCTCGACCGCCGGGATCAGCACGCGTAGCGCAACAGGCAGCTTTCGATCCATCACCATATGCGCAAGCGCGAGCGTAGCCGCAGCGCCGCCCATGTCCTTTTTCATCAGCAGCATTGCGCTACTGGGCTTGAGATCGAGGCCGCCGGTATCGAAGCAGACGCCCTTCCCCACCAGCGTGACTTTCGGATGACTGGGATCGCCCCAGCGCAACTCGATCAGCCGCGGCGGCCGCGCGGCAGCACGGCCCACGGCATGGATCAGCGGAAAGTTCTTCAAAAGCAATTCGTCGTCGGTCACCGCCTCGATCCAGGCATCATGGCGTTCGGCGAGGAGCCGCGTCGCTTCATGCAATTCGGCCGGACCCATATCGTTCGACGGCGTATTGATGAGGTCGCGCGCCAGCGCCACCCCTTCGGCGATACGCGAGAGATCGGCGGCGTCGACCCCGTCTGGGCAGACCAGCGTGACGGATTTCGCGGCGCGCTTGCGGTATCGCTCGAAACGGTAGGCGCCCAGCGCAAAGGCCAGCGCCGCGAGCCGCGCGTCATGCGGTGCATTGGCGAAGCGATATGTGCCCGCCGGAATCAATCCGGGCAATTTGCCCGCAAGCAGCGGATCCACCGCTGCCGCTTCATCCTCCAGACCGAATATGACGCCGCCAATCCCGCTGTCCGTCCCCGGCAGCACGAGATGTGAACCGGGCTTTGGGTCGAACCCTGCCGCTTCGGCAAAGGCGCGCGCAGACGGTGTAAGACCCTCCCGGATGGCGGGCCAGTTCGACTTGGTGACAAACCAGATGGGGATGGCCGCACCGCGGCCCGAATCTGCAAAGACTGGATGCATGGCGCTTCTTATCGGGTGGGCGGCGGCTTCGCCAAGGGCCTCCTAACGGCCGTTCTTAACCAGCCGTTAGGGTTAACGCTTTATTGAAAGGGGCGGTAAGCGGCGGTCACCGCCGCCTTCGAGGCGCGCCATGTATCGTACGACATCCAAGTCCCGCCTTTCCAGACCCCGCCTTCTCGCCAGTGCCGCCGTGCTGTCGGCGCTGATGCTCGGGGGTTGCCAGACCGCCCAGATGGCGACGACGGCCAGCGTAAGCGAGCCGGCAGCACCTCGCACCGAAGCCGACTGGCGCCGGGAATCCCAGATCTGGGGCGAGCGCTACCGCAAGAATCCGGCAGACCCGCAGGCCGGCATCCGCTATGGCCAGGCCCTCCGCGCCATCGGCCAACGCGCCCAGGCTGTCGCGGTCCTGGAACAATCCTCGATTCAGAATCCCAAGAATATGGCGGTGCTCGGTGCCTACGGCCGCGCGCTCGCTGATGCCGGACAATTGCCGCAGGCCCTCGACGTGCTGAGCCGCGCGCATACCCCCGATCAACCCGACTGGCGTATCCTGTCGGCGCAAGGCGCGGTGCTGGACCAGATGGGGCGGCATGACGAAGCCCGGCGCCATTACTTCAGCGCCCTCAGGATCGTGCCCGACGAGCCGTCGGTGATGTCCAATCTCGGCTTGTCCTATGCATTGTCGAAAAACTTGAGCGAGGCCGAGGAGACCTTGCGGCGCGCCAATACGCTCAACAGCAACGAACCGCGCGTTCGTCAAAATCTGGCGCTGGTGATCGGGCTGCAGGGGCGCTTCCAGGAAGCCGAGCAGATCGCGCGCGCCGATCTGTCGCCCGAGGAGGCTGCAGCGAACCTCAATTACCTTCGCAACATGCTGGCCGCCGACAAGAGCAACAAGGGTAAGCCGCCGGCGCGGCCGGTGCGTCAGGCCGCAAACAATTCGTAACACGCGTGGAGCCTTTGCGGCTTTCGTCGTATCGCGAAAGGCTTCGCAGCACTGGCGATGACGCGCTTTCCTAACGCGAAGCGGCGCCCGCTTCGCTCAGCAACGTGCTAGTTCAGCGCCATCACGCGGATCGCTGCCGGTCCAAGAATGACGACAAACAATACCGGCAGGAAGAACAGGATCATCGGAACCGTCAGCTTCGGGGGCAGAGCCGCCGCCTTCTTCTCGGCTTCGGCCATGCGCATGTCGCGGTTTTCCTGGGCCAGCACACGCAAGGTGTGGGCGAGCGGCGTACCATAGCGCTCCGCCTGCTGCAGGGCGACGCAGACCGACTTCACGCCTTCCAGATCGGTCCGCTTGGCGAGATTGTCATAGGCCTGACGGCGGTCCGGCAGGTAGGAGAGTTCGGCCGTGGTCAGGGTGAGTTCCTCGGCCAAAGGAATCGACTGGGATCCGATTTCGTTCGAGACCTTTCTGAAGGCGGCCTCGATCGACATTCCGGACTCCACGCAAATCAGCAAAAGGTCCAGCGCATCTGGAAAGGCACGGCGGATCGACAATTGCCGCTTCTGAATCTTGTTTTTCAGAAACAACCACGGCAAATGCATGCCAAGATAAGTCGCAAACAGGCAGATGCCGAGCTTGATCGTGACCGGCTTGTCGAGCTGCAGAATGAAGAAGACATAGAGCACCGACAGCACCAGCGCCGCGATCGGCGTCACCATCCGGAAGAACAGATAGGTGAGATAGGGCGCCTCGCCGCGATAGCCGGCCTGGATCAGTTTTTCTCGCGCCTCCTCCTGGCCCACCCATTTGGCGAGCTGGAAACTGTCCACGGCGCGCCGGACGAATTGCTTCGGAGTCTGCCGCAGCGAGATTTTCTCTCCGCGCGCCATGCGTTCGCGCTCGCGCTGCCGGATCTTTTCGCGCTCCAGCGCCACGGCCTTCATCCGCTTCGGCAGCGGGTCGGACGCGAGCAGCGGCATGGCGACCGTCAGCACCGTCGCGACTGCGGCAATGCCCGCGAGAATCATCGCGAGCAGCCGGGTGTCGTGGAGGATGCCGATGAGAATCTGATACATGACGCGCTCAGAAGTCGAAATTGATCATCTTCTTCATCACCATGACGCCGATAGACATCCACATCGCGCTGCCGACCAGAAGCAATTGTCCGGTCGGGTGGGTCCAGAGCAGTTCGATGTAGGTCGGGCTGGTCAGCCAGACGAGACCCATCACGGCCGGCGGCAGCGAGCCGATGATGGCGGCCGACGCCTTGGCCTCCATCGACATCGCCTGGATCTTCGCCTTCATCTTCTTGCGCTCACGCAAAACCTTCGAGAGGTTGCCCAGCGCCTCCGAGAGGTTGCCGCCCGCTTTTTGCTGAATCGCAATCACGATGCCGAAGAAGTTGGCTTCCGGCAGGGGCATCCGTTCGTAAAGTTTGCCGCAAGCCTCGCCGAGCGGAATCCCGATGGTCTGGGTCTCGATAATGGCCCGGAATTCACTCCTCACCGGCTCCTGGCCCTCGTTCGCCACCATCTTCAGGCTGTCGATCAGCGGAAGGCCGGCCTTGATGCCGCGCACGATGACGTCGACCGCATCGGGAAACGTCGCCAGAAATCGTTTCTCGCGCCGGTTCTTCAGAAAACTCAGCATCCAGAACGGCAAACCGAACGCCCCGGCAAACCCAAAGCCCACTGCGGCGAGCAGAGGCATCCGCGACCACAGCATCAGCAGGAATGCGGCGAGGCCCATGCCTGCTGCGATCATGACAAATTGCCGCGTCGACAGATCGAGTCCGGCACGCTCGATCCGCTGACTGAGCGTCGGCCTTGCATTCTTGCGTTGACGCAGTTCGAGATCGCGAAGCGATTCCTCGACCTGCTCGCGCCGTGATTTTTGTGTCGCCCGGGCGGCACGCTGGACAGGCTGCGTCTGTATGGTATTGGCCAGCCGTTGTTCGACCTTGCGTTCGCCGGACAGCAGCGGATAAAGAAATACCCAGGCCAGGCCGCCGACCGCAACAGTGGCAAGCACCGCCAAAACGATCTGCTGGTTGGCAAGGTCGAACATCGTCACACCATTGCCTCGTCTTCGGCCTGCGCGCTCGCATCGAGCGCAGCCGCGAGACGCCGCTCTTCGCCGTAATATCGGGCGCGGTCCCAGAATCGCGGGCGGCCAATCCCGGTCGAACGATGCCGACCGATCAGATTGCCCTGGGCGTCTTCGCCGAGCATCTCGTAGACAAACAGATCCTGCGTGATGATCACATCGCCTTCCATACCGAGCACTTCGGTAATGTGGGTGATGCGGCGCGAGCCGTCGCGCAGGCGAGCAGCCTGAATGATGACATCGACCGACGAGCAGATCATCTCGCGGATCGTCTTCGACGGCAGCGAGAAGCCCCCCATGGTGATCATCGATTCGATACGCGACAGGGCCTCGCGCGGGGAATTGGCGTGCAGCGTGCCCATCGAGCCGTCGTGACCGGTATTCATCGCCTGCAAGAGGTCGAAGGCCTCGGGTCCGCGCACTTCGCCGACGATGATCCGTTCGGGACGCATACGCAGACAGTTCTTGACGAGGTCGCGCATGGTGACCTGGCCCTCGCCCTCCAGATTCGGCGGACGGGTTTCGAGGCGCACCACATGCGGCTGGTGAAGCTGCAGCTCAGCCGCATCCTCGCAGGTGATGACGCGCTCGTCGTCATCGATGAACTGTGTCAGACAATTCAGGAGCGTGGTCTTGCCGGAACCGGTGCCGCCGGAGACAATGGTGTTGACCCGGCAACGCCCGATGATCTTGAGAATCTCCGCGCCCTCCGGCGTGATGGAGCCGAACTTGACGAGGTTATCAAGCCGCAATTTGTCTTTCTTGAACTTGCGGATCGTGAGCGCGGGCCCGTCGATGGCGAGCGGAGGTACGATCGCATTGACACGCGAGCCGTCCGGCAAGCGAGCGTCGCAGATCGGCGAGGCTTCGTCGACGCGGCGGCCGACCTGGCTTACGATCCGCTGGCAGATGTTTAGGAGCTGCTGGTTATCGCGGAAGCGAATTCCGGTCTTATGGATCTTGCCGGCGACTTCGATGTAGACCGTGCCGGATCCGTTCACCATGATGTCGGCGATATCGTCGCGCGCAAGCAAGGGCTCGAGTGGACCGTAGCCAAGCACGTCGTTGCAGATGTCGTCGAGCAGCTCTTCCTGCTCGGATATCGACATGACGACATTCTTGATGGCGATGATCTCGTTGACGATATCGCGGATTTCTTCCCGCGCGGCGTCGGCATCGAGCCGGGCCAGCTGCGCAAGATCGATCGCCTCGATCAACGCGCCGAAAATCTTGCTCTTGACCTCGTAATAACTGTCCGAGCGGCGGCTGTCGGTCGCGGTCGCAGGCACGGTCTTTTGCGGCGCAGACGGCACCGGCAGCACCTGCGCGCCAAGACCGGACGAGGGCAACGGCGCGCGCCCCTCGCTGGAAGGAGCGGGCCCGGACGGCGCGATTGGCGGCGAGGGCTGGCTTGGCGGGACGGGTGGGACCGGCGCCGCCACAGGCGCCATAGCCGCTGCAGCCCCGGCGGGGGGGACTGACGCTGGACCGTGGGCGTTACGCTTCCCAAACACGACGGGCTAACTCCGGGTTACGCTTTCTTACGGAACTTCTCGAGCAGCGGTGTGAGCAGACCGGATTTGACCTTTCGCACCTCGGTGCGTCCGGTCATAAGCTGGGCGAGGTGGCGGAACGTCTCGGCGATCTTGTGATTGCCGGCGACCTCGGCGATCATCTGGCCGTTATTTGCGGCAGTGCCGAAGATCTGCGGCTCGAATGGAAGAATGGCCGCCGGCTGGTCGTCGAGCGCCTTGGCAAAATCCGCCGGCTTTATTTCCGGACGCTTCGGAACGCCCACCTGATTGAGCGCATAGAATGGCCGGTGATCGTTGACCCGCGCCGCTTTCAGGTAGTCGACCAGATTTTTTGCATTGCGCAGATTGGCGAGATCCGGCGCAGCCACAATCAGAATGTCGTCGGCGGCCAGCAGGGTGCGCTGGGTCCAGCCGGTCCACTGGTGCGGCACGTCGAGCACGATACAGGGCACCGAGGCGCGCAGCGAATCGAAGATCGAATCGAATGCATTGGCGCCGAAATCATAGACCCGGTCGAGCGTCGCCGGGGCGGCCAGCAGGCTCAGGTTGTCCGAGCATTTCGACAGCAGGCGATCGACGAAATTCGTATCGATGCGCTCCGGCGAGAAAACTGCGTCGGCGATGCCCTGCGGGGGATCCTGATTGTAGTCAAGGCCGGCAGTGCCAAAGGCAAGATCCAGATCGGTGACGACTGCGTCGAGCGACAGGTCTCGCGCGATGGACCAGGCGACATTGTGAGCAACGGTGGACGCGCCGACGCCGCCCTTGGCGCCAACGACGGCGATGATGCGCCCAACCGGCTTGGCGTCCGGCGCCGAATACAGCCCGCAGACCGAGCGGACGATATCGAGCGTGTTGACAGGAGCGATCATGTAATCGCTGACGCCGCGCCGGACCAGCTCGCGATAAAGCGCCACGTCGTTATGACGCCCGATCACGATGACCCGGGTTCCGGGATCGCAAAGATCGGCAAGCGAATCGAGCCCGGCCAGCAGAATATCCGGACGCGCTTCCGATTCCAGAATGATGACGTTCGGCGTGGGCGATGCGCGATAAGCTTCCGCAGCCGCGGTCATGCCGCCCATCTGAATTTTCACATGCGCCTTGTCGAGCCGGCGGTCTTCGCCGGCCGACTGCACGGCGGCAGCCGTTTCGACCGCCTCGCAAAATGCCTGTACCGAAATGCGCGGTGCCGGCGCGATATGTTCCTCACGCGCTGGCGCATCGGCGGGCAGCTCGGCGGTCGCGTTCTGGAATGCGGTCCTCATCATCGGTTGACTTCGCTCACCTTGCCCTGGTCCTGCTTTGGATAAATCGTCTCGGGACTCTGGCCCTGACGATATTTCTCCATCACGGTCGTGCGCCGCGAATTCCAGACCGGGCCTTCCGCCCGCGGCTGCACCAGATCGGCAGGGTTGGCGACCATCGCCGCCAGGTTGCGCTGATTGGAGCAGCCGAGATTCCAGAAATTGTAATTCTCGTTGTAGGAGGGGTCCGGACTTGGTCCGATATCTTGGGGCCACAGACCGCACGGGCCAGCTTCGGCGACGATCTTCGAATAGCTCAGCTTGACCGTCGGAAATTTCGACTCGCTGTCCGGCGTATAGGGCCGCACCGCAACGCTTTGCATCGGGATGCCCGATGCTGCGAAGATTGAATTGATTTCGCGAACAGCCTGGGACGCGGCAAACTGGTTTGCGGTTCCGGTCGGCACCTCGACCACCACGCCGCCCGTGGCCTCACCCTTCCAGACCTTGGCAAAGGCCAGGACTTCGGCCCGCTGCACCGGGGTCAGCGAGCCGCGGCTCTGACCGATGAAAACTTCCATCGAATGGGACCCGTCACGCAGCGCGATCTTGTGACGCTGCCGGTAATCGTTCGGATAGCCGATCGTGTTCTCGGCGACATAGGGCCCCTTCGGGGTGACGGCATTGCAGCCGGACAGGGCCGCAGCGGCGAGCACGACGCCAGCGAGGCGCAGTCCGGTTTTGGGTCTGTTTGCACCAGACACGAAGTTCTGCAGCATGCGTCGTCTCCCTGCCCCGGTCCTAGTCCAGAATGAAGCCGTATTGGCCGCGATACATCCGGTTCGGATCGACCTTTCCGGGGATGCCGTAAATCCTGTTCAGCCGGCCAAGAAACACGGTCGATGCATCGGCGGCATCGGCGAAGCCGTCGTCGGGCCGCGACAGATCCTTTGGCCGCACCGGACGCACCACATACGGTGTGACAAGGATCATCAGCTCGGTCTGGCGGTTGACGTAGTCGCGGCTCTTGAACAGCGCGCCGAGCACCGGAAGCTGCATCAGTCCCGGCAGCCCATTGATCTGCTGCTTGGTCTGCTCGTGAATCATGCCGGCCATGGCGAGCGCGCCGCCGGACGGAATCTCAACCGTAGTCTCCGCGCGCCGCACGCGCAGCGAAGGCACCGTGAAACCGGAGCTGATCAGCGAGGCCTCGGTCGACAATTCGGAGACTTCGGTCGTCACCTTGAGACTGATCCGGCCCTCCGACAGCACAACCGGCGTGAAGCCGAGACTGATACCGAACTTCTTGAACTCAATAGTCGGCGTACAGGAATTGGTGCCCTGGCAGCTGACGCCGGTGACGACAGGAAATTCGCCGCCGGCCAGGAAGTTTGCCGACTCGCCGGAAATCGCCGTCAGGTTCGGTTCGGCGAGCAGGCGCATCACGCCGGCCCGCTCCATGGCGCGGATCACGGCGCCGAGGCGGGAATTCAACATGCCGCTCGCCCGCGCCGGGTCGAGATTGGTGTTGAGCGGCGTGCGCACGCCCTGACTCGGGACGATCGCGGTGTTGGCGAGCTCCTGCCCGTAGGCGGTGAACGGCGTATCGGTATTGAAGTTGACGACCGACGTGCCGCCGCCGACGCTGCCATAGAGATTGACGCCAAGCTGCTTGATGACTTCGCGCTGCACTTCGGCAACGGTCACCCGCAGATTGATCTGGTCGCGGCCCTTGACGGCGATGGCATTCACGATCTTTTCGCCGGTCACGACAATCGGGCCGGTACCGGCGCCGAGCAGACGGCTGGCGATTTCAAAGGCGCTTTGCGAATCGGCCTGGCTGTCGACCCACCCGCTCAGCACGACGCCGTCGGCGCCGAGCGCGTCGACGCGGATGTCGGCGCTCGGAATCGCATGGCGGATCGCCTCGCGGATGCCGTTGAGGTCGCGCTTCACCGCGATGTCGAAACCGGCCATCTGCTGGCCGTTGGCGTCGAAGAAAAAGATGCTGGTCTGTCCGACCTTCACCCCGATCATGTAGGCGCGGCGCGCCGAACGCACGACCGCGTTGGCGATCGTCGGATCGGCGACGAGCACGTCCTTCACGTCGCGCGGCAGATCGATCACCACCGCCTTGCCGATCCCGAGCGACACCGGACGTGAAGTCGCATCGCTGCCGGCGACGCTGATCACCGGCGTGCCGCGCATATCCGGCTCGGCCGCCTGCACCGTACCCGTTGCAATCGCGGTCAGCGATGCAGCCAGCAACAGCGCCCGGATCGTCGTCTGGTTCGACATGAAGCGGTTCCTTCCCTCGTCCTATTTCGCCGACGCAGGCGACGGTACGCCAAAGCGCACCATGTTCACGCCGGCGCGCCGCGCCGCCCCGTCTTCGTCCTCGCCACCGCTCTTTTTCGTATCGACGATGCTGCGCAGAGCGAGCGACAGGGTTCCCATCTGCTTTGCCATTGCCAGCGTTTCCGCCTGGCCCGGCGTCAATTCCAGCGTCACCGTTCTGCCGACGACAACCTTCTGCCCGTGCTTGTCCTCGACGGTTTGGTCGATCGCCAGCACGCGGACATTGTTGATGATGGTCTCGCTGGTGTGGCTTTCGACGCCGTTTCGCTTTTCGGCTTCGCGATCGCGGCGCGCCAGAATCACATCAACAGAGTCGCCCGGTACGACGAAGCCGCCGGCGCTGGTCTCGGCATTGATCTCCGTCGCGACCGCACGCATGCCGGCCGGCAGAATGGCGGATAGATACCCGGCGGCATTGGCCTTGATCAGACGCGATTCCTGAATGGGCTCGCCGGCAAAGAAGGTGCCGCCGCGGACCACCGAGCCTGCGATCTCCTGAATCGCGTCCGGACGGTTGCTTTTGCGGATGAAATTCGGTCCCGCCGACGCGGCGGGCCACATCTGCCAGCCGAGTTCGTCGGGCTTCACGGTCGTGCCCTGGCCGATATCGGCTTTTGCGACCAGGACATCGACGGTTTCCAGCTTGGCGACGGGCGGCGGCGGCGGCGCCTTTTCCCCGGAGCGGCCGGCGAGCAGAGCTGCAAGGCCGCCTGCGGCAACCGCAACTCCGAGTACGATGAGACGGGCGGCTTTCATACGCTGCACTTTCCACGAGATGACGCGACCGGCCCGACATGGCCGTGAGGGGGAGTTTCACCACCCAAAGGTCAATTCGTGGTTAATGAGCGGTTTGCAAACCAAGTTAATTTTGTCTTGAACGCCGGCGCTCGCGCCTCCGCGCAATTTTTACGACCGCCGGGGGCCCTCTCCGCCGCTAAAGTCCGAGCGGTCGCATCCAGACCGTTTGCGGATAGACCGCGAGGGCTCCGGCCGCGAGCGCAATACCGTACGGCACCCCGGAATCGGCGCGGTGCAGCCGCGCGGCCCAATCCTGGCTTTCCAGCACGGCAGGCATCGGGATGTGACGATAGCGCAGGATGGCGAGCGTCAGCGCGCCGCCGATCAACGAGGAATAGACCAGATAGTTCATCAGGGGATCGAAGCCGATCCACAGCGCGGTGGCGGCCGCAAGCTTGGCGTCGCCGCCGCCGATCCAGCCGCAGGCGAACAGCATGAAGGTGATCAGAAGAACCGCCGAGCCCGCACCGATATGCGAGAGGATCTGCGCGCCGCTGAGCCCGACAAGCGCCGCCATCACGAAAAATCCCGCGACCAGCAGGAGCGAGATGCGGTTGGAGATCGTCATCGTGAAAAGATCGCTGAATGCAGCAAACGCCATCAGCGCCGGGAACAGGAACAAGCGGATGGTATCCGTCAGCATCACCGTCATGTCCGCACTCACGCGTTACTCTTGGCCGGTAGACTAGCGGCCGGCGCTTTCGTTTCCGTTAGCGCCCGGCCGGTTCCGAAACGCGAAACCGCGCCCGCAGGGATCGCCCGCGGACGCGGTTTCTCACGCGGCCACGAATTACTTCAGGGCGTCTTCGACCTTGCCGAAGGTCGTCTTCAGGTTGCCGCCGATGCCCTGCACCGCGGCGATGATGGCAACGGCGATACCCGCCGCGATGAGGCCGTATTCGATGGCGGTCGCACCCGACTCGTCACGAATGAACTTCTTGAAGGTCACCATTGCGTAGCTCCTATGAGACAGCGTTTTTTGAACCAGACTTGAGACAGACAACCGGTGTGGCCGGTAGCGTCGCGAAGCTAACAGGCGCGTTTGAACAATCTGTAAGACCGATCCCCCGGAATTCTGCGGCCGGATTCAGATTTCGTTTAAGCCTGACGGCGGAGCGCGGCCGCACAGCTCTGCTGCCGTGACGAACTTGAAGAATCCCGCCGGTTTGCCGTTAAAAAGCGCGAACGCCGCAGGATCCGCACGCGCCCGGCGCGCTTGCGACACATCGGTGTTCCCCGCTCCGCGGAATGCAAGATTTTGAAACGCAGTTAAGGAAGATTTGATGGAAATCCGGCCAACCCCCCGAGCATGCGCGAATTGCCCCGGAATTGGCGGTTAACCGGCGGTGCGCGCCTCGCCGATTGCCCCTTGGTGAAGCGCGCCATTGGCGATTGATTCACCTATTTGCGGTGAATTCCTTAAGCGGAACGGGCGAAGTCTCACGCGTTCGTCTTGCGTGTATCGGCAGGCGTATGGAGCAGCACAAATGGCGCGTCGGAATATCATGAGTTCGATCCGTCACGCCGTATGCCTCGGCGTTCTTGCGCTCCCGCTCATGGCTCAGCCGTCACAGGCCAGCGATGCCGCCGCTGCGCAAACCATCCAGGTGGCGATGGACCAGGCGCGCCTGATCAAGCTGCCCGATCGCGTCGCCACCATTGTGATCGGCAACCCGCTGATCGCGGACGCCACCCTTCAGGCTGGGAACCTCGCGGTTTTAACCGGTAAGGGCTTCGGCGCCACGAACTTCATTGCACTCGACCGCAAGGGCGCGGTCCTTCTTGAGAAAATCATCGAGGTGAACGGTCCGCAGCACATGGTGGTCGTCTACAAAGGCGCCAACCGCGAGACCTATAGCTGTGCAACGAGCTGCGAACCCACGATCACGCCCGGCGATGGCGAAGAGTTTTTCACCCGCATCCTGACGCAGACGACGACCCGCAGCACGCAAGCGGCTGCGGCGTCGGCGCCGAAATAGCGGGCCCGAACCCGGCGCATAGTCCAGGCGCGGGCCGGCGTCCGCAGTGGTCTGAACCGTCTTCAGAACTTGATAGTCGCGAACACCTTCACGGTCCGGCCGGGCTGCAGCACCTCGTCCTTCTTGAAGGACTGGGCGAAGCGCACATCATCGTTCAGCAGATTGTCCCCGACCACGCCGAACTTGATTTCGGTCAGTCCCGTCGGATCGCCCTTAAGCATCGACGTATAGCTGATCTCCGCCTTGAGCAGGTCGTAGCCTGCAGTCTGCGTCTCGAAATCGGAAACATCGTTCTGCCGGAAGGCATGCAGCAGCCCGACCCGGGCGAACCAGTTGCCGTCGCGGTAGTACACGCCGCCGCCCAGCCGTTGCGGCGGGATTCGCGGCACGCTGGTGCCGTCGGTGAAGGTTGCGCGCACGACGTCGTAACGACCGTCGATACCCCAGACGCCGCGCGCGATCGGCGCCACGTCGAATTGCGCCTGAATCTCGGCGCCGCGGAAGGTCGCATCGCGCTGGTCGTAGACCGCCTGCGCCAGCTCGAGATCAGGATCGTTGGCGCAGCTGTCAAAATCCTCGTCGCAGCGCAGCCCGGTCAGGTTGCGGTAAATGAAGCCGTTGAAGCGCGTATAGAACGCGGTGGCCTCGAACCGCAGCGGGCCCGTAGCGCGGCGCAGGCCGGCCTCGACCGAATTGGCGAGCTCTGTCGACAGATTTGGATTACCGATATCGAAGGTTCCGGTCGCTTCGTGGACGCCACGCGACAGAAGTTCGGGCGCGCGGGGCGCGCGTTGCACATGCTGGTAGGTGATGCTGGCGACCAGATCGCCCGGCAGGTCCTGCAGGAAGCCGATGGCCCCGCTCAACGGCGTGAACGAACGATCGCGCCAGACACCCACGTCCGGATCGACAAAAAAGTCGGGTATCGTGCCCTTCACATTGCTGCTTTCAATGCGGCCTGACAGCTGCATGCGTTGCGTTTCGTTGAATCGGAGCTCGTTGAAAATATAGCCCGCGACGCTGCGCGTGGTGTTGGGATCGAATAATCCGCCTTCACGGCCCGGCGCATCGAGCTTTTCCCGGCTCATCTGCAGGCCCAGCGCCGTGGTCAGCGACGCAAACCGCAGATCGAAGGGATGGAACTGGACTTCGATGCGGCCTTCCTTCTGGTTGCTCAGGAAGCGCTGCTGTTCGCCGTAGAAGCCACCCTCGTCGGCGATCTCGGCATGCTTGTAGTCGGTCGCGCCGAACCAGTAGCGGATCGCGTCGACCGCATACCCGTCCGGGCGAAACTCGCCTTTGCTGGTGAGCTTCGTCTGCTTCATGTCGATATTGGTGCGTGTCTCGGTCGCCTCCTGGCCAGGTACCCGGTAGAGGCTCTCGAAGTTGGTATAGGCAAACCCGAAATAGCCGCGATCGAAAACGAAAGAGCCGCCGATCGAATTGCCATTCGACTTGTGTGCGGAGTTCGGCTGCCATTGTCCGACGAACGGTGCGGGCGGCTCCGGGAACAGATACGGATAGGACGGGATCTTGTAGTCGCCGGAATTGCGGCCCCAGATGTCGGCGTGAATGGCGAAGTTTCCGCCACCCGCATCAAGCAGCACCGCGCCTTCGCGGCCGCGGTCCACCGTGGTGATGGCGCCGCGTCCTTCGAGCGCGAGGCCACGTTGCGGGATCGCGGTAGGGATGCGGTTGTTTTCGGCATTGACCACGCCCCCGATCGCCTGCGAGCCGTAACGCAACGTCGCGGGACCGCGGATCACCTCGACGGTCTGCGCCGCCAGCGGATCGAGCGGCACCACATGATCCTCGCCGATTTCTGAAACACCGCTGGAGCCGATGCCATTTTCCTGGATGCGCACCCGGTAATTGTCGAGACCGCGCACGATCGGCCGCGACGCTGCGCCCGGCGCGAAGCCCGACGAGGTGATGCCCGGCTTCTCCTGCAGGATTTCGCCAAGGGTCTGGCCGGTGGCGCGGTCGATCTCGCCGCGCGGCATCACGGTCACGGTCGCGAACTGGTCGGCAACGATCGGCAACGTGCCTTGGTAGAGTTCGGGGGCCGGAGGCGGCGTCACGGCATCGAACGGGGTATCGGGCGCCGTTTCGCGCGGGCCCGGGGTCGGGGTCGGGGTAACGGGGCGGCGGACAATCGGGCTCGCGGTAACGGTGATGGCCGGCAGCTCGACCGATTGCGCCGCCGCCGGAGCAGCCGGAAGTGGCAGTGAAATCAGAGCAATAGCAGCAGCACGGCGTACGGCCATCAGCAAGTCCCCCACCCCCATTTATGTTATAATATAACATATTATTGACTGCGCCTGTCAACGAATTGTCCGGTTGCGCTGGTGACATGGCGGAAGGATTGGCGCGTGCGATGCCGAAGCGCCACGCCGTCCCGTCGGCGCTGGCTTGGCCAGAACCGCAGACGTTCGTGCGCGCGCCAAACGGCCGGGCGGCGCTACAAAATGAAACGGCTCAGATCGGCATTCTTGGCAAGATCGCCGATATTCTTCTGCACATAGGCGCCGTCGATGGTCAGTGTCTCGCCGCTGCGGTCGGTGGCGGTGAAGGAAATCTCGTCGAGCACGCGCTCCATGACGGTCTGCAGCCGGCGCGCGCCGATATTCTCCACGCTCGAATTCACCGATACCGCGATATCGGCAATGGCGTCGATGGCGTCGTCGGTAAAGTTCAGCGTCACGCCCTCAGTGCCCATCAGGGCGACGTATTGCTTGATCAGCGAGGCTTCGGTGTCGGTCAGGATTCGGCGGAAATCCTCGCGGGTGAGCGGGCGCAACTCGACGCGGATCGGCAGCCGGCCCTGCAATTCGGGCAACAGGTCCGACGGCTTCGAGACATGGAAAGCGCCCGAGGCAATGAACAGGATATGATCGGTCTTCACCGGCCCGTGCTTGGTCGAGACCGTGGTGCCCTCGATCAGCGGGAGGAGATCGCGCTGTACGCCCTCGCGCGACACATCGCCGCCGACGCGGCCGTCGCGCGCCGTGATCTTGTCGATCTCGTCGAGGAACACGATGCCGTTCTGCTCGACCGCGCGGACCGCCTCCTGCACCAGCGTGTCGGTATCGAGCAGCTTGTCGGCCTCCTCGTTGACCAGGATGTCATGCGATTCGGCGACGGTGATGCGGCGCGTCTTCGGCTTGCCGCCGAGCTTGCCGAAAATATCGCCGATCGAGATCGCGCCCATCTGCGCGCCGGGCATGCCGGGAATATCGAACATCGGAAAACCGCCGCCGCCGGACTGAACCTCGACCTCGATCTCCTTATCGTTCAGTTCGCCGTTGCGCAGCTTCCTGCGAAATGCCTCCTTGGTGGTCTGGCTGGCATTCTCGCCGACCAGCGCATTGACCACGCGATCCTCCGCCGCAGCTTCGGCGCGCGCGATCACGTCCTTGCGCTTTTTCTCGCGGGTCTGACCGATCGCGACCTCGACGAGGTCGCGCACGATCTGCTCGACGTCGCGGCCGACATAGCCGACCTCGGTGAATTTGGTGGCTTCGATCTTGAGGAAAGGTGCGCCCGCAAGCTTCGCAAGCCGCCGCGAAATCTCGGTCTTGCCGACGCCGGTCGGCCCGATCATCAGGATGTTTTTGGGCAGCACTTCCTCGCGCAGCTTCTCGTCGAGCTGCAGCCTGCGCCAGCGGTTGCGCAAGGCGATGGCAACGGCACGCTTGGCCTCATGCTGGCCGATGATGAAGCGGTCCAGCTCGGACACGATTTCGCGGGGGGAGAAGTCAGTCATATCGTCTCGTTCACATTCGAATCGTGCTGCATGATCAGCACATCGCCGGTGCGGCCCTGCAGATGCGGCACCGGCCGGAAACCGGCCTTGGTATAGGCGCGCACCGCGCGCACATTCTTCGGATCTGGATCGATGATGATGGTCTCGTGCCCCTGCGCGCGCAGCATGCGCACGAAGGCCGCAAGCGCCGCCGAGCCGATGCCCTTGGAAAGCGCGTCCGGATTGCCGAGCGACAGGTCGACGCCGATGGTTTCCGGCGGCAGCTCCGTCAGCCATGGATGATCCTTGACCCATTGCGCGTTCTGATGGTGGCCGACGAACCAGGACTGGATATAGCCGATCGGGAGGCCATCCAGCTCGATCAGGAATGGTCGCGTGGCGTCGCGGCCCTCGACCATGTCGCGGATGAAACCAAATTCCTCGTCCGGATCGCCCCACCATTCGCGCAGATGCGGTGCAGCAAGCCACGCGCGCAGCAGTGCATAATGCTCACGCTGCACCGGAACGAAGGCGATCGATGCCGGATCAGGCCGCATCGAGCGTTTCCACCGTGACGCTGCGGTTGGTATAGACGCAGATATCGGCGGCGATATCGAGCGATTTGCGCACGATCTCCTCCGCCGATAGCGGACCGTCGGCGAGCGCACGCGCGGCGGCGAGCGCATAATTGCCGCCCGAGCCGATGCCGGAAATGCCCGATTCCGGCTCCAGCACGTCGCCATTGCCGGTGAGGACCAGCGAGACCTGCTTGTCGGCGACGATCATCATCGCCTCGAGTCTTCGCAGATAACGGTCGGTGCGCCAGTCCTTGGCGAGCTCCACGGCCGCGCGCAGCAATTGTCCCGGATATTGCTCGAGCTTCGATTCCAGGCGCTCGAACAGGGTGAAGGCGTCCGCAGTGGCCCCGGCAAAACCCCCGATCACCTCGCCCTTCCCCAGACGGCGCACCTTCTTGGCATTGGCCTTGACGATGGTCTGGCCGATCGAGACCTGGCCGTCGCCGCCGACCGCCACGACGCCGTTCTTTCGGACCGTGAGGATCGTGGTGCCGTGCCAAAGGGGGGAATTTTCGGCTGAGGACATACGGATTAACCCTGTGCGAACGGAGATTTAGGGACGGGCGGGGGCGTTTGCAAATCGGCAGGAGCCAGGTGGCAGAATGACGGCAGCCCTGTTACAAGGCCGCCCGAATATCGAGGATCGATGACATGCGCAAAGGTCAGATCGCGCGCAAAACCAAGGAAACCGATATCGCGGTCGAGGTATTGATCGACGGCTCCGGCCGTTCCGACATTGCGACCGGCATCGGCTTTCTCGACCATATGCTCGATCTCCTGGCCCGGCACGCGCGCATGGACCTCACGGTCAAGGCCAAGGGCGACCTGCATATCGACGACCACCACACGACGGAAGATGTCGGCATCGCGCTGGGACAGGCGGTGAAGCAGGCGCTCGGCGACATGAAGGGCATCACCCGCTATGCCGACGTGCATCTGCCGATGGACGAGACGCTGACCCGCGTCGCACTCGACGTGTCGGGACGTCCGTTTCTCGTCTTCAAGGTGACGTTCGGGCGCGACAAGATCGGCACCTTCGACACCGAGCTGGTCAATGAATGGTTCCAGGCTTTCGCCATGAATGCCGGTGTCACGCTGCACGTAGAGACATTGTACGGATCGAACGATCACCATATCTCGGAATCGTGCTTCAAGGGGCTCGCCCGCGCATTGCGGGCAGCATTCGCCATCGATCCGAAGGCTGCGAACGAGATACCGTCGACCAAGGGTTCGCTGGGAAACTAGCGTGCTGGCTCTGGGTCCCCGCTTTCGCGGGGACGAGCGGTTGAGAGACTGAGGAAAAACCGCATGGCCGTTTACACCGTTCATCAGCCGCCGCTGGGCAAGGGCGAGAACACTCCGGACCCGGCGCGCTTCACTTTCGTCCGCGACGGCTTCTATTTCTGGGGCTTCGTGCTCTCATTGTTCTGGATGCTGCGGCACCGGATGTGGCTGGTGGCGGTCCTCTTTGTCGCGCTCGAAATCCTGCTCGAAGTCGCGATGCGTTATGCCGGCGTCAGCAGCGGCTGGCGGTCGCTGGTGTTCGTCGCCATCGCCTTCCTGGTCGGCCTGGAGGGCGCGACGCTGCGGCGCTGGACGCTGAAACGGCGCGGCTTCACCAATGTCGGCGTCGTGGTCGCGGACAATCAGGACGATGCGGAACGGCGCTTTTTCGTGAACTGGCAGGCGGGAAAGCGGCCGCATGCGGCGCCGCCGCTTGTCGAGAGCGTGGTGCGCGGACCGGTCACCCCACGCCCGGCCTATCCGCAAAGCAACCCGGCTTATCCGCAAAGCAATATGACGGGCGTGATCGGCTCGTTCCCAGAGCCCGAACGGCGGCCGTAGCGATACCAATGACCACGGCAATCATCGATTACGGCTCCGGCAATCTGCACTCCGCGGCCAAGGCCTTCGAGCGCGCGGCGCGCGAGCATGCGCTGAACGGCGCCATCGTCGTGACCAGCGATCCCGACGTGGTGGCGCGCGCCGACCGGATCGTGCTGCCGGGCGTAGGCGCCTTTGCCGATTGCCGCCGCGGGCTCGATGCGTTGCCAGGGATGGTCGATGCACTGAACGAACAGGTCGCACAGCGCGGCAAGCCGTTCTTCGGCATCTGCGTCGGCATGCAGCTGATGGCCTCGCGCGGCCATGAGAAGGAAACGGTCGAGGGACTCGGCTGGATCGCGGGCGAAGTGGATCGCATCCATCCGTCCGATCCGGCGCTGAAGATTCCCCACATGGGCTGGAATACGCTACGCAACACGAAGCCGCATCCGCTGCTCGACGGGATTGCCACCGGAGACGACGGGCTGCATGCCTATTTCGTGCATTCGTACCAGCTGACGCCGGCCGATCCGGGCGATCTGGTGGCGCAGGCCGACTATGGCGGACCGGTCACGGCCATTGTCGGCCGCGACAATATGGTTGGCACGCAATTCCATCCGGAAAAGAGCCAGAAACTCGGGCTTGCGCTGATCGCCAATTTCCTGAAATGGAAGCCGTGATTTTGGTTTCGCCGTTTCGGCTGCTTTCCCTGCCCCCGCGAGCGATTGCGAGTGATGGGGAGGGTCGGCGTGCGCAGCACGCCGGGGTGGGGGGCTTCTTGTTTATCGCCAACCCGACTATGTCCCCCCAGCCCCGACCCCTCCCCGGCGCTTCGCGGGGGAAGGGGAGATCGGCGGCCGGCGTGCGTGGTTGAAAGCAGCAAGCGTGATCCTGTTCCCCGCGATCGATCTGAAAGAAGGCCTCGCTGTTCGCCTCGAACAGGGCGACATGGCACGCGCCACCGTCTTCAACCGCGATCCCGCCGATCAGGCCCTCTCTTTCGCGCAGGCCGGCTTCGACTATCTGCATATCGTCGATCTCGACGGCGCCTTTGCCGGCAAGCCCGTCAACGCGCGGGCGGTGGAGCGCATTCTCGAGGTCACCAACAGCCGCGTGCAGCTCGGCGGCGGCATCCGCGACATGGCGACGGTGGAAGGCTGGCTCGGCAAAGGCGTCGACCGCATCATCATCGGCACCGCGGCGGTGCGCGATCCGGCGCTGGTGCGGCAGGCCGCCGCCGCCTTTCCGGGACGGGTCGCGGTCGGGCTCGATGCGCGCGACGGCAAGGTCGCGGTCGAAGGCTGGGCGGAAGCCTCCGAACTCACGGCGCTCGAGATCGCGCGGCGTTTCGAGGATGCGGGCGTCGCGGCCATCATCTACACCGACATTTCCCGCGACGGTATGCTGAAGGGCATCAACTGGGATGCGACCATTGCGCTCGCGGACGCCATCTCGATCCCGGTGATCGCATCGGGCGGCCTTGCCTCGATCGAGGACGTGAAAATACTGATGTCACCGCGTGCGAAAAAGCTTGAAGGCGCGATCGCCGGCCGCGCGCTCTATGACGGGCGGCTCGATGCCGCGGAGGCACTGGCGCTGATGCGGACGGCAAAGCCGATATGACTTTCAAAGTCCGCATCATCCCCTGTCTCGACGTGAAAGACGGACGCGTCGTCAAGGGCGTCAACTTCGTCGACCTGCGCGATGCCGGCGATCCGGTGGAAGCTGCCATCGCCTATGACGCGGCGGGCGCCGATGAACTGACCTTCCTCGACATCACCGCGAGCCACGAGGACCGCGGCACCATGCTGGACGTGGTCCGGCGCACCGCCGAAGCCTGCTTCATGCCGGTGACGGTCGGCGGCGGCGTGCGCACGGTCGACGATATCCGCATGCTCTTGCAATCGGGCGCCGACAAGGTGTCGATCAATACCGCAGCGGTACAGCGCCGCGACTTTGTGCGCGAGGCCGCAGAGAAATTCGGCGATCAATGCATCGTGGTCGCCATCGATGCCAAGACCGTATCCGCACCGGGCGAGAAGGACCGATGGGAAATCTTCACCCATGGCGGCCGCAAACCCACCGGCATCGATGCGGTAGAATACGCGCAGGAGGTCGTGAGCCTCGGCGCCGGTGAAATCCTGTTGACCTCGATGGATCGCGACGGCACCAAGGCCGGCTTCAACATTCCGCTGACGCGGGCGATTGCCGATGCCGTCACCGTGCCGGTGATCGCCTCAGGCGGGGCGGGGACGCTCGATCATCTGGTCGAGGGCATTCGCGACGGTCACGCCACCGCGGTGCTGGCGGCCTCGATTTTCCATTTCGGCGAATTCACGATCCGGCAGGCGAAGGAGCATATGGCGCGGGCGGGCCTGCCGATGCGGCTCGATCCGTGAAAGCGCTTAATCCACCTTTTCGTTCGGATAGACACCCCAGAGCCGCACCTGCGGCACCCAGCCGTCGAAGTTTCGGCCGTTGACCCGGCACCAGGTGCCATCGCAACGCCGGACCTGCGCCACGACGCCGGGCTGCAACTGCGCGCGCACCGTGCCGTCGGCTCTCGGACCGTCGGAAACCGGGATCAGCTGATCCTTCTCGCGGGCGGTCACCACCGCGGTGCGGCGGCCGGACAACAGCGAGTGATAGACCCAGCCCTCGGCGCCCTCCGAATCGCGAATCCGGCGCCAGTTTTCGAACTCGGCGGTAATCTCGACCGGCAACCCTGACCGCGTGAACACCCAGGCAACGTCATGGTCCTTGGTCGGACCGGATCGCACATTCACGCGGTCGGATTTCAGGCTGACATAGCGCGGCACCGGCAAGCCGCTGACGCTGCCGGTTGCGGTCTCCGCAGCCGCGGAAGCCTGCGAATTGACCAGAAAACTTGCGAAAATGCCGACCATCGCGACGCGGCTGATGGTTTGTGTTGTTGCGCTCATCTGCTACATGGGAACGAAGACGCCGGTATCGAACGGTGCAGTGTCGGGGAGGCCGGTTAAGGAGGGCTGAACGGCACCGCCCGACCACGAGCTGGCCCGAAGGAACCGTCAGGCAACCGCGACCCGAGGCTCTACCGAGAATGCCGAACCGAAAAAAGCCCGTGGTGATCGTCACGCGCAAATTGCCGGAGCGCGTCGAGACCCGCATGTGCGAACTGTTCGACGCGCGCCTCAATCTCGATGACAAGCCGCTGTCGCAAGCCGAGCTTGCCGAAGCGGCCAAGACCGCCGACGTGCTGGTGCCGACGGTGACCGACCGCATCGATGCGGCGGTGCTCAGCCAAGCCGGGCCCAATCTCAAGCTGATCGCCAATTTCGGCAATGGCGTCGACAATATCGACGTCACCACCGCTCTGTCGCGGGGCATCACCGTCACCAACACCCCGGGCGTCCTGACCGAGGACACCGCCGACATGACCATGGCGCTGATCCTGGCGGTGCCGCGGCGGCTCTCCGAGGGCTCGCAGGTCCTGACCGGCGACAAGGAATGGAGCGGCTGGTCGCCGACCTGGATGCTCGGCCATCGCATCTGGGGCAAGCGGCTCGGCATTATCGGCATGGGCCGGATCGGCCAGGCGGTGGCGCGGCGTGCGCGCGCGTTCGGCCTGCAGATCCACTATCACAACCGCCGCCGCGTCGCTGCGCAGATCGAGGAAGAGCTCGGCGCCACCTATTGGGAAAGCCTCGACCAGATGCTGGCGCGGGTCGACATCGTCTCGGTGAATTGCCCGCACACGCCCGCGACCTTCCATCTGCTGTCGGCGCGCCGCCTGAAGCTGCTGCGGCCCGATGCCTATGTCGTCAACACCGCGCGCGGCGAAGTGATCGACGAGAATGCGCTGATCCGCATGATCGCCGCGGGCGAAATCGCGGGTGCGGGCCTCGACGTGTTCGAGCATGAGCCGGCTGCCAACCCGAAGCTGGTCAAGCTCGCGCGCGAGGGCAAGGTGGTGCTGCTGCCGCATATGGGTTCGGCCACGGTCGAGGGCCGCATCGACATGGGCGAGAAGGTGATCATCAACATCAAGACCTTCATGGACGGCCACAAGCCGCCGGATCGCGTGCTGCCGTCGATGCTGTAAATCAGGCCCGGCATGCCCTTAACCAAAGCATCGAGACGGGCTGCGGCGTGACGTCCGGTCCCTTTTGTCCGGAACGATTCCGGGGCTAGGATAGTCAAGGTTTGGACGATGGATTGGAGGGTTCCGATGCGAGTCCTTTTGTCACTCGCGCTGCTTGCCCTGCTCTCTGCGCCTGCTCAGGCACAGGCGCTGACTGGCGACCAGATCAAGGCGATGTTCTTCAACGGCAAGCCGTTCGTCGCCACGTCCACGACGCGGCAGCGCTTCACCATGGTATTCACCCCGGACGGCAAGGCGACGCGGGAGCCGATCAAGAAGGCGGGCGAACACGCCGAAAAGACCCAAGGGACCTGGCGCGTGGTCAAGGAGGGCTTCTGCACCTCCTGGAAACAGGGATCGCCGGCCAATTGCTACCGCCTCGTTCCCAATACCAGCGACGATACCAAATGGTCGGTGATGCGCGGCGCGGTTACCGTCGCAAGCTGGACCAAGCCCGCAGAATAGCGCCTCACGTGTGAGCAGATAGATCAAAGATCGTCGGCCGCTCGCCCGAAAGCGGATTGTGCGGATCCCAGGCATAGCTCAGCGTTTCGAAGCGCATCGCGCGCGCATCGATCATCAGCAGTCGCCCGACCAGCCCCTCGCCGAAGCCGACGATTTCGCGGATCGCCTCAAGCGCCATCATCGAGCCCGCAATGCCGGGTAATGCACCAAGCACGCCGGCTTCCGAACAGGCCGGGATCGAGCCCGGCGGCGGCGGCTCCGGAAACAGGCAGCGATAGGTCGGGTTGGGCTCGCCTTGCGCGGTGCGCTCGTGGGCCCGCAAGGTTGTGATCGCCGCGTCGAACGGACCGAGCGCGCCGGTGATGAGTGGCTTCCTCGCGAGATAGCAGGCGTCGGAGACAAGATAGCGCGTCGCGAAATTGTCGCAGCCGTCGATCACCAGATCGTAGCGCGCAATCAGTTCCAGCGCATTGCCGGGGGCGATCCGTGTCGGATGGCGCTCGACCGCGACATGCGGGTTGAGGCGGCCAATGGCTGCGGCGGCAGACTCGACTTTGAAATCGCCGATGTCGGCGGTCGAGTGCACGACCTGGCGCTGCAAATTCGAAAGCGAGACGAGGTCATCGTCGACGATGCCGATGGTGCCGACCCCGGCTGCGGCCAGATAGTACAACACCGGCGCACCGAGCCCGCCGGCGCCAATCACCAGCACCCGCGCTTTTTTGAGCGCGGCCTGCCCGGGACCGCCGACATCGCGCAAGACGATGTGGCGGGCATAGCGCTCCAGTTCCTCCCGGCTCAGCACGGCCTTGCTCCCGATCATTGCCCGTAAGTCACACCGATCTTGCAACAACTGCCGCACAGGCCGTCAAGTCCTTGCGCAACAGCTCACCGCCCGCGCATCATAGGCCGGTATCCGGGACATGAGGGGCGGCTGGGGGGTACTGGCTGACATGCGTAAAGTTGCGTGGCTTATCGTAACCGCGCTCGTGCTTGGACCGCCTGTCACGGCTCAAGCGCAGACGCCTGCAAATCAGCCGGCAGCCAAGACCAAACCGGCCAAGAAAGCCCCCGCCAAGAAGAATGCCGCCAAGGACCGGCCGGCAGCGATTGCCGCGACGCCCGCGCAGAGAGCTGCGTATGCGTCCATGCCCGTCGCCGAGCGCATCGCGATTCAGTCGGACCTGATCTGGACCGGCGATTTGTCGGGTTCGGTGGACCCCGATTTCGGCGATCGCGCCATCGCTGCGGTCCGGACCTTCCAGCGCCGCAACAAATACGAAGAGACCGGCATCTTGACGGCGGAGCAGCGTCAGACGCTCGCCAATTCGATGCGCAGCCGCAAAGAGTATCACGGCTGGCAGCTGGTCGAGGATACAGCGACCCCCGGCGTGCGGCTCGGCATTCCGGCAAAGCTCGTTTCCAACACCGAGGTCGGCACCCTCGGCACACGCTGGTCGTCCGGGCGCGGCGAGGTCCAGATCGAAACCTTCCGCGAGAAGATGGCGGGCTCCTCGTTGGAGGAACTGTTCGAGGAAATGAAAAAGCGCCCGGCGGGCCGGCGCGTCGAGAGCCATTCGCTGCAGTCCAACGCGTTCTCGCTGTCCGGCATGCAGGGCCTGAAGAAGTTCCACGTGCGGGTGTATTTCAAGGACAACGAGGCGCGCGGGCTGACCATTCTGTTCGATCAGGCGCTGGAAACTATCATGCTGCCGCTGGTGGACATGGTCGTCAGCTCGTATCTGCCGTTCGGCGATCCGGCGACGGCATCCTCGGCACGCCGCGTCGAATACGGCTCCGGCATCGTGGTCAGCCGCGACGGCCATGTGCTGACCGAACGGCAATTGACGCAGGATTGCCGCAGCATCATCGTCGCCGGTCTCGGCCGTGCCGACCGCATTGCCGACGAAGCCGCGACCGACCTCGCGCTGATCCGCGTCGCAGGCGCGCGCAATCTGAAACCGTTGCCGCTATCCACCGAACCGCCGAGCAGCGTCGAACTGACGCTGATCGGCATTTCCGAGCCACAAACACAGGACGGCGCACGCGAGGTGTCGACCTTGCCCGCCCGCCTGCAGGGGATCGAGGGCGGGCGCGTGCTGCTCGAGGCGCAACCAGCCCGCGGCTTTGTCGGCGGCGCTGCGGTCGACGGCGAGGGCCGTCTTGCCGGCATGATCGACCTGTCGACGGCATCCGTCGCGGGTCCCGCCGCCGGCGCGGCGCAGGCCTCGTTCGTGCCGACCGCGACCATCCGCAAATTTCTGGACCAGGCCGACGTCACACCGGTTTCGGGCAGCGGTGACAGGGCGACAGCGAAGAACGCCATTGTCCGTGTGATCTGCGTGCGAAAGTGAACCGTCATTCCGGAGCACGCGCGATGCACGTGAACCCAGAATCAACAGCGAACGCACACGCGTGTGAATGGATTCCGGGTTCGCGTGCTGCGAACGGCGCCCCGGAATGACTGGCAACTACTTGTGCTCGAACTTCGCCGGGCGCTTTTCCACGAAGGCCGCCATGCCTTCCTTCTGATCACGGGTCGCAAACAGCGAGTGGAAGACTCGGCGCTCGAACAGCACGCCTTCGGCAAGCGTGGTTTCGAACGAACGGTTCACCGCCTCCTTCGCCATCATCACCGCGGGCAGCGACATCGAAGCGATGGTCGTGGCGATCTTCATCGTCTCGTCCATCAAGGAGGCGAGCGGCACCACGCGCGCAACAAGACCGGAGCGCTCCGCTTCCTCCGCATCCATGTTGCGGCCGGTCAGCGTCATCTCCATCGCCTTGGCCTTGCCGATGGCGCGGGTGAGGCGCTGCGTGCCGCCGATGCCGGGAATGACCCCGAGCTTGATCTCGGGCTGGCCGAATTTCGCGTTGTCAGCGGCGATGATGATGTCGCATTGCATAGCCAGTTCGCAGCCGCCACCAAGCGCAAAACCCGACACCGCAGCGATCACCGGCTTGCGCGCACGCGCCGCCGCATCCCAGCCGGCGGCGAAATTGCCCATAAAAGTGTCCATATAGCTCTTGCCGGCCATCTCCTTGATGTCGGCACCGGCGGCAAATGCCTTTTCCGATCCGGTGATGACGATGCAGCCGATGCCATCGTCGCTTTCGAATGCGGCGATGGCCGCATTCAGTTCGCCCGCAAGTTCGGCGTTGAGCGCATTCATCGCCTGCGGCCGGTACAGCCGGATCAGTCCAACCCGGCCATGGGTCTCAACCTGGATCGTGTTATAGGTCATTTTGCGTTGCCTGTTCCATATCCCGCTCGTCCCCGCGCAGGCGGGGACCCAGAACCAAGCGCGCTGGATTCCCGCCTTCGCGGGAATGAGCGGAGAGAGTGTGCCATTGCTCTAACTGAATTCCCCGACCGCGGCCAAGAGCCGCTCGATGTCCTCCGGCCGCGACAGCCGGTGATCGCCGTCCTTGACCAGCGTCAGCACCACATCGTCGCGGGCGATCCGCGACACCAGCGACACTGCGTGCTCCCACGGCACATCCTCGTCCTTGGCGCCTTGCAGGATTCGCACCGGGCAACCGGTCTCGATCAGCCCGCCGAGCAACAGGTGATTGCGGCCGTCCTCGATCAATTGGCGGGTGATGAGATAGGGCTCGTCGGAATATTCCGACGGTCGCCGCCACGAGCCCGTGGTTTCGATCTGCCTTTTGATGTCCGGCGGAAATCGGTCCCACATCAGCACTTCGGTGAAGTCCACCGCGGGAGCGATCAGAACCAGACCGGCGAGCGAGCCGTGTCCCGTCACGCGCCCCTCACGGATGTCGCGCGCAAGCAGCAAGGAGATCCAGCCGCCCATGGACGATCCGATTGCGATCGTCGGTCCGTCGCAGAATTGCGAGAAAACCGCGCGGCTTTCCTCCAGCCATCGGCCAATCGTGCCATCGGCGAAGCTGCCCCCGGATTCGCCGTGACCTGAATAATCGAAACGGATACAGGCCCGGCCTTGCTCCGCTGCAAACCGGTCGATCGCCTCTGCCTTGGTACCCTTCATGTCAGACTTGAACCCGCCAAGCCAGATCAGGGCGGGCGATCGTCCGGATCGCCGCCTTACCGCGATGGACCGGCGGTCACCGCCCTCACCCACCTCTATTGCAGTCAATTCTACGTCACTCATCGCCGATCCCGGTCTCCAATCATTCTTTCGCCGCAAAGCGGGATGCAGCCTCGCACCGGGCGACGATATCCTGCAACCGGTTTGCCTCGCGGCCCGACAAAGCCTATCAGATCGCTTTGTCCGGCCCGGTTTTGCGTTCGCAAAATGTCTGTCATCAGGTCTTTGCAGTTCTGATACTGCTCGGCATGTCGAAGAGGTAGAGTGTGAATTCCGGTTCGGCCGCACGCAAGATTCGCCCTGCAGACGAGACGAGCGTGCCGACGGCCGTGCAGGCCCGCAATGTCGTGACGCAACTTCGCCCACTCACAGTCCTGATCGTCGTGCCGACATTGCAGGCCGGAGCCGCCGAAATGGGCGCGGTCGATCTGGTCAGGATTTTGGTTGCTGGGGGGCACCGCACCATCGTTATGTCCAAGGGTGGCCGCCTCGAATCGCGGGTGACTTCGGCCGGTGGCGAGTTTCTATACGCCGATGTCGCGAGCAAGAATCCGGCGGTGATGGCGAAGAATGCTGCAGCCATCGCGCGCATCGTGCGCAGCCGGAATTGCGACATCATTCACGCCCATGGCCGCGCCCCGGCATGGAGCGCGCTTATTGCTGCGAAGCTGACCGGCGTGCCTTTCGTTACCAGCTGGTACAAGGGCTTCCGCGAGCAGAACGCGTTCAAGCGATTTTACAATAGCGTGATGGCGCGCGGCGACCGGATCGTCACTGTCAGCGAGCAACTCGCCGAACTGATCAGCGATCGCTATCGCGTGCCGGCCGAGCGCATCCATGTGGTCCCGGCCAGCGTCGATCTTGCGCTATTCGATCCCTCGCTCATCACCTCCGAGCGCCTTGAGGCGATGCGCCGGATTTTCGGGGTGACGCTGTCGGAAAAGGTGGTGCTGGTGGTCGGGCGCATGCTGCGCCGCAAGGGGCACCATGTCGCGGTTCAGGCGGCCCGCCGGCTCAAGGACATGGGTCTGAAGGATTTCGTCTTCGTCTTTGTCGGCGAAACCGGCGGCCATACCAGTTACGCGGGCGAAGTCTGGGACCAGGTTCTGGCCGGCGACTTGACCGACGTGGTGCGGCTGATTGGTCCGATCGACGACATGCCGGCCGGCTATGCCGCAGCCTCTGTCGTCGTCTCGGCGGCGATCCAGACCGAAGGCTTGCAGCGCACCATTCTGGAAGCGCAGGCCATGGAGCGGCCGGTCGTCGCGTCCGACCTCGGCGCAGGCCCGGATGCCGTGCTGGCGCCTCCCCTTGTTCCCGAGGACAAGATCACCGGACTGCGCGTTCCGGCCGGGGACGATGCTGCGCTCGCCGCGGCCTTGATCCGCTTTTTCTCCATGCCCCCCACCCAGCAAATGGCAATGGGCGCGCGCGGTCGCCAATGGGTCGCCGAGCACTTCAATCAACCGGCAGTGACCGACCAGATGCTGCGGCTCTATGCCGGCTTGGTGCGCGGCAAGGGGTGAGCGCGGCGATACCGCTGGCGGCTCAAATCTGCGGGATTCCGCGGGATTTGGACGGGTGGGCGTTGACTTGTGCCGGATTTGTCCCGATCTTTGCGCGGCTCGTGAACCGGGCGGACGCTTGGCAATGGCCGCTCCGGCCGCCTCGCCTTGAATGCGTACCTCCGGTCGCGGTCTCACTGCAACAATAAGGGAGATCATCCATTCGCCGTCCCATGAAAGCCGCGCCCCCCGTCCAGAAGGACGGTCCGCGCGTCAACGAGGAAATCCGCATTCGTGAGGTTCAGCTGATCGACCAGGCCGGTACCAATCTCGGCACGGTCTCGATTCAGGAGGCGCTCGCAAAGGCATCCGAGGCCGGGCTCGACCTCGTCGAGATTTCTCCAAACGCAACGCCGCCGGTTTGCAAGATCCTGGATTATGGCAAGTACAAGTTCCAGGCGCAAAAGAAGGCTGCCGAAGCCCGCAAGAAGCAGAAGGTCGTCGAGGTCAAGGAGATCAAGCTGCGGCCGATGATCGACGATCACGACTATGACGTGAAGATGCGTTCGATGAAGCGCTTCTTCGAGGAAGGCGACAAGGTCAAGGTGACGCTGCGCTTCCGCGGCCGCGAGATGGCCCATCAGGAACTGGGCACGCAGCTCCTGGATCGCGTCAAGGCCGATCTTGCCACGCTTGCCAAGGTCGAGATGGATGCGCGGTTCGAAGGCCGCCAGATGATCATGATCCTTGCGCCGCGCTGACGCGGCGCCTTCATTTTCCGCCGGTCAGGTTACCGGAGCGAGATTGCGCTTGCGCCCCGCCTTGCGCGCGCGCCGCAACGCCATCTCGCCATGCCGGCCGAGAACATTGGTGCCGATCGTCCAGGGCTTGTTGGCGCCGCTCACGACATTGACCAGTTTCTGGATCGGCAGCTGCTCGATGGCCTCGGGCGGGCGCGAGACGTAAAGATCGGCAACATAGACGCCTTCGGTCTCGTGTCCGCGCGTATCGATGCCGAGTGCTTCGACGGCGGCGATCGCCGCTTCCATTTCGCCGCGATCGGCAAAGCGACGCTGCACGAAACTGGCGCCTTCGAATTTCTCGGTCACCAGACCGTAATCCGATAGCGTTTTGGCGATGTCGTCATAGGGGAACATGCGCAGCACGAACGACGCCACCCAGGCCGGCTGTCCCTTGCGGGCCAGCGCGATGACACGCTCGAAGGTGCGCGAGGTGACATAGCCCACGCAGCCGGTCGAGACGATGATGTCGGTATCGGCAATGGCGGCGGCTGCATCGGGATCGGGGTCGCCGGCTTCAAGATCGGCGCAAAAGCCGAGGTCAACGGCGCCGCTGGCCTGCGCATAGGAAATTGCATTCTGCGAGATGTCGAGGCCGATCACCCGCACATTCGGATCGCGCGGCCAGGCGCGGTAGAAGGCGCGATCGAGCGCCAGCATCTGTTCGCTCGGCAGGGCCTGCAGCGCCGGCGCAGTGTAGCGGTCCCGCAGCGCATCGTAGCCGACGGCGTATTTCATCAGCGTGCCATTCAGTCCGTAGGACGAGCCGAGATCCAGAACGGTCACCGGCTTGTCCTGAGCCGCAGCGCGGGCACGGATCAATTGGTCGAAGACCGGCTGCGCCAGGTGGGGGATGATGTAATCGAGCTGGCCGAGATAATTGAAATACTGACGGGGATCCTTCTCGACATAGATGTGGTCGAAATTCGCCTTGGCCTCGTTGACTTCGGAAAATGCCTTGGTCGCCATCAGGATCGCCCCCGTTGTGAAAAGCAGTGCGCGCCCAAACAGGGCTTCTGCGCCGCGCCTCGCATTTGTTGAAGATGAATGTTCCTTAACACGGGCGGGTAACAGGTCAAAGACGTCCTTCGGATGGGTGCCTAATTACCTTAGCCCGCCCCCCTTCATTTCAGGACGCAGTCTGCGGCGAATCCGGCAAAGCGTTGAGACCTGTTGTCAATTTGCCGATCCTCTGCCATAACCCCGTCCGCTCGCCGCCCGGCTGGTAAGGGCTGCCGTGGCGACGACACTTGCTCAATCAGCAAACGCGCTCGTTTCGAGCCAATTCCGGCAGACGGACGGCTTTTGCCTTATGTCGGGCCGTATCAGGAGAGCCAAATGCCCAAACTGAAGACCAAGTCAGGCGCCAAAAAGCGCTTCAAGATTACCGGCTCGGGGAAGGTGGTTTCCGCCCAGGCCGGCAAGCGCCACGGCATGATCAAGCGAACCACCAAGCAGATCCGCAACCTTCGCGGCACGCGCGTCCTGTTCAAATCGGACGGCGAGAACATCAAGAAATACTGGATGCCGAACGGCTGAGCGCCGCACGCAGCCTGCCTTTCTACGTTTCTGCTTACAGTTTTTTCGCTTCAGGAGATCAGCCATGGCCCGCGTCAAACGGGGCGTCACGTCCCACGCCAAACACAAGAAGGTTCTGAAGGCCGCCAAGGGCTTTTACGGCCGCCGCAAGAACACCATCCGCATCGCCAAGCAGGCGGTGGAGAAGGCCAACCAATATGCCTATCGCGACCGCAAACGAAGGAAGCGCACCTTCCGCGCGCTGTGGATCCAGCGCCTGAACGCCGCGGTGCGTCCATTTGGCCTGACCTATAGCCGCTTCATCGACGGCCTGAACAAGTCCGGCCTCGAGATCGACCGCAAGGTGCTGTCGGACCTCGCCATCCGCGAGCCTGCGGCGTTCGAGGTCATCGTCGAAAAGGTGAAGGCCGCGCTGCCGGCGCAGGCCTGATCCGGCGCCGCTGTCGCGCTCTTCGGAGCGTCCGATGATTGATGCCGCTTATGTCCGGCGGATGGCGTTGTACAACCGCTGGCAGAATGAAAACCTGTACGGCGTGGCCGACCGCCTTTCCGATGCGGAACGGCGGCTGGATCGCGGCGCCTTTTTCGGTTCGATCCACGCGACGCTCAGTCATCTCCTGTGGGGCGACAGGACATGGATGAGCCGGTTTGCCGGCTGGCCCAAGCCTGACGGCGGGATCCGCGAATCGGTGTCGCTCTATACGGACTGGGATGGCCTGAAGCAGCAACGCGCGGCGAGCGATGCGGAGCTGATCGCCTGGTCGAACGATTTGGACCCGCGCTGGCTTGCGGGAGACCTGACCTGGTTTTCCGGCGCGTTTCAGCGCGAGGTCACCAAGCCGGTCTGGCAACTCCTCGTACATTTCTTTAATCACCAGACCCATCATCGCGGTCAGGTTCATGCGATGCTGACCCAGGCGGGCGGCAAGCCTCACGACACCGACCTGTTTGCGATGCCGGAGTGATCGTCCGTGACCGATATCAACGCGCTTGAACAGGAAATCCTTGGGGCCGTCGCCGCGGCGTCCGACGAAGCCGCACTCGAAGCCGTGCGCGTTTCAGCGCTCGGCAAGAGCGGATCGGTCTCCGCGCTTCTGAAGACGCTCGGCACGATGACGCCGGACGAACGCAAGACCCGGGGCCCCGCCATCAACGGCCTGAAGGATGCGGTGAATGCGGCCCTTGCAGCGCGCCGCGACGCCTTGAAGAATGCCGCGCTGGACGCTCGCCTCAACACCGAAACGCTCGACGTGACGCTCCCCGTGCGCGAGAGCCCGGCGGAAACCGGACGCATTCACCCGATCTCGCAGGTGATCGATGAGCTGACGGCGATCTTCGCCGATATGGGCTTTGCCGTCGCCGAGGGTCCGGACATCGAGACCGACGACTACAACTTCACCAAGCTGAATTTTCCCGAAGGCCATCCGGCCAGGGAGATGCACGATACCTTCTATTTCAATCCGAAGCCCGACGGCTCGCGGCTATTGCTGCGCACCCATACCTCGCCGGTGCAGGTGCGCACCATGCTGGCACAGAAACCGCCGATCCGAGTCATCATTCCCGGCCGCACCTATAGAAGCGACAGCGATCAGACCCACACGCCGATGTTCCATCAGGTCGAGGGCCTCGTCATCGACAAGGGCTCGCATCTCGGCCACCTGAAATGGATTCTGGCGGAGTTCTGCAAGGCGTTCTTCGAGGTCGACAACGTCAACATGCGGTTCCGCCCGTCCTTCTTCCCGTTCACCGAGCCCTCGCTCGAGGTCGACATCCAGTGCAAGCGCGACAAGGGCGAGATCCGGTTCGGCGAAGGCGAGGACTGGCTGGAAATTCTCGGCTGCGGCATGGTGCATCCGAATGTGCTGAGGAATTGCGGGCTCGATCCCGACGAATATCAGGGCTTTGCCTGGGGCATGGGGATCGACCGCATCGCCATGCTGAAATACGGCATGCCCGATCTGCGCCCGTTCTTCGAGGCCGATATGCGCTGGATTTCGCATTACGGCTTTCGGCCCCTCGATTTCCCGACGCTGGCGGGAGGATTGAGCAGCTGACAATGGCCGATTCCGGGATACCGAAGGAAGGAATCGCCGGCCTCATTGCCGCGTTCACCAACCGGTTGGACGACGCGACGACCGCTTCATATGCGCAGCTTCTGGCGGACTGGAACACCGGCCGCACCGAGGCCACTTTCGCCGCGTTTCAATCGCTGGATGCGAAAGCCTCCGGCCTCCTGACGCATGTATCGATGATGATCGCCGGGCTCGGCATCGTTGCGCCGCTCCTTGCACAGCATCGCATCGAGGAGGTCGTGATCGTCTGCGAGATCATCGTCTATCTATTGATCGCAGTCGGCTGCCTGCGCTGCCTCTCCGTCAGGACTGCGGCAGAACTCAAGGGCTCGCACATCGAGCGTGAGCTGATCATCAAGCACGAGCTCTACAGGCTCTGCAATCAGGCCACGATCTATTTCACGATCCTGGTGTTCATCAGCTTCCCGATCATGCTGATCTGGCCATAGGTAAGCCGAAAGACAACGTTATGAAATTCACCCTGTCCTGGCTGAAAGAACATCTCGATACCGACGCGAGCCTGCCGGAGATCGCCGACAAGCTGACCATGATCGGGCTCGAGGTCGAGAAGATCGAGAATCCGGCTGAGAAATACGCACCCTTCAAGGTGGTGGAAGTCATCTCCGCCGTGCAGCATCCGAACGCCGACCGGCTGCGCGTGTGCATGGTCAATACCGGCGAGGGCAAGCCGCTGCAGATCGTCTGCGGCGCGCCGAATGCGCGCTCCGGCATGAAGGCTGTGCTCGGTCTGCCCGGCACCTATATCCCCTCGAAGGACATCACGCTGAAGGTCGGCAAGATTCGCGACGTCGAAAGCCAGGGCATGCTGATTTCCGGCGCCGAGATCGAGTTCAACGACGACCATTCCGGCATCATCGAAATGCCGGCCGATGCGCCGGTCGGCGTGCCCTTCGCGGACGTGCTCGGCCTCAACGATCCGGTGATCGAGATCAATCTGACGCCGAACCGCGCCGATTGCACCGGCGTGTCCGGCATCGCCCGCGATCTTGGCGCCACCGGTATCGGCAAGTTTCTCGAACGCACGCCGAAGCCGGTGAAGGGTGCATTCCCCTGCCCGGTCGATGTCACGCTCGATTTCGGAACGACGCCGTCGCTCTGTCCGGGCTTTGCGCTACGGCTCGTGCGCGGCGTCAGGAACGGACCGTCGCCGGAATGGCTGCAAAAGCGGCTGACCGCAATCGGACTGCGCCCGATCAATGCGCTGGTCGATATCACGAACTTCATGACCTACGACCGCGGCCGCCCGCTGCATGTGTTCGATGCGAAGAAGGTGCACGGCAATCTGGTGGTACGGCGCGCGAAGGCCGGCGAGGAATTGCTCGCGCTCGATGGCAAGACCTACAAACTCGACGATTCGATCTGTGTGATCGCCGACGGGAAGGGCGTGGAATCGCTCGCCGGCATCATGGGCGGCGAACTGTCCGGCTGCGACGATAACACCACCGACGTGCTGATTGAATCGGCGCTCTGGGAGCCGATCAACATCGCCCAGACCGGGCGCAAGCTCGGCATCAACTCGGATGCACGCTACCGTTTCGAACGCGGCGTCGATCCGAATTTCATGGTGCCGGGGCTGGAACTGGCCACCCAGATGGTGCTCGACCTGTGCGGCGGCGAGCCGTCGGAAATGGTCGTCAGGGGCGGCGAGCCGGCCGAGGACCGGCCGATCGATTTCCCGGTCGACGAGGTGAAGCGTCTGGCCGGCCTCGAGGTGCCATTCAGCGAGATGAAGCGCATTCTGACCGGTCTCGGCTTCTTCGTCGCCGGTTCCGGAAAGGTGGTGAAGATCGCGGCGCCGTCCTGGCGCGCCGATATCGAGGGCAAGGCCGATATCGTCGAGGAGGTGGTGCGGATCGTCGGCGTCGATCGCGTGCCGCTGACGCCGTTCGAGCGCGGCGACGCCCCGCGCAAGGCGGTGCTGACGCCGATCCAGGTGCGCACCCGCAAGGCGAAGCGTGCGCTTGCCGCACGCAATCTCGGCGAGGCTGTCACCTGGTCCTTCATCGCAAAGGCCGAAGCGGAATTGTTCGGCGGCGGTCAGCCGGAACTGGCGCTGGCCAATCCGATCGCGTCCGATCTGTCGGATATGCGGCCGAGCCTGCTTCCCGGTCTCATTGCGGCGATCCAGCGCAATGCCGACCGCGGTCTCTCCGATGTCGGGCTGTTCGAGGTCGGCCAGATTTTCAGGGGCGACCGACCGGACGATCAACTCACCGCCGCGGCCGGGTTGCGCCGCGGCCTGTCGCATGCTGACGGTAGCGGTCGCTTTTGGGCAAGCGGCAACAAGGAGCCCGATGCGTTCGAGGCGAAGGCCGACGCGCTCGCGGCATTGGCTGCCGCCGGAGCGCCGATGCAGGCGCTGCAGATCGTGCCGGGCGGACCTGCGTGGTTTCATCCTGGCCGCTCCGGCACCATTCAGATCGGGCCGCAGAACGTGCTCGGCCATTTCGGCGAATTGCACCCGCGGGCGCTCGAGGCGCTGAAGGCGGACGGGCCGCTGGCCGGCTTCGAGGTGATCCTCGAGCGCATCCCCGAGCCGAAGGCGAAGCCGACGCGGGCAAAGCCTGCGCTCGAATTGTCGGCCTTCCAGCCGGTATCGCGCGATTTCGCCTTCATCGTCGACAAAAGCGTCAGGGGCGGCGATCTCGTGCGCGCCGCGCAGAATGCCGACAAGAAGCTGATCGCCGGCGTGACCGTATTCGACGTCTACGAGGGCAAAGGCATCGAGCCCGGCAAGAAGTCGATCGCGATCGCCGTCACTATTCAGCCGCGCGAGAAGACCATGACGGACGCGGAGATTGAGGCGATCGCCGGCAAGATCGTGTCGGAAATCGGCAAGCGCACCGGAGGAGTTCTGCGCGGCTGAGCCGCAAGATGGACGAACTTTAAGGCGCGATGCGTCGCAATGTCTCGCGATGCAGGGAAACATATCCTCGCTTCATTCGTTTGCCACGCTGGATGTCTTGAAATCTGGAGACGTACAGCATGACTGCATCGAAATTCCTGACGGCATCAGCCGGTCTTTCCGCATTAGCACTGGCGGCATTTCTGGCACCGTCCACCGCCTCTGCGGCGCCAGCCGCCGCCGGGCTCTCCTCGCTGGGCGCTTCCGACAGGCAACTCGTGCAGCCGGTGCAATATCGCGGACGCTATTATCGCGGCGGCCGCCATTACGGTTATCGCGGGTATCGCGGCCGCGACGCGGCGATCGCCGGCGGCATCATCGGCGGCCTTGCGCTCGGCGCGGCGATCGCGGGTGCCGCTGCGGCGCCGCCGCCTCCCGTGGTCTATGCGCCGGCTTATGGCGCGCGCGCCGACTGGATTGCGTATTGCTCGTCGAAATACCGGTCCTTCAATCCGGCGACCGGGCTCTATCTGGGCTATGACGGGCAGTACCATCCCTGCCGCTAAAACAATCGTCTTGATCGACAACCATAAGGCCCCGCATTGCGGGGCCTTTTCCTTTGCGCCTTACTGTCTGACGCGCGAGCCGGACATTATGGTTTTGATCCGGTAAACGGCACCCCCCGTGCGCCGCGCAATCCGCACAAGAATTCACAAACGCCTGTTTGTTACAAATCTTCGCAATCCGGGAAGATCAAACAACCGGGGCAACGGGTGTCGTCATGTCCGAAGCTACAGGAAAGGGTGCAATGTCGCGCCTCGCGCGCTTGGTTTCGCCGCGCATCGTGCGCCGCTTCGCCCGCAAGGAGGACGGCGCGGCAGCGGTCGAGTTTGCCATGGTCGCGGCGCCGTTTCTCGCACTGGTCTTTGCCATACTCGAAACCGCGCTTATTTTCTTCGCCGGCCAGGTGCTGGAAACCGCAACGACCGATTCTGCCCGTCTTATCATGACAGGACAGGCGCAAAAGGGCGGCTTCAATCAGGAGCAGTTCAAACAAGAGGTCTGCAAGCGGGTCTATGGTCTCTTCGACTGCGAGGGCGGCATCAAGGTTGACGTTCGAACCTATTCGAGCTTCAGCGCGCCTGACATGTCGAAGCCGATCGACCAGAACGGCAATGTGACGTTCCAGCCGGAGTATCAGCCCGGCGGCCCTGGTGACATCATCGTGGTTCGGCTCCTCTATGAGTGGCCGGTCTGGATTTCGCTGCTGGGCCTGAATCTTTCCGATCTATCGGGCAACAAACGCCTGCTGATGGCGACCGCGGCATTCCGGAACGAGCCCTATCAATGAGACGCGCCATGTTTGGACGGATCGAATCCATGCTTGCCCGACTGGTCACGCGCCGTCTGTCGGAATTTAGCAGCGATACGCGCGGCCTGTCCGCGGTCGAATTCGCATTGCTGCTGCCGCTGATGCTCACGCTCTATCTCGGCGGTGTAGAGTTGTCGCAGGCCATCAGCATCGATCGCAAGGTCACTCTTACCGCACGCACGGTCGCGGATCTGGTCTCGCAATTCTCGAGCATCGACACGACCAATATCAACGCTTCGCTTGGCGCCGCCAGCACGGTCCTCGCCCCCTATCCCGACTCGAAGGCCAAGGTGACGGTGTCTGTGGTCGATATCGACGCCAATGGCGTCGCCAAGGTCAAATGGAGCAATTCGAAAAACGGCACGCCGCGAGCGGCCGGCTCCACGGTCACGATTCCGGCGGCACTGAATATCCCGTCGACCTCGCTGGTCTGGGGGGAAGTATCGTACGATTACCAGCCGTCGATCGGCTATGTTGTGACCGGAAACCTCAATCTGAACGACCAGATTTTCATGCGGCCGCGAAAATCGGACACCATTCCGAAGACTTGATCTTGCTACGGCCGGTCACGGAATTGGCAGGCTGGTCGTCGACTTGATCTTCTCCATCGCAAAGCGCGACGTGACGTTCTTCAGTGGCGAAGCGGCAATCAGCTTCTTGTAGAACGCATCATAGGCCTGCATGTCGCGCACCACGACGCGCAGCATATAGTCGACGTCGCCAGCCATCCGGTAGAATTCCATGACCTCCGGCATAGCGCTCACCGCCTGCGCGAAGCGCCCGAGCCAGCCCTCGGAATGATCGTCGGTTTCGACCGACACAAACACCGTGATGCCGATCCCCACCTTGTCCTGATCAACGATGGCCACCCGCCTCTGAATGACGCCGTCGGCCTCGAGGCGCTGGATGCGCTTCCAGCAGGGCGTCGAAGACAGGCCGACCCGCTGGCCGATCTCGGCGACTGAGAGCGAGGCATCCTCCTGGAGCGTCAGCAATATTTTCCGGTCAATGGCGTCCATGCAGCACCTGAAAGATTTTTCTAACTTCTACGGAATCTTCGGCTTTATATAGAACAATTTTCTATTGGAAAGCTCGATTTTCAGGCTTCGTTATCAGGAGCCCGTCAAGCTCGGTTCGCTCCGGGGCGCCCATTCCGCCACCGAACCGGGTACATTTGATCGCCGCGGCGGCGGCAGCAAACTGCATGGCCCGCTCCGGATCGCGGCCCTCCGCCAGCGCAAGCGCGAAAGCGCCGTGAAAGACGTCGCCGGCGGCGAGCGTATCCACGACATCGACCCGGAACGCTGGCAGCCGGCGAACCATGCCGGCTTCCAGCCAGAGCATGTCATTGGGCCCGTCGGTCACGGCCACGAAAGCGGGCGTAAACGACGTCATGCGTTCCAGCGCCGCCGCCAGCGCATCGATTTGCGCCGTCGCGCGCAACCCGTCCGCCGAGAACACGATATGCGTCACCGCGGTCAACAAGTCGTCGGTCAGGCGCATCGGTCTGTCGCCGTCGAGAACGGCAATCTTGCCCGCGCCCGATGCCATGCGCGCGATCGGCAAAACGAATTCCGGAAAACGGTTGTCGACGAGAACCGCATCGGCATCGCCGATGGTGCGAGCGGGATCGAGCGGCCGGGCCCGTTCAAGCGCCGGATCGCGGAAGCTCACAATCAGACGTTCGCCGCTGCCGTCGATGAGGATCGAGGATTGCGACGACCGCGCCCCATCGATGCGCACCGCGTGCGTTATGTCGATCCCTTCCCGCTCAAGCTGCATCAGCACGGCATCGCCGGCGAGGTCGTCCCCGGGCGGCCCGCCAAGCGGCGCGACGACGCGCGCGTGGCCGCCAAGCCGGCTGATCGCAACCGCTGCATTGGCGGCGCATCCGCCGAGCACCGAGAAGAAATCACGGGCACGATTCTTGGTGCCGGGCGCCGGAAACGCATCGACGCGATACACATGGTCGATCACCGCCATGCCGGCGCAGACGATCAGCTTGCCCTTCGTCCCGTCACCCGAAGACACCATCGCCATGCTCCACCCAGGCGCGGATGATGTGATGCGCGATCGCCATCGGCGGCGGCGTCCCGAACCCGTCCGGATGCGTGCGCATCAGCATCGAAGCCGCCTCGGCGCGAGAAAACCAGCGCGCGTCTTCCAGTTCGTCGTGATCGATCACGATGTCCTGCGAAATCGCTTCTGCATGACAACCGATCATGAGGGAGGACGGGAACGGCCAGGGTTGAGATGCAAAATAGCGCACCTTCCCGCACCGGATGCCGGCTTCCTCGAGGGTCTCGCGGCGGGCGGCGTCTTCGATGGTTTCGCCTGGCTCGACGAAACCCGCAAGACAGGACCACATCCCCTGCACGAACCGGGTCTGCCGGCCCAGCAGACAATGGTCGCCCCGCACGGCGAGCATGATCACTACCGGATCGGTGCGGGGAAAATGCTGCGCCTTGCAGGCGGCGCAATCGCGCCGCCAGCCGCCCTGCACCACTTCCGTGCGATGACCGCAATTGCTGCAGAAGGTGCGCCGTGCATGCCAGTGCAACAGCGCCTTGGCTTCGGCAATCGGCGCGAGATGAACGGCTTTCACCAGATTTTGCACCGCGATGGTGCGCAGATCGGTGACATGAAATCGCTTATCGGTTGTCAGCGCCTCGATCGCCTGCTGCGGCAGCGACAAGCCGAACCGAGCCTCGACGTCATTCAGAAGTCCGAGAAAAACGCGGTCCGGCCCGCAGGGCAGCGCGGCAACCTCGCGCGGCGAAAACATCGGATCGAACGTGTCGCCGGAACGCTTCAGCAGCACCGTTTCGCCGCCGATCAGATAGAAGCTGCTGCTCTCACGCGCCGCATAGTCGCCGAGCAAGCGCGGATCGTTGCGGATATGCGCCGCGCGGTCGAGCGCGCTGTCCGCATAACCAAGATCGGGCCACGGCCCGAAGCGAAGCGCCTTCTGCATGTCACGACATCCCAAGCGGCCGCCTCAGGGCCTGCATGAAACGCTCAAGTTCGGCGGCGTCGTAGGTGAGCGGGGGCGCCACGCCCCAGACCGGCTTCGGCCAGGCCGCGTCGGTCTTGCGCCGCGCGATCACGTGCACATGAAGCTGCGGCACCGCATTACCGAGGGCTGCGACATTGAGCTTGTCGCATTGCGTCACCGACTGCAGCGCCCGGCTGGCGCGGGCGATCTCGGACATGAGTTCGGCCTGCTCCTCCTCGGCGAGATCGACGATTTCCACAATGCCGGCCCGGCGCGGAACCAGGATCAGCCAAGGATAATTTGCATCCCGGGCAATCAGGAGGCGCGACAGGGCAAGATCGCCAAGCGCCACGGTGTCGCGCGCGAGCTGCGGGGCGAGCGACCATTCATCCGAATTCATGTTTTTGTCCAAGGCATTGCAGGAAGGCACAGAATAGCATTGCGGCCGCCCTTTTGCTTGCTTTCGAGGGCACAAGGCCCGATATAGCGTCTGGGAGGTTGGCGGTGGGCGAGCCACTCGCCAACCGGGTCAGGTCCGGAAGGAAGCAGCCCTAACGAGCTCCGGTTCGGGTCGCTTGTCAGCCTCCCACTCATTTTCCGCCGTCATGAGGTCCCGGACGCACGGCCGCGGGCGAACCCGGAAAGTCCTGAAAACCGGAAACTTGATGAGCGAAAGCCGAACCCGACCGCCGGACAAGACCGCTGCGCCATCGGCGCCGGGCGGGGCCGGTTATCGGGTGCTGGCACGACGTTACCGCCCCTCGACCTTCTCCGACCTGATCGGCCAGGACGCCATGGTCCGCACCGTCTCGAACGCCTTCGAGACCGGGCGCATTCCGCAGGCGTGGATCCTCACCGGCGTGCGCGGGGTCGGCAAGACCACGACCGCGCGAATCCTCGCACGCGCCCTGAATTACCAGTTCGCCGACGGCTCGATCCAGGGTCCGTCCATCGACATGCCCGAATTGGGCGAGCATTGCCAGGCGATCATCGAAAGCCGGCATATCGATGTGCACGAGATGGACGCGGCGTCGCATAACGGAGTCGACGACGTGCGCCAGATCAACGATGCGGTGCGCTACGCGCCGGTCAGCGCCCGCTACAAGGTCTATATCCTCGACGAGGTGCATATGCTGTCGACGGCGGCGTTCAATGCGCTGCTGAAGACCCTCGAAGAGCCGCCGCCGCACGCGAAGTTCATTTTCGCCACGACCGAAATCCGCAAGGTGCCGGTCACAGTCCTGTCGCGCTGCCAGCGCTTCGACCTGCGCCGCGTCGACGCCGATCTTCTGGTGCGGCACCTCTCAGGCATCGCAGAGAAGGAAAACGTCAGGGTCGAGGCAGAGGCGCTGGCGCTGATCGCGCGCGCCGCCGAGGGTTCGGTGCGCGATTCGCTGTCGCTGCTCGATCAGGCGATCGCCCATGCCGCCGGCGAAATCCGCGCCGAGGACGTGCGTCAGATGCTCGGCCTGTCGGACCGGGCCCGCGTCGTCGATCTGTTCGAAATGCTGCTGAAAGGCGACATCGCCGGCGCCCTGAAGGAACTGCGCGACCAGTACGATTCCGGCGCCGATCCGGTGATCGTTCTGTCCGATCTCGCCGAGTTCACGCATTTTGTCACGCGCGTGAAGCTCGTGCCTTCCGTCGCCGACGATTTGTCGCTGAGCGAGGCCGAGCGGGTACGCGGCAAGGCTTTCGCGGCGCAGCTTTCGATGCGCATCCTGTCGCGCACCTGGCAGATGCTGCTAAAGGGTTTGAGCGAGGTGCAACAGGCCCCGCGCCCCGTCGCCGCTGCGGAAATGCTGCTCGTGCGCATTGCTTATGCCGCCGACCTGCCGACGCCCGACGAGGCGATCCGCGCGCTGGCCAGCGGCAATAGTATCGACCAGGCCGCGATATCGGCTCCGCGAGGCAACGGCGGTGCGCCCGCAAGCACCTTTGCTCCGTCATCCGCCTCCGCGGCAATGGCGGCGCCACGCAGTGAAGCGCCACGCAGTGAAGCATCGCGGAGTGCGCCACGCGCCGTCGCCTCGTCCGCTCTGAGCGCCGTACCGCGCCCGGTCGAAGCCGCCGCGTCGGCTCCACAGCCGCTCAGCATCGGAAGCTTCGAGGACTTGGTGCAACTGGCGGCGGACCAGCGCGACCTCCGCGTGAAGACCGCCCTGGAACGCGACGTGCGTCTGGTCCGTTGCGAGGACGGCAAACTCGAATTTGCGCTGGAGCCGGGGGCTTCGCAGAGTATCGTCAACGAATTGCCCGCGAAGCTGAAAGCCTGGACCGGCCGGCCCTGGGCGGTGGCGCTGTCTCGCGAACCGGGCCTTCCCACCCTGAAAGCGCAGATGGACGCGCGCGAAGCCGAATTGAAGCGCGGCGTGCGCGGCGATCCGCTGGTGCAGGCGGTGCTGGAACGCTTTCCCGGTGCGGAGATTGTGGCAGTGCGGCCGCGAGACACCGAGCCGCCCGCCAACGATGCGGATTTGGTGGCAGATCCGGATATGATGCCGGACGACGACGACAGCGAAACATAGAGCATGAAAGGTACGAGATGGCCGATTTCATGGGCATGATGAAGAAGGCGGCCGAGCTGCAATCCAAGATGCAGGAGATGCAGGCCGAACTCGACACCGTCGAGGTCGAGGGCGCATCCGGCGGCGGCGTGGTGAAGGTCACGCTCTCGGGCAAGGGCGACCTGAAAGGCGTCAAGATCGACGAGTCGCTTTTGAAGCCGGACGACAAGGAGATCATCGAGGACCTTCTGGTCACCGCGCATGCGGACGCGAAGAAGAAGGTTGAAACCGTCATGGCGGAAAAGATGAAAGCGCTGACTGGCGGCTTGCCTCTGCCCGGCGGATTCAAGCTGCCGTTCGGGTAACAACAACCGGCTGACCATGGCTGACGAAGACTATCTGATCCGGCCCGATCCGAACGACCCGCGGCTTACCGAGCGCGTGCACGGCGTCGATCAGACCGGCGCGGAAATCGAAACCGTGGTCACCGTCGAGCGCCCGCTGACGATCTTCCTGAATGCACAGGAGATCGTCACTGCAATGACCATCGCCGATTATCCAGACTATCTGGCGATCGGATACTTGCTCAACCAGAACATGCTGCAGCCGGACGACGTCGTGACCGGCGTCGACTACGACGAGGAATTGGCGGTCGTCGTGGTGCGGACCGAGCGCGAAACCGATTACGAGGAAAAGCTGAAAAAGAAAGTTCAGACCTCGGGCTGCGCGCAAGGCACGGTATTCGGCGACCTGATGGAGGCGCTGGAGAATGTCACACTGCCGGCGACGCCTTTGCGCACCTCGTGGCTCTATGCGCTGACCCACAAGATCAACACCACGCCTTCGCTCTATCTGGAGGCGGGCGCGATCCATGGCTGCGTGCTGGCGCAGGAAGACAGGCCGCTGGTCTACATGGAAGACGTCGGACGGCATAATGCGGTCGACAAGATCGCGGGCTGGATGTTCCGCGAGAAGGTACAGCCGCACGACAAGATTTTCTACACCACCGGCCGGCTTACCTCGGAGATGGTGATCAAGACCGTGCGCATGGGGATTCCGATTCTCGTTTCACGCTCGGGCTTCACGGCCTGGGGCGTCGAGCTGGCGCGCAAGGCGAACCTGACGCTGGTTGGCCGCGCCCGCGGGAAGCGCTTCACGGCGCTATCCGGCCTCGACCGCATCGTGTTCGACCAGGACCTCAGCTTTGTCGAGGAGGAAAGCGCCAGGCACCGGCGTAAGGCGGCGATGCATGAGGATTGATTGTCTCCGTCATTGCCGAGACCGGGCGCGGCGAGGCAACCCGAAATGACCGAGAGAACCCTCGGCCTGATTCTCGCCGGCGGGCTCGCGCGGCGCATGGGCGGCGGCGACAAGGCGCTGATCGAGATCGGCGGCCGCGCCATCCTCGATCGCGTAATCGAAACCATGACGCCGCAATGCGACGGCCTGGTGTTGAACGCCAATGGCGACCCGGCGCGCTTCGCCCGCTTCGGCCTGCCCGTCGTGCCCGACGATGTCCCTGACTTTGCCGGACCGCTGGCGGGTATTCTGGCGGGCCTCGACTGGGCCGCCGCGCAGCGGCCCGGTCTCGAATGGATGGCAAGCGTGCCGGGCGATTGTCCGTTTCTGCCCGCCGATCTTGTGGCGCGCCTGCATGCGGCACGCGATGCGGCGGGCACGCCGCTCGCGTGCGCAAAATCGGGCGACTGGCGGCATCCGGTGGCGGGCCTTTGGCCGGTCAGGCTGCGAGCCGATTTGCGCCATGCGCTGGTCAAGGAAGACTTGCACAAGATCGAGGTGTGGACCGCGCGTCACGGCATCGCCATCGCCGAATGGCCGGACCGGCCGGTCGACCCCTTCTTCAACGTCAACACGCCCGAAGACCGCTTTCGCGCCAACGCTATTGCATTGCAAGAAGGCGGCGTTCGGTCCGCTTGAAGGCGGATGCGGGCTTTTCTAGTATTGGCCCCATGCCAAACGGTCTTGGGAGGAGAGGACCATGAAAAGCTTTATCGCGGCCTGCGCAGCCGTCATCGTGATCGCAATTGCCGGCTGGTACGTACTCGAGCGTTACCAGGAGCCGGTGGCTGTCGCCTTCAGCACAACCGGCGTGCGGCTTTGATCGCTCGTCAGCTGACAAGTGACGCATAAGAGAGAAACGCGACGGTCGAGCCCCGCTCGACCGTCGTCACATTTTCGGCGAGTTCGACGAGGCCGTCGGTCTCGGTGAGCGAGGTAATGACGCCAGCGCCTTCCTGGCGGTGTCTCAGCGCTTCGATCACCCCATCGTCGGCACGACGAAGCGCCACCCGGACATATTCGCGGCGGCCCTCCTTCTTGCGATAGGCAAAGGCCGCGCGCACCGGCAACGCCAACAGCACCGGTGGATTGGCGCCGGATAGACGCATCAGAAGCGGCCGCACCACCCTCACGAAGGTCACGAAAGCGGCGGCCGGATTTCCAGGCAGCCCGACAAAGGCGGCGCTCGCATCCGGCCGCCCCGCGGGGATCACACCCATTGCAACTGGCCGTCCCGGCTTGATCGCTACCCGCCAGAAAACGAGACGGCCAACCGCCTCCACCGCATCGCGGACATGATCGGCCTCGCCGGCCGAAACCCCGCCGGACGTCAGCACGACATCGTGGCCTTCGGCGGCACGCTTCAACGCGGGCGCAAGACTTGCCGGATCGTCGCGTAGGATGCCGAGATCGGTCACCTCCGCGCCGAGCGCCTCGATCAGGCCGGAGAGCAAGGTGCGGTTGGCGTCGTAAAGCTGCGCGCGGGACAAAGCTTCGCCGGGCTCGGCCAACTCATCACCGGTCGAGAACAGTGCAACGCGAATGCGGCGGCGCACCGGCAATTCGGTCAGCCCCAGCGCGGCAGCAAGCGCCACATCCGCGACCGACAGGCGGCGGCCCGCCGGAAGCGCGACCGATCCCGCTTGGACATCCTCCCCGGCGAGCCTGCGATTCGCGCCCGGCTTGAGACCGGGCGGCAGGATCGCAGTGTCGCCGTCCACCTGGACATCTTCCTGCATGAACACGGTGTCGGCCCCGTCAGGCATCGGCGCACCGGTGAAGATGCGGATTGCCGTGCCGGCAAGGAGCGGACCGGCGCTGGCGCGGCCGGCGGTGATGCGCTCGGCAATGGCCACAGCAGTGTCGGCTTGCGCATTCAGGTCGGCATGGCGAACCGCATATCCGTCGACCGCCGAATTATCGAAGGGCGGCAGGTCGATCGGCGCCTCGATGTCGCGGGCCAGCGTGCGGCCGCGCGCCTCGGCAAGCCGCACCCTTTCCACTTCGGCGACCGGAGCGATGCGCTCGTGAATGATTCGCTCGAGCTGGTCGACCGGCAGCAGGGGTCCGCTGAAGGCGAAGCAATCGTCGGAGAGCTGCGCCATCAGACCGCGTCCGCGCGCTCTTGCACCTGCTCGACCGGGATCGCTTTCGCGAGCAGGAGATCGGCGATTGCATCGATGTCATTGAGATCGATCACCGGGACCGTTACGTCCGCCAGCGGCGTGTCGGAAGCAACGGCGACGATCCACCGATCCTGCGGGTGCAACAACGGCTTGCCGTTGGCGGCGCGGTGGATTTCGAGCTTCGGAAAGCTTTCGCGCTTGAAGCCCTCGACCAGGACCAGATCGACCTGCGACAGCTTTCCGAGCAGGGCGCGCAGCGGCGGCTCCGGTGCGCCGCGCAATTCGTGCATCAGCGCCCAGCGATTTCCGGAAATCACCAGGACTTCGGTTGCGCCGGCCGAACGATGCTCGAAGGAATCCTTGCCGGGCCGGTCGACATCGAAATTGTGATGCGCGTGTTTGAGGGTCGACACCCTTTTGCCGCGCCCGGTCAGGCACGGAATGATCTTGGTCAGGAGCGTTGTCTTGCCGGAACCGCTCCAGCCGGCGAGGCCGATGATGCGCATACCACCTTTACGCTATACGCGTTGAAACTATCCGACGGCGGGCCGCATGCCCAGCGCTGCAATTCGCTCTCGTATTGCTTCGTCGCGCAGCATTTCGCGGAACGCCATGACCGCCGGCCGGCCTTGCGCGCGATCCACGACGATAAAGTCGTATTCCTCAGGCGCCACCCCGATGAAAGCAAGGCCATACAGGCGCGCGACCGGCGCAATCGCGAAGCCCCAATCGGCACGACCCTGCGCAATCGCAGCAGCGACCGCGTTGTGGGATTTGGGCTGGTTGGCGTAACCCGGCGGGCGGGCGCCTTTCAGGGTCTGGTCCATCAGCACCCGCGTTCCCGAACCGGCATTGCGGTTCACCATCAGACAGGCCGGGTCGGCCAGCGCCGCCGCGATCGCTTCGTCCGCCGTCTTGCCTTCGAATCTCGGATCGCCCGGCCGGTACAGGAAGCCCTGTTCGCGCTGCCATCCCTTCAACAGCGAGAGGCCCGGCGCGATCAGATGCGTGTTGTAGCGTCCGCTCTCCGGGTCGATCAGATGCACCGGCGCGATATCGCATTCGCCGCGGCGCGCGGCGGCAATGCCGCCCAGGCTGCCGACCGCAATGACGCGCGCGCTGAAACCGCGATCAGCAAGCGCACCAACCACCACATCGAGCGCCACGTCATGGCTTCCCATAATGATGAGATCGGGAGCGCGCGCGGCCCGCCCGATCAGCGTCACTTCGACGTCGGTATCTGCATCGAGTGCACTAGCAAGAGCATCGATCTCGATAAAGCCATCGGCTTGCGAAAAGGCCGTGACCGAGCCGGAACCCTTCGGGATCGGGAATGCGATATTGCCATCGTCGCCGCGCACCAGCGCGACCAGCGCATATTCCTTGCGACCGAGTTCGGACGGCACGCGCATCGGTACCCGCGCCTCAATACTGCGTGCATCCTCCGCCGGCAATCCGGCCAGCGCGCGGATCAGCGGCGCGACGAACGTGTGGAAGGTGAAGATCGCCGAGGTCGGAAATCCAGGTAGCACAATCACCGGCTTGCCATCCGCAACCGCAAGACAGAGCGGCTTGCCCGGCTTCAGCGCGACGCCATGCACAAGAATGCCGGGCTCGCCGAGCGTGGTAACGATGCGATGCGAGAGATCGCCTGCGCCTTTTGACGTGCCGCCCGACAGGACCAGCATATCGGCTTGCGCCAGCGCGTTGCGCATTGCTTCACCGAGAACGGTCTCGTCATCGGGAAAAGCACCGAAGCAGAGCGCTTCCCCGCCCGCTTCGGTGACCGCGGCAGCGACGATTGCCCCGTTGGAATCGTAGATTCCGGCGGCAGGCAGCGGCTCGCCCAGCCGCACCAGTTCGTCGCCGGTCGACAGCACGGCGACTTTCGGCTTGCGGACGACGTCGATTTCCGTGAGGCCGCAGGCGGCCAGCATGCCGATCTCGCGCGATCCAATCACCGCGCCCCTGCGCAAGAGGGTCTCGCCGCGCGCGATATCGGAGCCGGCATAGCCGATGAATTGACCGGGCGCGGCAGCGCGCCGGACTTCGATTGCGGGCGCCGCCGCGTCGTCGATCAATTCGGTATGCTCGATCATCACCACCGCATCCGCCCCGCGCGGCACGACGCCGCCGGTGGCCAGCGCGGTCGCAGTGCCGGGCGCGACCGCGATCTGGGGAGCGTGACCGCAGGCGATCACCTCGCGATTGAGGATTAGCCGGCGCGGCGACGCATCGCTCGCGCCTGCCGTATCGGCAGCGCGCAATGCAAAACCATCGACGCCGGAGCGGTCGAAGGGCGGGACATCGATGGGCGCAGCAACGTCATGCGCCAGCACCCGTCCCAGCGCTTGCGGCAGCGGCACGGTCTCGGCCCCGCGCGGCGACAGATCGAGATGCTGCCGGAAGCGATGCTGCGCTTCGCCCGGCGACACCACTTCGAGGAACTGCTCCTGCCGCGCCGCACGGCGGACCGCATCGATCAACGCGCTTTCCGGTTTGGTGAGACGGCTCACGGCAAGGGCCTCATCTCGACGACGGTCCCGGCGGGATAGCCTTCGCTCTCCGGCGGCACCAGCATCCAGCCGTCCGCGCTAGCCAGCGATTGCAGCGGCAGATAGCCGATGGCCAGCGGCTCGACCTTGTCGCCTTTACGGCGCAGCGGCACGACTTCGGCAACGCCGATGGTGGAGGTGACTTTGGTTGCCAACGCTGCCTGCAGCGCGGCCGCTTCTGGTTCTGCCGCACTCAAACGGTCGAGCAAAGGACGGCCGAGCACCAGCCAGCATGCCAGCACCGCGTCAAGGCGTCCGGGCATTAGCAGCACCGGCCGGCCGTCGGCTTTGCCGAAGGCGGCCGTTTCTCCCGGGTTGAGTCCAATCCCGTGGCAAGCAACATCGCCGGCGCGAGCGAGCGCAATAATCGATGTATCGCCACGCCCCTCGCCGGTGCCGCCAACCCCGAACACCGCATCGGCATCTTCGCGGCGGAGCGTTTCGTCGAGGCTGTCGCCGGTGGCGACGCTGGCGCCCGCCAAGCCGAGCACATGCGCCAGAAGTCGCGCGGCGGCCTCGAGTGCGACGTCGCCGGATCTGGCATTCACGACACAGATGCGCGGCCGGCGGACCCTCACACTGGCGATCCCCATCGCCGCCATCACCGCAAGATCGGTGTCGCGCAGCCGGGCGCCCGCGCGCAGCAATGGCGTACCGGCGGAGGCGTCGCTTCCGGCCGACAGCACGCCTTCGCCAGGCGCAACCGCTGCCACGACCTGCAGCATCCCGCCAAGCACCGCCACCGCATCGAGCGGTGCAACAGCGTCGCTGCCCGGCGGCATCGCGGCAAGGGCGTCGACGCGGCGCGGTGGGGGCTGCAATGTCAGCGGCGCGTAGGGGCCGGCATCCCGAGTCGCCTCGGAATCGACGGCCCAGCCATCGCGCAACGCCAAGGCTACCGGCGGCTGCGGCCGGGCTGTGAGGATATCGGCCGCCAACACGCAGCGCCGAGCCTCGGCAAGCGCGATCTCACGTGGCGCGACCGCCTCGATGGCGTCAATCATGGCGCGTATACCTGCAAGCGACGCAAGTCGGCCGATCCGCTGAGAGGGGCTCGTATCCGCATTCATGGTTGCGTTTCTGGCGAACCCCCAATACTGGGTCAAGTCACTGAAATATTTGTCGCTTTGCAAACCTGCCAGATGCCCTCCGGCATAGCCTGAGCCTATGGGGATGACCGAGAAGACCATCAATTTGCGCGGCTTGAAATGCCCCCTTCCCGCGTTGCGTACGCGGAAGGCGCTCAAGGCTATGGCTGGTGGCGAGGTGATCCTGGTCGAGTGCACCGATCCGCTTGCGGCCATCGATATTCCCAACCTCGTCAATCAGACCGGCGACGTGCTGGAAGGCACCGAGCGCGCGGACGGGGTATTGCGGTTCCGCATCCGTAAAGCATGAGGGCTGCGGTTCCATCAGTTGAATTTGCCCGCTTCTTCGGGAATGGTCGCGCCGGTCCGCTCGCCTCCGGAGAATACCTTGCCGGCATCGACGAATATCCCGCGCGCCTCCACCGCGCTTGCCCGTTTCACCGTGTTGGATCTGACCCGGGTCCGTGCCGGTCCGACCTGCGCGCGGCAATTCGCGGACTGGGGCGCCAATGTCATCAAAATCGAGGCGCCGGAATGGCTTGAGGGCGGCGACCCGATCGGCGGCGCGCGGCACGGGGCGGATTTCCAGAATCTTCACCGCAACAAACGTTCGATCACACTCGACCTCAAGAGCGAGGCCGGCCGCAGCGCTTTGTTGCGGCTCGTCCAGCAGGCCGATGTGGTGATCGAGAATTACCGGCCCGACGTGAAGCGGCGGCTGCGGATCGACTACCCGGACCTCAAGGCGGTTAACCCGCGCATCGTCTATGTCAGCATATCGGCCTATGGTCAGGACGGACCCTACGAAAAGTGGCCGGGCTTCGACCAGATCGCGCAAGGCATGGGTGGGCTGATGTCGGTGACCGGGTTGCCGGGGCACGGGCCGGTCCGAGCCGGCGCCGCCGTTGCCGACATGGCGGCAGGACTGTTCGCGGCGATCGGCGCGCTGACCGCGCTCCTCGAACGCGAGCAATCCGGCGAGGGGCAGTATGTCGAGACATCGCTCCTTGCAGCGCAGATCTTCCTGCTCGATTTTCAGGCGGCGCGCTGGCTGATCGACAAGGAGGTGCCGGGCCAGGCCGGAAACAACCACCCGACTAGCGTGCCGACCGGCGTCTACAGGACCAGGGACGGACATATCAACATCGCCACCACCGGCTCGCCCAGCTGGGTGCGCTTCTGCAAGGCCATCGATGGCGAGCATCTGATTGAACATCCCGATTACGCCACCAACGCGCTAAGGCTGAAGAACCGCGACGCGCTCAACGCCGATATCGAGAAGACGCTGGCGTCCGATAACAGCGCGTCCTGGATCGAGCGGCTAAACGCAGCGGGCGTCGCCGCCGGACCCATCTACAAGATCGACGAGATGTTCGCGGACAAGCAGGTGCAGCACCTCGGTATCGCCACCGACATGGAGACCCCGGATCGCGGCACGCTGCAGGTGATCCGTCAGCCTTTCACGCTGTCGCGCACACGAAGCAGGATCGCGATGCCCACGCCCGAGCGCGGCGAACATACCGACAATGTGCTCGCCGAGTTCGGATTCAGCAAGGACGAGATCGAGGCGCTGCGGAAAGCTGGCGCAGTTTAGTTCAGCGTCGTGCCCGGCCTTGTGCCGGGCATCCACGCCTTGCAACAGACCAACACGTGGATGGCCGGGTCAAGCCCAGCCATGACGGATACGGAAAGGACTTCGGCACATGACCGACAAGATGCTCTCGCGCAAGGACGGCGGGGTCGGCTACCTGATCTTCAACAATCCCGAGCGGCACAACGCAGTGTCGCTCGAGATGTGGGCGGCAACGCACGACATCCTGGAGTCCTTTCGTAACGATCCCGAGATTCGCGTCGTGGTGCTGACCGGCGCAGGCGGCAAAGCCTTTGTGTCGGGGGCCGACATTTCGAAATTCGGCGCTGAGCGGTCGAGCGAGGAAGCGGTGGCGAAATACAACGCCACCACCGAGCAGGCGTTTTCCGGCGTGCATCAGTTTCCGAAACCCACCATCGCCATGATCCGCGGCTATTGCATCGGCGGCGGCATGGCGCTGGCGACCTGCTGCGATATGCGAATCTGCACGCCCGGCTCGAAATTCGGCATCCCCGCGGCCAAGCTCGGTCTCGGCTACGACCACAAAGGTATCCGCCGGCTGATGGATGTGGTGGGACCCTCTTTCGCCAAGGAGATCTTCTTCACGGCGCGACAATTCGACGCCGAGGAGGCGCGGATGATGGGTTTCGTCAACCGGGTGGTGCCGGATGCCGAACTGGAAGGCTACGTAAAAAATTACGGCGACACGATCGCGGGCAATGCGCCACTCACCATCGGCGCGGCAAAATATGCGGTCAGCGAACTGTTGAAGGACCAAACCGAGCGCGACATCGACAGCGTCGCGGCTGCGGTGAAGCGCTGCTTCGACAGCAAGGATTACGTCGAGGGCCGCACCGCTTTCATGGAAAAGCGCAAGCCCGTCTTTACGGGGCAATAGTGCTTGTGCCGCTCAGCGATTTCACTTCGTGAAATGCAATCGCACAGCGACGTGGTGGCCGCGCCAGGGCAAAGCTGCTAAGACGCGCGCGGCTGTTCCACCCGTCATGCGCGGGCTTGACCCGCGCATCCATCTTTCTTCGCAGGATGGATCGCCGGGTCACGCCGCGCGATGACACCCAGTTTGAGGACCCCCATGTATACCGACCTGCAGCTCTATATCGACGGCGAATGGCACGGCGGCGCGGGCCGCAAGGGCGAAGAGGTGATCAACCCCGCCAGCGGCAAGTCGCTCGGCACGCTGCCGCATGCCTCCAGGGCCGATCTCGATCGCGCGCTTGCCGCAGCCGACAAAGGCCTCGCGGTATGGCGCGCCACCAGCGCCTATGACCGCGGCAAGGTTATGCGCAAGGCCGCCGATCTCGTTCGCGAGCGCGTCGAGCACATCGCCCGCGTGATGGTGCAGGAACAGGGCAAGCCATTTGCCGAAGCCCGCATCGAAGTCGTCACCACCGCCGACATCATCGACTGGTTCGCCGAGGAGGGCCGCCGTGCCTACGGCCGCATCGTACCGGGCCGCGGCAAGAATGTCCGTCAGCTCGTGCTGCAAGAGCCGGTCGGCGTGGTCGCTGCCTTCACGCCATGGAATTTCCCGACGCTCACTCCGGTGCGCAAGATCGCAGGCGCGCTCGCGGCCGGCTGCTCGATCATCGTGAAGGCCTCGGAAGAGACGCCGGGCTCCTGCGTCGAACTGGTGAAGTGCTTCGCCGATGCCGGCCTGCCGAAGGGCGTACTCAATCTCGTATTCGGCATACCCGCCGAAGTATCGGAGCATCTGATCGGCGCCGACAGTGTGAAGAAGATTTCGTTCACCGGTTCGGTCCCCGTCGGCAAGCTGCTCGCCGGCCTCGCCGCGAAAGGCATGAAGCGCGCCACCATGGAGCTTGGCGGGCATTCGCCGGTCGTGGTGTTCGGTGATGCCGATCCGGAAAAGACCGCCGACACCATCGCCGCTTTCAAGTACCGCAATGCCGGACAGGTCTGTATCTCGCCGACGCGGTTCTACGTGCAGGAAGGCGTCTATAACCGCTTCCTCAAGCGCTTCACTGAGTTCGCCAACAACGTCAAGCTCGGCGACGGACTGGATAAGGATACGACCATGGGCCCGCTCGCCAATGCGCGCAGGCTCGACGCCATGGAAGCGATCGTGAACGACGCTAAGAGCCGCGGCGGCAAGATCGTCACCGGCGGCAAAAGGCGCGGCAACCAGGGCTATTTCTTCGAGCCGACCGTCATCACCGACGTACCGGACGATTCCAAGATCATGACCGAAGAGCCGTTCGGTCCGGTAGCCCCGATCGTGCCGTTCAAAAGCTTCGACGAAGTGGTGGAGCGCGCCAATTCGCTGCCGTTCGGGCTCGCCTCTTATGCCTTCACAACCAACACGCAGACCGCGACCATGATCGGCGACGCGCTGCAATCGGGCATGGTCGGCGTCAACTCGGTCGCGATCTCGACGCCGGAAACGCCATTCGGCGGCATCAAGGAATCCGGCTACGGCCAGGAAGGCGGGATCGAGGGGCTGGAGGCCTACACCAACCGCAAGTTCATCTCGCAGGGGTGAGTTTCGGGGAACATCGGGCGCGGCTCCGCCATTACATCAAGACCAGGTAAGGCGGAGCCGTCGCAATGCGAGGTCTACGATTCATTTCGGCCGTGTCGGCGTCGGCGCTCCTCGCGCTGACCCCTTTCTCCAAACCGACACAGGCGCAGCAGCAGACGTCGCAGCCGGAATGGCGTTTGTATACGGACGAACGCACCGGCACACGGGTGGACTTCCCGTCGGCCTTGTTCCCGGTTGACGCCGGTTTGCCGGAGCGAGGGACCGGGCGTGTGTTCGAAAGCGCGGACGGCCGCGCGAAATTCGCAGCCTACGCTCTCGACAACGAGGAGCGGGACACACCGCGACGCTATCTGCGCAAGTTTCTCAAAGTCGATCCTTCGACAATCGATTATCGGCGCGTGACCGACCGCTTCTTTGCGGTATCCGGAATTCGGAACGGCGAAGTCTATTACAGCCGCTGCAACTTCCACGGCGCCATGCATTGCATCTACATTTCCTATCCCGAGCGCGAGCTGCGCGCGTGGGACGGCATCGTGACGCGGATCAGCCTGTCGCTGCGCGGGCCGCGCAACGCCAACGCGCGGCGTTGACCAATCCTTCTCGAATCAAAGAGTCAAAGCTCACTCCGCCGTCGGCACGGCGCGCGGCAGTTCCATCCCCTGACAGGCGCGCCAGAGCTTCTCCATGGTCGCGGGCATATCCATATGCGCGGCCGCTGGCACCGCGTCCGCGATCGCATTCATGATCGCGGCGAGCGACGCCGTGGTGCCGGCTTCGCCCACACCCTTGACGCCGAGCGGATTGGTGGTCGCCGGCACGGCATGCGATTCATCAAGAAGCAGTGACGGCATATTGTGGGCGCGCGGCATGGCGTAATCCATGAAAGAACCGGTGACGAGTTGCCCGTTCTCGCGGTCATAGACCGCGTTCTCGAACAGCACCTGCCCGAGCCCCTGCGCGATGCCGCCATGCACCTGACCGAGCGCGAGCGTATGGTCGAGCACTGTGCCGCAATCGTCCACCGCGTAATAGCCGACCACGACAACTTCGCCGGTCTCGGGCTCAATCTCGACTTCGGCGATATGGCAGCCATTGGGGAAGGTCTGCGGGGTATCGACATCGCGCTTGGTGTCGAGGCTTTCGACAACCTCTCCCTTCTCCTTCATATCGGCCGCTTTCGCGGCAAGGTCGAACAGGCCGATGGAGCGATCCGTGCCTACGACCTCGAACAGACCGCGGCGATAGGCGATGTCCTTCTCGTCGGCTTCGAGCACCTGCGCAGCAAGCGCCCGGCCTTTCTCCAGCATCGCCTCGACCGTTCGCACCACAGCGGTGCCGGCGGTAATCGTGGAGCGCGAGGCGACCGACGGCCAGCCCTTGATCTCGAAATCGCTGTCGCCCTGCCTGTGCTTCACCTGCGCCGGATCGATGGCGAGCTTGTCGGCGACAAGGCGCGTATAGACCGTGGCATGACCCTGACCGGTATTGCCGACATTCAGGCTCACCACGAGCGTGCCGTTACCGGGGAAGGTCAGCCACGCGCCTTCGTTCGGCACGCCGCCGGAATGTTCGAGAAAGCAGGAAACGCCGATGCCGCGCAGTTTTCCATTTTCTTGCGACTGCGCGCGGCGCTCCTCGAAGCGTCCGATCTTGGCTAGCGCCAGCGCCTTCTCGAATACCGTCTGAAAATCGCCCGAATCGAAAGTGGTGCCAATCGCGGTCTTGTATGGAATCGCCGCGGACGAAATCAGGTTTCGTTTGCGGATCTCGATCTTGTCGATCCCCGTGACACGCGCGGCCTCGTCGACCAGCCGCTCGATCAGGTAATTCGCTTCCGGTCGTCCCGCGCCGCGATAGGGCCCGGTCGGGATCGTGTTGGTGTAGACGCATTGCACGCCGATATCGAGTTTTGGAATGTCATACATGGCCGGAAAGCAGCGAGCGAAATTATTGGTCGCAAGCTGGATGCCGGCGGAGGCCACGTAAGCACCAAGATTCTGGATCTGGCGCGCGCGCAACGCGATAAACTTGCCGTCGGCATCGAGTGCAAGATCGCCCACCGTGACATTGTCGCGCCCCTGATTGTCGCTGTTGAAGGCCTCCGAACGGCTGGCCATCCAATGCACCCTGCGGCCATATTTCTTGGCGGCTGCAAGGAGCGCCGGATATTCGGGATAGGCGCCGCTCTTCAGGCCGAACGCACCGCCGACATCCTCGGTCACGACGCGGATCATCTGCTTGTCGATTCCCATGATCGACGCCAGCATGTCGCGCATCGGACCTGCGCCCTGCGAGCAGACGCGCAATGTGTAGCGGCCGGTCTTGCCGTCGTAGGATGCCGTGCCGCCGCGGGTTTCCATCGGCGCCATCACGAGACGCTGCTGCACCACGGTAACGCGTGCGACATGCGCAGCCGACTTCATGATGGCGTCGACCGCCGCGACATTCTCCGGATCATCCACGGGGCCGGGATAATCGACCGCAAGATTGCCCGGGATATCGTTATGAAGCTGCAGGGCCTCAGGCTTGAGCGCATCCTGCGCATCGACAAGCGCCGGCAATTCCTCATACTCGACAACAACCCGTTCGGCGGCATCGAGCGCCTGAGCGAGGCTGTCGGCAACGACCATTGCCACAGCCTCGCCGACATGCAGCACCTTATCCGACGCAAGACAGGGCCGGTGCGCGAAAATCGCCTTGGTTCCACCGCGGCCTGGGATCGGTGGATGCCGCGTCACACTGCCGATGCCTTCGAGATCGGCCGCGGTCATGACGCCGAGAACACCCGGCGGCTGCAGGGCCTCTTGCGTTGAAATCGAGATAATGCGGGCATGGGCATGCGGCGAACGCACGAAAACAGCATGCGCCGCGCCCTGCTTTTCGACGTCGTCGACGAATTGGCCGCGTCCGCGGATGAGGGCGTCGTCCTCGATGCGGGGGCCGTGATGGGGGTGATTGTCAGAAGCCATTTCCACGTCTTGGTCGCGCTCTTTCCGTCATGGCCGGGTTCGTCCCGGCCATCCACGCCTTAGTCCCAGGAATAGACGTGGATGCCCGGCACAAGGCCGGGCATGACAACAGTTGTCAGATCGGCGCGCGCTGCGCCTTGATCATGTCCGCGATGCCCGCCAGCGTCTCGTTTGTCAACGGAATCGCGACCGGCTCGCCCCGTTCGGCCGACAGATCGGCGGCCAGGTAGCATTCCATCACGGTGCGGGCGCTTTCCGGCGACACCATGGGCGGCCGGTCCATGATGCAGGATTCCAGAAAATGGATGGTCTCCGGCCCCATCTGGCCGGCAAAGACATGGTCGACCTGTTCGCCCGGCATGGTCGACATCGGGTATTGCATCCCGTCCTTCACGGTGTTGAGCCAATGGTCGCGGGCGGTGTCGTCGAGAAACAGCGAGCCCTCGGTGCCGGTGATCTCGATGGTTGTGGCGCAGTAATTCGGATAGCTCGGCGGCAGATTCCAGCCGCCGCCGATGGCGACCAGCACGCCGTTGTCCATCTTCACCGTCGACCACATGATGTCGTAGGAGCCGTTGACCGGCTGCATGTAGCCATAGGCGCCCTGCGAATAGACGCTGACCGGCTTGGCCGGCTCAAGGAGCCAGAACACGATATCGAGATCGTGAGTGGATTCCATCGCCGCGGGCGACAGCCGGACGCGGCTTGCAATCTTCTTGCCGAGATTGCGCGACAGATGCCGGCTCACCATGACCGAGACCGGCTTGCCAAGGGTGCCGTCGTTCAGCTTCTTCTTGGCATAGGCGAATTTGGTGTTGAATCGCTGCGAATAGCCGATGGTGAATTTTACATCGTTGCGCTTCGACAGCGCGATCAGTTCGTCCGCCTCATAAAGTTCGAGTGCAATCGGCTTTTCGAGCAGCACATGCTTGCCGACTCTGAGGCAATCGCGCGCGATCGGGAAATGGGTATTCTCCGGCGTGGTGGAGATATAGACAACCTTCACCGCATCGTTCTTGACGATATCCTGGTAGTCGAGCGTCGCCACTGCGGCATTGGTGAGCGCCTGAACTTCCTTCAGCCGGTCGGGACGGATTTCGCAGACATGCAGTTTCTTTACCAGCGGATAGCGTGACAGCGTCTCTGCGCGAATGCCGCCGCACCATCCGGTGCCGATCACCGCGACTTCAACAGGCTCTACCGGCATTTCGTCTCCCACCTACTTTGTTGTTATGAGCATTGACGGCGAGATGGATTGCCGGGTCAAGCCCGGCAATGATGGCTTTATGCCGCTTTCACAATGCCGAAAACCTTCTCCGCGAATTGCGGGTAAACATCTGCCAGTTCGGGTGCGACAGCCTCGCGCAGGATCCGGAGTGTTTCGAAATCGGGGGCAGGCGTTTCCGGCACCTGGTCCGGGCAATCGAAATCGAAGCCGGTATGCTCCGCGATCTCTGCGACCGTATGTCCGGGGTGCACGCTCTGCAGCCGGAAACGGCGGCGCTCCCTGTCGAACGCGAACAGGCAGCGATTGGTTATCAGCGCAACCGGACCACCGGCGCGATAGACATTCGGCGCGCTGACGCCGGGCGCGGAGATGAAGTTCACCTTCGGCACAAGGGTGCGGCGCGAATGCTCGGTGCGAAAAAGAATCACCTTGGGCACGACGAAATAGAGATAGGCAGAACCGAAGGAGCCGGGAAAGCGTACCTGCGGCTTGTCGTGATCGCCGATGCCGACGAGGTTGATGTTGCCCTCGCCATCGATCTCGCCGCCGGACAGGAAGAACACATCCATGCGGCCCTGGCCGGCACAATCGAACAATTCGACCCCGCCCTCGGTGAAGAAGTTGTGCTTGCGGCTCTGCAGCAGCGAGACATAAGGCCGTCCTTGTCCGCGCGCGCGGCAAAGAAGCGCAGCGGCGGCCGGAATCGGCGACGCATTGCCGACCGCGATGTGGCGCACCTCGCCAATCAGATCAGCGACACGGGCAATAAGAAGTTCTTCGGGTTGAAAGGACATCACGACGCGCTACGCCGCCTGCTTCTCATAAACGTATTCATCCAGATAGCGCGCGAAGCCTTCTGCGGTTTTTGCAAGCCGCGCATATTCGGCGAGGTGCGCATCGTCGGCCGGATAATGATCCGGCAGCGACAATGGCCAGGCGCCATTCTCCACCACCGCGACCGCATCCACATAAAAGCCGGGCAGAAGCCCCGCTGCGAGAACCGGATCGTCCAGCAGGTTGCCGTCGTGGATTTTCTCCACCGTCACGATGGTCTTGCGCGAGGCATGGGCGAGGGTCGACAGATCGCGCTGGCGGCCGATCCAGACATTGCCGTGCCGGTCCGCCATCGGCGCGTGAAACAGCGCGACGTCCGGGCGGATCGCCGGCAGCAGGACGATCGGGTCGTCATTGCCGAAGGGATTGTCGATCACCCGCCAGTCGTCGCGAATTTTCATCAGGTCGGAACCGATCAGGCCACGCAGCGGCGTGAACGGGTTCCCCTTCTCGCCGGCTTCGAGTGCCGCATAGAGCGCCGGGCAGGTGGCGTCCTTCATCCGGATTGCCGCTTGCGTCATCGCCGCCGTGAAGCGCGGCGCCGGCCCATGCTCGCCGAGGCTGACCGCCGAGGTCTCCAGCGTCGCCACGCAGCCTGCCCCGATCAGGAGATCGGCCTGCAACGTCGAGGCGGGCAGCGCCACGACATGGAGATTTTTCACATTGTGATGGGTCCGCTGGCGGCGGATCAGGGCCCGCGTCGCCTCCATGGCGACACCTGCCTGCTCGCGGGGCACCGCCAGCAGGCAACCAACCCCGATCTGCGATATCGCCTCATCGAGCGTCGAGATCACTGCAAATTCACCGGCGGAAAGCCCCAGCACGGCTGCGATCATAGGTCCCTTCGGCGGTCTTGCGAAGTCCTTGCAGCGGAACCGGTCTGTGTTACGAGACACGCCGCAAACGCCGCAGGAGGAACGAATGGCGATGAGTACGCAGAGGATCGGCTGGATCGGCATGGGTCGCATGGGCTACGCGATGGCCGAATGGCTTCTCAAGTCCGGCTACGAGGTCTCGATCTGGAACCGGACCAAGGCCAAGGCCGAACCGCTGACAAAGCTCGGCGGCAAGGTGGTCGACAAGCTCTCCGACCTTGCCGATGTAGACGTGCTGTTCTCCATCGTCTCCGCCGGCAAGGACGTGAAGGAAGTCTATTTCGGCCCGAACGGCGTTGCCCCGAACGGCAAGGGCAAGATGCCGAAGATCGTGGTCGATTGCTCGACCATCTCGGTCGACGATTCGGCGGAAATCCGCGAGCAGCTGAAGGGCCTCGGCGCCGAATTCGTCGCCTGCCCGGTCTCCGGCAACGCCAAGGTGATCAAGGCCGGAAAATTGTCGGCGGTCGCGTCCGGTCCGGAAGCGGCTTTCCGCAAGGTCGAGGACATGGTTCTGAAGTTCGCGCCGAACGGAGTGTCCTATGTCGGCGACGGCGAACTCGCGCGCATCTGCAAGATCGCGCACAATGTCATGCTCGGCGTGGTGATCCAGAACCTGATCGAAATCACGCTGCTGGCCAACAAAATGGGCGTGCCGCGCGAAGCCTTCCTGCGTTTCATGAGCAACAGCGTGATGGGCTCGATGTTCACCCGCTACAAGTCGCCGGCGCTCGTTAATCTCGACTGGACCACCACCTTCACGCCGGAATTGCTCTTGAAGGACCTCGATCTCGGGCTTGAGCTGGGGCGCGAGTGGAAGGTTCCGATGCCGACCACGGCGGCCACGCGCGAAATTCTGCAGGGGCATATCGGCAACGCCATCCTGCAGAAGGATCCCGCGGCCTATCTGGAAAAGGACTTCGCCACACTGATGGAGACCATGGCCAATCTGTCCGGCATGAAGCTCGAAAGCGAAAACAAAAACGTCCCGACCGGACTGGAATAACGCGTCATTTGCAGCCCATCGGCTCGATTGGAGCCGGCGGGCGCAACCAACAGGGCCGCCCCGTTGTTGCGGGTGCGGCCTTTTTGCTTCGATGGACGTTCCACATTCGATCACGCAAAATTTGTGTCGGGAACCGCTATTTGGCGACCGGACCAGCCCTGTCGGCGCAGCAATCCCCTTGTGAGAACCGGCGGTGATGCTTCTATAATTGGCATCCATTTTGCTAAATCCCGATTCGGGGGCGCTGAGCCCAAGGAGGCCCTGATGCGAATGTCACTGCGAAAGCGCGTGGTGCTGCTGCTGGTCTCGGGTCTGTTGGTTGCCACCGCGTCCAGCTTCGCTTTCGCGCAGGGCGATGGCGCCAGGAACGAGGGTGGAAAGACCTCCACAGACGACCTTCTGTCGTCAGTGGTGCGGATCAAGACCTACATCAATCCGGACGGCCGTACCGTCGACAATCTCGGCCAGGAGCGCGACGGGTCCGGCATCGTCATCGACGACGACGGCCTTATCCTGACCATCGGCTATCTGATGGTCGAGGCGCATGCGGCGGAAGCAATTACCAACGATGGCCGCAAGATACCGGCAACCGTGGTCGGCTATGACCACGATACCGGCTTTGGACTGCTGAAAGCGGTCGCGCCGCTGAAGGTCCGGCCGATCCTGTTCGGCAACTCCTCCGACATCAAGGTCGGCGATCCGGTGCTGGCGGCAAGCTTCGGCGGACGCGACGGCATCGCTCCGGCGCGGGTGGTGTCGCGTCGCGAATTTGCCGGCACCTGGGAATATCTGGTCGACAATGCGATCTATACCGCGCCCGCGCATTCGCATTGGAGCGGCGCGGCGCTGATCACCCGTGACGGCAAGTTGGTCGGCGTCGGTTCGCTCATCGTCAACGACGCCTCGGGCAATGGCGGCGGCATGGCTGGCAACCTCTATATCCCGACCGACCTGCTCAAGCCGATCCTCGCCGACCTGATCGCCAATGGCTCAGTCAGCGGCAAGCCGAAGCCATGGATCGGCTTGAACACGCAGGCGACCGACCGCGGTCTCGTGATCTCCCGCGTCACGCCGCATTCGCCGGCCGAGAAGGCAGGCCTGCGCAAGGGCGATCTGATCGTCAATATCGGTGGCGATTCGCCGAAGACCCTGCCGGATTTCTATCGCAAGCTCTGGTCGCTCGGCGAGGCCGGTACGGTCGTGCCGCTGAACGTGGATCGCGACGGCAAAGCTGAGCGCTTCAATGTTCAGTCGATCAACCGCATGGATCATCTTAAGCTGAAGAGCACGTTCTGAGGAGACAACCGGCACTGCTCGCCGGAGGCGTGCATGAGCGGCGCCCTTTGCTGCGAAGCAGGAGGTGAGTACCCGGCTCAAGGCCCGGCATGACGCTGCGGAGACGATCGAGCCATTTTCTCGTGCTGGCCTGCGCTGGCGCAGCGATGGTGGCTTTTCTTTCGCAGACTCCCGCCAAAGCCGCGGCCTCCGACGATTCCATCTGTCTGCTGATCGAATCCGCGGCCCGCGATCACGGCCTGCCGCTTGAGTTTTTCGCGCGCGTGATCTGGCAGGAAAGCCGCTTCCGCGCCGATGCGGTGGGTCCGAAAACTCGAAGCGGCCATCGTGCGCAGGGCATGGCGCAGTTCATGCCCTACACCGCAGCCGAGCGCGGATTGCTCGATCCGTTCGACCCGGTGCAGGCGCTGCCGAAATCGGCGGAATTCCTGAAGGAGCTCTGGCTACAATTCGGCAATCTCGGCCTTGCGGCCGCAGCCTATAATGCGGGGCCGCGCCGCGTCCGCGAGTGGCTCGCCGGCACCGGTCCCATGCCCGGCGAGACACGCAACTACGTCTCGGCGATCACCGGCATGACCGTCGACGACTGGGCCGCGGAGCGCGACAAAGCGCGTGGCGCAAAAGACGAAGCGAAAAAGGAACAGAAGCGTGATCCCGGCTGCGGTGAATTGATGGCGATGCTGAAGCGCTCGCCGAGCCCGTTCCTCGAGCAGCTCACGCAGCGGGTCGTCCATTCGCTCGCCCAGCCATGGGGCGTTCAACTCGGCGCCGGTTTCTCGCGCGACCGCGCCATGGCGATGTATGCGCGGGCCCTGCGCCGGTATGAAAGCGTCCTTGCGGGCAAAGACCCCGGAATTCAGTCTTCGATCATGCGCACGCGCGGCCGCGCGATGTTCTATCAGGTGCGGATCGGCGCCGACACGCGCGAGGAAGCCAATGCGCTCTGCAACAGTCTGCGCAAGGCGGGCGGCGCGTGCCTTGTAATGCGGAACCGCGGATAAATCACGTCTTTATCCTCCACCTTGTGCGGAGGGTAGGAATGGAGGCATGGAGTCGTGGTGTCGCGCCCGCGCATCATAGCGGCAGTACGTTCGTATATTTCACCTGCTCCAATGCGAAGCTCGACTCGATTGAGGAGATGCCGTCGAGCCGCGTCAGCTTTGTCTTCAGAAATTGCTCATAGGCCGCAAGGTCAGCGACCACGACGCGCAGCAAATAATCGCGCGGGCCGGTCATCAGATAGCATTCCAGCACTTCTGGCCAGCGCGCAATCGCCCGACCGAATTTCGTCAACGCCTCCTCGCGCTGGCTTTCCAGCTTGATCGAAATGAACACGGAGACCGGCAGACCGACCTCGCGCTGGTTCAGCACCGCGACATAGCGCGCGATGATGCCGGCCTTCTCCATCATCCGGACACGCCGCAGGCAGGGCGAGGGCGACAGCCCGACCTTTTCGGCAAGCGCCGCAAGACTGAGCCGTCCGTCCTCCTGAAGCAGCGCAAGAATTTTGCAGTCGATGACGTCGAGCTGCATTTTAGAAGATTCCACCCTTATACTCTCTTTAACTGGCCGATTCTGCCACTTTTCGATTGGATCATAGCGTGAATTGAATACCCCTGCTACCGGCCGCATGCCAAACTTATGTTTCGATAAGTCCGTATCGCGCCGTCCGGGAGCGCATCATGCAGCCGTCCCCTATCGACATCCTGTCCGAACTGGAAAAGAAGGTGCTGTGGCTCGCAAGCTGGACGATCCACAATGCGAACCATATCCGCGAGAACGTCGATGGCCTGAAGGTCGGCGGACATCAGGCCTCCTCGGCTTCGCTCGCCACGATCATGACCGCGCTCTATTTCGACATCCTGCGGCCGCAGGACCGCGTCGCCGTAAAGCCGCATGCCTCTCCGATCTTTCACGCCATCCAGTACCTGCTCGGCAAGCAGACCCGCGAGAAGCTCGAGAATTTTCGCGGCTACAAGGGCGCCCAGAGCTATCCCTCACGTACCAAGGACAGCGACGATGTCGATTTCTCCACCGGATCGGTGGGGCTGGGTGTCGCGCAGACGCTGTTCTCGTCGATCGTGCAGGATTATGTGCGCTCGCACGGGTTCGCGAAGGACAAGCCGGAAGGCCGCATGATCTCGCTGGTCGGCGATGCCGAACTCGACGAGGGCAATATCTTCGAGGCGCTGCTGGAAGGCTGGAAGCAATCGCTGCGCAATTGCTGGTGGATCGTCGATTACAACCGGCAAAGCCTCGACGCGGTGGTGCGCGAGGGCCTGTGGGAGCGCTACGAGCAATTGTTCGAGAATTTCGGCTGGCAGGTGGTCATCGTCAAATACGGTTCGCTGCAGGAAGAAGCGTTCCGCGAACCCGGCGGCGAAAGCTTGCGCGCCTGGATCGATGCCTGCCCAAACCAGCTTTATTCGGCCCTGGTTTTTCAGGGTGGATCTGCGTGGCGCAAGCGCCTCCTCGACGAGATCGGCGATCAGGGGCTGGTGACGGCGCTGATCGAGAAGCGGTCTGACGACGAGCTGGCGCGGCTAATGAACAATCTCGGCGGCCACGACCTGCCGGCCCTGCTCAAGGCCTTCAAGAGCATCGATCACGACAGGCCGGTCTGCTTCATCTGCTACACGGTGAAGGGCTTCGGCCTGCCGATGGCCGGCCACAAGGACAACCATGCCGGCCTGATGACACCCTCGCAGATGGATGCGTTCCGGTCGCAGAACAATGTGCGCCCGGGCCACGAATGGGATCGCTTCGAAGGATTGACGCTGCCGCAGGAGACTTTGCAACGCTTTCTCGACACGGTGCCGTTCGCGAAGCGCAAGCCTGCGGTGAAGGCCCCGCGCATCGAGATCCCGGCAACGCTATCCGTACCGGCGCAGGCCGTCACCTCGACCCAGACCGGGTTCGGTGCACTGATGAATGAAATCGGCAAGTCGAAGGAGGCTTATGCCGCGCGTATGGTCACCACCTCGCCGGACGTCACGGTCTCGACCAATCTCGGCGCCTGGGTCAACCGGCGCGGGCTCTTTTCCCGCGATTCCCAACTGGATACGTTCCGCAACGAGCGCATTCCCTCGACCTTCGCCTGGGAATTCTCGCCGAACGGCCAGCATATCGAACTCGGCATCGCCGAGATGAATCTGTTCATCCTCCTGTCCGCGCTCGGACTATCCCACGCAATCGAGGGCGAACGGCTCCTGCCGATCGGCACACTGTACGATCCCTTTATCGCCCGCGGGCTCGATGCACTGAATTACGCCTGCTATCAGGATGCGCGCTTCATCGTGGTGGCGACGCCATCCGGCATCACGCTCGCTCCGGAAGGCGGCGCGCATCAGTCGATCGCGCAGCCCCTGATCGGCATGGCGCAGGACGGGCTTGCGTCGTTCGAGCCGGCCTTTGTCGACGAGCTTGCGGTAATCGTGCGCTTTGCGCTCGACTATATCCAGCGTGATGGCGACGCGGCACCTTCAGAGCAGAATTGGCTGCGCGACGAAACCGGCGGCTCAGTCTATCTGCGGCTCTCCACGCGCCCGATCGAACAGCCGCAGCGTGCGATGACGGACGAATTGAAGCAGGGCGTCGTCGACGGCGCGTATTGGCTGCGCAAGCCCGGCCCCAATGCGCAGGTCGTCGTCGTCTATAGCGGCGCGATCGCACCCGAGGCTATCGAAGCCGTCGGACTGATGGGCGAGGACCGCCGTGACATCGGCCTTCTTGCAGTCACCTCCGCCGACCGCCTCAATGCCGGCTGGACCGCGGCGCAGCGCGCACGCGAACGCGGCCTCGTGCATGCACGCTCGCATGTCGAGCGGCTGCTCGACGATGTGCCCACCTCTTGCGGGCTCGTCACCGTCCTGGACGGACATCCGGCGACCCTGTCCTGGCTCGGCGGCGTGCACGGCCATCGCACGCGCGGGCTCGGCGTCGAGCATTTCGGCCAGACCGGCTCGCTGCCCGATCTCTACCGGCATTACGGCATCGATGCGAACGCGATCATCGCAGCAGCCCAGGCGCTCACTGCCGGACGCCCGATCCGCTATCTGCGCGCGCTTGGCTGATCAATCGTCAGCCGCGCCCTGGAACGGCAACACAGTGAGCGCCGCCTGAACCACCGCCATGAAAAAAGTGATGGCGATCGCTGCGATAACGATCGCACCGGCGTAAGCCAGCACCTTCGGCCGCGGCGTACCCATCAGCGGCGGCAGGCCGGTCCACAACAGACGGATCGCATAGAGCCCGAGGATTGCGAGAAAGCGCAGGCCGGGCACCATGAGGACGACGCCGACCAGCCAGACCGGCGTGAAGGAATAGGCCGCGAGCTTCAGCGCATTTCTGAAATTGCGCGCGGTCTGGAACAGCGGCGCCATGACGTCAATCGCGAGCGCGGTCAGATACACAATAACGAAGCTGAACAGATAGCTGATCAGCGCCCGCAGCAGCCCGAAGGGAATCGAATCATGCACCCGGCCCGCCGACACCGAGACGCCGACGAGACTCGATCCGATGAAGCCGCTGATTGCCGGGATCGCTGCAAGCACCGCGACATAGCTCACAAACAAGCGCGTCGGATCGCCGGGCTCGGTCGCGATCAGCGGCCATTCGCTGCGCGGGTCGGCGACGATGTTTCGGATACGCGTAAGGAGCGGATGCATGGCTGAGCTATATCCGGCGACTGTTAGGAAATGGTATGGCGACGCCGCAGCCTCCGCTCATTCCCGCAAAGGCGGGAATCCAGCACAGGAAATCTGGATACCCGCTTTCGGGGGACGAGCGGCGGAAGAAGGTATGCGTTAACCCCGCGCCTCCTCTTGCACCATCATCGCCCCCTTTTCCGCGATCATCATGGTCGGCGAATTGGTGTTGCCGGAGGGAATGGTCGGCATGACCGAGGCGTCGATGACCCGCACATTGGCAAGACCGATCACGCGCAGCCGCTCGTCCACGACCGCCATCGGGTCGTCGGTGCGGCCCATTTTCGCGGTGCCGACCGGATGGAAAATCGTGGTGCCGATATCGCCCGCGGCTTTTACAAGGGCCGCCTCGTCATCGCTGCGAATGGTTTCGCCAGGCAGATATTCAACCGGCTGATATTTCTGCAGCGCCGGCTGCGCGATGATGTTGCGTGCAACCCGGATCGAATCCGCTGCGACCTGCCGGTCCTCGTCGGTTGCAAGGTAATTCGGCTGGATTGCCGGCTTGTCCGCCGGATCGGCACTGCGCAGCCTGACATTCCCGCGGCTAGACGGCCGCAGATTGGCAACGCTTGTGGTGAAGGCAGGGAAGTCGTGCAGCGGATCGCCGAACTTGTCGAGCGAAAGCGGCTGCACATGAAACTGGATATTCGGCCGTTCGTAACGCGCACTTGAGCGCGTGAACGCGCCGAGCTGAGAGGGCGCCATGGTCAGCGGTCCGCGGCGGCGAAATGCATAATCGAGGCCCATCAGGCCGCGCCTGACCAGCGAACGATAGGTCTCGTTCAGCGTAGTCACGCCGGTGACCTTGTGGACCAGCCGCAATTGCAGGTGATCCTGCAAGTTCTCGCCGACGCCCGGCTTGTCCAGTACCGGCGCAATGCCATGTTCGGCGAGTTGCGCGGACGGGCCGACACCGGACAGCAGCAGCACCTGCACAGAGCCGAGCGCGCCCGCCGACAGAATCACCTCGCCGCGGCAGCGCGCGATCTTACTTTCTCCGTTCTGCCGGAAGCGCACGGCTGTCGCACGCCTGCCATCGAACTCGATCTTCTCGACCAAGCATCCGGTTTCGACCCGCAGGTTCGACCGGCCCATGACCGGCTTGAGAAAGCCGCCAGCCGACGACCAGCGCCGCCCCATCTTCTGGTTGACGTGGAAATAGCCACAGCCTTCGTTATCGCCGGTGTTGAAATCGTCGCATTTCGGAATGCCGGCCTGCGCTGCGGCTTCACGGAATGCATCGGTGATATCCCATCGCAGCCGGGGATATTCCACGCGCCATTCGCCGCCCTTGCCGTGGTGTTCGCTGTCGCCCAGGAAATGATCGAGCTGCTTGCGAAACAGCGGCTTCACATCGTCCCAGCCCCAGCCGGACAGGCCGAGTTGCCGCCAATGGTCGTAATCGCCGGCCTGCCCGCGCATGTAGATCATCGCGTTGATCGCAGAGGACCCACCCAGCACCTTGCCGCGCGGATAGGCGAGCGAGCGGCCGTTGAGGCCGGGCACCGGTTCGGTGCGAAACATCCAGTCGGAGCGCGGATTGCCGATCGCGAACAGATAGCCGACCGGAATGTGAAACCAGATCCAGTTGTCGCGGCCGCCGGCTTCCAGCAGCAGGACGCGCTTGTCCGGATCGGCCGATAGCCGGTTGGCCAGCACGCAGCCGGCCGAGCCTGCGCCGGCGATGACGTAGTCATAGTCGCCTTCGAGCAACGCCGGCGTGGTCATCGCGTTCTCCTCGGTCGGACCGGCTCGCGGACCGCAATATTATGCGCGAGCTTATGTCTCCGATCTTGGCAAATGGCGGCGCGCTGCTAAAGTGCTTTTGCGACCCGCAAGGCACTGCGCGTGCCTCGGCATCATGGAACGGCGGTTCCTGGCTTTGTCGCTTTTTTCAATCCATCATTTGTCTGCAGCGCGGCTTTGCGTCCGCGTGCAGTGCATACCGACCGAGGAACCGCTGTGATAAAACGTCTTGCGCTCCCATTTGCCTTGTCACTCCTGATGCTTGCACGGCCCGCCGCCGCGCAGGAGCCAGTCATCGCCGCGGCATCCGATCTGCAATTCGCGCTCGAGGACGTCGCAGAAGCCTTTGCGAAAGAAACCGGCGAGAAGGTGAGAGTATCCTATGGATCGTCCGGAAACTTTACCCGGCAGATCCAGCAAGGTGCGCCGTTCCAGATGTTTCTGTCCGCCGACGAGGATTACATATTCGAACTGGCGAAGGCCGGACACACCAGGGATCGCGGCGAACTCTATGCAATCGGCCGCGTCGTCATCATCGTTCCGCATAACTCGCCCTTGAAGGCGGATGGCACACTCGCCGACCTCAAGGCGGCACTGGCAGACGGCCGCGTCCAGAAATTCGCCATTGCCAACCCCGATCATGCGCCTTACGGCAAACGCGCCGAAGAAGCGCTGCGGCATCAGGGCTTGTGGGACCAGGTGAAGGACAAGCTGGTGCTAGGCGAAAATGTCTCTCAGGCTGCTCAGTTTGCAACTTCCGGTTCGACGCAGGGCGGCGTCATTGCCTATTCGCTAGCGCTTTCACCCAAGGTGTCCAAACTCGGTACGTTCGCATTGATCCCGGCCGAATGGCATGAGCCGCTGCGGCAGCGCATGGTGCTGACGAGCAAGGCTGGACCGGTCGCCGAGCGGTTCTATGCGTTTATGCAATCGCCGCCGGCCCGCAAGATCATGGTCAAATACGGCTTCGTTCTGCCCGGCGAATAACGGGACAGGTTGAGACGAGACCGCTGCCATGGACTGGACTTCCCTCTGGCTGTCGCTGCGGCTCGCCGCGTGGACGGTCGCCATCCTGCTGCCGCTCGGCATCGTCGCCGGGCGGTGGCTTGCCTATCGCGACTTCACCGGCAAGGCGGCCGTCGAAGGGCTCGTGGCCTTGCCGCTGGTGCTGCCGCCGACCGTGTTCGGCTATTATCTTCTAGTGGCGTTCGGCGGCAATTCGCCGGTCGGACAGACTTGGGAAAAGCTGTTTGGCCATCAGCTCGTCTTCACCTTTGAGGGCCTTTTGCTGGCTTCGGTGATCGTCAACATCCCGTTCTCGATCCAGCCGATGCAGCGCGCCTTCGAAGCGATTTCACAGGATATCAGGGATGCCGCCGCGTGCTCGGGCATGACGCCGCTCACCGCGTTCATGCGGGTCGAATTGCCACTGGCCTGGCCGGGCATCCTCACGGCCATGGTGCTGAGTTTCGCGCATACGCTCGGAGAGTTCGGCGTTGTGCTGATGGTCGGCGGCTCGATTCCGGGCGAGACCAAGACGATCGCGATTTCGATCTACGACCGCGTGCAAGCCTTCGACGATGCCTCGGCGGCGCAGATGTCGGCGCTCCTGCTGGTCATGTCGCTTCTGGCTATTGCGATGACTTTCGCGTTTTCGCGCCGGGTCGGACGGAGGCTGGCGTGAAGCCGGTGGGTTTGTCCATTTCGCTGCATCAGACGGACCCGATTCCGCTGGCCATTGATCTCACCTGCGCCTCGGGCGAAATCCTTGCGCTGGTCGGCCCGTCCGGCAGCGGTAAATCGACGACGCTGCGATCGATCGCAGGGCTTTACCAGCCGCGCGCCGGCAAAGTGAGCGTGGGCGGCGAGGTCTGGTTCGACAGCGAAGCCGGGCTCGCACTGCCGCCGCACCGGCGGCGGGCCGGCATGGTGTTCCAGAATTACGCCCTGTTTCCGCACATGACCGCGCTGCGCAACGTGATGAGCGCGCTCGACCATGTGCCCAAAGCCGAACGCGCCGCCCGCGCGGAGGCTCTGCTCGGTCAGGTTCATTTGGAAGGCCTTGGCGAGCGTCGTCCGGCCGAACTCTCGGGCGGACAACAGCAGCGCGTCGCTGTGGCACGGGCGCTGGCCCGCGATCCGAAAGTGCTGCTGCTGGACGAGCCGTTCTCGGCGGTGGACCGCGTGACCAGACGAAAGCTCCACCAGGAAATCGCCGAATTGCGAAATCATCTTTCGATCCCGACAATCCTTGTGACGCACGACATCGACGAAGCCGTGAAGCTCGCCGATACCATGGTGGTGCTGCATGGCGGACGCATTCTGCAGAGCGCCGCACCAAGGGCGATCATGCAGAACCCGGCTTCGCCGGAGGTCATGGAGGTCCTGGGACTCGATCCATAGTGCAGGTTCTGGGACTGGATCCATAGAAATTGTTCAGTGCGCATGAACCCTGCGATAAAGGAGCATGAATCCGCCCGCCCGCATTGTCTGCCTGACCGAAGAAACCGTCGAGACGCTGTATCTGCTCGGCGAACAAGACCGTATCGTCGGCGTGTCAGGGTATGCGGTACGCCCCGCGCGGGTCCGCAAAGAGAAACCGCGGGTTTCCGCCTTCATCAGCGCGGATGTACCGAAGATTCTGGCCCTGGAACCGGACCTTGTCCTGACCTTTTCCGATCTGCAGGCGGACATCGTTGCGCAACTGATACGCTCCGGCGGCGAGGTGCATGCCTTCAACCAGCGCGACATTGCCGGCATATTCGCAATGATCCGCACCCTCGGCGCGCTGGTCGACGCGCAGGACAAGGCGCAGGCACTCGCAGTCTCACTTCAAAACAAGCTTGATGCAGTCCGCATGGAAGCGGCGAAGCTGACGCGGAAGCCGCGCATTTATTTCGAGGAATGGGATGAACCGATGATTTCCGGCATCCGCTGGGTGTCGGAACTGATCGAAGTCGCAGGCGGCATCGATGTGTTTCCCGAGCTGTCACGGAAAAAATCCGCGCCGGAACGCATCGTCACGTCACAGCAGGTGATCTCAGCATCGCCCGATATCATTATCGGCTCGTGGTGCGGCAAGAAATTCGCGCCGGCCAAAGTCGCAGGCCGCGTTGGCTTCGACGCGATCCCCGCGGTCAAGAACGGCTTTCTCCGCGAGATCAAGTCGCCACTTATTCTGCAGCCGGGGCCTGCGGCGCTGACCGATGGACTCGATGCGATCGCGGAGATCGTGCGGGAATGGGCCGCCGCTCAACGCACGGGCAAGCGCGCGATCTCGTCCGCCATATAGTCGAAAGCGGCGATCAGCGCCGGCCCGCCGCACATGGTGTAGCGCGCCGGCAAGGCCACGCGCCGCTCGGGCGAATAACGCTCGCGCAAAGCTGGATGCAGAAGAAAGATCGCACCCTGATCGGTCGCGGCGCGCGGCGGGTCTTTCAGGAAAACAAAATCGGGATTGAGCATCAGAAACCTTTCGAGAGGAATGAACCCGCCATAACCCTGCGGGGCGCCGGCCGGCGGCTTCAGTCCGGCCGCGGCGAGCAATGATGCGGCAAGACTCGCCGGCCCTTGCGTATAGCCGCCACGTTCGACCACCAGAGCGGTACGATCACCTTTCGGCGCGACGGAAGCGAGTCGCGCTTGCGCGCGGTCCAGTTCCGCGATCAGCCTTTCGCCGCGCCCAGAATGACCGAGCAACGCGGCCATCTCGCGGATCTGCGCGCGCGCCGAGTCGAGATCGCTGACGAAGCCGGTTTCGACGACTCGCAGACCCTGCGCGGTGAGCATGCGCCGCGTCACCGAGCGGTCGTTCGGTCCCACCAGAACGAGATCGGGATTCAGCAACAACGTGGATTCAGCCTGCCAGTCGGCCTTGCGGAATGCCTTCGCCTTGTCGGCCACCACCGACAACCCGGCGTCGGTCGCGTAGGGCGACAATCCGGCGATCTGCTCCGGATCGGCCAGCGCCACCACGAGTTGATCGGCGCACAGATTGAACGACACCACGCGGCGGGGCGCATCAGCTTGTGCAGCACCGGCCCAAAGAGACATGCACAGCAACGGCAAGAGCAGGATTGTTGTTGCAGCTTTGCGCATTATACGGCCATAAGGCCCCGGCGGGGCCGAACATGCAAGCGAGACGCAAACCGGACTGGCGACTGAACGCGGCGCTGTGCGCGCTCGTTCTCGCCTTGATGGCCGCCTCCCTGGTCACCGGCCCCGCCGGTCTGTCCGCGCGGACCGCACTGCAGGCGTTATGGAGCGGCGATGGCGTTGCCGCCATCATCGTCCGCGACATCCGTCTGCCGCGCACGCTGCTCGCAGCGCTGATCGGGGCGACGCTCGGCTTTTCCGGAGCCGCCTTGCAGGGCCTGTTCCGCAATCCGCTGGCCGAGCCGGCCTTGTTCGGTGCGCCGCAGGCTGCGGCCGCCGCGTCTTCGTTTGTTATCGCCTTCGGCTTGCTGCCGGCGACGTCGCTACTGGTCCCGGTCGCGGGCATGCTCGGAGCCCTGGTCTCGGTCGGCGCTTTGGTGCTGATCGCAGGTCCGCGCACCAGCCTCACGGTGATCCTGCTCGCCGGCCTTGCGCTCGCGGCCTTTGCCGGCGCCATGACCGCGCTTATCCTCAATCTGGCGCCCAATCCCTTCATTGCGCTGGAAGTCGCCTTCTGGCTGCTCGGCTCGCTGGAGGACCGCTCGCGCGATCACCTGACGATCGCCGCGCCCTTCATGATCCTCGGCTGGATCGTTCTGCTGTCGCATGCACGTGCCTTCCGTGCGCTGACGCTCGGCGAGGATGCAGCCATTTCGCTCGGCGTCGACCTGCAGCGCACGCGGTTCGCCGTGGTGCTCGGCACCGCGTTTGGCGTAGGCGCAGCGACCGCAGTCGCAGGCGCAATCGGGTTTGTCGGTCTGGTCGCGCCGCATCTGGTGCGCCGTCATGTGCAGTCGGACCCGGCGCGCGTCATGCTTCCAGCAGCGCTGGCCGGTGCGGCGCTCCTGCTCGCCGCGGACATCGCCGTGCGGATCGTGCCCTCTGCGATCGAGCTAAAGGTCGGCGTGGTCACTGCGCTGATCGGCGTGCCGTTCTTTCTCTATATGATCTTCAGCGAGCGGCGCTGGCTCGAAGGGGAGCCGTCATGACCGCGCCGCTCCTCGCAGCGAGAGACTTGTCCGTACGCCTCGGCGGCCGCACCATCGTGGACGACGCAAACCTGACATTGTCCGCAGGCGAGATGGTCGTCCTGGTCGGGCCGAACGGCGCGGGTAAGACCACGCTCCTTAAGGCACTGGCGGGTCTCATCCCCTGTTTCGGAACGGTTGAACTCGAAGGCCGTTCCGCGAGCACGCTGACAGCCCGCGAGCGCGCACGGCGTCTCGCCTATCTGCCGCAGGGTCACTCGTTCTCGTGGCCTTTGCCCGCAAGCGAGATCGTGGCGCTCGGCCGCTATCCACATGCCGATCCGTTCGCGCCGGTCAACGACGAAGACCGCGCAGCGGTCGCACATGCGATGGACATCACCGGCACCAAGGATTTCGCCGATCGCATCGTCACCACCTTATCCGGCGGCGAGCGCGCCCGTGTTGCGCTCGCCCGCGTGCTGGCAACGCAAGCCAAAGTATTGCTGGCCGACGAGCCGACCATCTCGCTCGACCCGCGCCACCAATTCGTGGTGATGGATGTGCTCCGCCACGCAGCCAAGGCCGGAGGCGCGGTACTCGCGGTGATCCACGATCTGGCGCTGGCCGCGCGCTATGCAGACCGGATGATCGTCCTCGAAAAAGGCAAGATGGTTGCCGACGAGAAACCCGCGATCGCACTCAGTCCGCAACGCATCGCCGCGATTTTCGGCGTGGAAGCCGACATGATCCGGATCGGCGATGCGAATGTGCCGCTGGTAAGGAGGCCGCTGTAACGCCCCGGAACGTCTCCGCAGTCATTCCGGGGCGCCGGCACCGTCGGCGAACCCGAAATCCAGCGGCGCTACCTGACGTATGGATCCGAGTTGGCGCTTGCGCGCGCCCCGGAATGACAGCGACCCTCACACCCCCCGCCGCGCGTCCTCCTCGCGCAGCTTGAAGCGTTGCAGCTTGCCCGTGGCAGTGCGGGGCAGATCGGAGCGCAGTTCGATCCAGCGCGGATATTTCCAGGTGCCGGCGCGCGTTTTCACATGCTCCCGTAGCGTTTGCAGCAAGGTTTCGTCAGTGGCGTGGCCGTTCTTCAGCACCACAAAGGCCTTCGGCTTGATCAGGCCGTCGGAATCCTCCTTCGGGATCACCGCTGCGTCCTGCACCGCCTCGTGCGACATCAGCGCAGCCTCGACATCGTAGGGCGAGACCCACATCCCCGAGACCTTGAACATGTCGTCGGTTCGCCCGCAGTAGAAATAATAGCCGTCGGCATCGCGATAAAATTTGTCGCCGGTGAACGTCCACTCGCCGGCGAAGGTCGAGCGGCTCTTGCGCCGCTGGTTCCAGTAACCTTCGCCTGCCGACGGTCCGCGTACAATCAGTTCGCCGATCTGTCCCGGCGGCAGTTCGTTTCCGTTGTCGTCGACAATCTTCAGATCGTAACCGGGCACGGCCTTGCCGGTCGAACCATAACGCACTTCGCCGGGGCGGTTCGACAGGAAGGTCTGCAGCATTTCGGTCGAACCGATTCCGTCGAGCACATCGACGCCTGCGACATCGCGCCAGCGCTCCCCGATATGTGCTGGCAGCGCCTCACCTGCCGACACGCAGAGCCGCAGCCGGTCGGACCCCGCGCCACGCGACATCTCCTTATGCGAAAGCAGCGCTGTGTAGAGCGAGGGCACCGCATAGAAGATGGTCGGGCGATGTTTGCGCATCAATGCGAACATGGCCTCGGGTGTCGGCCGCTCCGGCCACAGGATGGTGGTGGCGCCGACCGACATCGGAAACGACATGGCGTTGCCGAGACCATAGGCGAAGAACAGCTTCGCCGCCGACAGCACCACATCGTCCGGACCGATGCCGAGGATGCCCTGCCCCATCAGTTTCGCCGTCGCCATCGGGCTGGAATGGACATGCTTGACGCCCTTCGGTTCGCCGGTCGATCCCGAGGTGTAGAGCCAGAACGCAACTTCGTCCGACAGCGTCTCTGCATGGAAAATGTCTTCGTTGCCCATGCGGCACACCGCTTCGAACGGAAGCGGCGTACGGCCCCCAAGCGTCGGCTGGGCCTCGGCTCCATCACCGGTGAGAATGAGGTAGCGAAGCGATGGCACAGCGGCAATGACATCGCGCACCGTTCCCACGACGGAGGCATCCGCGATGAGCGCGCCGGCGCGGCTGTCGCCGAGAATGAAGGCATATTGCTCGGGCTTGAGCCAGGTGTTCAGCGGGATGGCGACGATGCCGGCGCGGATCGCGCCGAAGAACGCCACCGGAAAATCGACCGTATCGGGCAAGAGCAGCGCCACTCGGTCCTCGGGCTTCAGCCCCAGCGCCAGCAGGCCCGAAGCGAAGCGGCAGCTCCGCTGCTGCAATTGCGCGTAAGTGAGACTGCGTTGCGGATCGACGAACGCGGACTTGCCGCCGAGGCCGCGCGCGATATTCGCGTCGATAAAATCCACGGCCGCATTGTACGGCCGGCGTTCCAGATATGGCTCGGACACTGGACGCTCCCTTCGTCCGGTTCTCCGTTTCTTATTGTTTCAGTTTATTTTTATCTCCGTTTCTTATCAGCCTTTGGCCTTTTGTATCGTCCCTAATGCAGGGCGTATGCTTTCGCCTGCAATTCGTTGAGCAGATCGGTCGATCCCTGCACCGCCAGCCGCTGATGATAGAGCCGCAAACCGTGCAGGCCGCCGAGCTCCTCGCCATTGCCGGCGCGGCCGGGCCCGCCGTGGTGGCATTGCGGCATCACGATGCCATGGCCGGTATGCGCCTCGGCAATCGAGGGCTCGACCATCAGGAGGCGGCCATGCGAGGGCCCGAGTTCGGCCACCGCGCGCGCAAGGAAGGCGCGATCGTCGCCATAGACCGATGCGACCAGCGAGCCGCCGCCGCGCGCCACCAGCGCGAAGGCTTCGGTTTCGCTCTTGTAGGGAACGATGGTCGCGGCCGGGCCGAATACCTCGGTGTCATGCACGGCATCCGCATTGCCGCCATCGGAAACCCGCATCAGCGTCGGCGCAACAAACGCCGATTTCGCCGGATCGATGCCGTCGATGGACGGCGCGCTCGCGCCGCCGGTCAGCACCTGCGCCTGTTGTGCGATCCTGCCGATGCCTTCGAAGGCCGCCGCCTGCTGCGCGCGCGTCACCACCGGACCCATGCGCGTGGTCTCGTTGCGCGGATCGCCGAGCGTCGTCTTCTTCAGCCGCGCCAGCAACGCTTCGCCGACCGCATCGGCGCGATCCGCCGGCGCGAAGACGCGGCGGATGGCAGTGCATTTCTGTCCGGCCTTCACCGTCATCTCACGGCAGACTTCCTTGATGAAGGCATCGAACGCGGCGTCGCTCGCACCGGGTGCGAGCAAGGCAGCGTTCACGCTGTCGGCTTCGATATTCACATGCACGCCGCGGGCGAGAATGTTCGGATGCCGCAGAATACGGCCGGCGGTCTCGGACGAGCCGGTGAAGGCGATCACGTCATCGGCCGTCACGCTGTCAAGGAGATCGCCGGCGCCGCCGCACAGGAGGCTCAGCGCACCCTCGGGCAGAACCTTGGCGGCGATGACATCGCGTACCATCTCATGCGTCAGCATCGCGGTCGAGGAGGCGGGCTTGGCGAGCGCGGGCACACCCGCAAGCAGCGACACCGCGGCCTTCTCCCACAGTCCCCAGCTCGGGAAATTGAACGCGTTGATGTGCACGGCAACGCCGTGGCGCGGCGCGAGCAGATGGATTGCCTGGAAATTCTCGGCCTTGGCAAGCCGCACCGGCTTCTCGTCGAGCAGGAAGGTCGCGCCACCGAGCGAGCCGCCGAGCCTCGCATAATATTTTAGCGTGCCGATGCCGCCGTCGATGTCGATCGCGGCGTCGATCTTGGTGTTGCCGGAATTGGCGATCGCGATCGCTTCGTATTTCGCGCGATTGGCGATCAGGACGTCCGCCACAGCGCCGATCAGCTTGGCGCGCTCGGCAAAGGTGAGCGCGCGCAGCGCCGGACCGCCCGTTTTCCGCGCGTGATCCAGCGCCGCCTTAAGATCGAGGCCGCGGGCGCTTGCGGTGGCGAGCACCGTCCCATGCACCGGATCGACCAGCTCGGTCTCGACGCCATCGCCGCGCCGCCACGCGCCGGCGAGGTAGCTTTCGAGCGCCTGTGGCGAGTCACTCATGGTCCCGGTCTCCTCAAGCTCGCGAACGCATCATGCATCCCCAAAGCGACCGGGCCAGACCACGAGACGGGATTCGGCTGTCACAAAGATGGGACGTCATACGCCGCGGAGTTAAAATCACTGCGCAGTGCTTAACGCAGTGCAGCATACGAGTGCAATGCAGAGCCCCATCCCGACCGGGGCATCTCGATGCTGCAGGGCGTCAGAGTTCCGCGTTGTCGCGCTCGAAAGCCCAGATCCGCTCGAAACCCATCAGCCGAGTGAAGGCTGCGAAGTCGTGGAATTCGCCCTTCCACCCAGCGGTCGAGCCGCTGCTGGCGATCTCGCCGTAGACCGAGCGCAAGGCCGCCGCCATGGCGAGCAAACCCGAGACCGGGAAGATCGCGAGCTTGAAGCCAAGCTGCTCCAGCTCGGCACGGCCGAGCACCGGCGTGCGCCCGCCCTCGACCATGTTGGCGAGCAGCGGCACGTCGAAGGAGCGCCCGATCGTCTCCATCTCCGCCTCGCTCTCCGGCGATTCGATGAACAGGACATCGGCGCCGGCCTTCACGAAGGCTTCACCGCGGCGCAGCGCCTCGTCGAGACCGAGCGAGGTACGCGCATCGGTGCGCGCCACAATCAGAAAGTCTTTCGAATCGCGCGCCTGCGCGGCCACCTTGATGCGGCGCACCGCGTCTTCGATCGGCACCACCCGGCGGCCGGGAGTATGACCGCATTTCTTGGGAAATTCCTGATCCTCGATCTGGATTGCGGCGGCGCCGGCGGCTTCATAGCCGCGCACCGTGAAATCAACGTTCAGCAATCCGCCATAGCCGGTATCGCCGTCAGCGATCAGCGGCGTCGCCGTCCCTTGCGCGATATGCTGAACGCGGCTCACCATTTCGGTATAGCTCGCAAGCCCTGCATCCGGCAGACCAAGATGCGAGGCCACGACGCCGAAGCCGGTCATGTACAGTGCATCGAAACCCATGCTGTCGGCAATGCGCGCCGAAACCATGTCAAAAACTCCCGGAGCGGAGATCAATCCCGGCTGCTTGAAACGGGCGGCGAGCGTGCTTTGCCGGATGGAGGTTGCGGTCATCGCGGGCCCTTGTTGTTTGGTTCCTGCGGCGCGCGGGACGTGAGCCGTAAAGGTCTTTCGCGCGATCTGTCCGAATAGGACTCAATGCAGCTGGTGCCGGCGGAGGGATTTGAACCCCCGACCACCCGCTTACGAAGCGGATGCTCTACCACTGAGCTACGCCGGCGAGATACGAGACGGTAAGGCGCCCCTGATAGCGGTCCATATCCCCTTTTTCAAGGCGCGCGCATGACAGCCTCAACAAAGCTCCCGGGGCGCAGAAGGAGCCGTGGCGCTGGAATCCCGTCAGAACAGACGCTTCCAGCCGGCTGCGGGCGAAGCGGGATCGGGCTGCGGCTCGCGCTCCTGGTCAGGCTCGGGGCCCGGATCGTCCGGAACCTGCGCAATCGGAACGACCGTCTCGGCGTCCGGGACCTTGCGCGGGCTATCGACCACACGCGGCGCAACGACCGTCGCTGCCGCGGCGGGCAATGCCGCTCGCGGCGGCGCCTCGGGGACCGGATTTGATTCGATGGCCGGACGGACCGGCTCCTGCTGAACCAGCTCCTCATGGGCCGCCGGCGGTGCAGACGCGACCGCCGCGACCGGAGTCTTCCATTCGAACGCGTCGATCCGCCCCGAAACTGGCGACACCGGCAGCCATTGGTCGGACGCATAGCCGTCCGCCATCCAGACGGGATCGCGCGCCGCATGCACGGCGCGTGCAGTCCATTCGCGGGCGCGGCCCTCGTCGGCGAATTCGGCCTGTTCGAGATCGGCCATCAGGAGGGCAACGCGCTGCGTCGGCTGCGCCGTGAATGGCGACAACGCACCGCGCGCCTCCGCGAATTCGCGCGCATCGATGGCCGCCCGTGCAAGTGCCAGCGCGCTTTCGATATGCGCCGGCGCAAGACCAGCAAGCCTGCGCACGCGGTTGAGCCGGTCGCGCGCTGAATCGCCGAAGCGCAGATAGGCATAGGCTTCGGCAAGGTCGGGATGCGGCGTGGTACGCCACGCGTGTTCGATCATGCGCGTCGCCTTGCGCAGATCCCCGCCCTCGGCGAGATAGCGCGCGGCAAGGGCGGCTGCAGGCACCAGATCGGGCGCGAGCCTGACGGCTTCGATTACCAAAGCCTGCGAGGTTTCACGCTCGGTGTTTTCCAACGCAAGCGCGCGCGCGGTCAACAAGACGGCGCGCTGTCGCCGATAGCTTGCACGATCCAAAGCGCCGGCGGACCGGTTCTTCTCCAGGATATCGAGCGCGCCTTCGTAGTCGCCGTCCGCGCAGCGAATCTGCAGGACTGCATTTCCAGCCCAGGTCAGCGCCGGCGCCGTGCGCGCCGCTTCCTCGGCATAGGCACGCGCGCTCGCGAGGTCGTCGCGGCGCTGCGCTTCGATAAACAGCCCGCGCAATCCGAGCAGCTTGGTCTGTTCGCTCGCGGCCATGCGCCGGAATGCCGTCTCCGCCGCAACGCGGTCGCCGGATAACTGCGCCGATTGCGCCCCAAGCAACAGCGTCAGCGGCTCGTCCGGCGCAATCTTCCTCACCTCGTCGGCATAGCGTTGCGCCGTGCGTGCATCGCCTGCGCCTACTGCAATCAAGCCGCGCATGATTGCGCGTTCCTTGCGCAATTGCCGGCGATGGCGCAGCGCCTCCGCGACCCGCGCCGGCGAACGCCACACGCCGCGCAGGATCGACCAAACGAGCATCACCGTCGCCGTTAGGGCGAGGATCGCCGCGAGCAGGACCATCACCGAGGTCTCGATGCGCCAGCCCTCCCATATCAGCGTCACTTCGCCCGGACGATCGGCGAGCCAGCTCACCCCCAGCGCAAGAAGGCCGACAACGATCAAAAAGAACGCAACCCGGATCATCCTGCAGCCGCCTCACGATCCGGATTTCGAAAGCGCATCGAGCGCGGTCTGCGAAATGTTGCGCGCCGCCGCCATGGCCGCGACCCGGGCCTGCGCCTTTTTGATCCAGGCTTCGGCCGGTGCACGGGCTTCCGGCGGCAATTTCGACAATTCGGAAAGCGCACCCCGGATATCGGCCTGACCGGCACGGCTTTCGATCCGCGCGGCGATTGCGGCCGGCTCGTCGCCCGGCACCTCCCCCGCTGGGCGAATACGCACGATCTTTTCGGCATTGGCCTGCAGCCGTTCGATGAACGAGCCGCCCGGCGCTTCGTTCTTGCGCACCGCCTTCCAGATCGCGGGCATCACCCCGGAAAGCTCGCGTCCGAGCGAATCCGCTGTCGGAACGCCGGACGTTGCGAAAGGCTCGAGCGCCGCAACAGCATCCGAATGTCCGGACCACGACTTCACGGCAGCAAGTTCAGCCAGGAACGGCATGCCCACAGCGACGGCGTCGCGCAACGCAAATGCTGCGATTGCGGAGCGGCTTTTCGCATCGTCGTTTGAGATGCGGCTGGCAAGCTCGGCTTCGCTTTTTTTGACCGATTGTTCGAGCGTCGCGACCCGTGCGGTCAGCGCGTCGACATCGGCGTGCGTTTCCGCCGACTCGCTGCGCGCCTTTTGCGCCGCTTCGATGGCGGAGGCTGCGGTCGTGGCGCGCTCGCGCGCCTCCTGTGCCAAGGCCGCGATGTCGTCGCTTCTTTTTTCGCGCGTTGCCGTCATGTCGGCGAGAGTTTTCACCGCGGCTTCCGCGGCAGCAATGCGGGCAAGCAATTGCGGATCGGCTTCCCGCGGCGAAGCCAGTTGCGTCTCGATCTTCGAAAGGCGCGCCTGCAGTTGCGCATCGTCTTTCGGCGGCGCGTTCAGCGCGGCTTCAAGCTTGGCGAGCCGCGCCTGCAGGTCCTTGGCTTGCGGAGCTTCAGCCGCGAGTTGGGTCTCCAGACGGCCGATCCGCTCCAGCAATTCCGGCGAGGGTGCCGCCGCAACCGGGGCCGGCGCGGATTGCTGTGAGGTGCGGCCGGTGAACAGCTGCGCCGCGCCAAGGCCAATGACAAAGAAGACCAGCGCGGCTGCGACCGCGACACCAATGAGCGGCCATGGAATGCCTTGCGGCGGCCGGTCCAAGGAGCCGCTTCGAACCGCCTCGACGCGCGCGGCGTTGCCTAACGGTTTTTCCGGCGCTCCCGCAGGCTTGCGGTCAGGACCAGTCGGCGACGACGCCGCAGCCGGTTCCGTCGGCCTGACCGGTTCAGGCTTGCCGGTTTCAGGTTTGCCGGCTTCAGGTTTGCCAACGTCCGAAGCCACCGATCCGGCTTTGACCGCCTCCGGCTTGATCGCTTCCGGTTTGGCGGCAGCCGGTGTCACAGGCTCGGGCGCCGCGGATACGGTTTGGGCGGATGGCGGTTTGGCGGGCTCGGATTTGATTTCAGTGGCTTTCAGGTCGATCGTGGTCGGCCGATTGGTGCGGTCCGCAGCCCCGCCGGCGGGTTTCTTCGGGTCGTTCTTGTCCTTGCCTTGTGCCATTTTTTCTTTCTTCACGGCGTGGCCTCCTCGGACGAGACGGGAGACGGGAGCCACGCCGAGGCACGGCCCCCTGACGGCTTTCGATACTAGGGATCACGCATTGCGGCAACTTGACCTTAAGACGCGGATAACAGCGCCAGCATCGAGGGTTCGTCGCGTTTCTGGGCCACAAGAATGGATTTGACGTTAATCGCGGCCAAAGGTTCCGCCGCACTCGCCGAAAGGCAGACATGCGTCATGTGCGCGGCCGCGGCCTCCAAGCCCGCAGCACGTACGCAATCGACGAAAATTGCGGTGCTGCGCCGCGAGTAATGCATCGCGATATCGAGTTGTCCGTCCCGCAGAGCCGCCGCAATCTCGGCGGCAAAGTGCTGCGCCGCCAGCGCACGATAAACCACCGCAAGTTCGAGCCGTAAGCCATAGGGCGACAATTCGGCCGCCATGTCTCGCGCGCGATCTTCCCCGGCAAGATAGAGCAGCGGCTCGTCGCGGTCGCCAAGCTTCGCTCCGATCAGTCTAGCGAGATCGCCACCATCGCCGTCTGCAGCGTCGACAGTGCGAAATCCCGCCGCACGCGCAGCCAACGCGGTCTGCGATCCGACCGCATAACAATCGAGCGCAAGAAGCGACCGAATATCTTGATGACCTGCAATGGCGCGCGCGGCATTTCCGCTGGTCATCAGCACCGCCGCAAAAGGACCGGACCCGATCCGCGCATCCGCAATCGGCTCGATCGCCAGCAGCGGCGCCATCACCGGTTCATGACCCAGAGCGCGCAAGGCGTCCGCAGTGCGTTCGGCTTCCGGCAGCGGACGGGTCACGAGCACGCGCATCATCCGCTCTTGAAGAAATCGGGACCGCCGCGCGCTTTCAGTTCGCGCCCCGCATCGGCGCCGAGCCGTTCGGCGTCCGTGACCGCGCCTTGACGCGCAGTTTCAAGAACCTCGCTGCCATCGGGACGCAGGATCATTCCTTGAAAACGCAGCGCATCGCCGTCGACCATGGCATGGCCGGCAATCGGCGTGCGGCAGGAGCCGTCGAGTGCGGCCAGAAAGGCGCGCTCGGTCTCGAGCGCAATCCGCGTGTCGCGATGCGCGATCGGGGCCAGCAGGTCGAGCGTGCGGGTGTCGTCGATGCGCGCCTCGATCCCGATCGCGCCCTGCCCGATCGCCGGCGGAAATTCGTCGAGGGGAAGAATGGCGGTCGCCTCGCGCTCAAGGCCGAGCCGCTTCAGCCCGGCCAGCGCCAGCATTGTGGCATCGGCCTCGCCTTCGTCGAGCTTGCGCAGCCGCGTCTGCACATTGCCTCGGAAGGTCTCGACCCGCAGATCGGGCCGCATGCGCTTGACCAGCGCCTGACGGCGCAGCGAGGCGCTGCCGACCCGAGCGCCATGCGGCAAATCTGCCAACGTCGCCGCCTTGCGGCTGATGAAGACATCGCGGACATCCTCGCGTTCGAGATAGGCAACCAGCGCAAGGCCGTGCGGCAGAAGCGTCGGCATGTCTTTCGAGGAATGCACGGCAATGTCGATGTCGTGCGCCAGCAACGCCTCCTCGATCTCCTTGGTGAACAGCCCTTTGCCGCCCGCCTCCGACAACGGCCGGTCGAGAATCTGATCGCCCGTGGTCTTGATGATGCGGATCGCAATCGCGTCGGCGCTGCAGCCGTGTGCCGCGGCCAGCCGGTCGCGCACGGTATAGGCCTGCGCCAGCGCCAACGGAGAGCCGCGCGTGCCGATCCGCAACAGCTGTGCGGAAGTTGCCGATTGCGCCATCAAACCTCGCAATGCTACCGGACCGCTTCAAGTACGCTATTCCATGGACCGGGCCCGGGTCGTTAGCCCCGCATAGGGCCGTGTCCCGGCGGGGAATGCAAGCCGATGATCGTGTTGGGCATCGAAACCACCTGCGACGAGACCGCGGCCGCGATGGTGGAGCGGGATCCGGGCGGACGCGGGCGGATATTGTCGAACATCGTGCTGTCGCAGACCGACGAGCATGCAGCCTTTGGCGGCGTAGTGCCGGAGATCGCTGCCCGCGCCCATGTCGAGGTGCTCGATCTCCTCATCGCGCAGGCCATGGCCGAAGCGCAGTGCACTTTCGACGCGCTGGACGGGATTGCCGCCGCCGCGGGGCCCGGCCTGATCGGTGGAGTCATCGTCGGACTGACCACCGCCAAGGCGCTGGCACTGGTGCACCGCACCCCGCTGATCGCCGTCAACCATCTCGAGGCCCATGCGCTGACCGCGCGCCTGACCGATCACGTGGATTTCCCGTATTGCCTGTTTCTGGCATCCGGCGGACATACCCAGATTGTGGCGGTGCGCGGAGTCGGCGACTATGCCCTGCTCGGCAACACCATGGACGACGCCATCGGCGAGGCCTTCGACAAGACTGCGAAGCTTCTCGGTCTCGGTTATCCCGGCGGACCGGAGGTCGAGCGGCTGGCAGCGTTCGGCGATCCGCAACGTTTCGGTTTGCCGCGGCCGATGCAGCACCGCCGCGAACCGGACTTTTCGCTGTCCGGGCTGAAGACAGCGGTGCGGCTGGAAGCCGAGCGGATCGCGCCGCTGTCCGATCAGGACGTCGCCGATCTCTGCGCCTCCTTCCAGCAGGCGATTGTCGATACGGTTTACGACCGGCTGCGTGCCGGCTTGCGGCGTTTCCGCGAGCGCTATGGTGCGCCAAATGCGCTGGTGGCCGCGGGCGGCGTCGCAGCCAATCAAGCCGTCCGCCAGACCCTGCAGCGGTTGACGGAGGAGCAGGATATTGCGCTGGTCGTTCCCCCGCCGGCTTTGTGCACCGACAATGGTGCCATGATCGCCTGGGCGGGAGCCGAACGGCTTGCCTGCGGGCTCACCGATCCGCTCGATATTGCCCCCCGTGCGCGCTGGCCGCTGGAGGCCATCGTCCCGGCCACACCGCGAGGCTGAGCCATGCCCTATCAGCGATTGTCCGTTATCGGAGCCGGCAGCTGGGGGCTGGCTCTGGCGAGCGCCGCGTTCCGGGCTGGCCGCGATGTCACGGTCTGGGCGCGCAATCCCGCATATGCCGCGACCCTCGCCCAGACGCGCGAGAGCGCGCGGCTTCCGGATTTGCGGATCGACGAAGGCATCGCCATCACCTCAGAGCTGGACGCGGCCACGCGCTGCGACGCATTACTCCTCGCCGTGCCGGCACAGGCGATGCGCGAAGTCGCATCCCAACTCACCGCGCTGATCACCAACGGCATGCCGGTGATCGCCTGCGCCAAGGGGATCGAGCGCGGCACCGCGAAATTCATGACCGAGGTGATTGCGCAAGCCGCACCGAATGCCGCACCCGCCATTCTCTCCGGCCCGAGCTTCGCCGCCGACGTGGCGCGCGGCCTGCCGACAGCGGTAACGCTCGCAGCGCAGGACGAAAGGACAGCGGCGAGCCTGTGCCGCGCGCTTGGTTCGGACACCTTCCGCCCCTATCACAGCACCGATCTGCGCGGCGTCGAGATCGGCGGGGCTGCCAAGAACGTGCTGGCGATCGCCGCCGGCGTGGTCTCGGGACGCGGGCTTGGCGCGAGCGCGGCGGCAGCGCTCACCACCCGCGGCTTTGCCGAACTCATGCGGTTCGGGCGCGCGCTCGACGCACGGCCGGAGACGCTGACCGGTCTGTCCGGGCTCGGCGACCTGATCCTGACCTGTTCGACGCCGCAATCGCGCAATTTCTCGCTCGGCCTTGCGCTCGGAAAAGGACTGTCGCCACTCGAAGCCATTGCCGAGGCCGGGCTTGCCGAGGGTGTTTATACCGCCTCGGTGCTACAGGAGATGGCGCGCTCGCGGGACATCGACATGCCGGTGGTGGATGCAGTCGCCGACGTGCTTGGCGGCGCGCTCACCATCGGCGAGGCGATCGAGCGGCTGATGACCCGGCCGTTTCGAGCGGAGGCTTGACCATGAATTACTGGCTGGTGAAAAGCGAACCGGATGCCTGGTCCTGGGACCAGCAGGTGAAATCCGGCAAGAAGGGCGAAGCCTGGACCGGCGTGCGCAATCACACCGCCAAGCAAAATCTGCAGAAGATGAAGAAGGGCGATCTCGCCTTCTTTTACCACTCCAATATCGGCAAGGAGATCGTCGGCATCGTCGAAGTGGTGCGCGAAAGCTACCCCGACCCGAGCGCCAAGGCGGGCGAGCCCTGGGTGGTGGTGGACTTTGCCGCACGCGAGCCGATGAAAACGCCGGTCACCCTCGCCGCCATCAAGGCCGAGCCGAAGCTGAAGGACATGGCGCTGGTGAAGCAGTCGCGGCTTTCGGTGCAGCCGGTCACGGCCACCGAGTGGAAGGTCGTCTGCAAGCTCGGCGGAATCAGCTGAGAGCGATCCCGGCAGGGCGCCGCGTCTGACGAAAGTGCAAGCTGGAGACCCTTGTCGCTGCCGGAGCGCCTGTCGCATAATTGCGGCAAATCAAGACAGGCGCTCAGGAAAAGCGGTTGAACCCTGCAGCCTGGCCGGGGAGGAATAGATGTCCGACAAGCTATACGAAGTCGCGCCCGAGTGGCAGAAGCGGGCGTTTATCGATCATGCCAAGTACAAGGAAATGTATGCGGCTTCGGTGGCCGACCCGAACACATTCTGGGCCGAACAGGCCAAGCGCGTCGACTGGATCAAGCCTTTCACCAAGGTGAAGAACACCTCCTACGACCCGCACAACGTCTCGATCAAATGGTTCGAGGACGGCACGCTCAACCTCGCCTTCAACTGCATCGACCGGCATCTGGCGAAGCGCGCAGATCAGACGGCGATCATCTGGGAAGGCGACGACCCGAGGGATTCCAAGACCGTCACCTACAAGCAATTGCACGCCGAGGTGTGCAAGTTCGCCAATGTGCTGAAGGCGCAGGGCGTCAAGAAGGGCGACCGCGTCACCATCTATCTGCCGATGATCGTGGAAGCGGCATACGCCATGCTGGCCTGCGCGCGCATCGGCGCCGTGCATTCGGTGGTGTTCGGCGGCTTCTCGCCGGATTCGATCGCCGGCCGCATCGAGGATTGCAAATCCACTGTGATCGTTACCGCCGACGAGGGTCTGCGCGGCGGCCGCAAGATTCCGCTGAAGGACAATATCGACGCGGCCTGCGACAAGGCCGGCGGCGTCACCTCGGTGATCGTGGTGAAGCGCACCGGCGCGCCCGTCAACATGAAGGCCGGCCGCGATGTCTATTTCGACGACGCCGCCAAAGGCGTCGCTGCCGATTGCCCGTGCGAGGAGATGAATGCGGAGGATCCGCTCTTCATCCTCTACACCTCGGGCTCGACCGGAAAGCCCAAGGGCGTGCTGCACACCACCGGCGGCTATGCCGTCTACACCTCGATGACGCATCAGTATGTGTTCGATTATCACGACGGCGATATCTACTGGTGCACCGCCGACGTGGGCTGGGTCACCGGTCACAGCTACATCGTCTATGGCCCGTTGCAGAACGGCGCCATCACCCTGATGTTCGAGGGCGTGCCGAACTACCCGACCAATTCGCGGTTCTGGGAAGTGATCGACAAGCACAAGGTGAATATCTTCTACACCGCGCCGACCGCGATCCGCGCCTTGATGCAGGCGGGTGACGATCCGGTGAAAAAAACCTCGCGTGCATCGCTGCGGCTCCTGGGTTCGGTCGGCGAGCCGATCAATCCGGAAGCTTGGGAATGGTATTACCGCGTGGTCGGCGACAGTCGCTGCCCGATTGTCGATACCTGGTGGCAGACCGAAACCGGCGGCATTCTCATCACGCCGCTGCCAGGCGCCATCGCGCAGAAGCCCGGTTCGGCGACGCTGCCATTCTTCGGCGTGCAGCCGGAAATCGTCGACGCCGAAGGCAAGGTGCTGACCGGCGCCGTCACCGGCAACCTTTGCATTGCGGACTCGTGGCCCGGCCAGATGCGGACCGTTTATGGCGATCACCAACGCTTCGTCGATACCTACTTCAAGACCTATCCGGGCAAGTATTTCACCGGCGACGGCTGCCGGCGCGACGAGGACGGCTATTACTGGATCACCGGCCGCGTCGATGACGTGATCAACGTCTCGGGCCACCGTATGGGCACGGCGGAAGTGGAGTCCGCACTGGTCGCGCATCCGAAGGTGTCGGAGGCGGCCGTGGTCGGATATCCGCATCCCATCAAAGGTCAGGGCATCTATGCCTATGTCACCCTGATGGCGGGCGAGATCCCGAGCGAAGACCTGAGGAAGGAACTGGTCGGCTGGGTCCGCAAGGAAATCGGCGCCATTGCCGCGCCCGATCTCATCCAGTTCGCGCCCGGCCTGCCGAAAACCCGTTCCGGCAAGATCATGCGCCGGATCCTGCGCAAAATCGCTGAGGACGATTTCTCCAATCTCGGCGACACCACGACGCTGGCCGACCCCGCCGTGGTCGACGACCTCGTCACCAACCGGCAGAACCGGGCGAGCGCTTAAGATCCGGGCAAGCCAGGTTGTCGCAGCGTGAACGGCAACGTGACAATCCCCGTTGCCGGATTTCAACACCGTTCAGATTGTTGCGGCCGCACGCTTTTTCGGCTGGCGCGATTGGTCTATTTTCCGGCGCAAATCGGGCCGCAAGCAGGCCCATGCAAGAATCGGGAATGAAATCATGCGCCTGGCGCTGGCTTTTTCGCTTGCCGTCTCCGTGATCGCATCACTCTTCGTTGCGGCCAGCCCGGCCGAAGCGCGGCAGACCGTGACGTTCCGCGAGGATTATTCGCCCGGCACCGTGGTGGTGAAGCACAGCCAGCGGCGGCTCTATTACGTGCTGCCCGGCGGCAAGGCGATCGCCTATACCGTCGGCGTCGGCCGCGCCGGCAAGGCCTGGTTCGGCACCCGCTACATCAACGGCAAGCGGATCAAGCCGGCCTGGGCGCCGCCGCGCGAGGTCAAGCGCGACAATCCGCGGCTGCCCGATGTCATTCCCGGCGGCGTGCCGGCCAATCCGATGGGCGCCGCAGCCCTCACCCTGTCGGGCGGTGAATATGCCATCCACGGCACCAACGTGCCGGGCTCGATCGGCGGCTTCGTCTCCTATGGCTGCATCCGCATGCACAATGCCGACATCCTCGATCTCTACGACCGCGTCGGCTACGGCACCCGCGTGGTGGTGACGCGGTAGCTTCAATCTCCGCTTACGCCCGCGAAGGCGGGCATCCAGCATGCTTGGCTCTGGGTCGCCGCCTTCGCGGGGACGAGCGGTCTGTGTTGCCAGCTGCGCGCTCACCGTCCCACCCCGTCCAGAATCTCCGTCAGCTCGTCCGGCAGATCGAGCATGATGTCGTGCCCGCAGGGCAGCGCATGCGTCTCCCAGCCTGCTTGCTCGGCCGCATCGTGAAAGCGCTTGAACGGGCTTTCGCGCGGCAGCACCGCGCCGTGGACGTAGATATTTTTCTTCACCGCACGATGCGCCCCGGTGAGCTTGACCTTCTCGATCATGGTGCCGATCGGCTGCGGCGCTGCAAGCGCATCGACCCGCGCCGCGTCGTTGTCGTTGACGCCGAAAAAGGCCTTGGCCGGCGGCGGCGGAATCGTCAGGCCGTCGCCCTGCCCGGCGCGGTCCATATACATCTGCACATTCTTGGCGATGTTGAGATCGAACAGCGACTGTCCGTCCTGCGGCACGAAGGCATCGAGATAGACCAGCGCCGCGATCCTTTCCGGAATTTGGTCGGCGACCGCCGTAATCACCATGCCGCCATAGGAATGGCCGAGCAGAACGATGTCCGACAAATCCTCGTAGCGGATCACGTTGAGCACATCGGTCACATGCGTCGAGAGATTGATCGCCCCTGACAAAAGATGCGCGCGCTCGCCTGCGCCGGTCAGGGTCGGCGTGAACACGGTATGCCCGCGCTGACGCAACGCTTGCGCGACGCGGGCGAATTTCCAGCCGCCGCCCCAGGCGCCGTGAACGAGAACGTATGTGGTCATGGTGATGTGCGTTTCTTCCTGATGCTTCTGGGTTGCCGCGCAGCGTAGCCGGGATGGGGCGAAGCGCAATCCGGGAGCAGACGTCCCGCATTACGCATCGCTTCATGCGGGCTACGATCTCGTTGGGAAATAGCAAAGCTCCGCCGTCCCTGTTTTTTGGACGGCGCGGGCGCGCCCGTAGTCGCATCTTGCATTCCATTCCCTTGGAAAATCCCAAGGGCGCGCGGAACGCCGGGCTTTCAGCCAGCCCATGGCCTCGTGTGCGAAATGAGTTTGCACACACGAGATTGCAGTCACCACGAACCGCCGATTGCGTCGGCGTTCCGCGCGCGGTGTTTGAGGGCTTGCTCCGCTGGACCCCCGGTGGACTGACGAACCTATCCACCGCTACGACGACCTGGCCTTAAACCTTTCCGGATGTGGCGTCCGTACTCGGTCTGGCCACCACGGTCCCCCAAGTGACGAAGGCGCATCCTTCGCCGGAACCCAGCAGCTTGGGCCTCCGCTGCGACACGCACGTCTTGCGTCCCGCAACGGCCACCGCTCCCCGCCCCGCGTCTTGTGACGCTCATGAGACGCCCCTTGGACGGGGCGGGATGGACGGATTGAACCATGGGAAGATGGCGGAAATAAGATTATATTCCTTAATATGGGTCGATTGTAACGTATAGCGTTATGCGTTATACCCTTCTCCAATGATCGTCAGTTTCGGCGACAGCGAGACGGAAAAAATCTGGAACGGCGAGCGCAGCCGCAGATTGCCGCCGGATATTCAGTCTGCGGCACTTCGGAAACTTCGTCTCATCAACGCTGCAAAGAAGATCGACGATCCGCGTGTCCCTCCCGGCAACCGGCTCGAACGGTTGCATGGAGATCGCGCCGGACAATGGAGTATCCGCATTAACAGCCAGTAGCGGATCGTCTTGCGATGGACTGAAGGAGGCGCCGAAGATGTCTCGATCGTCGACTATCACTGACCGGCTGCCCAATCCGCATCCCGGCGAAATCCTGATGGAAGAATTTCTGCGGCCGATGGCGTTGTCGCAGACCGCGCTGGCGCGCGCGATTGCGGTCCCGCCGCGCCGCATCAACGAAATTGTGCTCGGAAAGCGCGCCATCACCGCCGACACAGACCTTCGGCTCGCGCGCTATTTCGGCGTCAGCGACGGATTTTTTCTGCAGATGCAGACCGACTACGACCTGATGGAGCGGCGGCGCGAACTCGGACCGACGCTCAAGGCGATCAAGCCGAGGCGCGCGGCGTAAGCGAGCGGTTCGTAGGGTTCACCGTGAGTCGTCCCGCTTTCCGCCAGCAATCCGGACTTGAGCCGACTTACAGCTCTGAGAACCGTTGCAGATTCTATCCGTCCGCTCGTCCCCGCGGAAGCGGGCAACTGTGTTTTATCTTCGGAAAGCTACCCCCCGCACCATGTCTCCCGCGGTCCGCCATCATACGGGCGCACCAGGCCCGTCTTCAGCAGCGCCTCCGAAACATCCGGCGTTGACCGCGTCGCGGCATTCGCGACAACACGTCCGCCATATTTGTCGAAATCGATCCGCCCGATGGTGACGCCGCCTTCGGCAAGGAGGCGCGAAAGCGCGTCGCGCGCGGCGGCCGCGAGCCGGTATTCCTCGGCGCAGCGCGCGCGGAATTCGGCGGCGTCGATGCCGCGCAGCCGCACTTTCGTCGTCACCTGCATGCCGGGCCACACATGGACCCGCGCCTCGAAGGTGTCGCCGTCGTTGATGCGCAGCACTTCGGCCGGATGTCCGCCCGCGGCGAGCCGGAGTTCCTGCACCGAGGGGGCAGCCGCAGGCTGCGGCGACGGCCGCGACTCTGCGGAGGGGACGGTCACAGGCACGCCGGACGGCAACCGCGCCTGCAAGGCCGCGCCCGCCGCCATGCCGGCGGCGAACACGAGGCCGATCAGCACCGCCGCCGGAGGCGCGGAGACAGGTTTTCGTGCAAGGAACATGGTCCTATAGGATCATAGTCCCTGAAGATTCGCAAGGCGTGCCCGGGCGGCGCGGGGGACGCTCGACGGCAAAAAAACTCCGCGGCAAGTGCGGCAAGCGGTCCAGGGTAAAAGCCAGAACCCCCTTCGCCAGCGGCCCGCCCGGCCCCCTGCTCCATCCCGGTACCGCGGCTTGCCGCGCTGCAACGCCGTGTCGCAGTGACGTGCGATCTTGCAGGAACCCAATCCGGTTCCCATCCTTTGTTGCGACCGGGAAGCCGCAGCGGCGGGCCGGCCCGGTTTGGAGGGAACAGATGAACTATTTCAAGACAGCCATGCTTCTGGCAGGCCTGACGGCCCTGTTCATGGGTGTCGGCTACCTGATCGGCGGCGGCGGCGGCGCGATGATCGCGCTGGTGGTCGCGGCCGGCATGAACGTCTTCGCCTACTGGAATTCGGACAAGATGGTCCTGTCCATGGCGGGCGCGCAGGAGGTCGACGCGCGCACCGCGCCGGATCTCCACAACATGGTCGCAGAGCTTGCGGCGCGCGCGCAGCTGCCGATGCCCAAGGTCTATCTGATGCACGAGGCGCAGCCGAACGCCTTTGCGACCGGCCGCAATCCGCAAAACGCCGCGGTCGCGGTCACCACCGGCCTGCTCGAACGGCTGACCCGCGAGGAAGTCGCCGGCGTGATCGCGCACGAGCTGGCGCATATCAAGAATTACGACACCCTGATCATGACGATCACCGCGACCATCGCCGGCGCCATCGCCATGGTCGCGCAATTCGGCATGTTCTTCGGCAACCGCAACAATAACGGCGGCATGGGCATCATCGGCACGCTGGCGATGGTCATTCTTGCGCCGATTGCGGCGATGCTGGTGCAGATGGCGATCAGCAGGACCCGCGAATATTCCGCCGACAAGCTCGGCGCGCAGATCTGCGGCCAGCCGGTCTGGCTCGCCTCCGCGCTCGCCAAGATCGCCAATGCCGCGCATGCGATCCCCAACGAGCGCGCCGAACGCGATCCGGCGCTGGCGCATATGTTCATCATCAACCCGCTGTCGGGCGAGCGGATGGACAATTTGTTCTCGACCCATCCGGCGACCGAAAACCGCATCGCGGCCCTGAATCAGCTGGCCCGCGAGATGGGCCAGGGCGGCTTTGGCGGCGGCGCGTCGGGCGGCGGCTTTGGCGCAGCGCGCGGCGGCAGCGTGCCGGCGTCAGGTGCGGCCGCTGGGCCTTGGGGTGGCGGCTCCCGCGCCAGCGGCCCGCGCCCCGGCGGCCCTTGGGGGCGCTAAATCGGGTTTTGAAAACGCGGGCGGAATCAGCGCGTTAACCAATAAGGCAGCGGCGGACGCCTCGCGTCCGCCGCTTTCGTCTTGCAGATTGGGCGCAAGCGGGAGAGACAGAATCAGGCAAATCAGACCGCCGGCGTTTGCCCCGGTTCCGGGGCCGGGCACGCGATGCTACGAGAGATCAGTTGCGCCGCCGGTGGGCGGCAAGCGAAGGGGGAGCCTTAACCGCGATGGCGGGGGTAACGGTCGGCGAGCGGACCAGATTGTCGTTGATCATGATGCGCCGCGGCCTGCGCCGCGCGGGCGGCCGCGTCAACAATCTGCCGCTGTTGCCGTGGCGCCTGATCCCGCGCAAGTCCGACCGCCTGCTTCTCGCCCCACAGGATCTGCGCACCGCCGATCCGACCCGCGCCAGCGAAATCTATGCGGGCCGCTTCGCCTTTGCCGGCAAGGTGGTGATCTGCGACGGCCGCTCGCCGTTCGAATTGATCCCGCCGTCGGAGGAATGGGCGGCGGAGCTCTGCAGCTTCGGCTGGCTGCGTCATCTGCGCGCCGCGGATTCGGCGATCACCCGGGCCAATGCGCGCGCGCTGGTGGACGAATGGATCTCGCTGCAGGGCTCCTGGCATCCGCTGGCCTGGCGGCCGGACGTGCTGTCGCGGCGGGTGATCTCCTGGATCAGCCAGGCGCCGCTGATCCTGCAGGATGTCGATGCCGCGTTCTACCGGCGCTTCATGCGCAGCCTGACACGGCAGGTGCGCTTCATGCGCCTCAATGCAGCGGAAGCGCGCGAGGGCGCGCCGCATCTGCAGGTCACCGTCGCGCTCGCCTATGCGACGCTCTGCATGGCGACCCAGGAGCGCCATATCCGCTCGATCACCAAAAGGCTCGCCGACGAACTCGATGCGCAGATCCTGCCCGATGGCGGCCATGTCAGCCGCAATCCGGGAATCATCATCGAATTGCTGCTCGATCTCTTGCCGCTGCGGCAGGCCTTCACCAGCCGCAATCTGCCGCCGCCGCCGGAGCTGCTCAACGCCATCGACCGGATGATGCCGATGCTGCGCTTCTTTCGCCACGACGACGGCAATTTCGCGCTGTTCAACGGCATGGGGCCGACCGCGCCGGATCTGATCGCCACCATTCTCGCCTATGACGATGTTCGCGGCGAGCCGATCTCCAACGCCGCGCATTCCGGCTATCAGCGGCTGCGTCTCGACAATATGCTGGTGCTGATGGACACCGGCGCGCCGCCGCCCACGGCTGTGAGCCAGGAGGCGCATGCCGGGTGCCTCGCCTTCGAACTCTGCGTGTCCGGGCAGAGGCTCGTGGTCAATTGCGGGGTGCCTGCGATCAACAAGGAGAGCTGGCGGCAGGTGGCGCGGGCCACGCCGGCGCATTCCACGGTGACGTTCAACAATGCCTCGTCCTGCCGTTTCCGCGAGGAGGGCGCTTTCCGCGAACTGATCGGCGTGCCGATCATCGATGGGCCGTCGCGGGTGTCGCTCGCCCGCAACGAGCACGAAGACTCGATCATCCTGCGTGCCTCTCACGATGGCTATGCACGGTTCGGCATCATCCATCAGCGCGCGATCATGCTGACCCCCGGTGGCCGCAAGCTGGAGGGCGAGGACGTGTTCATGCCGACCCATGGCGACATGCTGCCGCTCGGCGCGCTGGACGCATTCGCGGTGCGCTTTCACCTGCATCCGTCGGTCAAGGCGAGCCGCCGCCAGGACGGTCACGGCGCCATGCTGGTACTGCCGAACAAGGATGTCTGGAGCTTCGATGCCCACGAAGACAAGGTGGAGCTGGAAGAGAGCGTCTATCTCGGCGGCTCGGAAGGTCCGCGCCGCACCGTGCAGCTCGTGATCTACGGACATGCCCGCCAGGTGCCGCGGGTGCACTGGACCTTCTCCCATACGCCGCGCCAGGCCGCGCCGAAGAAATCCGGCGAGGCCGCCCGCCGCAAGGCGAAAGACGAGCCGGAACTGCCGCTGTAATGCGTGAGTGCCGGCGCGGCCGGGCTTGACCCGGCCATCCATCATCCTCGAAAGATGGATGACCGGGTTTCGCCGCTAAGCGGCGGCCCGGTGATGACCAGATGGATGGCATAGATGTCCGACGCTCCCCGCCGCATCGAACGCGCGCTGATTTCGGTTTCCGACAAGACCGGCCTGATCGACTTCGCCCGCGCGCTTGCCGGTGCGGGCGTAGAGATCGTCTCGACCGGCGGCACCGCAAAGGCCATCGCAGACGCTGGAATCGCGGTGATCGACGTCTCGCAGCTGACCGGCTTTCCCGAGATGATGGACGGGCGGGTCAAGACATTGCATCCCCGGGTGCATGGCGGGCTCTTGGCGATCCGCGATAATGCCGAGCACACCAGCGCGATGGCCGCGCACGGCATCAGGCCGATCGATCTGCTGGTGGTCAATCTCTATCCATTCGAGGAGACCGTGGCGAAGGGCGCGGGCTTCGAAGACTGCATCGAGAATATCGATATCGGCGGGCCGGCGATGATCCGGGCCGCTGCCAAGAACCACGATGACGTCGCGGTCATCGTGGACGCGGAGGATTATGCGGCCCTGATCGAGGCGCTGAAGGCGGGCGGAACGACGCTGGATTTCCGCCGCAAGCTTGCGGCGAAGGCCTATGCCCGCACCGCCACGTATGATGCCGCGATCTCGAACTGGTTCGCCGCGCAACTGGGCGATGCCGCACCCACCTATCGCGCCTTCGGCGGCCGGCTCGCGGAGGCGCTGCGCTACGGCGAGAACCCGCACCAGTCTGCCGCGTTCTACAGGAGCCCGGAGCAGCGCTATGGCGTTGCGACGGCAAGGCAGGTGCAGGGCAAGCAGCTCTCCTACAACAACATCAACGACACCGACGCGGCCTATGAATGCGTCGCCGAGTTCGATCCCGCGCGCAGCGCGGCCTGCGTCATCGTCAAGCATGCCAATCCGTGCGGCGTGGCAGAGGGCGCGTCGCTCGAAGAGGCCTATCGCAAGGCGCTCGCCTGCGATTCCACGTCTGCCTTCGGCGGCATCGTGGCGCTGAACCGCACGCTCGATGCGGAGGCTGCGCGCGTCATCACCGAGATTTTCACCGAGGTCATCGTGGCGCCCGACGCGACCGAGGAAGCGATCGCAATCGTCGGCGCGAAAAAGAATTTGCGTCTGCTGCTGGCGGGCGGCCTGCCCGATCCGCGCGCGCCGGGCCTGCTCGTGAAATCGGTCGCGGGCGGCCTGCTGGTGCAGAGCCGCGACAATGCGGTCGCAGGCGACATGACGCTGACCCCGGTGACGAAGCGCAAGCCGACCGACGCCGAGATGCGCGATCTGGTGTTTGCGTTCCGGGTGGCCAAGCACGTCAAGTCCAACACCATCGTCTATGCCAAGGATGGCGCAACCGTCGGCATCGGCGCGGGCCAGATGAGCCGCATCGATTCGGCGCGGATCGCGGCGCGCAAGGCGCAGGATGCGGCGAAGGAGCTGGGACTCGCAGAGCCTTTGACCAAAGGCTCGGTGGTGGCGTCGGATGCGTTCTTCCCGTTCGCAGATGGATTACTGGTGGCGATCGAGGCCGGCGCAACCGCGGTGATCCAGCCCGGCGGCTCGATGCGCGACGACGAGGTGATCAAGGCCGCCGACGACGCCGGCATCGCCATGGTGTTCACCGGGGTGAGGCATTTCAGACATTGACGGCGCTTCTTCTCCCCGCTTCAGCGGGAGAAGGTGCCGAGCGAATGCGAGGCGGATGAGGGGCTACGCCAAGTTTGATCTGCCCCTCACCCGGCTCGCATCTTCGATGCTCGCTTCCCTCTCCCCGTAAACGGGGAGAGGGAAGAAGCGGCCGCCTACACATTGTCGTCGCCTAACCGCGCAACTTCCGCTCCCAGTGCATCGCCGCAATCCTCGAATCAGCGGCAAATGCGGCGCGATCGAAATCGAGCGCCTGCGGCGGCAATTCGCAAATCGCGCGGCCTACCGCCCCGCAAGGTCGCCCAACAGGCTCGCCGCCACCGAGAGCTTCGACAGCGTCAGCCCGGTATCGGCAATCTCGTGCATGGCGGTGCGGATGCGCTCGACCTCGGCAAGCCGCGGCTTGACCCAGGCATCCATCGCCTCAAATCCGGCGCCGCCTTCCAGCACCTCGGCGGTGAGGCGGCGCGCGGCGCCGGCCAGATGGTCGCGGGCGCGGTCGAGCGCCAGGCGGTCGAAATAGTCCGACGCCGAAATCTCCCGCGCCTCGTTGGCGATCCGCTCCAGCCGGAAATAGCGCACCACCGCAAGGAAAGTACGCGCGACATCGCGCACCTCGCGCCCGGTCTTGTCGGCGACCAGCACAATGTCCGGCGCCACATTGAGCGCCGGCAGGCTCGCGATCCGCATCGCCAGCGTTTCCGGAACGCCGGACTTCATCAGCTCGGCGGCCCGCGCGTTGCGCGCGACGGCGGCATCGTCGGTCAGCGCCGCGTCGAGCGCCTGCGCCACCTGCCCGATCCCGTTCCGGTAATGCTCGACGATGGTCATCAGGCCCTGGTCGAGATCGACATTGCGGATGAACCACACCATACGGTCGATCAACAGCCGCTTCACCGCGGCGTAAAGATCGAGCTGCAATGCGCCGGCAACCTTGTTGTCGAGCGCGTCGATCTGCGCATTCAGTTCGACCATCTCGTAGCTGTCGCGCACTGCGGCGAAAGCGCGGGCGATGCGGTCCGCCGACGCGCCGGTCTCGTCGGTCATGCGCGCGATGAGGGACGGCCCGCCGCGGTTGATGATCGAGTTGGTGAGATGCGTGGCGATGATTTCGCGGCGCAGCCGGTGATGTTCGAGTTCGTCGGGATAGAGCCGCGACAATTCGGCGGGGAAGTAACGGGTCAGCTCCTTGCCGAGATAGGGATCGTCCGGCACCGAGGTCTCGACGAGGTCGGCGAACAGCGTGAGCTTGGCGTAAGCCAGCAGCACCGCAAGCTCGGGCCTCGTCAGCGCCTGGCCGCGGCGGCGGCGCTCGGCGAGTTCGGCGTCGTCGGGCAGAAATTCCACACCGCGATCGAGCAGGCCGCGTCCTTCCAGCGTCTGCATCAGGCGCTGGCGCGAGGCGAGATCTTCGAGGCCGTTGCGCTCGGCAAGCGAGATCGCAAGCGTCTGCAGATAATTGTTGCGCAGCACCAGCGCCGCCACCTCGTCGGTCATCTCGAACAGGAGCGCGTTGCGGTCGTCGAGCTTGAGCGCGCCCGAGCGCACCGGGCCGCCCAGTGCGATCTTGATATTGACCTCGAGGTCGGAGGTGTTGACGCCGGCGGAATTGTCGATCGCGTCCGTATTGAGCCGCACGCCCTTGTGCGCTGCCTCGATCCGGCCGCGCTGCGTCATGCCGAGATTGGCGCCCTCGCCGATCACCTTGCAATTGAGATCGGCGCCGCAAATGCGGATGGCGTCATTGGCGCGGTCGCCGACCTGTTCGTCGGTCTCGTTCGCGGCGCGAACATAGGTGCCGATACCGCCGAAGAACAGAAGGTCGGCCTCGCATTTCAGGATCGCGCTCATCAACTGGATGGGCGTCGCCTTGTCGGCCGTCATGTTGAGCAGCGACTTCATCTCCTGCGAAAGCTGGATTTCCTTCAGGCTTCGCGGAAACACGCCGCCACCCTTCGAGATCAGCGACTTGTCGTAATCCTGCCAGCTCGAGCGCGGCAATTCGAACAGCCGCTTGCGCTCGGCGAAGCTCTTTGCCGGATCGGGATCGGGATCGATGAAGATGTCGCGGTGATCGAAGGCGGCAACCAGCTTGATCGTGGTCTCGCGCAGCATGCCATTGCCGAACACGTCGCCAGACATGTCGCCGACACCGATCACGGTGAACGGCGTCGTGCCGATGTCGACGTCCATTTCGCGGAAATGCCGCTTCACCGCCTCCCAGGCGCCGCGCGCGGTGATGCCCATCTTCTTATGGTCGTAGCCGGCCGAACCGCCGGAGGCGAAGGCGTCGCCCAGCCAGAAGCTGCGCGAGATGGAGATCTCGTTGGCGGTGTCGGAGAAGGTCGCGGTGCCCTTGTCGGCAGCGACCACGAGATACGGATCGTCGGCATCATGGCGCACGACATTCTCCGGCGGCACCACCGCGCCGTCGGCCGAGAGATTGTCGGTGACATCGAGCAAGGAGCCGATGAACAGCTTGTAGGCGGCGATGCCTTCGGCGGCGATCGCCTCGCGGCTGCCGCCCGCCGGCAGATGTTTCGGCACGAAGCCGCCCTTGGCGCCGACCGGCACGATCACCGCATTCTTCACCTGCTGCGCTTTGACGAGCCCGAGAATTTCCGTGCGGAAATCCTGCGGCCGGTCCGACCAGCGGATACCGCCGCGCGCCACCTTGCCGAACCGCAGATGCACGCCTTCGACTCGCGGCGAATAGACGAAGATTTCGTAAAGCGGCCGCGGCGCCGGAAGCGTCGTCAGCTTTCCGCTTTCATACTTGATCGCGATCTGCGCCTTGGGCTGGCCGTCGGCGCCGACCTGGTAGAAATTGGTGCGGATCGCCGACTGCACCGCATTCACGAAATGACGGAGGATGCGGTCCTCGTCGAGCGAGGGCACGTTTTCCAGCGCCGCTTCGATCGCGGCAGAGATGTCGGCCTCGCGTTCTGCACGCGCCCGGCCGTTTTCGTGACGCGGGTCGAAACGGGCATGAAAAAGCGCGACGATCTGCGCCGCGATCTTGCAATGCGCGCGCAGCGTCGTCCACATATAGTCCTGCGAGAACGGCAGGCGCACCTGCCGCAGGAAGCGCGAAATGGCGCGGATCAAGACGATGTCGCGCCATTGCAGGCCCGCTTTCAGCACCAGCGCGTTGTAGCCGTCATTCTCGGCAATACCGCGCATCACCATCAGGAAGCACGCTTCGAGGGCGTGTTCCAGCGTGGCGATATCGACCGGCGCGCCGTCGGCGCTGTCCAGCGACATGTCATGCATCCAGACATGGGCGCCGTCGGCCGTTGCCGGACGGATTTCGTAGGTGCGCTCGTCGACCACCCGGAAGCCCATATTCTCCAGCATCGGCACCCGGCTGGAGAGCGGGATGGCGCCGCCATAGCTCCACACTTTCAGGCCGACGCGATCGCCGCCTTGACCCGGTCGCGCATGAAAATCGACACTGAGCGGGCGCTCCGCCGACAGCGCCTCGATGGTGCGAATGTTGTCGAGCGCCACTTCCGGCGAATAACGGTCGCGGAAGCTGGCGCTGAAGGCGCGGCGGTACCGCTCGAATAGCTGTCGCGCGCGCACCGGCTCATGGGTTTTTTCGAGCTGTTCCGAAAGGGCGTCGGCCCAGGTGCGCACGATGGCGGAGACGCCGCTTTCGAGCGTTGCGCGATCCGGCTCCTCGATCTGCTGGGCCGAGCGCGCGATGATGTAATGCGCGCGCATCATCGGGCCTTCGGGGAAAAACAGACTGAGGCCGCTGACATGGCCCTTGTAGCGCTGCGCCAGCATCTCGCCGACAGCTTCCACCACGTCGTTGGAGGAGCGGGCGCGCGGCAGATAGACCAATACCGACATGAAGCGGTCGAAACGGTCGCGGCGCGGCAGCACGCGCACGCGCGGCCGCTCGTCGAGCTGCAGGATCAGCATTGCGAACTGAAACAGAAGCTCGTCGTCAATGCGGAACAGGTCGTCGCGCGGATAGGTCTCGAGCGCGTTGACCAGCGCCTTGCCGGAATGGCCTGCCGGAGAAAAGCGCGCGCGTTTCAGAAGCGTCTCGACCTTCTTGCGCAGAAACGGGATCGAGCGTGTCGAGCGGGTATAGGCGGTGGACGTGAAAAGCCCAACGATGCGGAATTCGCCGGTAACCGCGCCCTGCGCATCGAAGCGCTTGACGATCACCATGTCCATGAACACCCGGCGATGCACCCGCGAGCGCAGGCTCGCCTTGGTGATCATCAGCGCGGTCTTTTCATGGTAGAACGCCTGCAGGCCGCGGACGATGGGCTCCTGTCCGGCGCGGCCTTTCAGTTCCTGTGCATCGGCCCGCCGCAACACGCCGAGACCCGATTCCGGTATCGTTACCGGCTCGCGGCCGCCGCCGGACACGCGATATTCTCGAATTCCGAGGAAGGTGAAGTTCTCGGCGGCGAGCCACTCCAGAAACTCGATCGATTCGTTGAGGACCGCTTCCGGCACCGGAGCGGGCCTGGCCTTCATATCCGCGATCAGCTCGCCGACCCGGGCCAGCATGCTGCGCCAGTCCTGCACCGCAACAGCCACATCCGACAGCGCCTGCTCGATTCCGAGGATCAGCGTATTCTGAGTGGCGACATCCTCGACGCGGTCGATATGGACATGAATGAAGCTCTCGCGGCGCATATCGGCGTCGGGCGAATCGTCCGCCGATACCGCTTCGAGGCGGCCTTCGTCATCGCGCACCACAGAAAAGATCGGATGCACCACCAGCCGCACCTGGGCATGACGCGCGGTGAGTTCGCCGAGCACCGAATCGACCAGAAACGGCATGTCGTCGTTGACGATCTCGAGCACGGAAACCGGGCCGTTCCGGTGGCTGGCTTCCTCGCCTTGCGGGGCATAGATGCGGATTTTCGGAGCGCCCGGCCGGCGCTCGGCGAGAAACGCATAGGCTTGTTCAATAAAGCCCGCGATCTCCTCCGGCGAATAGACTGCCAGATCTTCGGCGGACGCCCCCGCAAATAGATGCGCCGCGAAGCCGTCCGGCACGCCGGCGCTCCGTTCGCGCAGCACCGCCGCGGCTCCGTCCACCAGTTCACCAATGACACGATTGCCCGCTGCCGCAGGAAGATTCTGGATATTCATGACGGGCCTCTCCTAGGTCGGGAAGTTTCGTCTACTCGACGCGCTTCGTCGAGGTCCGGCTTGGGCGATGGCGGAAACGTGAGTGCTGCGCCGCAGCATGCAATCTGCTTTTCGCCCGGTCGAACCGGACGATAGGCTCTTGAGAAAGCGGAGGACGCAATGGGCGTTGCAGGAACACGGAAAAAATCCAGTGGTGCGCGGCAGGGCGCATCGGCCACGGACGCCACGGTCAGGAAAGCATCGCGCGATGACAAACCCAAGACGGTATCCAAGACGGTACCCAAGACGGTACTCAGGAGGGCACCCAGGGCAGCCGGCCAAGAAGCGGCGGCTCCGAAGACCCAGACCTTCATGCCGGCGCCGCCGCCTTCCGCCGCGAACGACGACATCGCCTTCGTCGCATTGTCGCTGCCCGAGCCCGCGCTCAACGAATCCATGCAGGCCTATTTCGACAAATGCATGGAGAAGCTCGGATTCATTCCGAATGTGCTGAAGGCCTATGCCTTCGACATGAAAAAGCTTGAAGCCTTCGCCGCCATGTACAACGACCTGATGCTCGGACCGTCGGGCCTCAGCAAGCTCGAACGCGAGATGATCGCCGTCGCGGTGTCATCGCAGAACCGCTGCTATTATTGCCTGGTGGCGCATGGCGCAGCGGTGCGCCAGATCTCCGGAGATCCCTCGCTCGGCGAACTGATGGTGATGAATTATCGGGCGGCGCGGCTGTCGAAGCGCCAGCGCGCCATGCTGGATTTCGCGGTAAAGCTCACGAACGAGCCCTGGGCGGTCGAGGATCACGATCGCGAAAGGCTGCGCCGGGCCGGCTTTTCCGACCGGGACATCTGGGATATTGCCGCAATTGCCGGCTTCTACAACATGTCCAACCGGGTCGCGACCGCGACCGACATGCGGCCGAACAGCGTCTATCACGCCATGGCGCGCTAGGGATCGCCATAGGAAAAGGCTATAGCCCGATTGCTTCCGTCGCAGGATATGGCGGCAGAATGCTGGATAAGTGTTGTCGCCTGTAGCCAACAAATCTAGTTTGCTTCAATGCACACCGATATGTCGGCGCTCGCGCTGGTGCTGACCGGCGATCCTGCGCTCCTCGCCATCGTGCGGCTCTCGCTGTTCGTCAGTATCGCGGCAGTCATGCTTGCCGCTCTCGTGGGCATGCCGCTCGGCGCCGTGATCGCGCTGACGTCGTTTCGCGGACGGGACGCGGTCATAGTTCTGCTGAACGCGCTGATGGGTCTGCCACCGGTTGTCGTGGGACTTGCGGTCTATCTCCTGCTGTCGCGATCGGGGCCGCTCGGTTCGCTGGGGATTCTGTTCACCCCATCCGCCATGATCGTTGCGCAAACCATTTTGGTCATCCCCATCATCGCCGCCTTGACGCGACAGACGCTCGAAGAGCTGTGGGCCGAATATCGCAATGAGCTCACTGCGATGAATGTCGGGCCGTTACGTCGCGTTGCGACCCTGATCTGGGACGGCCGGTTCAACCTGGTGGTGGCGCTGCTGGCCGGGTTCGGGCGCGCCGCGGCAGAGGTGGGCGCAATCCTGATCGTCGGTGGCAATATCGAAGGCTTCACCCGCACGATGACCACGGCCATTGCACTCGAGACCTCCAAGGGCGACCTGCCGCTTGCGCTCGGGCTCGGCGCGGTGCTGATGGCCATCGTCATCCTTGTCAACATCTTAGCCTGGGCGGTGCGGCGTGCCGGCGAAAGATACGCGCGATGACATGCGTGCGATGACATGCGTGCGCTAACGAGCGACCTTCCGATCAGATTCGACGACGTGACGCTGCGCGCCGCCTCGGTCACGATCATCGACAATCTGTCGCTCAGCATCGAGCCCGGCCCGCCGACCGTTCTGATCGGCCCGAACGGCTCCGGGAAAACCACATTTCTGCATCTCGCCATGGGCCTGCTGCCGCCCACTCGCGGCCGCATCACATGGGCTGGCGCAGACGCCGCTCCCCCGCTGCGGCGCGCAATCGTGTTTCAGCGTCCGGTCATGTTGCGGCGGAGCGTTGAAGGCAATGTCCGCTACGCGCTGCGGGCCGCCGGAATTCCCGTTGCGCAGCACGAGAGTCGTACGGCGGAGCTTCTAGCGCTCGTCGGTCTTGCCGACCTGGCGGCACGGCCGGCACGGCGCCTCTCGGGCGGCGAGCAGCAGCGGCTTGCACTCGCGCGAGCGCTGGCGCGCGATCCCTCCGTGCTGTTTCTCGACGAGCCGACCGCAAGCCTCGACCCCGCAGCCACGAAGGCGGTTGAGGATGTTGTCCGCACGATAGCGGCGCGCGGCACAAAGATCGTCATGGCAACCCACGATCTCGGCGAGGCGCGCCGTCTCGCCGGAGACATCGTGCTGCTCCATCGGGGTCGCGTAATCGAGACGGCGCCGGCCGGACGCTTCTTTCAGTTTCCGCAGACGAGTGAAGCCCGGGCCTTCGTCGCTGGCGAATTGCTGCTGTGATCCCGAGAACGACGGCATGCTGACCAGACGTCTGATCCTTGCGGCAACTGCAATCGCACTCGCATTGCCCGCTGCCGCGCAGGACAAATCGATCCTGCTCGCGAGCACGACATCGACGCAGGATTCCGGACTGTTCAATCACCTCCTGCCGATCTTCAAGGCGAAGACCGGCATCAATGTAAAGGTCGTTGCACAAGGCACCGGACAGGCGCTTGATACCGGCCGGCGCGGGGACGCCGATGTCGTGTTCGTCCACGCGAAGCCGCTGGAGGAAAAATTCGTCGCCGATGGCTTTGGTGTGAAGCGCTATCCGGTCATGTATAACGACTTCGTGCTGATAGGGCCGAAGGGCGATCCGGCCGGCGTGAGAGGCGGCAACGACATTGCCGCCGCGCTCCGGGCCATCAGAAACAATGCGGCGCCCTTTATCTCGCGCGGCGATCGCAGCGGCACGCATGCCGCTGAACTCAGTCTCTGGAAAACCGCAGGCATCGACATCGATAAGGATAGGGGGCGATGGTACAAATCGATCGGCCAGGGCATGGGCGCTGCGCTGAACACGGCTGTCGCACAGAACGCCTATGTGCTCGCCGACCGCGGGACCTGGCTCAGCTTCAAGAACCGCGGCGATCTCGATATCGTGGTCGAGGGCGACAACAAGCTGTTCAACCAGTATGGCGTGATTCTGGTCAATCCGGCAAAGCACCCGCACGTGAAGAAGGCGGAAGGTCAGGCCTTCATCGACTGGATCGTGTCGCCAGAGGGCCAGAAGGCGATCGCCGATTACAAGATCAACGGCAATCAGCTGTTCTTCCCGAACGCAACGGATACGGGTGCTTAGGCGCCAGGGAACATCACTGCCGGATTTTGGCCGCGAAATCCGTATTTTGCACAAAATCTCGCAAGATAATGTTTGAGGCGAGAAGCCCATTGTTCTCGGCGCTATAGGAGGGCGGCCGTAAAGTCACAAAATGCATACGCCCCGAATGCTGCGCTTCACGATCTCCCTCCTCCTCGCCATCCTCGCCTTCCCTGCGCGCGCCCAGGAAGGCCCGGTCCATGACAAGCCGCTCTCCGAAGCGCCGCGCGCGCGGGCCGTCACCGCGAAGAACGGCATGGTGGTGGCACAGGAAGCGCTGGCCGCGCAAATCGGCGTCGATATTCTCAAAGCCGGTGGCAACGCTGTGGACGCCGCAGTCGCGACCGGCTTTGCGCTCGCCGTGACCTATCCGCGGGCCGGTAATATCGGCGGCGGCGGCTTCATGGTGATCCATCTCGCCAAGCCGAAAAGGAACATCGCCATCGATTATCGCGAGATGGCGCCGGTCAAGATCGACAAGGACTCGTTCCTCGACGATGCCGGCAATGCCGATCCGCAGAAATCTCTCCGCTCGGGGCTCGGCGTCGGCGTGCCGGGCACGGTTGCGGGCCTCGCGCTGGCGCATCGCAAATACGGCTCGGGCAAGTTCACGCTGGCGCAATTGCTCGCGCCCGCGATCAGGCTCGCCCGCGACGGCTTCATCGTCACCGGCGATCTCGCCGACACCATGGTGGCGGCCAAGCCGCTATTCGAACGCTGGCCGTCCTCGGTGAAGGTGATGCTGAAACCCGACGGCTCGTCCTATGGCGAGGGCGACCGGCTGATCCAGCCCGATCTCGCCAAGACGCTGGAGACGATCGCGAACAAGGGCCCGCAGGGCTTTTACGAGGGCGACATTGCCGAAAAGATCGCGACCGCCATACGCGAGGCCGGCGGCGTGATGACCGCGGACGATTTGAAAAGCTATAAGGTGAAGGAGCGTAAGCCGGTCACCGGAAAGTATCGCGGTTACGGAATTGTCTCGATGCCGCCGCCCTCGTCCGGCGGCACCCATCTGATCCAGATGCTGAATATTCTCGAGCCGTACGACCTGAAGAAAACCGGACCGTCGAGCGTCGAGACCGCGCATCTGATGATCGAGGCGATGCGCCGCGCTTATGCCGACCGTGCGGTCTATCTTGGTGATCCCGACTTCGTGGCGGTGCCGGTGCGCGGACTGACGTCGAGGCGTTACGCGCGGATCGTCGGCAAGACTATCGGCGGGCGGGCGACGCCATCCTCCGAAATCCGCAACGGCGACCCGGTCGCGGCGGAAGGCGACAACACCACGCATTTCTCCGTGGTCGACCGCTTCGGCAATGCGGTCGCCAACACCTACACGCTCAATCTCTCCTATGGAAACGGCCTGATCGCCGAGGGCACCGGCGTCCTCCTCAACAACGAGCTCGACGACTTCGCCGCCAAGCCCGGCGTGCCGAATGCATTCGGCCTGGTCGGCGCCACCGCCAATGCGCCGGCGCCGCGCAAGCGGCCGCTGTCGTCGATGACGCCGACCATCGTGACGAAGAACGGCAAGCCCTATCTGGTCACCGGCTCGCCCGGCGGCAGCCGCATCATCACCACCGTGCTGCAGATCGTCCTCAATGTGCTGGATCACGGCATGGACGTGGCGGATGCGGTGGCAGCACCGCGCATCCATCACCAATGGCTGCCGGACGAAGTGTTTGCCGAGAAGACCTATCCGGAGGATGTGCTGAAGGGGCTGGAGGAACGCGGGCATAAAATCGCGACGCGGGTGCCGAACACCTCGGCGAATTCGATCCTGATCACGAAGGATGGATTTGCCGGCGCGGCCGACGTGCGCACCAGGGGTGCGGTGGCGGTGGGGTATTAGGTTCCGCCGCTCCCGCGCGAGCGCCGATTGGCGGAAGCAGCAGATCTATCGTACTCCGAGAATGAGCGGCAATGTGAGGCTCAGGAACCATCATGCATACGCACTCCCTCGAAAAATGGAGTCACCGGCACGTTTTCCTCGGCAAGCGTCATGGTCTGTACGAACGCCGCACCTGGATGGTCGTCGGCATAACCGCAACGATGATGGTTGCGGAGATCGTCGCGGGAACCGTCTTCGGGTCCATGGCGCTCCTGGCAGACGGATGGCACATGGCGACGCACGCCGCGGCAATCGGCATTGCCGCGTTCGCCTATCGTTTCGCGCGGACGCACGCGCATGACACCCGTTTCACGTTTGGGACAGGAAAAGTGGGCGATCTCGCTGCGTTCGCGAGCGCCATCATCCTGGGACTGATAGCGGTCCTGATCGCGTGGGAGTCCGCGATACGGCTCTATTCGCCAATCGCAATTCAGTTCGGCGAAGCAACGCTTGTCGCAACCATCGGGCTTGTGGTGAATCTTGTCTGTGCGTGGCTTCTGTTCGAAGGGGACGACCAGCACCGTCACGGACATCATCACTCACACCATGGCCACGACGATGGCCATAACCATGACCATGCCCGCGGACACGGCCACGGCCATGAACACAGCCATCACGGCAAAGACCTGAATTTGCGTGCGGCCTATCTTCACGTCGTAGCCGACGCGCTTACGTCCGTATTGGCCATCGTCGCGCTGTTGGCCGGCCGATATTTCGGATGGGTATGGCTAGACCCGATTATCGGCATTGTCGGCGCGATTGTCATTGCCAGATGGTCGTACGGACTCATTCGTTCGTCGGCCGCGACGTTGCTCGACACCGTGCCGGACAGGGAATTACAGTCGCGGATCAAGGAACGCCTGGAGACCGGAAGCGACCGCATCAGCGACCTGCATCTCTGGCAAGTCGGGCCGGGTCATCACGCCGCCATCGTTTCAATCGTTGTCGATACTCCTGAGTCTCCGCAAGTGTACAAATCCAAGCTCGCCAATCTGCCGGGGCTGAGTCACGTCACCGTCGAAGTGCAACGGTGCTCCGACGCCGCCTGAAAGGTGAGGTTGCGCTCGAAATGGAGCGAGCCGGATTGTTCGAGGCCTCTTGCATGCTCGTTCTCAAATCTCGATCAACTTGTCTGGCAATTCGTTGCGGTTCAGCGTACCCGGCGGAAAGTGCTGCGCGAGCACCGCGCCGCAGCGCTCGATCGCGGCGATAAAGCCATCCGCCGCGCGGCGCTGGGCAATGCCCGTGATCAGCGCAGCGACCGCACCGTCCCAGACCTGCTGCGGCACCTTGGCGACGATGCCTTCGTCCGCGATCACTTCGGCATAATGCTCGGCCTCCGAAGCGAAGATCAGTACGCCGGTGCGGTTCTGCGTCTTATGCAGACCCTGCGCCAGAAACTGCCGCACCGCCTCGGCATGCGCCTGCTGCTGCATCCGCCGACGCGGCACGATGCGAAAGCGGATTGCCGGGATCGAGAGGATCAGCGCAGCGACAACGAACAGCGCAAGTTGCGCGATATAGATCCAGCTCGGCGGCAACGCCGTGAACGCGATCAGCGGCAGCGGAACGAGCAACGCCATCGCCGCCGCCCAAACCAGCGGCACGGTGCGATAGTCCCCGCATTGCCGCGCGATCACGCAGAAAATCTCGCCTGAGGTCGTCTGCTCGGCCGCGGCGATTGCGGCTGAAATGCGATCCTTTTCGGCTTGCGAGATCAGCATCACCAGCTCCCCGACGATCCGCCGCCGCCGAACGAACCGCCGCCGCCGGAGAAGCCGCCGCCACCGCCGCCGCCGCTCCAGCCGCCTCCCCAATCGCTGCCGGTTGAACGGCCGCCGCCAATGACGATCGGACCATAGTCCGTCCAATCGCGCGTGCGCCGGACACCGCCACGCTGCAGCGGCCGCCCTCTCCTGCGCATGTCGCCCATGACATTGGCGATGATCATGAGCGCAACGATGATCCAGAAGGCAACGATCATCATCTCGGTGGCGCTCAGTCCCCCAGCCTGCTGCCGCTGCGCGGCGCGTTCCTGGATTTCCGCGGCATCGCCTGCGATGACCTGGGCGATGTCTTCGGCGCCGCGCCTCACCCCACCGGCGAAGTCGCCGACGCGAAAGCGCGGCAGGATGGAGTGTTGAATAATGACGCTCGCGATCGCATCGGTCAGCGTCGGCTCAAGCCCGTAGCCGACCTCGATGCGCACGCGCTTTTCGTTCGGCGCCACGATCAGGAGTGCGCCGTTGTTCTTGCCCTTCTGCCCGATCTGCCACTTGCGACCGAGCTGATAGCCGTAATCCTCGATCGAGGTGCCCTGCAGCGATTTCAGCGTGACGACGACAAGTTGATCCGTCGTCTTCGCCTCCAGATCGGCGGAGAGCTTTTCGAGCTGCTCACGGGTATTGGCATCCAGAATGCCGGCCTCGTCGACGACCCGGCCAGTCAGCTCCGGGAAGGTCAGCGCTTGCGCAAGCGCCGCCGTCGCGAATACGGCGAGCGCGAGCGCAACCACAACAGCACGAAGCCGCATTGTACGGACGCCGTCAGAACTTCACATTCGGCGGCTTCTGCGAATCCGCCGTCGCCGTGAATGTCTCCATCGGCTTGTGGCTGCGATAGACCGTTTTCGCCCAGATGATGCCGGGCCAGGTGCGAAGCTCGGTGTTATAGGCGCGGACCGCCTCGATATAATCGCGCCGCGCGATCGCGATGCGGTTCTCGGTGCCTTCGAGCTGCGATTGCAGCGCGAGGAAATTCTGGTTCGATTTCAGATCGGGATAGTTTTCCACCGTCGCAATCAGCCGTCCAAGCGCACCGGACAATTGCGCCTGCGCTTCCTGGAATTTTCGGAAGGTGTCCGGATCGGTCACGGTATCGGCATTGACCTGGATCTGGGTGGCGCGGGCGCGGGCATTGATCACCGCCTCCAGCACCTCCTTCTCCTGCTTGGCATATCCCTTCACGGTCTCGACGAGGTTCGGGATCAGGTCGGCGCGGCGCTGATAATTGTTCTGCACGTCGGACCACTTGGCTTTGGCCTGCTCGTCCAGGGTCGGGATATTGTTGATGCCGCAGCCCGACACCAACAGGGCCAGAAGAACCGTGAGCAACGGCAAGGCGCGGCGGGATAAAGTGGGGGCAGGGTCAGCGGCGAGCGCGGTCATGAAGGCCTCCGGCAAGCGAGAGCGCCCGGGCGGGCGCTCAAAAATGCATATCGTGGCGGGAAGTTCCCCCCGCAAGCGGCACGACCGCCCCTCAGTTGGTCGAAAACACCCGCTTCGCCACGAAGGTCGCACTGCACCAGCGCGACCGAAGACCATCCGGATTGCGGAGCGGATCGATCGTGCCACCGGCAACGGCATCGGTCGCGCCGGTGAAGACGTAACACTCCTCTTTCGAGAGATTGGTGGTCGCCGGACGTGTCGAATACCGGGGCGTGGGGTCAGTATTACGCTGCGGGCTTCAGCTATGACCTGCCGCGCGCGACGCTGGCAAACGGACTGGGAGTGTCGGTGTCTGGCAGTCTCGGCTATTCGCGCTTCGGCGATATGGACGCGGTCCCAGAAGGGCGGCGGTCAGTCACAAAGTGGCGCAGGCTGCAGGCAAAGGGACCGGGATAGCCCGCACGCGCTCACGGCCAGAAGCTGCGCTGCACGCGGAATGTTGCGCTCCACACGCCCTGATCGCGGATGGCATAGATGCCCGGCGCAAGCCCGGTGCCGGTCGGATTGCCGGCAGCGGCGGGAATGTCGCCTGCGCCTTCGAACGCGGTCTCGATCCGCGAATAGCCGACCTCCAGACCGACATCGAGATTGTCGACCGGCGTCCAGAGCGTGCGCGACGCGAGACGCCAGGCCGACCAGTCCGGATCGCAGTTGCGCACATTGAATGCGGTCGTCGCCGCGCCGCCGAGCGCACAACGCGGGCCAAGTCGGGCAAGCTGCGCTTTCGCGGCATCGCTGTAGCCGATGTCGAGATAGCCGAACACCACCGATGTGCGCAGCCGCGCCGTCCAATAATGCTCGAAGGCGACGGTCGCGCTGAAGGCGCGGGTCAGGATCAGATCGTCCTGCGCGAATACCGCATCGGTGAACGGGCCAAGAGCCAGGCCGCCGTTATCCTGAAGCGCATTATTGGCTTGCGCGAAGGCAGCATAGCGCGATGCACCCTGGGCGTAGGCGACGACGCCTGACACAGTGTCATTTGAATTCCACGGCATTTTCAGGGTGAGTCCGCCGCCGACCGCCCAGCCCCAGGCATCGGCGGGATGGCCGCAGGCGGTTGTGTTCGGAACGGCACAAGCGCGGCCGGATGAATAATAGGCCGCGCCCACCCGATGCAGCGCGCCCTTGATCTGCGCTGCGCCCCAGTCGCGATCAAGCCGCAAATTGCCGACGATGTCCGGCACCCACATCCCCTTCATGCCGTTGAAGGGCGGGGCCGGCTGCGCGAACAGCCCGGCACCCATCACGCCGGCGGTTGCGGTGACCGCGCTCGCGCTGCCAAGAGCGATAACCGGTGCGGCATGGGCGGCCTGATCTTCCAGCGCGATGGTCGCAGTCAGTCCGTCGGCAAAGCTGTGTGAATAGGCCAGCACATTCATGCCGGTGGTGCCGGTCGAGCCGTCGAACGAGAAGGTGAGAAAGTTGTAGGCCGGGCTGTCGTAGAAAGCGAAGAAGGTATCGGTGCGGCCTAAGGTGAAGCCTGCGAATTGCACGAAGGCGCGTTCGAGCGCGGCTTGCGTATTTGCGTTTCCCGGGCCGGGCTCGAAATTGCCGTTCGGATTATTCAGCCAGTTGACGCCGAAAGCGAAATACGAGCGCAGCGTGCCGTATTCGGTTTGCGTGCGCACATCGCCGGTCAGACGGAAGCGGGCCTGCTGCGCGAAGGTCGAGGCCGCGCGGGTCATCGCGCCCTGCGGCGTCGTGGTCGGATAGGTGCCGCCCGCGGCGTTGCCATAGGCCTCGTAGCGGACATAGCCGCCAAGCCTGATGCAGGTGCCGGTGCCGGGAATGAAGTAATAGCCGGGGCCGTAGAGACCGCAGATGCGCACCTGCTCCGCAGCCTTTGCCTTGAGCGGCAGGTCCGCGGCGCTCGCCGGCGCGCCGGTAAAGCCAGCAGCCGCGAGCGCGGCGACCGTTATCGTATTGGCGTTGCGTATCGCCATGGCCATCCGCCGGCTCCGCCCATTGGCGGATGCTCACAGCCGAGTTGCAGGGCGAATTGCGATTCGCGTCAAGCGCCCGGCACCGGGCGGGCCATGCCGGCGCGGTGTGCGATCTCGTCCGGATGTGTCACCGGCAGCGAGCAGGTCTCGCCGATGCAGATGAAAGCGGCCGCTCCGGGTTGCGGCCTTCGGCTTCTCTTGCGCCGGATGGCTCGACGGAGCGCGTCCGCGGACGGTGCACGCAGCACTGCGCGGTTGACGTGAGGCCGTGCCAGCGCGGCCTTGGTCAGGGTGTCGGCGGCCTCGCGCGGCCCCGTCGCCACGATCTCGGCGAGGTTGAACCGCATGTCGATGGCGTTCAGCGCCGCGGGTTGGGTGTAGCGTCGTCGGCAGTCGAGGCACGCCGCACCACCAGACCCTCGGCTTCGTCCGCGGTCAGGAAATAAGTGCCGGCGTCGGAGTGGCATAGGGGCGGTCGAGCACCGCCTGCCAGGTGAGTGCCTGATCGAGGAAGGATCGTGTCCTGTGGTCTGGTAGAGGGACAGAGGCCGCCCGGGTCATGAAGGCGAAATCGGACGCGAGGCCGTGAAACAGTAGCCGCTCCTCCCGCCAGGAGTGGCCGATGCTGCACTGCACAAAGTCAAAGCTGTGACGCGCCAGCCCAAGCCGGTCCGGCCGCCAGAAGGCGTTCGAGATATTGACTGGCGCCCCCATCATCAGCCCAGTCCAGTCCGCAAGGATCTTGTCGTCCGGTGCTGGGCGAAGCCGTTTCGCGAAGTTTCTGCAGCATGGGGCGCAGCATCGCGCGCGCAGCATGGATTTCTATGCTGCGCGGTAAGATATTGATTCTGTTTATAATATAAAGACCCCATGATTGCCGCCAGCAGTCACGTCGCAATGCTGCGCGAAAAGCGCAGCATTTTCTCCGAGCGCCGCCTCGCGGCCAGACGGCCATAGCACCCAGTCAGCGGCAAATTGGTGCCGCCCCAGAAAGCTTCACTGGCAGCGTCAGTAGGATGGTCGGCGGCCAGCCGCTCGCCCAGATAATGCAGCGCTGCATGCAGATCGGGTCGATGTCCGGCCGCGCCTCGATGCGGTGGCTGACATGGCGACCTCACAGGCTGCTGCGGACAGAGCGGTAACGGCTCAGCGGCGGAAATGGCAGCGCAGCCATTCCGGTTTTGAGAAGGCCGCCTTCGCCTTTTGGGCATTGTGAAGCGCCGCGACTTGCTTCAAGTGCGGCGCATGGAAGCGTCGTTCGGCATCACCGGGCTTGTCGTCATCGCCTATCTGCTCGCGGGTTTCGTGAAGGGCGTGATCGGCATGGGCTTGCCGACGGTGGCGCTGGGATTGCTCGCCGCCGTGATGACGCCGGCGCAAGCGGCTGCGATCCTGATTGCGCCTTCGCTCGCCACCAATATCTGGCAGATGGTCGCCGGGCCATATCTGATCGGGCTGATCAAGCGGCTCGGCGGCATGCTGCTCGGCATGTTCGCCGGCGCCTGGCTCGGCAGCGGGATTCTGACCGGCGAGAATGCAAGGCCGGCCGCGATCGGGCTTGGCGTGGTGCTGCTTGCCTATGCGCTGATCGGGCTCACCAAGGTGAAATTCACGGTAGCGCGAAGGAACGAGATCTGGCTCGGACCGCTGGTCGGAATATTGACCGGCTTCATCATGGCGGCGACCGGCGTGTTCGTGATCCCTGCCCTGCCCTATCTTCAGGCCATCGGTTTCGACAAGGACGAACTGGTGCAGGCGCTCGGCTTGCATTTCACCGTTTCGACGGTTGCGCTCGCATTGGTGTTGTGGGACGGCGGCGCATTCGACCTGTCGCTCGGCACGTTGTCGCTGTTCGCGATCGTGCCAGCTGTCGCCGGCATGTATGCCGGCCAGCGCGTGCGTGCGCGGATCAGCGCGGACACATTTCGTCTTTGCCTTTATATCGGGCTGCTGGCGCTGGGTGCCCTGCTGGTCGCGCGGAATGTGATCTAGGCAGCCCGGCTCTGTGCAATTGCGTGCGGCCAGCCGTAATCGGAATCGCTGCGCCCTCTTTACGGCCGTGCCGGAAAGGGCTTGAAGCACCACATGGTCGGGACCGTCGACACCATCTACGCCCTGTCCTCCGGACCCTTGCCGGCGGCAATCGGTGTTGTGCGCATCTCCGGGCCGCAGGCGCGGGCGGCGCTTGAATCGCTGGTCGGGCGGGTTCCGGAGTCGCGCCGCGCCATGCTGGCGAATGTGCGCGACCCGGAGAGCGGGGAAACCATAGACCAGGCCCTGGCGTTGTTTTTCGAAGGGCCCAACTCGGAAACCGGTGAAGACGTCGCCGAAATCCAGCTTCACGGGGGGCGGGCGGTCGTGGCTGCGACGTTTGCGGCCTTGCGCCGGTTGCCGGGTCTTCGTCCGGCGGAGGCAGGTGAATTTACCCGGCGCGGGTTCGACAACGGCAAGCTTGACCTGACAGCGGTCGAAGGCCTGGCGGATCTGATCGCAGCCGAGACCGAGGCTCAACGCAGGCAGGCAGTCCGGCAGCTCCAGGGCGCCCTGAGCGATCGGGTGGAAAACTGGCGCCTGCGGCTGATTGAGGCCATGGCGCTGGCGGAAGCCGGCATCGATTTCTCGGACGAAGCCGATGTAGCGACCGATGTCGCCGTGCGGGCGCTCGATGCCGCGCGCTTGTTGCGTCGCGAAATTGGCCAGGTTCTGGCGGACGGCCGACGGGGAGAGCGGCTCAGGGACGGGCTGGTGGTGGCCATTGCCGGGCCGCCCAATGCCGGGAAGTCGACCCTGCTGAATAGAATCGCGCGCCGGGAGGTCGCAATCGTCTCACCCCATGCCGGAACCACCCGTGACGTGATCGAAGTCGATCTCGATCTTTCCGGGGTTCCGGTGACGCTTTTGGACACGGCCGGAATCCGCGAGACCGACGATCCGGTCGAGCAGGAGGGCGTCAACCGTGCCAGGTCGCGGGCTGCCGCCGCCGATCTGGTCTTATGGTTAACGGACAGTGAAACTGCGAATCCGGATTCGGAACACGGCGGCGGGCCGGAAACGTGGCGGGTGCGGACAAAGATCGACTTGTTGGCGCGCTCGGGGAAGGCTCAAGATGGTCCGGCGCGCCCAGTGCCCGAGAATGCGCACGCATATGAACTGTCTGCGGTATCCGGCGAGGGTCTGGATCGGCTTCTGGCGGACCTGACCGCCTTTGCGCAGTCGGCCATTGGCCGAGGGGAGCCGGCGCTCGTCACCCGGGAGCGGCAGCGGCATCTTCTGGAGCAGACCGAAGCGGCCTTGAGCCGCGCCGTTTCGGAGGGCGAGGGCGGCCGCGAGGATACCTTTGCCGAGGAATTACGCGTGGCAGCTCAGGCACTTGGCCGCCTGACCGGCAGAGTCGATGTCGAAGACCTGCTGGACAAGATTTTCCGCGATTTCTGCATTGGTAAATGACAATTTACCTTTTGTGATTCGAGTCCAGACTCTTGCGCCAAGGGTTTGAGACTCCAGCGTTTCACGTGAAACGGAACCCGGGACTAACCCCGCGTTTTGACCGGTCGGGTTACCTCGACTACATACCCGCGCATGGAACGGCGGTTCGATGTCATTGTGATCGGTGGCGGACATGCAGGCTGCGAGGCCGCGGCCGCGGCCGCGCGTTTCGGTGCCCATACCGCGTTGGTCACGCATCGATTCACGACGATCGGGGCGATGTCCTGCAATCCGGCCATTGGCGGTTTAGGGAAGGGGCATCTGGTCCGGGAAATCGATGCGCTGGATGGCCTGATGGGCCTCGTCGCCGACAGGGGCGGCATCCAGTTTCGCGTTCTGAACCGCCGCAAGGGGCCGGCGGTCCGCGGACCCCGTGCCCAGGCCGATCGGAAGCTTTACGCGGCAGCGATGCAGGCGGCGATCCGCGAAATCCCAAATCTGACGGTCATCGAGGGCGAGGCCGACGATCTTTTGGTCCAGGACGGCGGCGCCACGGGAATCCGTCTTGCCGATGGCCGGATTTTCGGCGCAGGCGCCGTCGTACTGACCACCGGGACCTTTCTGCGGGGCCTGATCCACATCGGCGAGCGGAAGATTCCGGCCGGACGGGCAGGGGAGGCCCCGGCACTGGGGCTGTCTGCAGCCCTGGAACGCGCCGGTTTCGCGCTTGGTCGCCTGAAGACCGGGACGCCGCCGCGCCTCGATGGACGGACCATCGACTGGGCTTCGCTTGAAATGCAGCCCGGCGACGAACCGCCGCAGCCGTTCTCGACCTTGACGGACCGGATCGACAATCCGCAGGTCCAGTGCGGCATTACCCGCACCACCGCGGCGACGCATGCCGTGATCCGGGACAATGTCCACCGCTCCCCGATGTATTCCGGCCAGATCGAGAGCCGGGGGCCGCGCTATTGCCCCTCGATCGAGGACAAGATCGTTCGCTTTGGGGATCGCGAGGGCCACCAGCTGTTTCTGGAACCCGAAGGGCTCGACGATCACACGGTTTATCCAAACGGCATCTCCACCTCGCTGCCCGAGGAGGTCCAGCACGCCCTTGTGGCCACGATTCCGGGGCTGGAGCGGGCGCAATTCATCCGGCCGGGCTACGCGATCGAATACGACCACGTCGATCCGCGTGAATTGGAGCCAACGCTGGAGACCCGGCGCATTCGAGCGCTTTTCCTGGCGGGACAGATCAACGGCACCACCGGATATGAGGAAGCGGCGGCGCAAGGTCTCTTGGCCGGCCTGAATGCGGCATCCCGCGCAAGTGGCGGACGGGGAATCGTTTTCGACCGCGCCGAGGCCTATCTCGGCGTCATTGTCGACGACCTTGTTTCACGTGGAATCACAGAGCCCTACCGCATGTTCACGTCGCGGGCCGAGTATCGGCTGGCGCTGCGGGCGGACAATGCCGACCAGCGCCTGACCGACAAGGGCATTGCGCTCGGCTGTGTCGCGCCGGTCCGGCATAAGGCCTATCGGGCAAAGGCCCAGGCGCTCGCCGAAGCCCGCGAGCTGGCCCGTTCGGTCTCGGTTTCGCCGACCGAAGCCGAGCGGCATGGCCTCAATCTCAAGAAGGACGGCCACCGGCGGACCGCCTTCGAGCTTTTGTCCTACCCAGACATTACGCTCGCCGATGTTTCACGGATCTGGCCGCAATTCGCTGCACTCCCCCCGAAAGTGGCCGAACAGCTGGAGATCGACGCCAAGTACGACGTCTATCTCTCCCGCCAGGCTGCGGACATCGCCGCGTACAGGCGCGACGAGGCGCTAGCCCTGCCGGATAGCCTCGATTATGCGGCGATCCCGGGCCTGTCCAACGAGGTCCGCCACAAGCTCCAGACCCACCGGCCGCGCACCATCGGTCATGCCGGAAAGATCGAAGGCGTCACGCCGGCGGCGCTCACCCTTCTGGTGGCGCATCTGCGGCGCGGCGTGACACCGCGCGCTGCGGCCCGATAATGGCTCGGGCCGGCGCCTTCACCGGACCGAGCGACCTCGCCGCCCGCCTGGCTGCCGACCGCGACCGGGCGCTGGCGCTGCTGTCCCGGACCCTGGCCGATTCACGTGAAATAACGCCCGCGTTGGTCGCGCGTCTCGACCGTTTTGCCGCCCTCCTCCTCCAGTGGCAAGCGACCACCAATCTGGTCGCCCCGTCGACGCTGCCGGAACTGTGGAGCCGCCACATCGCCGACTCGCTGCAGCTCCTGCCGCTCGCGCCTGGCGCCCGGCACTGGATCGACCTCGGATCGGGCGGCGGCTTTCCGGGCGTCGTCATCGCCTGCGCCTTGGCGGATGTCCCCGGCGCCCGGGTGCATCTCGTCGAAAGCAACCTGAAGAAAGCCGCGTTCCTGCGCGAAGCGGTGCGAATCGCGGACGTGCCCGGCACCGTCCATGCCCGCCGCATCGAAGACGTTGTGGACGGTTTCGCAGAACCGGTGGAGATCGTGACCGCCCGCGCCCTCGCAAGCCTCGAAAAGCTGATCGAAAGCGCCTATCCCTTGTTGAAAAGGGGAGCGCGGGGGCTCTTCCTCAAGGGTCAAGATGTAGACGCTGAATTGACCGCAGCATCTAAATATTGGACCATGAATAGTGAACTGATCCAGAGTGCGACCGATTCTTCCGGGCGCATCGTGCGGATCGAAACGGTCGCCCGCCGCCCCGAAGCGGAACGCTTATGATTATTTTCCTAGATCGAGGCCACCCATGACCGATGCCCCTTCCATTGCCCCGACCGCGTCGGCCGACCCGGCAGATGTGTCGCCCGAGACTCCAAAGCCGATGCGCGTGCTCGCTGTCGCCAACCAGAAGGGCGGCGTCGGCAAGACCACCACTGCCATCAATCTCGGGACCGCCCTGGCTGCCATCGGCGAGCGCGTGCTGATCATCGACCTCGATCCGCAGGGCAATGCCTCCACCGGCTTGGGCATCGACCGCAAGAGCCGCAGCCGCTCGACCTATGACGTTCTCGCCGGCGAAGCGACGCTGCGCGATGCGATCCTGACAACCTCGGTGCCGCGGCTGCATATTGCCGCCTCGACGCTGGACCTTGCCGGTCTTGAGCTGGAAATCTCCAGCGCCCGCGATCGCGCGGTGCGCCTGCGCAACGCCATCGCCCGGCTGAACGACAATGCGCCCGAAGGCGCCGACTACACCTATGTGCTGGTCGATTGCCCGCCTTCGCTCAACCTGCTCACGGTGAACGCGATGGCGGCGTCAGACGCCGTGCTCGTGCCGCTGCAATGCGAGTTCTTCGCGCTCGAAGGCCTGTCGCAATTGCTCAAGACCGTCGATCAGGTGAAGGAGCTGCTCAATCCGCGGCTCACCATCCATGGCATCGTGCTGACGATGTTCGACGCGCGCAACAACCTGTCGAGCCAGGTGGTCGCCGACGTGCGCGAATTCATGGGCTCGAAAGTCTACGACACCGTGATCCCGCGCAATGTGCGCATTTCCGAAGCGCCGTCCTATGGCAAGCCGGTGCTGGTCTACGACCTCAAATGCGCCGGCAGCGACGCCTATCTCAGACTTGCGACCGAAGTCATCCAGCGCGAGCGCGAGCAGGGCGCGTAGTGTTTCGTCGGGACAGACCGGAATTGCAATCGGAGGCACGGGTGGCGCGAACCTCAGGAGCGGCCGACATGGCAGAAGAAACCAGATCGCGGTTGGGGCGTGGCCTCGCTGCGCTGATGGGAGATGTCAGCGCCGAATCCGCTGTATCGGATCGCGTGCAGAAGACGCCGCCGCGCAAGGTGCCGATCGAACATCTCAAGCCGAACCCGCGCAACCCCCGCCGATTGTTTGCGGATGCGGAGCTCGACGAGCTTGCGCAATCGATCCGCGAGCGCGGCATCATTCAGCCGATCGTAGTGCGTCCGGCATCGGACGGCGGCAAGACATTCGAGATCATCGCAGGCGAGCGGCGCTGGCGCGCATCGCAGCGTGCGGGATTGCACGAGGTGCCGATCGTCGTTCTCGAAGTCACCGATGCGGAAGCGCTCGAACTCGCCATCATCGAAAATATTCAGCGCGCCGACCTCAATCCGCTGGAAGAAGCAGCCGGCTATCAGGCGCTGGCTTCGCAATACAACCACAGCCAGGACGACATCGCGCATATCGTTGGCAAGAGCCGCAGCCATGTCGCGAATACCCTGCGGCTTCTGAAGCTGCCGGATTCGGTCAAGGCCTATATCAACCAGGGCAAGCTCACCGCAGGCCATGCGCGCGCGCTGATCAATCACGCCGATCCGGAAGGCGTCGCGCGCGACATCGTGGAGAAGGGTCTGAATGTCCGCGAAGCCGAGAAGCTTCGCCAGGACAACGCCAAGGCCGCAGGCAAGAAAGCCAAGAAGTCGAGCGCGAAGGCGATGAAGGACGCCAATATCGCCGCGCTCGAACGTCAACTCTCCGATGCGCTCGGTCTGGTGGTCGAGGTCAACGACCGCGGCCGCGCCGGCGGCACGCTCGGCATCCGTTACCGTACGCTCGACCAGCTCGACGAGGTGGTGCGCCGCCTCCAGCGCAGCTAAAGCGGTTTCGGGCGAATTAACGCGTTTGACGGAAAGTCGTCGTAGAATTTAAGGCTGAAGTTCCCGATCAACGCTTCCTTAAGTTGCGGATGCTATTGACGTTCTCCGTGCGGTGATGGCGATCGGAGGTGCTGCCCGTGTCCATTGCCCGTCCGTCCCTGATTTCCGAGCTCGCGCAGTCCATCCAGAGCGGCTCGAAAACCGAGCGCATCGACACGCTGCGCCGGATCACCGACCTTTTCCTGTCGACCCAGGACCGGCTCAATGCGGAACAGATCGACCTGTTCGACGAGGTGATCGGCCATCTCGCACGGCGCATGGAAATGCGCGCGCGGGCGGAGTTGTCCGAACGGCTGGCGCCGATCGAAAACGCGCCGATCGGCGTTATCCAGACGCTCGCACGTGACGACGAGATTGCGGTTGCAGGCCCGGTGCTGATCAATTCGACGCGACTGTCCAACTCGGACCTGATTGAAATCGCCCGCACCAAAGGTCAGGATCATCTGCTCGCCATCTCGGGCCGCAGCGCGCTCGCCGAGGGCGTGACCGACGTGTTGATCGCGCGCGGCGATCAAAAGGTGCATCGCAAGCTCGCCTCGAGCCCCGATGCCAAGTTTTCGGAGGATGGGATCTCGCGTCTGGTCGCGTGCGCGGAAACCGACGAGGTGCTGACCGAAACGCTTGGCTTGCGGCTCGATTTGCCGGTGCATCTGCTGCGCCTCTTGCTCGCCAAGGCAAGCGAGATCGTGCGCGAAAAGCTGATGATGCTCGCCCCGCCCGGGCATCGGGACGAAATCTGCAAGATCCTGACGAGCATCGACGCGGAATTTTCCGAAAGCCTGCCTCCTGCGCCCGATTTCGACGTCGCGCGGCGCGTCATTCACAAGATGCATGTCAACGGCGAGCTTGACGAACTCGCTCTGCTCCAGTTCATCAAGGGCGGACGCTACGCCGAGTCGGTGATGGCGCTGGCGCAACTCTGCGCCTCGCCCCACGACATTATCGACCGAATCGTGCAAAGTGAGCGCACCGAGGCGTTGCTCGTGCCCTGCCGCGCCGCCGGGCTGAACTGGATGACGGTCCGCGCGCTGCTGCAGGATATTTCGCCCGGCCATGTATCGCCCGACGAGTTCGAGCAGCTAAAAGCAGACTATGCCAGGCTGACGCCGGCAACGGCGCAGCGCGTTTTGCGGTTCTGGTGTGTGCGCAAGGCGGCGGGCAACGACAGCTTCGGGAGCTGACACCAACGGCCGGAGGGCCCTGGATGCTGCCTGACAATTTCAAGCAAAGGCAGGGGCTCCGCAGGAAGCTGCAAATTCCCGTGGTCGTCATCACGGATTCGGGCGGACAGCGCATCGCGCAGGCCGAAACCCTCGATGTCTCAAATAGCGGCGCCAAGCTGAAGATCGATCCGTCGATCGCGCTTCCGGAGCAATTCCTCATCACCTTATCGGAGAACGGCGAGGTTCGGCGGCTATGCCGTCTGGTCTGGCGGACGGAAGCCGAAATCGGGGTGCGCTTCGTGGCGCCACCTCCCGCATCGCCCTTGAGGCGCGGGGCTGCCGACCGATAGCCGATGTCAGCCTTTCTTGCGCGCCGCCGCCGCCAGCGTCATCAAGGCACGCTGCGCGATCGCCTCTGAAAGGTTGGCCTGGAGCCGGGTCTGCAGCAGCGCTTCGGACAGCGTTTGCATCGCGTTCTCAAGCTTCGCCGAGGTCCAGATTTGCAGGGCGGCCTCGACAGCGCGTTTACGCCTGAAATGGATCGGCGGCCGCGCGCTTTCGACCGCGGCGCCAACCGACAGCCCGCTGTCGGCGACGGTTCGCATGCGATGCAGGCTGGATACATGCCGCAGTGCCGCCGCGACGATGACGCCAGGATGCGTGCCCTCGCCGCGAGCCCTCGTGAAATGCGTTTCCACATCGGCGGGCTTACCGGCGAAAGCCGCATCAAGGACATTGTCGAGCGCGACCGCTGACGCATCCGCAACCACCGCCATCACGTCGTCGGCCGTAACCTGACTTCGGCCATGCACATAAAGCGCGAGCTTTCGCAATTCGTTGCGCGTCGCCTGGCGGTCGCCTCCCAGAAATGGCATGAGCGACGCGCGCGCGTCGGGCGCGATCGTCAGCCCCGCTTTCGCCAGCTCGTCATCGATCACACGCGCGATATCCCGCTCTTCATCCGCGTAGCACGCGATCGCAGCGGCGTTCTTTGCCCTTTCGCAGAGCGACCGTAGCGGCGAGGTCTTTCGCAAGTCGCCGGCCTCGATCACGACACGGCAATCGGGCGAGGGGGCATTGATAACGGCTTCAACCGCAGACGCGATATTGCGGCTGCCGGCCTTGACCCAGATGGCGCGCCGCCCGCCGAACATCGGGATGGTGTTGGCCTCTTCGACCAGCCGGTGCGGACTGCCCGATAGTTCGTCGCCGTCGATGCGGATCACGGAAAAAGCATCGGCGGGATTGTCGACAGAGACGCGAATCAGCGCCTCAGCTCGCTCATGCACGAGACCCGCATCCGGACCGAAAATGAGAACGATCGGCCGCGCCGGATCGGGCCGGGCGATAAAGGTTTCGGCTTCGGAGCTTTTGAGGGCGGTCATGTCGGTTTGCCAAAAGCAATTCAATCGTCATTGCGGAACGCTTGCAAAGCAAGCCGACCCGGAATCAGGCAATTGCTGCGCCGGACTGGATTGCGGGTCCGCCACGTCGCGGCATCCCGGAATGACTGCGATTATCCGCCTGACACGAAATACGAGGCCAGCCGCGACTTGATCTGCTCGGCAATGATGGTCGAGGAGCGGTTCTGCGCGTCGCGCTCGCCGCGCGCGCGGGCGAAGCGCTGTTGCTGGCCGGGGATGTCGAACGACTGGCGGGCTGAGGCGCGGCCGGTCAAGACCACCTTACCGGTCGAAATTTCGGTCAGGCTATAGCTCGCGTCGATGCCGTAGATCTGCATGTCCGGCCGGGCCGTCGTGATGTCCACGATGACGTTCTGCTGGTTGCCCTTGAGGCTGATCTTGAGCTTGTAGGCCGGCGGCAGCTGCCCTGCGCCGCCGGTAAGACCGAAAATCAGCGCGTTGCGGACTTCGACCCCGAGCCGGGCTTCCGGCGTGCCGTTGGGCGCGTCGATTTCGAGGACTTCCACGCTGGACAGCGCATTGCGGATCGGAGGTGCCGCGCCATAAGGGTCGGTTGCACCATTGCCGTAAAGCGGCTGGAAGCAGCCAGCCGACAACCCGGCGCAGCCGAATGCCAGCGCGAGCGCCAGAATGCGCCCGAACCCCCCGGGTCTTCCCGCCCTATGCCCCCTAGGCAACGACATTCACAATCCTCTGCGGGACAACAATGACCTTTTTAGGGGTCTTGCCGTCCAGCGCCTTCTTTACCGCATCCAGCGTTAATACGGCAGCCTCGATATCGGAATTTCCCGCATCCCGTGGCACGGTTACATCAGCCCGCTTCTTGCCGTTGATCTGGACCGGCAGGGTGATGGTATTTTCGACCAGCAAAGCCGCCTCTACCTCCGGCCAGGGCTGTACCGAGACGAGGCCGGGCTGCCCAAGCGCCGCCCAGCATTCCTCGGCGAGGTGCGGCATCATCGGGGCAAAAAGCTGCACCAGGATGCCGCCGGCTTCCCGGACCGCGAAGGCGAAATCCGGGGTCAGCTCGGCCGGTGAGCCCACATCCCCGATTGCGGCGGACAGCGCGTTCGAAAACTCATAAATATGGGCGACGCAGCGGTTGAACCGCAGCTTCTCAATGTCGTCGGACACCTTGGCGAGCGCGCCATGCGCGGCCTTGCGAAGCCTCAGGGACCGGTCTCCGAATTCGGCCGGCCGCTCGGCTGGCGCCTTCGCCGCGATGTCCGCAACCTCGCCGATCAGCCGCCAAAGCCGCTGCACGAAACGCCACGAGCCCTGAACGCCTTCCTCGGTCCAGATCACGTCGCGCTCGGGCGGCGAATCTGACAGGACGAACCAGCGCGCGGTATCGGCGCCATAGGCGCCGATAATGTCGTCGGGGTCGACCGTATTCTTCTTCGACTTCGACATCTTCTCGATGCCGCCGATCTCGATCGGCTCGCCGGTGGTCTTGAGCTCCGCCCTACGAGCATCGCCTTCGGTTACGATGGAGACTTCGGAAGGCATGACGAATTCGCCATCTGCCTTGCGATACGTCTCGTGGACCACCATGCCCTGTGTGAACAGGCCGCCGAACGGCTCGTCGAGGCCGGCATGCCCGGTCTTTCTCATCGCACGGGTGAAGAAGCGGCTATAGAGCAGATGCAGGATCGCGTGCTCGATGCCGCCGATATATTGATCGACGGGCAGCCAGCGATCGACATCCTTGCGGCTGGTTGGCGCATCCGCGATCCATGGATCTGTGAAGCGCGCGAAATACCAGGACGAATCGACGAAGGTGTCCATGGTGTCGGTTTCGCGCCGCGCCGGCTTGCCGCATCGCGGGCAGGGGACATGGCGCCAGGTCGGATGCCGGTCGAGCGGATTGCCCGGCTTGTCGAAGGTGACATCCTCCGGCAACTGCACCGGCAGATCCTTCTTCGGTACCGGGACGATGCCGCAATCCTCGCAATGGATCACCGGGATCGGACAGCCCCAATAGCGCTGGCGCGAGATGCCCCAGTCGCGCAGGCGGAAATTGACCTGGCGCTGCGCGACCGGCTTGCCATTGCGCGTCTCGTTTTCCAAGCGACTCGCCACTTCCTCTTTGGCCTGATCGATAGTCATGCCATCGAGGAAGCGAGAGTTGATCAGCGTGCCGTCTCCGTCATAGGCGGTGTCGGTGATCACGAACGTTTTCGGATCCTGACCCGGCGGACACACGACGGGCATGTTGCCGAGCCCGTATTTGTTGACGAAATCGAGGTCGCGCTGGTCGTGCGCCGGGCAGCCGAAGATCGCGCCGGTGCCGTAATCCATCAGGATGAAGTTCGCGACATAGACCGGCAATTGCCACGCCGGATCGAGCGGATGAATCGCCTTGATGCCGGTGTCGAAGCCCATCTTCTCGGCGGTATCGATCTCGGCCTGCGAAGTGCCGCGCCGTTTGCACTCGTCGATGAAGCTTGCCAGCGCCGCATTCTTCGCCGCCGCCGCTTTCGCCAGCGGATGATCCGGTGCGATTGCCATGAACTTCGCGCCGAACAACGTGTCCGGCCGCGTGGTAAACACATCGAGTTCGGTCTCGCCCGCTGGCGTCGTATTCGGATCGAGCGCAAAGCGGATGAACAGCCCCTCGCTGCGGCCGATCCAATTGCGCTGCATGATGCGCACCTTCTCCGGCCAGCGGTCGAGGGTATCGATGGCGTCAAGGAGGTCCTGCGCGTATTCGCTGATCTTGAAGAACCATTGCGTCAGCTCGCGCTGCTCAACGAGAGCGCCCGAGCGCCAGCCGCGTCCGTCAATCACCTGCTCGTTGGCGAGCACGGTGTTGTCGACCGGATCCCAGTTCACCTTCGACTGCTTGCGCTCGACGAGGCCGGCTTCGAGGAAATCGAGGAACATCGCCTGCTGATGCTTGTAATAAGCAGGATCGCAGGTCGCGATCTCGCGCGCCCAGTCGAGCGACAGTCCCATCGATTGCAGCTGCGCCTTCATCGCCGCGATGTTCTGGTAGGTCCAGGCCTTGGGATGGACCTTGCGCTCCATCGCGGCGTTCTCCGCCGGCATGCCGAAAGCGTCCCAGCCCATCGGATGCAGCACCGAGAAACCCTTGGCGCGCCTGTAGCGCGCCACCACGTCGCCCATCGTGTAGTTGCGCACATGCCCCATATGGATGCGCCCCGACGGATAGGGGAACATCTCCAGCACGTAGTATTTCGGACGCGGATCGTCGTTCTTCGTGGCGAAGATACCCTGGCTGTCCCAGGTCTTCTGCCAGCGCGGCTCGGCGTCGCGGGCGTTGTAGCGTTCGGATTTCATCGCGGGCTCTAGGGGGCTAGATCGACGGCGGAGGTGACACGAACCGCTTTTCCGGTCAACGGCAGAGGATTGCACGTAACCTTCAGAAATGCGCCGAGCGACCGCTTGCGGGCACCGGCCGCCCGCGTTTAGGTGCAGCGGCTGGAGGGAGCCGAAACCGTGAGCGAAGCCGCGACCAAGCCGCACGATACCGCCGCAGCGCTGGCCAAGGTCCACGCCGACATTGCCCGCGCCTGCGCCGAGGCCAACCGCGACCCGGCTTCGGTCACGCTGATCGCCGTGTCCAAGACTTTCGGGGCAGAGGCGATCGAGGCCGCCATCGCCGCCGGCCAGCGGGTGTTCGGCGAGAACCGGGTGCAGGAGACCAGGGCCAAATGGCCGGAAATCCGCACCCGCCACGACGGGTTGTCCCTGCATCTAATCGGACCCCTGCAATCCAACAAGGCCAAGGAGGCGGTGGCTTTGTTCGACGCCATCCATTCGGTCGACCGGCCAAGCATCTGCGAGGCGCTGGCGAAAGAAATCGCCAAGCAGGGCCTGGCACCGCAGCTCTTCGTTGAGATCAATACCGGCGCCGAGCCGCAGAAGGCCGGCATCCTGCCGGAGCAGGCCGACGGGTTCCTGCGCGCGTGCCGCGACGACTACGGGCTGACGATTTCCGGCCTGATGTGCATTCCGCCTTTCGAGGAGGCGCCGGCGCCGCATTTTGCGCTGACCGCCAAGATCGCCGCACGCAACGGGCTGAAGCTCCTGTCGATGGGGATGAGCGCCGACTTCGCCACCGCCATCCAGTTTGGCGCGACCCATATCCGTGTCGGCAGCGCGATCTTCGGCGCGCGGGGATAACCGGCGCGCCCTGCCATTACCGCCATTTCTTTTGCGAATCGGCAGCCGCAACCGCTGCGCTCAACGGCTGCTTCAGGAGGCCCGAACGCTGAGGCTCGGGCGCGCGAGGGGGCTGTGGCGGCGCCGGCTGGATCGGCGGGCTCGCCTCCCGAGCAAAGCCGGTGTCGTAGCCTTCGTCCTCATAGAGCTTCTGGCTCATCGTCGCATTGCGCCAGCGGTCGATCACCGAACTGATCAGTTCGAGACCGGCTTCGTCGCTGGTATAGGACATGTGTCCGACGTCGCTGACCGGCCGGTATTTCTCCGGCAGATGGCTGAAGATCATCTGCATCGGCAGCGCAACGCCCGAGCCGAACACGAAGGCTTCGCCGGTCCCGAGCGAAGGCACAAAGGCAAGCAGGCTCGCAGCCGCATCCGAAACCGCGGACTTGATCAGGGCCTGGTCGCGTTCGTTGGCGAGCCGCATCACGAACAGCGTGTTGCACTGGGAAATGATGTTCGGATCGATCTCGAACGGGCGCTGGGTGATCAGCCCGAGATAAACGCCGTGTTTGCGGCCCTCCTTGGCGATCCGCGATAGCGCGCGCCGGGTCGGACCGAAGCCCTTCTTGAATTCGGCGGCGGATGCGTAGCGGTGCGCCTCCTCGCAGACGAAGAGCAGCGGGGCAACGCCATCGCTCCAGAGCCCGAAGTCGAACGCCATTCGGCATAGCACCGAAACCACGGCGTCCACCACTTCGGCCGGAAATCCGGCAAGTTGCATGACCGTCACAGGCTTGCCCCGGGCTGGCAGCCGGAACAGGTTTGAGATGATCTCCGCCATCGTGTCGCCGCCGACATTGGCGTTCTCGAACATGAAGGCGTAGCGCGGATTGTTGCGGAAGGTCTGGATGCGCTGCATCAGCTTGAAGTGATGCGCGCGCGAGGCGCGGTTCTCCAGCTTGCCCATGCGTTCGTCGATGAGACCGAGCAGATCTTCGAGCCGGTACGGCGCTGGCGTATCGGGGGTGAAGCCGGAATTCTTCGGGTCGCGCTTTCTGATCAGCGAGTGTTCCGACGTATTGCGGTATTGCAGATAGGCGCCCTTGGCGATCGGGATGACCTCGGCGAGAATTTCGACCTCGTCCGGCACGCCGGGCCGGCCGCCGAAGAAGGCGTCGACCGTTTCCTCGAAATTGAAGAGCCAGAACGGCAGGCGCATGTTCTTGGGATTGAGCACATGCGCCTTGTCGCCGAAGCTATGGCCGAACTCGTTGTGCGGATCGACGAGGAAGATGCGCAGATCCGGCCGCACCTCCAAAACCTGTTGCAGGATGATCGCCACCGCACTCGACTTGCCGACGCCGGTCGTGCCGAGAATGGCGAAATGCTTGTTGAGCATTTCATCGACATCGACCAGCGCCTGGATGCTCGGGTCCTGCCGCAGAACGCCGACATGCGCCGTCGAGCGGGAATTTCCATAGACCAGCCGCAATTCCTCGTTGGTCATCAGCAGCGCAGAATCGCCGATCGCCGGATAGTCGGTGATGCCGCGCGAGAAGGCCGGCCTTCCGTTCTGCTCCCGAAGCTCTCCGAACATATCAACGTAGGCGGTGCTGACAGTGCGCGGTCCGCTTTGTTCCGCAACCTTGGTGACCATGCCGATGGCGATGGCCTCGCCCGTCACGACGCCAAGGAACTTGCCGACGGTTGCCCGCACGGCGTCCTGACCGATGGTGGCATTCAACTCGACCGTGGCATTCGAGCCGGAGACAGCGATCACGCGCCCGATGATCTGGCGCTCGTCATGGTCGTCTGCGGCATCGCCTGCCGCACCATGCTGCAGAGCAGCTTTGGCCGCCGATTCTGTGCTGGTCATTTGCAACGCCGATGAGAATTGTCTGTGCGTGCATCCTATCCGCGCGGCCTCTTTGGCCGATTAACGGAATGGAACTCGTCGGAATCTCCGTTTTTTTTGCGCTAATTGCCGGTCCCGCTTGCCGCCTTTGCCGTTAACGAATGTCTATCCATGATCGCGGCGAGAGCCGCGTCAGGAGGCGCATCAACGGGCCTTGTTGCAACGCAACACAGCCCGCTGTCGGGAGAAATCCGGGGCGCGCCAGGTGGATGAAGACGGCGCTGCCGCGGCCGGCGATGCGGGGCCGGTCGTTATGGCCGATCTCGATGATCAGGTCGTAGAGATGATCGTCCCGCATCAATCGGTCGCCTGGCTGTTCCCGCAGACGCTTGACTGGACGATTATACCGCCGGTCGGCGGGGTCCTCGCTCCATGCGTCGTCCGTGCCGATTCGGCGCAGCGGTAGCCGGGTTATCGGCCGGACCAGCCGGTCCGACCGCCACCATAGCCGCTTCAGGCGGAACCGGCCGCGCGGGGTGCCGCCGTCGCCCTCGCGCTTGTTGGCCAAAATGCCGGACCGCCCGATCGCAACCGGCCAAACCCAGGGTCCAGCCCTCAAAATGCCGCGGGTCTTGCTTCCAGATCGCCTCCGAACGTGTATTTGGACTAGAGTGGAGCTCGACATGGTTTATGAACGACTGGGCTGCTGCGCATACCAATAGGGCAAGTCTTGCTTGCCCGCACAATCTCCGATGCCTTATTTCGCCATGGATCGGAAATCTTTGGGCCCGGTGGGGGGCCACTATATGTCGAATGCCAGAAAAATACTGATTGTCGATGACGACGCCGAGCTGCGCGACACCCTGGTCGAGCAGCTCGCCCTGCATGACGAATTCGAGGCCAGATCCGAGGACTCCGCGTCGAAGGGGATCCAGGCGGCAAAAGACAGCCAGATCGATCTCATCATCATGGATGTCGGCCTGCCGGACATGGATGGCCGTGAAGCGGTGCGGGTGCTGCGCAAGAGCGGCTTCAAGGCGCCGATCATCATGCTGACCGGCCACGATACCGATTCCGACACCATCCTCGGACTTGAGTCCGGCGCCAATGACTATGTCACCAAACCGTTCCGTTTCGCGGTCCTGCTCGCCCGCATCCGTGCGCAATTACGCCAGCACGAGGCGAGCGAGGATGCGGTCTTCACCATCGGACCCTACAGCTTCCGGCCAAGCTCGAAACTTCTGACCGGCGAGAAAGGCAACAAGGTGCGGCTCACGGAAAAAGAGACCGCGATCCTGCGCTATCTGTATCGCGCCGGCCAGCGGCCGGTCTCGCGTGAAACTCTGCTTCAGGAAGTCTGGGGCTACAATTCCGGCGTCACCACCCACACTCTGGAAACACATGTTTATCGGCTCCGCCAGAAGGTCGAGAAGGACGCGGCCAATCCCGCAATCCTCGTGACCGACGCGGGCGGCTACAAGCTTGTGCCCTAGATGGCTCAGGCTGGCCGCACGTGAGCATCGACGATGATATTGCGGTTCTTGAACAGGTGCCGATGCTCAGGGCGCTGGGGCGATCAGCATTGCGGCTGATCGCGCTCGGCGCCGAAACCCGCGACCTCAAGGACGGAGACATGCTGTTCCGTCCGGGCGAGCGGATCGATGGCGCCTATGTCATCCAGGCCGGCCGCTTCGCATTGACCGCCGATCCCGCCCAGCCGGGCAAGCCGCTGGAAGCCGGACCCGGCACGATGCTCGGCGAGTTCGCGCTGATTTCCGATCACGTCAAGCCGCTCTGCGCTACCGCGCAGGGCGATTGCGTCGTGATCCGGATTTCGCGCAGCATGTTCCTGAAAATTCTGCAAGACGATGCCGGCGCCGCTATCCGGCTGCGCGATTTTGTTGCGCATCGGGCGCGGCAATCGATCGCCGATGTGCTCGCAGTGCGCTACGCGCTCGATCCAGGCGATCAAAAAACGCATTGACGGAGCTACGGCGCGACTCGCCGGGCATTCCGCCGAATCCCCGGTCAGGCCTCCACCATCGCCGTGACCGGCACATGGTCGGAGGGCTGCGCCCAGCCGCGCGCCTCTTTGGCGATCCGGATTTCGGAGACCCGGTTCATCAGCTGCGGCGATACCCAGATATGGTCGAGCCTGCGGCCCTTGTCGGCGGCTTTCCAGTCGGGCGAGCGGTAGCTCCACCACGTGTAGAGTTTTTGCGGCTCCGGAACCAGTTCGCGCATCGCGTCGATCCAGCCGCCTGCGGCCTGAGCCGCGTTGAGCTTCCCGGTCTCGATCGGCGTATGCGACACGACATCGAGCAGCTGCTTGTGGCTCCAGACGTCGTGCTCGCGTGGCGCGACATTCAGATCGCCCAGCAGGATCGCACGGGCATGGCCGTTGACATGCACGTCCTTGCAATCTCGCATCTCGTCGAGAAATGACAGTTTGTGTTTGAATTTCGGATTGGCCTCCGGATCAGGCAAATCTCCGCCGGCAGGCACATAGAGATTATGGATCACGATCGGCTCTTTCAGGCCGGCGCGCTCGCCGATCGTCACTGCGATATGCCGGGAATCGTTGACGCCGCAGAATCCGCGTTTGCTGATTTCATCGAACGGCAGCCGGGACAGCACCGCGACGCCATGATAGCCCTTCTGTCCGTTGATCGCGACATGCTCATAGCCGAGCCGCTTGAAGCGCTTCAGCGGAAATTTGTCGTCCGGACATTTGGTCTCTTGCAGACAAAGAATATCCGGCCGCATCGCCTTGATGAATTTCGCGACGAGGTCGATGCGGAAACGCACCGAATTCACATTCCAGGTGGTGACCTTCAACGGCATGCCGACTTAATAGGGCGCAGCCTGTGCGATTTCCAGCCCAAGCAAAGGCTTATCCTCTGCATCCCGCACAGTGTGTGCGGATGGCGCCGTTCAAGGCGGCGAAGATTACTGGATCAGCCGTTCGTAATTGATCTTGAACAAGGCCGGATCCGGCTTCTTGGTCATGTCGAGGTCATAGACCGCGACGGTGGTGTCGAAGCCCTGCGGATCGGTCACCGTCCATTGCTTCAGGGTCAAATCCTTAGCGTCGAACATCAGCATCAGCCGGTGGCGGCCGCCGAGCGTCTGCCGCTCCTCGATCACCACGGTTGAAAAAACGTCGTCCGAATAGACGCCGACAACATTGGTATCGCGTAAGAGGTCGACCTTGTCCGCCAGCAGGAAGCGCAGCGGTGTCTGGCCGAGTGGATAGAGATCCTGGGTCGCCAGCCTGCGGTCGCGCACCACGAGCGAGGTGCCGTCGGCGATCAGCTGGATTGGGCTCGGATCCTCATATTCGAAGCGCAGCCGGCCGGGCTTCTGCAGAAACAGGTCGCCTTGAGTCTTGCGGCCATCCGGCCCGACCTGAACGAATTTGCCGACGACCTGACGCATCCCGGACAGATAGCTGGAAATCCGGTCGACCAGAGCGCGCTGATTGGCGTCGAATGCCGTGGTCTCGCCCGGGCGCACTGTGGGAGCATTGGGCCGGACTGGGCCAGCGGGCGGCGCGACGATACCAGGCGGGGTGATGCGTTGAGCCTGGGCCACGACGATCCCGTCGATGCCGGAGGAACCGGGCGCGGCGCGGCCGGATTGTGCAAAGGCGTCGCCGGAAAAGAGTCCGGCCAGACATCCGGCCATTGTCAGGGCAAATCGACCAAGCAGAATCCGCGTCATCCTACACTCCGTTGCGCCGGTATGTTGACCCGGACGTATGGCGTTTTGGCGGCCCCGATCCGAGTTAATCGGCCGTTGGCCGATTCTCAATAGCGGCATCGCCACAGCCATCCGCTGCTCCCTGCCGCCTGGATCGCATGCGGAGATGTCATGGCTTGGTTCCACGCCGGCCGATACGGACGAAGGGCAACGCTCCGCTTGCTCTGAGCTTCGGGTCAGCCGAACCGGCTGGCCCCTTCCTCGATCAGGATTTCGCGTTTGCCGGCGTGATTGGCCTGGCCGACCACGCCTTCCTGCTCCATCCGCTCCATCAGCGACGCAGCGCGATTGTAGCCAATTTGCAGCCGGCGCTGAATATAGCTGGTCGAGGCCTTGCGGTCGCGCAGCACGACTTCGACCGCCTGCTGATACAGGTCTTTCTCCGCGCCCATGCCGGTATTGTCGAATACCGCACCATCTTCGCCCTCGGAATCGTCGCGCGTGACCTCCTCGAGATATTGCGGCACGCCCTGCGATTTGAGGTGGCGAACCACCTTTTCGACCTCGTCGTCGGCGACGAAGGGTCCGTGGACGCGGCTGATGCGCCCGCCGCCGGCCATGTAAAGCATGTCGCCCTGGCCGAGCAGCTGTTCGGCACCCTGCTCGCCGAGAATGGTGCGGCTGTCTATCTTGGAGGTGACCTGGAACGAGATGCGGGTCGGGAAATTCGCCTTGATGGTGCCGGTGATGACATCGACCGAGGGGCGCTGGGTCGCCAGCACGACATGGATACCGGCGGCTCGCGCCATCTGCGCAAGGCGCTGGATCGCGCCTTCGATGTCCTTGCCGGCGACCATCATCAGGTCGGCCATTTCGTCGACCACCACCACGAGATAGGGAAGCTCCTCGAATTCGAGCTCTTCCTTCTCGTAGATCGCCTCCCCGGATTCCTTGTCGTAACCGGTGTGGACGGTGCGGGTCAGCGTTTCGCCGCGGCTCCTCGCTTCCGCAACGCGCGTATTGTAACCGTCGATATTGCGCACGCCGAGCTTGGACATCTTCTTGTAGCGTTCTTCCATCTCGCGCACGGCCCATTTCAGCGCGACGACAGCCTTCTTCGGATCCGTCACGACCGGCGTCAGCAGATGCGGGATGCCGTCATAGACAGACAATTCCAGCATTTTCGGATCGATCATGATCAGCCGGCATTGATCCGGCCGCAGCTTGTACAAGAGCGACAGCAGCATCGTATTGATGGCGACCGACTTGCCGGAGCCGGTGGTGCCGGCGATCAACAGATGCGGCATGCGCGCGAGATCGACCACCACCGGCTCGCCGCCGATGGTCTTGCCCAGACAGAGAGGTAACTTGGCAGGCGTGTTGATATATTCCTGCGAGGCCAGCATCTCGCGGAAATAAACCTTCTCGCGAAACTCGTTCGGCAATTCGATGCCGATGGCGTTGCGTCCCGGCACCACGGCGACGCGTGCTGAAACCGCGCTCATGGAACGGGCAATGTCGTCGGCAAGCCCGATCACGCGGGACGACTTGATGCCGGGTGCGGGCTCGAGCTCGTAGAGCGTGACGACGGGGCCGGGACGCGCGTTGATGATCTCGCCCTTGACGCCGAAATCCTCCAGCACGCTTTCGAGCGACTCGGCATTTTCCTCGATGTCCTCCGTGCTCATCGTCGCCTTGTCGCTCGCCTTGGGCGCGGCAAGAAGATTGAGCGCCGGCAGCACGAAGCTGCCCGAGCGCTTGGCCGGTTTCGGCGCCGCCTTGGCGCGCGCCTTGCGCGGAGCCGGCGCTTCCTCCTCGGCCTCGTCTTCTTCCTCCTCCTCGTAATCGTCGTCGATGTCCTGTTCGGGCTCGGCGTGCATGCGCGGTTCGCTGCGCGACGCCGGTGTCGCGGCCCGTACCGCAGGACGCATCGCCAGCTCGTCGTCGCCGGAGAGGTGGCGGCGGATGAAAAGCGAAAGCCTTGCCTTGGCGCTGAGCGCGAGATGCACCAGCCAGCCCAGCGATACAGAGCCGCGCTCCGCTTCCTCCTCGAATTCCTCCGCCCCGCGGTGGATTTCCTCGGCCAGATCGCCGCCCTTGCGATAGCCGAATCCCAGAACCACGGCGGCCGCGGCGAGCGTTGCAGCGCCGAGGATGCATGCCAGCACGGTGCGGCTGGTGGCCGATGCACCGAAAAGGAGCAGAGGGACCTTAAGGACAGCGTCGCCGGCGACGCCGCCCATGCCTGCGGGCAGCGGCCAGCCCGCCGTGCGCGGCAGGCAGGACGCGAAGGCGGCCGCGAAGATCAGCGCGCCGATCCAGAACAGCACGCGCAGCCAGCGCCGTCCCGGTGTGCGGTGCGTAACCAGCCGCCAGCCCCAGGTCGCGACCGGCAGCACCAGCATGATCGAGGCAAGGCCGAAGAGCTGGATCGACAGATCGGCGAATGTCGCGCCCGAGCGGCCGAGCCAGTTGCGCACCGGCGCGTCCGTGGCATGGCTCAGACTCGGATCCTGCACAGACCAGGTCGCGAGCGCCACGGTCATCAGCAGCGCGACCAGCAGCAAACCCAGCCCGCAGGCTTCGCCGATGCGGCGGCGGATCGCCGTGCGTAGGTCGTCGGAGAGAAATTCGAACCGGTCGAGACCGCGTTGACTGATCGCCGGCATCCGCGTCACCCGAGAACGCCGACAAGGCGGTGCAGCGCCTCGGCGGTGGTTGCGTTGTCATGGACCATGGCGACGCGGATATAATTTCTGCCAGGATTGCTGCCGTCGCTTTGCGTGAAGGATGCATATTCGCCAGGCAGCACGCGCAAGCCCGCTTCTCGCCAGAGACGTTCGGCCGCCGTCACGCTGCCACCCTGCGCCGAGACGTCAAGCCACAGGAAGAAGCCTCCGGCGGGCCGCCTGTAGCCGTAGCGATCGCCGACGATCTGGTCAGCGAGGTCGAATTTCTGTGCGTAGGCTTTGCGATTTTCGATCACGTGCATTTCGTCGTCGAGCGCGGCGGCAGCGACCGCCTGCGCCGGCATCGGCACCTGCGGGGCGGCGTTGTTGCGGTATTCGAGGAAGCGGGCGAGGAAATCGCGGTCGCCGGCGACAAAGCCGACGCGCAGTCCCGGCAGGTTCGAGCGCTTGGACAGAGAATTGAAGGCGACGGCATTGGTATAATCAGGGCCCGCGACGTCAAGGATGCCCGCGGGCTTTTCGCCGAAATAGATTTCCGAATAGCACTCGTCGGAAAAGATCATGAAGCCATGCTTGCGCGCCATTGCGACGAGCCGCGCGAGATAGTCGCGGCTGGCGACCGATCCTTGCGGGTTGGCGGGTGAGGCGATGTAGAAGGCGACGGTGCGCGCGAGCAGCGCATCGTCGAGCGAATCGAGATCGGGCAGGAAATCGCTCGCGGCCGTCGCTGGCATATAGACGGTCTCGCAATGCGAGGCCGAAGCGCCGGCGGAGTAAGCGCCATAGCAGGGATTGGGGACGAGGATCGCGGGCTTTCCCGCGCGGGGGGCTGCGTAGCGCGTAGCGGCCAGTGCGGCGAGGAACAGTCCCTCGCGGGTGCCGTTGAGCACCAGCACTTCGGATTCCGGATCGAGCGGGCGCGGCAACGCGTATCGCCGGCTCAGCCATCCGGTGACGGATTTTCGGAACAGTTCGGTACCCTTGTTGGCCGGATATTTCCCGAGATCGGCGATGTGCTGTGCGAAGACCGGTCCGGCGAAGGACGGCACCGGATGCTGCGGTTCGCCCACGGCGCAGTTGATCGGCGGTTTGCCGGGCGCAATAGGCGCAAGCAGATCGTTCAGCCGCGCGAAAGCCGAGCGATTCTGCGGGCGCGGATCGCCCGTCCGCGCGGACGACGGTGGCTGTTCGCGTTCGGCGGCATTCATGAACATCACGCGGATTTCGGCCGGATTACTCGATGGTCCGCGAGCCTAGGCCGTGCTGGTTAAGGTCCGATTAACCATCGACCGCGGGCAGGGTGAACGAACGCTGAGCGAGTTTGTGAAATTTGGCGGAACTTCGATGGCCTGGCTGCGGTTGGCATCTCGATAGAGCACGCGACGCCCGGTCCCGGCATTGCTCAAGCCCCAGACTTTAACGCGGAACATCACCATGACAGAAACCTTTGGACGCGGAACTTCGGATTCATTCGCATCCGGTTCAGGACGGCGTGCCAATGAGCGAGACGAGCGCGAAAGAGCGTTCGCACCGGACGGCCCGACCCGGGAAAGGCTGCGCGGATTTGCCAATCGGCAAAAGGACATCGGCGCCGAAAAAATCTCTGACTTGGCCGACGCTGCGCACAAGGCCGCTGACGCTATCGCCGGTGACAATGCCGGCATTGCCGATCTCGTCCACGAGGCTGCAGACGGATTGAACCGCGCCTCGGACCATTTGCGTTCCCGCGATGTCGGCGAAATCTACCGGTCGCTCAACGATTTCGCGCGGCGGCAGCCGCTGACCTTCATGGCCTGTTCGGTGGCCGCAGGCGTCCTGCTGTCCCGGTTCCTCAAGAGCTCGGGCGGCCTCGGCAACAGCCCGCGACAGCACGAGTACCATTCCTCGCCGAAGCTTCAGGAGAGCGACACATGGACCAAATGACGCGCAGGCCATTACCCGATCTGCTTTCCGATGTGGTGGCCAACGGTACCTCGCTGTTTCGCAGCGAAGTAAGGCTGGCCCGCGCGGAGGTCGGTGAAAAAATCAACCAGGCCATGAATGGCATCGTAATGGCCTTGATAGGCGCGGTACTGATGATCCCGGCGTTGGTCGTGCTTCTGACGGCACTTGCGGCGATGATCGCTGAGCGCGGCATGAGCCCTGCGGCGGCAGCCCCCGTCATCGGCGGCGGCGCGCTGCTGATCGGGCTGATCCTGCTGTCGGTTGGAATCAGCCGCCTCAATGCCAGCAACCTCAAGCCGAACGCCACCATCACCCAATTGCGCAGCGACGCTGCAATGGCAAAGGACCAGGTGAGATCATGACGCAAAAATCCGTCGCACAGGCCGAACAAGACGCCGAAGCCGCCCGCGCGCGCCTTGAAAATTCGCTCGAGGCCCTGCGCGAAAGCATCCGGCCCAGTCATCTCGTGGATGAGGCCGTGGCCTATGCCCGCAACAACGGCGGCGTGGACTTTGCAAAGAATCTGGGCCGGCAGGTCCGGGACAATCCGTTGCCGGTTGCGCTGATCGGGACCGCCATCGCATGGCTGATGCTGGGAAGAAAGCAAAGCACGGCCTCACGCCGTGACATCGAGCCTCGCTACCCGTCAGCCCATGCCGTAGACGACCTTGCCGAGCCCATCGCGTCGGGCGTCGCGCATGAGGCATCTCACCTGGCCGGAAAGGTTACAGATGCGCTGGATACCGCGGGTGCGCGCGTTACAGATGCTGTCGACACCGCGTCGCAGGCCGCGTCGCAGGCGGCCCGCCGAGCGTCGGATACGGCCGGGCGCGTGTCCGAAGCGGTTACGGACACCACGGATCGGGTGCGTCGCGGCTTGAACGAGGCAAGCGGCCACGCTAGCGCAGCCGGCCGCAAGATGCGCGATGGCGTCAACACCATCATTGAAGAGCAGCCGCTGGTGCTTGGCGCGCTAGGCCTCGCGGTTGGCGCTGTGGTGGCGGCGGCGATGCCCTCGACCCGGCTCGAAGACCGCATCGCCGGCAAGTACAGCGACGACCTGAAAGATGAGCTACGTGAAGCAGCCGCCGGCACGGCTGCGCGCGCAGCCAGTGTGGCAGCAAGGGCGTTCGACAGCGCCGATCGCGAAGGAGAAAGGGCGGCTCAGGAGGAGGGGCTAATACAACCCGCGGGTGCCAGCGAGAGCGGCGACGGGGCGGATATCGGTCGCAACAAGCCTGTGTAGAACGAGGAAGCCGCACAGGGCAGCATTTCGCCCGCCTGACCGGCTTCAAGCGCAATCCCCAACGAAAGAGACCCCGGTCTTGCGACCGGGGCCTCCATTCGGCGGGAGGGGCGGTGCCGGGTATACGCCCCGCCGCACGACTTTTGCGACATCACTCCTGGATGGATTCTCCATGCAGGGCGATGTCGAGACCTTCTTCTTCCTGGGCGGGCGTCACCCGCAATCCGATCACGATATTGATCACGAACAGGATGATCGCACTGACGATCGCGGTGTAGACGATCGTGACGATGACGCCGTAGGCCTGGAGCATGAAGCTCGCATCCTTGCCGGCTTCGTTGATTGCGGCGCTGGCGAACACGCCAGTGAGCAGGGCGCCGATGATGCCGCCGACGCCATGGACGCCGAACACGTCGAGCGAGTCGTCGTAACCCAGCGCCTTCTTGATATGGACCGCGGCGATGTAGCAGCCGACGCCCGCGACGATGCCGATGACCAGCGCGCCGCCGGGGGCGACGAAGCCGGCCGCCGGGGTGATCGCCACCAGACCCGCGATGGCTCCGGACAGGATGCCGAGCAGGCTCGGCTTCTTGATCACGATCCACTCGCAGAACATCCAGGCGAGCGCGGCGGCAGCCGTTGCAACCTGGGTGTTGAGCATGGCGACACCGGTGAGGCCGCTGGCATTCAGCGCCGAACCGGCGTTGAAGCCGAACCAGCCCACCCACAGCAACGAGGCGCCGATCAGGGTGTAGGTGAGGTTATACGGCGCCAGATTGGCAGTGCCGTAACCCTTGCGCTTGCCGATCATGATGCAGGCGACAAGGCCGGCGATACCGGCGTTGATATGCACCACGGTGCCGCCGGCGAAATCGAGCACGCCCGCAGTGGCAAGGAAGCCGCCGCCCCAGACCCAGTGCGCGACCGGCACATAGACCAAGAGCAGCCACAGACCCATGAACCACATCATCGCCGAGAATTTCATGCGCTCGGCAAATGCGCCGGTGATCAGCGCCGGGGTGATGATGGCGAAAGTCATCTGAAACATGATGAAGACCCATTCCGGAATGGTTCCGTTCAGGGAATCGTTGGTGACGCCCGACAGCATGACCTTGGACAGGCCGCCGATATAGGCGTTCATACCGCCTTCGTTTTCCGTGAGCGCCAGCGAATAGCCGCACACCATCCAAAGGATGCTCATTAGGCAGCAGATCGCAAAACTCTGCATCAGAGTAGCGAGGATGTTCTTCTTGCGGACCATTCCCGCATAGAATAGCGCGATGCCCGGAATGGTCATCATCAGAACCAGCGCGGTCGAGGTCAGCATCCACGCGGTATCGCCGGTATCCAGCTTCGGGGTCGGCTTGGCATCCTGAGCGAAGGCCGTAGCCGCCGCGGTCAATACCGCCGCCGCTACAGCGAAGCCCAGACCGGCCCGCTTTGAAAACTTGAACGACATAATAGAGCTCCTGTCCGAATCGGTTCGCATTAGAGGGCGGAGGCGTCGGTTTCGCCGGTACGGATCCGCACGGCGCTCTCGAGGTTGACGACGAAGATCTTGCCGTCACCGATCTGGCCGGTCTTGGCGGCCCCTGTAATGGCCTCGACGACCTTGTCGACCTGGCTGGTATCGACTGCGACCTCCACCTTGAGCTTCGGCAGGAAGCTGACGGCATATTCGGTACCGCGATAGATTTCAGTGTGACCCTTTTGGCGCCCGTATCCCTTGACCTCAGTGACGGTCATGCCGTGCACCCCGATCGCGGTCAGGGCGTCGCGGACCTCGTCGAGCTTGAATGGCTTTATGACGGCCATGACGATTTTCATTTGGTTCGATCCCCGTTGGCCCGCGGCCTGACTGGAGGCTTCGGGCTGTACCACCTGGGTACCGGCAGGCATGGTCTAACCCATGCAGGCCGGCGCCCGCGCAGACATAGAATCAAACCCCGTGCCACTTGGTCGCAATGGGTATAAGCATCTGAAAAATTTTAGATTTTCGCACGTATGGGACGGCTGTAAGGGGTGCCCGGGCGGGTATCGCTTAAAGCCACGCCAGAGTTGCCTACAAAACAATCACGTGCCCGCTCGGGAGTCATTGCAAATGAAAAGCCCGGCTTTCGAGTCGGGCTTCTTTCTTGGCGCCTGTCGGGAAAACCCTGCGAAAGACACCGCGCCGTCGTCCCCGTCGCGGGGATGGCGGTTCGCAAAGCACCTACAGCGCGTCGGCGTCGGTCTCGCCGGTGCGCACCCGCATCGCGCGCTCGATCGGGATCACGAAAATCTTGCCGTCGCCGATTTGGCCGGTCTTGGCGCCCTGCATCACCGCATCGATCACCTTGTCGACACTTTCCGAAGGGACCGCGATGTCGAGCCGCACCTTGGGCAGGAAGTGCACCGCATATTCGGAGCCGCGATAGATTTCGGTATGGCCTTTCTGGCGGCCATAGCCCTTCACCTCGGTCACCGTCATGCCGTGGACGCCAACATTGGTCAGCGCATCGCGGACCTGTTCGAGCTTGAATGGCTTGATGATCGCGACGACCAGTTTCATGACGCGAGCCCCTGATTAGCCGTGCCCTCATGGCGCATCGATGCGGACCGCCCGGCAAGGGCGCCGACCGTTTTCATGCAACAGGTTATCGTCTGCCCGCAAAAAGTTAAGCGCAGAATGGCGCTGCCGTTCCCAAATTCGCGGGCCGGCTCAGGGCTCCGAACGCCGTAGCCGGACCAGCCCCTCCTGGGCAACGGTCGCCACCAGCGTGCCGTCGCGCCTGAAGATGAGCCCGCGGGACAATCCGCGCGAGCCGTGCAGGTTTGGCGAATCCTGCGAATAGAGCAGCCATTCGTCGGCCCGGAACGGACGGTGCAGCCACAAGGCATGATCGAGGCTGGCGCCCATGAAATCCTTCTCGAACAGAGTACGGCCGAGCGGCACCAGCGCGGTGTCGAGCAGGGTCATGTCGGACGCATAGGCCAGCGCGCATTGATGGATGGCGATGTCGTCGGGCAGGGGCGCGGTGGTCCTGATCCAGACATTGAAGCGTCCGTCGGCGGGCTTGCGCCCGAGATAATGCCCGTAATCGACCGGACGCAGCTCGATCGGGCGCTCGCGCTTGTAATAGCGCTGCACCTGTTCGGGCAGCGTCGGCAGGATGTCGCGCAGAACGGCATCTTCGCCCGGCAGCGTTTCCGGCGCGGGCACGTCCGGCATCGGCATCTGGTTGTCGAGGCCGTCCTCGTCATTGTGGAACGACACGATCATGATGAAGATCGGCCGGCCGTGCTGGATCGCCTTGACGCTGCGGGTGGTGAAGCTGCGTCCGTCGCGGGTGCGCTCGACCTCATAGACAATCGGTACTTTGGGATCGCCCGGCAGCACGAAATAGGCGTGCATGGAATGGGCGGCGATGCCCTCCACGGTGCGGCTCGCGGCGACCAGGGCCTGGCCGATCACCTGGCCGCCGAACACCCGCGGCCAGCCGGTTTGCGGCGAGCGGCCGCGGAACAGATTGACTTCCAGCGGCTCAAGATCGAGGACATTGAGGAGGGCCGAGATGGCTTCGGACATGAAAAAGCTCGCTCTGTGTGCCGTAATTTCGGGGCCGCCCGAAGGCCGGCGTGCAACTGACCGATCATGGTTTGAAGAGTGACGCAAGTGGACAGCAAATCTGATATCCTGATCGCCGGCGGCGGCTTTGCCGGACTGGCACTCGCCATCGCGCTCCGGCAGGCCTCGGAGGGCGCGCTTTCAGTAACGCTTGCCGATCCGGCACTGGATCGCGCCTCCTCCGATCCGCGCGCCTCCGCGATTGCCGCCGCCGCCCGCCGCCTGTTCGAGGCTATAGGCGTGTGGCCACAAATCGCGCAGGGCGCACAGCCGATCCTCGATATGGTGGTCACGGATTCCAAACTCGATCACGCGATGCGGCCGTCCTACCTCACCTTCGACGGCGAAATCGCGCCGGGCGAGCCATTCGCCCACATGATCGAGAACGGCCCGATGATTGCGGCGCTGCTCGACAAGGCGCACGCCGAAGGCGTCGATCTGCGTCCGGTCGCGGTCACGCAATTCCATCACCAGCCGGCGCGCGTCACCGCGACGCTTTCCGATGGCACGTCGCTGTCGGCTCGATTGCTGGTCGCCGCGGACGGTGCGCGGTCGTCGATCCGCGAACAGGCAGGCATCGCGACCTACGGCTGGGACTACGACCAGGCCGGCATCGTCACCACGATTGCGCATGAGCGCGATCACAACGGCCGCGCCGAGGAGCATTTCCTGCCGGCGGGCCCGTTCGCGATCCTGCCGCTGACGCGCAAGCGCTGCTCGATCGTTTGGACCGAAAGCAGGGCCGAGGCCGCACGCCTCGTTGCGTTGCCGGACGCGGACTTCCTCGCCGAACTCGAAAAGCGCTTCGGGCTGCATCTCGGCGACCTTGCACTGGCGGGGCCGCGCAGGGCGTTTCCGCTCGGGCTTTATGTCGCGCGCAGCTTTATCGGCGAGCGCCTTGCGCTCGTCGGCGACGCCGCGCATATCATCCATCCGATCGCGGGACAGGGCCTTAATATGGGCCTGCGCGATGTGGCGGCTCTGGCCGAAGCGATCGTCGACGGCGCGCGGCTCGGCATCGATGTCGGCGCTCATTCGGTGCTGGAGCGCTACCAGCGCTGGCGGCGCTTCGACACCATGGCGATGGGCGTTGCGACCGACGGTCTGAACCGGCTGTTCTCCAACAATTCCGATGTGCTACGGCTCATTCGCGACATGGGACTGGGCCTTGTCGACCGCATGCCGAATTTGAAGGACTTCTTCATCCGCGAGGCCGCGGGTCTGACCGGCGATGTGCCGAAGCTCCTGAAGGGCGAGGCGCTTTAGCTGGCGGCCGAATGGATGAATGCCACGAGTGCCGGTATCAAAGCGGGGTCGAGCGGCGCAGACGGATTGTTGTACAATGCGAGATTGCCCTCCCGATCCGCAGGCGATGTCTTGAGCGTGTGATTGGCTTCGGCAAGTATGAGCTTTTGCGCGTCGTTGCGCACCGAACGGAGCGCCTCGAAATCGGCTGCAGACACCTGCAGGTCTCGTCCGGCATGGACGATCAGCACCGGCGTGGTGAGTTGTGCGAGCATGGCCGCCGGATCGAGACGTCCCGCTGAAATCAGGAAGGGCTGCACCGATGGCCGGAATAACGGCATCAAGGCTGGCGGAATACCGGCAACGCGTTGTCCGGATTCGAGCGCGTCAAGGATCGGAGTTGCGCTCGCTGCAAGATCGGGCGGCAGGCGGCCTTCCAGTTGACCGCGCAACAACTTGAGGTATCGGCGGCCGGGCGTCGTTAGAAGGGCGACGCCCGCGACCGGCGTCCGCGCAGCAGCAGCAAGGGCGATCAACCCGCCTTCGCTATGCCCGATGCTCAGGGCGGCGGAAACATCCGGCCGCGCGGCCAGACTTTGCAACGCGGTGACAGCGTCGGTGACGAAGTGATCGATCACCATGTTGTCTTCGCGTGTCGCGAGAGCGCGGCTTTCCCCGATGCCGCGCTTGTCGTAGCGGAGCGAGAGAATACCCTGAGCGGCCAGTCCCGCGGCGAGCAGTTTGTAGGTGTCGGTGTCGAGGCCCGGTCCGTTGCCGTTCCGGTCGGTCGGACCGGACCCCGCGACGATGAGCACCGCCGGTCCGCGCTTGTGATCTGCGGGCTTTGCGATAGTGCCGTGCAGACCGCCGGCCGACCAAGGCTCTTCGATCGGCTGCACCTGCGTTGCTGTCATGATGGACGCAAAAGAAAAGGCGGCGACAAGCGCCAAAATAAAAGCGGTGCGCGTGGGATCATCGCGAATCAGCTCAGCGGGATCGAGCCGATGTGATCCTGGAACGCCTGCCGCTTTTCGAGCGTGGAATACCAGCGTTCGAGGTTCGGCATGTTCGGCCGCTCCGGACAAAGCTGGCGGAAGCGGTACGCCATCACGCCGACCGGAATGTCGCCCATGGAAAAGCGGTCGCCTGCGACGTAGGCGGTTCGCGAAAGCTGCGCGTCGAGGATCCGCATAGCCTCGGTGGTCTTGCGCTGCGACTCGGCGATAGCCGTCATGTCGCGCTTTTCGGCGGGGGTGCGGATCAGACCCCAGAAGGCATGGAAAATCGCCGGGCCCACAACCGACAATTGCCAGTCCATCCATTGGTTGGCGAGCGCGATCTGTTTCGGATCGGAGGGCTCCAGCGTCCCCGAGCCATACGCACGCGCGAGATAGCGTACGATCGCATTGGATTCCCAGAGGATGAAATCGCCTTCGACGAGGGTCGGCACGAGGCCGTTGGGATTCATCGCAAGGTAGTCCGGCTCCTTGTTCTTGCCGAAAGCCCCGCCGACGTCGAAGCGCTCGTATTTGAGATTGAGCTCGCCGATGGCCCACATGGCCTTCTGCACATTCGACGATGTGTTGCGTCCGTAGATTTTCAGCATGAGATGCAGTCCCTGTGAGTCAATTCCGCCCCCGCTGTGAGAAGCACACGCGTCCACTCGTGTCTCCGAGCGCGAGCGCGGTTCAATCCAGCTTCCGCGCCTCTTCCGCAAGCATGATCGGAATGCCGTCGCGGATCGGATAGGCGAGCTTGGCGCTGCGCGAAATCAGTTCCTGCCTGACCGCATCGTACTCCAGCGCCGCCTTGGTCAAGGGGCAGACGAGAATTTCAAGCAGCTTCGGATCGACCTTTTCGGTGATTTTTTCGTCGGACATGGAGCGCCGCCTTCTCTACCCGTCATACGCGGACCCGATCCGCGCACCCAGCTATTTCGCGTGATGGATGGCCGGGTCAAGCCCCGCCATGACCCGCAATGGATGACAAAGTTCACTGCAACGGCGTCTCGCCATCGGTGCGATTCTTGGCGAGCTCGATCTCGGTCACCGCGATCAGGATTTCCGCGCGCGTCTTCAGGTCCGGCGCTTCAAGGAGCGCCTGCTTTTCCGCCGACCCGTAGGGCGACATCATGGCGAGCGCATTGACCAGCGCCTCGTTCGGCGCGTTCTCAATGCCGTCCCAATCGGCCTTGAGATTGTTGGCGGTCAGGAAATCCGCGAGCGTGCGCAAGAGGTTCTTGCGGTCGACCTCGTCCTCGCCCTTGCGGGCGATGAAATCGTCGGCGAAGGGCGCGTAGGTCACGCGGCACTGGCGATAGGCGGTTGCGACCTGCAGCTCCTCTTCAATACGGAAACGCGAGACGCCGGTCAGCTGCAGCAGGTAGCGGCCATCGCCGCTTTCTGCAATTTGAGTGATGCGCCCGACGCAGCCGACTTTGAACAGGTTCGGCTTGTCTTCCGGACCCGGATGCGCGGAGTCCGGCTGGATCATGCCGATAAGCCGGTGCCGCGAGGCCAGCGCATCGTCCACCATGTCGAGATAGCGCGGCTCGAAAATGTTGAGCGGCATCTGCCCGCGCGGCAACAATAATGCGCCGGGCAACGGGAAAACGGGGATCACCTCCGGCAAATCCACCGGGCCGTGATAGATCGCATTCATGGGCATTGCCGCACTCCGCCCTTCGCGATGACTCAAAGGACGCTCATCAGAGCGTATTCCTCTTCTACGTTATGCGAACAGCACCGACGAAAGCCGCTTGCGTCCGCTGATGGTAGCCTCGTCGGCCGGTCCCCACGCCTCGAACAATTGTACCAGCTGCTTGCGCGCGCCGTCGTCGTTCCATTTGCGGTCGCGTTTAACGATCTCGATCAAATGATCGATCGCGCCCTCGCGATTGCCCTTTGCGTTGAGCGCAAGCGCCAGATCGAAGCGCGCCTGATAATCTTTCGGATCGGCGGCGACCCTGGCTTCGAGATCGGCGACCGGACCGAGATCTTTGGTCTGCTCGGCAAGCTCGATGGCGGCGCGTGCGGCCGCAACTGCCGTGTCGTTTCGCTTGGCTTCCGGCACCATCTCCAGCGTTTTCCTAGCCTGCTCGACATTTCCGGTGCCGACATAGCAGCGCGCAAGACCGGCCATTGCCGCGATGCTGGAGGAATCCTGCTGCAGCACATGCGCGAAGATCTCGGCAGCGCCGGCATAGTCCTTTTCGGCCAACGCGGCATCGGCCGCGGCCAGCATATCCTTCTCCTCGCCGCCGACGCGGTCCTTGATCAGCCGCTCGACGAATTCGGTGACCTGCTTTTCCGGCAGCGCCCCGAGAAAGCCATCGATCGGCTGGCCGTTGACGAAGGCCAGCACGGCGGGGATCGACTGGATGCCCATCTGCTGCGCGATCTGCTGGAAGATCGGCGGATGCTCGTCAATATTCATCTTGACGAGCTTGACCTTGCCCTTGGCGGCCTTGACCACCTTTTCAAGCGCCGGCGTGAGCTGCTTGCAGGGGCCGCACCAGGGCGCCCAGAAATCGACCAGTACCGGGCGGGTCTTGCTCGCCTCGATGACGTCCTTCACGAAGCCTTGCGTGGTGGTGTCCGCGATCAGGTCGGCGGGCGCGGCGGCCGGCGCCTCGCCAAAATTCTGCAGCATTGTCAGCAATCCCTGCGGAGCCGGAGCTCCTTGTCGGTCTCGATAGCTCGCCCCATTAAATGGCGAGAAAAGCGCCGATTGCAATCCGGTTAACCGGGAACCTGGCTCGAAACCGGCCGGATCAGCGGAGAATGCCCGGTGGCGGCGGCGAAGGTCAGCAGGTGATCGCGGGCGATCGAGGTGGTCATGGTGTTGACCAGCGGATGGAAGTTGAGGAGGGGCCTCTCCATCATCGCGGCATCGAAAATCGGGGTGACGCGGCGGTCCCGGTCGTTGATCAGGGAAAATGGCGTGACCGAGCCCGGTTCGACGCCGAGCGCCTCCCGCAACAGCTCGGCCGAGCCGAAGGACAGCCGGCCGCAACCGACGATGCCAGGAACGGCCTTCAGGTTCACCCGCGCGTCCTCCAGCAGCACGATCAGGTAGAGCGTGCCGCGGGTGTCCTTCAGGAACAAATTCTTGCTGTGCCCGCCCGGCACCCGGTCCGCAATGGCGCGCGACTGTTCCACCGTGAACAGCGGCGGATGCGTCACCGTCCGGTGCGGTATGCCGAGGCGGTCGAGGAAAGCGAACAGGTCGTCGGGACTGGCGGGCATTTTCGGCAAAAGTGACAGGGCGGGACAAGCCGGGCCGGCGGCCGGCCCGTCTTCCTATTATTTGTGCCCTTGCAGTTGCAATGCCGGGGCCCATTTGGCATAGGAAGGCCCCCGGCAGACCCAAGCAATGTTTGGCTGGATGCCGGATGCATGGATGCGGGTGTAGCTCAGGGGTAGAGCACAACCTTGCCAAGGTTGGGGTCGTGGGTTCGAATCCCATCGCCCGCTCCAAAAATGGCATGTCCGGCCCGGACACCGGCCAAATCGCGGAAAATGCGAGCGATTGTCGGCGAAACTCAGCGCGCCAGCACAAATGGCTCGTAGAGCGAGATGGAGATTTCAGGCCGCTGCGTGCCGCCACTCCTGCTGATGACCTCCTGTCCGGCGCGAAACAGCACGTCCTTGATATCCATGCCGGGCGTTAAAAGATTGCGCGCCAGCGCCTCGGTGAACGGGCTGTTCTGGCCGGGCACGCCATCGGCCGCCGTGGTCAGGTGCTGCGTCGAATAGACCACGATAAGCCCGTCGGGATTCGCCAGGCGTGCCAGGCCGCGTGTGCCGCCACCACCACGGGTGGCCTCGCCGCGCAGCGCCGCTTCGCGCCGTTTGAGTTGAACCTCGACCTCGTTGTCGCGGCAGGCGTCGAGGATGACGAGCCGTACGCCCCGCGCGCGGCGCAATTCGCTCACCATACTTTCGACCTGGATCAGCTCGGACGGAATGTCGGCGAGCTTGTCGTAGCGCGCGTCCACCGGCACCACATAGGGCACGTCGGAGAATGTCGAGCCGTGGCCGGCGAAATAGACGATTGCCGCCTCCGCATCGCGCACGATCGAGCCGAATTCGCCGATATGGCGGCCCATGGCACGGCGATCGAGGTTCTCGCCATAGATCACCTCGAAGCCGAGTCGCTTGAGGACGTCGCGCATGATCCGCGCATCGGCGATGGTGTTGTCGAGCTTCGGTGCATTGACGTAGGCGGCATTGCCCATCACCAGCGCGACGCGCTTGCCCGGCGCCGCTACCGCCTTGTACGCCGAGGCCGCCGAGCCTGCCGAGGCGACGTCGGGCGGCGCGGCCGACGCCGCAGGCGAGGCGAGCGCGGCGCGCGCGGCAGCGCCGGCCTTCACGGCGAGTTCCCGGCCGGCCTGCGATTCCTGGTGCTGCGGATCGATCCGCAGAGCCTGATCGTAGTCCGCTAGCGCGCGGGCGAAATCCTTGATCGCCATGAAATATTCGGCGCGCGCATAGAAGGTAAACTCATCGTCGGAATCGACCTGTATCCCTTTCTCGATGTCTTCCAGCGCCTTCGCCCGCTGGTCCATGCGCAACTGCGCCAGTCCGCGCAGGCTATAGGCGCGGCCGAGCGCAGGGTCCGCCTTGATCGCGTCGTTGGCGTCCGACAGCGTCTTGATGTAGTCGTCGCGGCGCAAATAAATCTCGCCCCGGTTGGAGATCGCCAAGGCGTGCGTCGGATCGAGCCGGATAGCCTCCTCGTAATCCATCAGCGCCCGGTCGAGATTGCCCTTGCGATCCCACACCGCCCCGCGGCCATTGGCGGCAAATGAGTTTTTCGGGTCGAGCGCGAGCGCCTGATCGAACAGGTTGAAGGCCTCGTCGTAATTGGCCTTTCGGTAGGCGACGATGCCGAGGCCGATCAGATGCGACGCGTTATCGGGCTTCAGCTCGCGCGCTTTGGCATAATCCGCGGCGGCGTTGGTGTAGTCCTTGAGCCCGAGATAGATGTCGCCGCGAACCCCGTATGCGAATTCGAGCTGGTCATCGAGCTGCAGCGCACGGTTCGCATGCGACAGGGCCTGCGCATAATTTTTCATCTGCTGATGAATATTGGCGACGTTCGCATGCACATGCGCGTAATCCGGATCGTGGCGCAGAGCCTCGGTGTAGTCGGCAATGGCCTTCGCATGGTCCTTGCGAACAGCATGATTGTCGGCCCGCAGCGCATAGGCGAAAGCGTTTTTCGGATTGTGCCGCAACGCCTGGGCGATGTCCGCTTCGCCGCGCTTGTAATCCTTGAGCTCGTTGTAGGAGGCAGCGCGGCTCGCATAGGCTTCATCGCTCTTGGGGTTGATCCTGATTGCCTGGTCGTAGTCGGCGATGGCGCGCTTGTAGTCCTGGCGCGCATGATAAATTTCGCCGCGGCGAATGTATGAGTTGTCGCCTTTGGGGTTGAGCCGGATGGCTTCGCTGAAATCGGCGAGCGCGCGATCGTGGTCCTTCAGGTTGTAGAAAAATTCGTGGCCCCGGTAGTGATAGATTTGGGCAAGTTCCGCGCCCTTGACCTTTCCGAGCGCAATGATGCGCGTGCAATCGCGCACCCGCTCCTCAGCCGTGCCCTTGTCGTTTTCGCAGCGCGCGTCCTGCGCAGCAGCCGGCGCTGGACACAACAAGAGCGCAATCAGGAATGCCAAAGCGAGCCCGCTCAGACGGCATCCGGCCGACTGAATTGCGGTTGATACGCCATTCAAAATGCGCCGATCAAAAAACGGACCTGAACGCTCAAGCATATCGCAGCCTCCAAACATGGAGCCCATGGCCGGCGTCATCCGGCACCTAGCACTGCAAAATGCTACCACAGCGGCGAATGCCCGGCGACTGGCTGTTTGGTTGGGCCCGCGCCATTCGGCCCGTCGCCAAGCAAAGTCGCCAAGCAAACTCGTCAAGCAAAAAGGCCGGGCATCGGGCCCGGCCTTGATGAGAGTCCGCCGCGCCTGGCGAATGTTGCCTTCTACGTATTCATGCTCTCGAAGAATTCCGCATTGTTCTTGGTGTTGCGGAGCTTGTCGAGCAGGAAGTCCATCGCATCCATGGTGCCCATCGGATTGAGGATGCGGCGCAGCACATACATCTTCTTGAGGGTCTGTGGATCGACCAGCAGCTCTTCCTTGCGGGTTCCGGACCGCGTGATGTCCATCGCCGGGAACGTCCGCTTGTCGGCCACCTTGCGGTCGAGGATGAGCTCGGAGTTGCCGGTGCCCTTGAACTCCTCGAAGATCACTTCGTCCATGCGCGAGCCGGTATCGATCAGGGCGGTGGCGATGATGGTGAGCGAACCGCCTTCCTCGATGTTACGCGCGGCGCCGAAGAAGCGCTTGGGCCGCTGCAGCGCATTGGCATCGACACCGCCGGTCAGCACCTTGCCCGATGACGGCACCACGGTGTTGTAGGCGCGGCCGAGGCGGGTGATCGAATCGAGCAGGATCACGACGTCGCGGCCGTGCTCGACCAGACGTTTAGCCTTCTCGATCACCATCTCGGCGACCTGGACGTGACGCGACGCCGGCTCGTCGAAGGTGGACGACACCACCTCGCCCTTCACCGAGCGCTGCATGTCGGTGACTTCTTCCGGCCGCTCGTCGATCAAAAGCACGATCAAATAGCATTCCGGATGATTGGCCGTGATCGCATGCGCGATGTTCTGCAACAGGACGGTTTTACCGGTGCGCGGCGGCGCAACCACCAGAGCGCGCTGGCCCTTGCCGATCGGCGCCACGATGTCGATGACACGGGCTGACAGATCCTTCTTGGTCGGGTCGTCATGCTCCATCTTCAACCGCTGGTTCGGATAGAGCGGCGTCAGATTGTCGAAGTTGATCTTGTGGCGCGCCTTCTCGGGCTCTTCGAAATTGATGGTGTTGACCTTGAGCAGCGCAAAGTAGCGCTCGCCTTCCTTCGGCGAACGGATATGGCCCTCGACGGTGTCGCCGGTGCGCAGGCCGAATCGCCGAATCTGCGAGGGCGAGACATAGATGTCGTCCGGGCCAGGCAGGTAATTGGCCTCCGGAGACCGGAGAAATCCGAACCCGTCGGACAGCACCTCGACAACGCCTTCGCCGACGATGTCGATCTCCTTGGCGGCGAGCTGCTTGAGAATGGCGAACATCAGCTCCTGCTTGCGCAGCGTGCTGGCATTCTCGATCTCCTGCTCCTCGGCAAAAGAGAGGAGTTCTACGGGGGTTTTGGTCTTGAGGTCTTGAAGCTTCACTTCCCGCATCGGGAGCAGTCCTTGGCGTATCGGTCACCGGCGCCAGACGAAAAATCGAAACAGCGGCGGCGATGGAGGGAGGAATCCGCAGGTCTTAGCCGGAAGGTCGTGCCGAAAGTCTTTGGCTGACGGGCATTAACGCCCCGGCCGATGCTTGCGCCCTTACGGATACACCGATGGCGCTGACTGGCATCCGCCTGCGTTCGGGGGGATAAACAGAAGATACGGAGGAGCTTACGATTCCGCAAGTGGCCGTTCTGTGACAGCGCCCGCGCTGTTCACATTAAAACGGTTTCACGATTACCAGGACCACGATGGCAATCATCAGGATCGTTGGTACCTCATTGATAAATCGGTAGAATTTCTGACTGTGCGTATTTCGGTCAGCGGCAAAGGCACGCACCCAGCGCGATAGGAAACCGTGCATCGCCGACATCCCCAGAACCAGCAAGAGCTTGGCATGCATCCAGCCGCTGGCGAGAAATCCGCCTGCCCATATCAGCCACAGGCCAACCACCCAGCTCACGATCATGGCCGGGTTGATGATGGCCCGCAGCAGCCGGCGTTCCATCACCTTGAAGGTTTCGGACTGTTTGGACCCAGGCTCGGCCTCGCAGTGATAGACGAACAGCCGCGGCAGATAGAGCATCCCCGCCATCCACGCGATGATGGCGATGACATGTAGCGCCTTCATCCACGGATAAAGGCCGACCGGATTCCACCAGATCAGCAGCGCCGCAAGCCCCGCAGTCAGGGCGATGCCTGCCGCAGCGCGCAGCACCACGGTCTGAGCCGAAACAGCCGCTGGCATCAAATCCCTCTGACCCGCCGCAGCATCTGTTCGACATGGGCAATCGGCGTATCGGGGGTGATGCCGTGGCCAAGATTGAAGATGAACGGCCCATCCGAAAACGCACGCACGACATCGTCGACAGACCGATTGAGGGCATCACCGCCCGCGATCAGGACCAGGGGATCGAGATTGCCCTGAACCGGCTTCAACGTCTGCACGCGCTCGCGTGCGAAGGCCTTGTCGATCATCCAGTCCATGCCAACGGCGTTGACCGGCACTTCGGTCGCGTAATGTTCGAGCGAGGCGCCGGCGCCGCGCGGAAAGCCGATGATCTTGGCGTCGGGAATGGCATCGCGCACCGCAAGCACGATCCGCCGCGTCGGCGCGATCGACCATCGGGCGAATTCCTCAGGCGGCAATACCCCGGCCCAGGTATCGAAAATCTGCACCGCATCGACCCCCGCCTTGAGCTGGCGGATCAGATATTCGGCAGAAGCCTTTACCAGCACGTCGATCAGCTCCTCGAACGCATCCGGATGGCGGTAGGCGAATAGCCGCGCCGGCGCCTGGTCGGGCGTACCGTGACCCGCGATCATGTAAGTTGCGACGGTCCAGGGCGCGCCGCAGAAGCCGAGAAACGTTACGCGATCTGGCAATTGCGGCTTCACCCGGCGGATCGCCTCGTAGACCGGATCGAGCAGGCCGTGGTCGACCTGACGCTTGATGGTCTGGATCGGTTCCGGGGCCGTGATCGGTTCGAGCTTCGGTCCCTCGCCGGCGACGAAATCTACCTTGCGGCCGAGCGCGTAGGGAATCACCAGGATATCGGAGAACAGGATCGCGCCGTCAAAGCCAAAGCGCCGGATCGGCTGCAGCGTCACTTCGGCGGCAAGCTCGGGGTTGAAGCAAAGGTCGAGGAACGATCCGGCCTGCTGGCGCGTTGCACGATACTCGGGAAGGTAGCGACCCGCCTGCCGCATCATCCAGACCGGGGGAACGGGTTCACGATGACCGTTCAGCACGTTCAAAAGAGGCTTGTTCACAAGGGCACTCACCACACCGGTCCTTCCCCTAAAGAATCCTAGAATCTTCTTTTCAGTTTTTTCTACGCCGTTGATTGGACTCACGACTCGTCCAGCCAGCATTACCAATCGATTTCACACATATCCTCTCTGCCAGCCGCAGTTTGTTCACATCCGTCAACAGCCTCCAAGCCGTTGAATCATCGAAAGCTTGCGCCAGTCTATCCCCTGATAAATCACGCTTATTCGAGATCTCCGCGTAAGCATCGGAAATTTCGCAGAATGTGTCCAATCGGGGCTCTGTGGGGACAGTCCGGGTGGTCCGGCCATCCGCTGCCTTGCGCTTTGGCCTGTGGCATGGCCTTCTCCCCACCACGCCACAAGCTGTCCTGTGCATTTTCCCCGGGTGGGACGACGTCTTTGCCGCATCGAAATCCGAGCTACTTCCACCTGCATCTGGTCTCCGACTCCACCGGCGAGACGCTGACGACGGTGGCCCATGCCGCCGCCGCCCAATATGCGAATATATCGCCGATCGAGCATGTCTATCCGCTGATCCGGACCCAGCGGCAGCTCGATCGCGTGCTGGGGGAAATCGAGGAGGCGCCGGGCATCGTCCTCTATACGCTCCTCGATGAGGAGCTGATCGAGCGGCTGGAGAAGAAATGCCAGGAGCTGAGTCTGCCTTGCCGTTCCATCCTCGGACCGGTGCTCCGGGTGTTCCAGTCCTATCTCGGCGCCACCACGACGCCGCGGGTCGGCGCCCAGCACACCCTGAATGCCGAATATTTCAAGCGGATCGATGCGCTCAATTACACCATGCTGCATGACGACGGTCAGCATATCGAAGACCTGGAACAGGCCGATGTGGTGCTCGTGGGGGTATCGCGGACCTCAAAAACGCCGACCTCGATCTATCTCGCCAACCGCGGCGTGAAGACCGGAAACTATCCGCTGGTTCCCGGCGTGCCGGTCCCGCCGCAGATCGAAGCCTTGACGAAACCGCTCGTTGTGGGGTTATTCGCCAGCCCCGAAAGGATTGTTCAGATCCGGCAGAATAGGCTTCTCGGATTGAAGGCACATCATAACGAAGCCGCCTATGTCGACCGGCAGTCCGTCGCCGAGGAGATCAATTTCTCGCGCAAGCTCTGCGCCCGCCATAATTGGCCGCTGATCGACGTTTCGCGCCGCTCTATCGAGGAAACTGCGGCCGCGGTGCTGCAGCTTCTCTCCGAGCGGCGGCGGTCCCCGTCCCTTTAAGATGCAATTCTGGTCTGCTCCGGCTCCGTTGATCCTGGCCTCGAAGAGCCTGGCCCGCCGCAATATGCTGAGTGCGGCCGGCATCCCGATCGAGATCGTGCAGGCGAAGATCGACGAGCGCGCCATCGAGCGCACGCTGGGCGAGAAGCGCGATCCCGACGAACTGGCGCTGATCCTGTCCTGGGAAAAGGCGAGCGCGATTTCGTTCACGATGCCCTCGCGGATTGTGGTGGGCGCCGACCAGACGCTTGCCATGGGATCGGTGCGCTTCAACAAGCCGGCCAACCGCGACGCCGCCCGCGAACAATTGCGCATGCTGCGCGGGCAGAGCCACACGCTGCATTCGGCGGTCACCGTGGTGCAGGACGGCTCGGTGCTGTTCAAGGTGGTCGATACCGCCCGGCTGCGCATGCGCCCGTTTTCGGATCGGTTTCTCGAGGAATATCTCGAAGCCGCCGGCCCTGCCGTTACCGAAAGCGTCGGCGCCTACCAGCTCGAAAAGCTCGGCGTGCATTTGTTCGAGCGGGTCGAGGGCGACTATTTCACGATCCTCGGCATGCCGCTTCTGCCGTTGCTGTCGTTTCTGCGCAAGCAGGGCTATTTGAAGGAATAGGATCGGCACTGGCGCCATGATCGTGCTTGGCCTGACCGGATCGATCGGCATGGGCAAGTCCACCACCGCGCGGCTGTTCGCGGAGGAGGGCGTTCCCGTCCACGATGCCGATGCGGCGGTCCATGCGCTCTATGAGGGCGAGGCGGCGCCGCTGGTCGAGGCCGCATTTCCGGGCACGACACGCGACGGCAGGGTCGACCGCGCGTTGCTTGGAAAAGTGGTGGTCGGCAATCCCGATGCCATGAAGCGGCTGGAGGCGATCGTGCATCCGCTGGTCGCCAAAGCGCGCGACCGGTTTCTGGAGGAAGCCTGCAGCAACGGCGCGGCGGTCGCGGTGCTGGACATTCCGCTGCTGTTCGAGACCGGTGGCGAGAAGCTGGTCGATGCGGTGGTGGTAGTGTCGGCGGCGCCTGAGATTCAGCGCCAGCGCGTCCTCGAACGTCCCGGCATGACGGTGGAGAAATTCGAGGCGCTGCTCGCAAAACAGATGCCCGATGCCGAGAAACGCCGGCGCGCCGATTACATCGTGGATAGCGGGCACGGCATCGAGGCCGCGCGTGCGCAGGTGCGAAAAATCCTCGCCGATCTTGCTAAAATGCCCGCGAAACGCTGATTCGCAGCTCCAATTTGGGCCAAAACGTTGCGGGAAATCGTCTTTGATACCGAAACCACCGGCCTCGACCCGGTGCAGGGCCACCGGCTGGTCGAGATCGGCTGCGTGGAATTGCTGAACCGGTTTCCGACCGGGCGCACCTTCCACAAATACATCAATCCCGATCGCGACATGCCGGTCGAGGCGTTCAACGTCCACGGCCTCTCGCTCGAATTTTTGCGGGAACATCCGTTGTTCCACGACATTGCCGACGAGTTTCTCGACTTTGTCGGCGATGCGCCGCTGGTCGCCCATAACGGCTATTTCGATCTCGCCTTCATCAATTCCGAGCTCGATCTGGCCAAGCGTCCGCTCTTTGCTCGCGACCGCATCATCGACACGCTGATGCTGGCGCGCCGCAAGCATCCCGGCGTTTCGAACCGGCTCGACGACCTGTGTCTGCGCTACAAGATCGACAATTCGAAACGCACCAAGCATGGCGCGCTGCTCGACGCCGAGCTGCTGGCCGAAGTCTATATCGAGCTGACCGATGCGCGGCAGACCTCCCTCAGTCTGGTGGCGATCGGTGCAGCAGCGGCTTTGAATGGCGTCCAGGGTGCGGGTCAGAGCGCGCGCATGCGCCCGTACCCGCTGCCGCCGCGCCTGACGGACGAAGAGCGGGCGGCTCATGCGGCTTTTGTCGCTACGCTGGGCGACAGCCCGGTGTGGCGAAGCTACGCGATATAGGCGGGCTGCCCGATCAGCTGGCCGGCTGCTGCTGCGCCTGTTCGGCGAGCTTCTGCCGGTACAGCCCGACGAAATCGACCGGATCGATATAGAGCGGCGGGAAGCCGCCATTGCGCACCCCGGTCGCGATGATTTCGCGCGCGAACGGGAACAACAGCCGCGGGCATTCGATCATCAGGACCGGATGGATGCTGTCCTGCGGCACGTTCTGAATGCGGAATACGCCGCCATAGACCAGGTCGAACGCAAAAAGCAGCGATGTGCCGATCTCCGCCTTGCCCTCGATCTTCAGCTCGATCTCGAAATCGGACTGCAGCGGCGTGGCATTGACGTTGATCTGGATGTTGATCTGCGGCTGCTGGTTGGTGGGCTGCAGCGAGCGCGGCGCGTTGGGATTCTCGAAGGAGAAGTCCTTCACATATTGCGCCAGCACGTTGAGTTGGGGCGGGGCCGCCTGTGCGTCGGGTTGCGGGCCGCCATTCGTCGCGTTCGCCATCGTTCATCCTGTTTGTGCGCCGCAATCGCCTGCGTGCGGCGGTGTGGCTAACACACGCCTTCGGAGGGAACAAGGATCGCGGGCGGTTCCGTGAGGCGACGCGACTGCTCAGCACGCCTTCGCCCGTTTTGGAGGTACTTTTGGTATGTCGCCGCGCTTCTGGTCGATCTGCCGTTCCGGGAGGTCGTGCCACTGACCGCGATCAAGCTCCAGAACCCGCCCGGAGGGCCGCTGGCGGCCGAGCGGCGCGGCCGCAATCAGCCGCATCTGCACCGCCGGGATCAGGAGGGCGAGTCCGACCAGATCGGTGAGGAATCCGGGAAGCAGCAACAGCAAAGCCGCCAAGGTGGTGAGGAGGCCGCTTGGCCGGGTCCCGGCGGCCGCGAAGTCCGACTGAGACAATATGTCTGCGATTCGCCCGGCCAGACGCCGTCCCATTCGCAGCAGGATCGCAATTCCCACCGCTGCGGGCACTGCCAGCAAGAGCACCGCGATCGCCGTGCCAACAAGCCAGGCGACCGTCAGAAAAACAGCGGTCTCGGCCACAACCAGGCCCAAAAGTCCGACCAAGATGATCCTTCCGACCGGCATCGGCGTGTTCCAATCGCGGTCTCGTGTTGGCCTTTGCGGCCGGGATCGTCTAAAATTGGTCTGAAGCTCAGTTTTGGCTCGAAGCGCCCTATGGCTAAGACCGGCCGCGTGCCTAGATTATAGCACGGGACGGCTTCTGCACCCGCTTTCGGGCTGACGCGGCGGCGCCCTTCGGTCCCGGGTTGCAAAGGCATTCGCGACGTGTTCGACATTTACACCATCATCTTCCTGGCGCTGGCGATTTTCATCTTTATTCGCCTGCGCAGTGTGCTTGGGCAGCGGACCGGGCGGGAGCGTCCGCCCTACGATCCCTATTCCGCCCGCGATGCGCGCGCGCCTGCGAGCGACAAGGTTGTGACGCTGCCCACCCGTAATGCCGAATCCATGGCGCGGCCGGCAGAGCCTGCGCCGGATCGCTGGAAAGGGATCGCCGACGAGGGCAGTGCGGTCGCGACCGGGCTTGATGCCATCGCGTCTCAGGACCGCTCGTTCGATGCCAAGCACTTCGTCGCCGGTGCGCGTGCGGCCTATGAAATGATCGTCAGCGCCTTCGCCGCAGGCGACCGCAAGAGCCTGAAGGGGCTCTTGTCGCGCGAGGTCTATGACGGCTTTGAAGCGGCGATTCGCGACCGCGAGGCCAAGGGCGATACGGTCGAGAATAAATTCGTTTCGCTCGACACCGCTGACATCATCGGGGCGGAATTGCGGGGCAATACTGCTCAGGTGACCATGCGATTTGTTTCGCAGCTGATTTCAGCCACGCGCGACAAGGCCGGCAACGTCATCGACGGCAGTCCCGACAAGGTCACGGAAGTCACCGATGTGTGGACTTTCGCGCGCGATGTCACGGCGCGCGATCCGAACTGGAAATTGGTTGCGACTGAAGCGGGCCAATGAATTGATGGGGTGACCTGAATTTGCCTTGGGGATTGTTGGGGACATTGCGGGACTTGGGTGCGCGTCATCTTGGATGCGCGGGCTTGGCCCTTGCGATCGCCGCAACCCCGATAGCCGTCGCCGAATATTCCTTCGCTTCGCAGGCCGAGACCCAGATCGCCGCCGCAAAGAAGAAGCAGCAGGCAAAGCCTCGCGCCAAAAAAAAGGCCCCTGCCAAAGCGCATCCTCTCAAAATTCCAAACAGCCAATTCGAGGCGCTGGCCTGGCACGAGATCAAGGGCTGGATCGAGGACGATCACGCCGAAGCCTTCTCGGCATTTCTGGCAAGCTGCCGGCCGATCCTGCGCTCGTCGGCGAAGGCGCGCGCCGAACGCGGCGAGGCCTATCGTGCGCTGTTTGAGGTCTGCGGGCGGGCGGTCGCCGCGGTGCCGCTTGATGAAGCCGGCGCGCGCGCCTTCTTCGAACAGAATTTCCGGCCGATCCGGCTGACTGCCGCGGGCGAAAGCGACGGCTTCTTCACCGGCTATTACGAGCCGGTGGTCGAAGGCTCGCGCTGGCCAAGCGACATATACACCACGCCGCTCTACAAGCGCCCGCCCAACCTCGTGACGCAGCGGCTGCGCCGCTCCGGGGCCAAGGGCAAGGCCGGCAAGCGCACCGTGAAGCGCGCCACCGCGCCCTATTACGATCGCGCCCAGATCGAGGATGGCGCGCTGGCGGGCCGCGATCTCGAAATCGTCTGGCTGAAAGATCCGATCGACGGTTTCTTCGCCGAAATTCAGGGCTCGGTGCGCGTGCGCTTGGAAGACGGCAAGGTGATCCGCCTGAACTACGCCGACAAGAACGGCCATCCCTATTTCGCGGTGGGCTCCGTTCTGGTGCAGCGCGGCATCGTTCCGCGCGAAGAAATGTCGATGCAGAAGATCCGGGAATTCATGGAGAAGAACCCGGAAGAAGGCAGAGAATTGCGGCGGATGAACCGGTCCTATGTGTTCTTCCGCGAGACCGATCTCGGCGAACATGACGAGGCGATCGGCGCGCAGGGAATCTCGCTCTCGGCGGCGCGGTCGCTTGCGGTCGATCGCCGGATTCACACCTACGGCATGCCGGTTTTCGTCAACGCGCTGCTGCCGATCACCAGCGAAAAGCCCGATACCTGGTTCCGCAGGCTGTTGATTGCGCAGGATACCGGCGGCGCCATCGTCGGACCTGCGCGCGGCGATATCTATCTCGGCGCGGGCGAGGAGGCGGCGCGCGCGGCTGGCCGCTTCAAGCATAACGGGCAGTTCGTGATGCTGATCCCGAATGAGCTCGATCCCGACAACGAGGCGCTCGGCATGCCGTTGCCGCAGCCGCGCCCCAAGGACCTCGGTCTGGTCGCGAGCGCTGCGCCCTCGCAACCTGCGACGGAGCAGAAGCCTGCGACCGCTGCTGCACCCGCTCCGGTGACGCCTGCTGAGGCCGCGCCGGCCCCGCGGCCCGATCCGCGGCAGAAGCCGCAAACGGCCGCGCGCAGCGATCCGAAGCCACAAATCCAACAACAAGCCCAACCGCAAGCCAAGCCTGCAGCCCCGGCACGCGCTGCGGTGGAGCCCAGTCCAAAAGCTGCGGCGAAACCTGCGCCCGCTACACCGGCTGCTCCGGCAAAACCGCAGGCCGCCGCGCAGCCGAAACCCGATGCGTCGGCGGCCAAGCCACGCGCGCCTGCGGCGGGCGGCAATCCGTTTCCGAAGCCGATCTCCGGTGCGCCGGCAGCCAAGCCCGCGGGACCCAAGGGCAAGCCTGCGGACAAACCATCGTCATGACCGCCGAAGAAGGCCGTCGCAGGGGCCGGCGGCTTTCACCCGAAGATCTTGCGCTCTGGGACGGGGTCACCCGCTCGGTGCGCCCCTTGCGCAAGCGCAAGCCTGAGGCTGCGGCCGCCGCCGCACCGCAGATCGCTGCTGAGGCGAAAAAGGCGGCGGCGACTTCGGCGGTCCAGCCGGCCGCGGCACCGCAGCGCAAGACACCGCCGCTTGTGCCGCTCGACCGCAAGACCAAGCAGAAGATCGCGCGGGGCCGCGAGACCATTGACGGCCGGCTCGATCTGCACGGCCATACCCAGACCGAAGCCCATGACGCGCTGCTGCGCTTTTTGCACCGGATTCAGGGACGCGGCGGTCGCCTCGTGCTGGTGATCACCGGCAAAGGCAAAAGCGATGTGAGCGGACGCGGCGATGGTGGCGGCGTGCTGAAACGGGCGGTGCCGCTCTGGCTGGCGCTGCCGGAATTTCGCGCGCTGGTGATCGGCTACGATGCCGCCGCCTCTGCTCACGGCGGCGAGGGCGCGCTTTATGTGCGGTTACGGAAAATACGTGACGCGTGAGTGACGTTGGCATCGCCGGAAATGCCGGTGCATCACTCCCGCATGATCCGCGGTGTCCCGCCAAAAAAATCCTGCCGCCGCGCCGGCTGTTGCTGAGGAGCTTGCTGGCGGGGCTGACGCGGGCGCTGTTTTGCCGGCTGTTGTTTTTGCGCCGGGACCGTGCCGGTCAATGGGGCAACCGCCTTGAGCGCCAGATCGGCGGCGCGTTCGCCGGATTCCCAGGCGCCGCCGACTGTGCCCCACAGCGTCTCGTGCGCAGCCTCGCCGGCATAATAGACGCGATCGCGCAACGGCTCGGTCATCAGGATACGCCGCGAAGGCTGGCCGCCGACCGAGGCTGCCGAAAACGAGCCTTGCACATGCGGTGCGAATGCCCATTGCGTCGCATGCGTGCGCGTCACCGCGCGTTTCAGGTCGGCGCCGAACAGCTTGTCCAGCCATTCGAGTGCAAAGGCGGTCATCTCGCTTGGGCCCCGCGCGACAAGATCGCGGCCGAACGACCCCGCCACGTCGACATAGGCGAGCGAAGAGCCGCCGACATTGCCGAGTAGCGCCGCCGTCCGATTGTTCTCGGCCTTCTCGAACACAAGATCGTCCCGCGCGAGGCCGAACGGATTGCCGGGAATATCGAGCACGATCCGCTCGTAGCTGCCGAGCCGCAACCGGCCGAGCGCGTCGAGCTGCCGCTTCGGCAGGTCGGCGATCAGCTTGCCGTCCGCGAGCACATTGGTCGATACCGTGACGATGACGGCGCGCGCCTGCAATGCTCCCTTGGCGGTCTCGACCAGAACGCCGCCGCGTGGCTGCGTTGCAATTCGCGTTGCGGGTGTCGAGAGCCGCACCGGCAAACCTTCGGCAAGCTTCGCCAGCAACGTGCCGAAACCCTGGCGGCAATAGGCGTCGACATCGCGCTCGGTGGAGCGCTGGAAATCCGCGACCGACAGATCGGCGAAGTCCTTTCCGCAGCTGAACGGCCCGAGATAGAATTCGACCGAGGGCGCCCAGTCGCCGAGATCCTTGGGCATGGCCTGCGCGAGCGACAGATCGGCCTTGCCGCGCGCGGCATCCTCGATCGCGCGCCGCGCCCGCACCATCGCCGCAAAGAATTGCTCGAGCTCGCTCTCGCGTGCGTTGCGCCGGCCGATCCGCACCTTCTGGCCCGGCGGCGCCGGATAGATATCGAGCCCGGCCCGCGGCGCCAGACCGACGAGAGGATTTTGCTCCGGCGCATGCAGCCAATGCGCGCCGAGATCGACCGGCATGCCAAACATCGAGGTGTCGGTGATGCATCGCCCGCCGACGCGATCCGCCGCTTCGAGCACCACGACGCGGCGTCCAGCGGCGACGATCTTTCGCGCAGCGGCGATGCCTGCGGCGCCGGCGCCAACCACCACGATATCGGTTTCGGCAGCCATTGCCGCACGCCCCCATGCAGGGAGCGTGGACGCCCCGGCTGCGATTGCGAGAAAGGACCGGCGGGAGATTGCGTCCATGGTTACCGGAGGCTTTGCACTCCCGCCTCACTACCCGCAAAAAGCAAGTCTTTGCAAATGTTTGATGTCAGCTCCGCTCAACCGCCCGTGAACGGCGTGAACCGCTTTGCAACGGCTTTCGACGAAAATGATGAAAAACAACCGGATATGCGGCCAAGGAAGAACCTGGGACGCTGCATACGGGAGGACCGGCCATGAGCTTCGTGCTCGACGGCATCGGGCGATTCCTCGCCCGCTATCTCGAAGAGCCGGTGAAGGGATACGAGCCCTTCACACCGAGCGATTTCGACGCGCTCAAGGCGACCTTGCAGCCAGGCGACGTGCTTCTGGTCGAGGGCAACAATCACGTTTCCGGCATCATCAAGTATCTCACGCAATCCACATGGTCGCATGCTGCGCTCTATGTCGGCCGCATCGGCGATCGCGAGACCGAGGACGGAGAGCCGCTCACCCTGGTCGAGGCCAATCTCGGCGAGGGCGTGGTCGGTGCGCCGCTGTCGAAATATGCGCGCTATCACACCCGCATCTGCCGGCCGACCGGGCTCACCGTCGAAGACCGCGCGAGAGTCTGTGCCTATGCGAAGGAGCGCATCGGCTTCGATTACGATGTGAAGAACATTATCGACCTGATGCGTTTCCTGATGCCGCTGCCGATCCCGCAGAAATGGCGCCGCAAGATGATGGCGATGGGCTCGGGCCATCCGACGCGGATCATCTGCTCGGCGCTGATCGCGCAGGCCTTCGAGCAGGTGCGCTATCCGATCCTGCCGAAGATCAGCCGTGTCGAGAGCGAATCGGCGCGTCAGGAGATTCTGGAAATCCGGCACTCGTCGCTCTATGCGCCGCGCGATTTCGACATTTCTCCCTATTTCGAAGTGGTGAAGCCGACGCTGGTCAACGGCTTCGACTACAAGAAAGTGCAATGGGCCGATCTGCAGGTCTCGATCGATATCGATATTGCGGTCACGGTCGAGATCGAAGCCGCGCGCGCGATTGACGACGCGGCGCCGCTGGTGCCGGAATCGGCGAACAAGCGGCTGGCGCCCGTATAAGCATTTTTCGTCGCTCCTGAAAGCTTTGCCACGTGCTACTGCGCGCGCTTCGCGAAGGCGAGCGCGGCTTCGAGCCGGTCGTTGCCCCAGAATAACTCGCCGTCTTCGGTCAAGAAACTCGGCGCGCCGAATATGCCGAGGCTGCCGGCCTCCTCGGTTACGGTGCGGAGCTTCAGCTTGATCTGATCCGTTGCCGCTTGTTCCAGCACGGTCTGCGCCGGCGCGCCGGCTCGCTCCAGGACCTCCGCAATCACCTGCGGGTCGTCAATCCGGCGGCCTTCGCCGAATTGCGCCCGGAAGACACCACGGCAGAATTCCGGCTGCCAGACCTCGGCGCTGCCTGCGATTGCGCAGCGGGCGGGGAGAAGGGAATTTTGCGGAAACGGGTCCGGCTGCTGAAACGGTATGCCCAGCTCCGCGCACAGCCGTTCAAGATCGCGCCACATATAGCGGCCCTTGGCCTCGTAGATGTTGAAGGGCGAGGTATCCCAGCCCTGCGCCTTGAAGATCGGACCGAGCATGAACGGGCGGTAGCGGATTGCGACGCCGGCATCGGCGGCCAGCGCCTCGATCCGCATGCAGGCCGGATAGGAATAGGTCGAGGCGAAATCGAACCAGAAGTCGACGACGGGATTGCTCATGCTTCACTCTCGACCGGGGCCGTGAACGCGACGCGCGGTTTGGCGTTTTATGATTATCATGCCGGACGCCATAAGTTCCGAACAGGCGGGAGGATTTATGCCAAAACTCGTCGTCTTCGCGGTCGTTGCCGTATTTGCGCTGCTGGCGGGCACTGCGCCCGGGCAGGCTCGCGAATATCCCTGGTGCGCCCGCTATGACTGGACCACCCGCAATTGCGGCTTTGTCAGCTTCCAGCAATGCTTGGCGACGATTTCCGGGATCGGCGGCCGCTGCGAGCCAAACCCGTTCTACAAGGCGCCGCCGCCGCGCAAGCGCAAGGCGAGATAGGACTTTAAGGGCATTGGCCAACCAAGCGGACGGAGTTTGGACCGCCGGGTTGCACCGGTCCCGGTTCTGCCTATAGTCCCCCCGCTTTTGAGCGGATGGGACAAAATTCATGGCCGACAAGCCCAAGAAAGACGTCAAGAAGGTGGTTCTCGCTTATTCGGGCGGGCTCGATACCTCGATCATTCTGAAATGGCTGCAGCAGACTTACGGGGCGGAGGTGGTGACCTTCACCGCCGATCTCGGCCAGGGCGAGGAGCTGGAGCCGGCCCGCGCCAAGGCGATCCTGCTCGGCATCAAGCCGGAGAATATCTTCATCGAGGATCTGCGGGAGGAATTCGTCCGCGACTACGTGTTCCCGATGTTTCGGGCCAACACGGTCTATGAGGGGCAATACCTGCTCGGCACCTCGATTGCGCGTCCGCTGATCGCCAAGAAGCAGATCGAAATCGCCGAGAAAGTCGGCGCCGATGCCGTGGCGCATGGCGCGACCGGCAAGGGCAACGACCAGGTTCGTTTCGAGCTGACTTATTACGCGCTGAAGCCCGACATCACGGTGATCGCGCCCTGGCGCGAATGGGACCTCACCTCGCGCACCAAGCTGATCGACTTCGCCGAGAAGCACCAGATCCCGATTGCGAAAGACAAGCGCGGCGAGGCGCCGTTCTCGGTCGACGCCAACCTTCTGCACTCGTCGTCCGAGGGCAAGGTGCTGGAAGATCCCAATGTCGAGGTGCCGGATTACGTATTTTCGCGCACCGAAGATCCGCTGACGGCGCCGGACAAGCCGGCCGAAATCACCATCGATTTCGAGAAAGGCGATGCGACAGCGATCGATGGCAAGAAAATGTCGCCCGCAACTCTTTTGAAAGCGCTGAACGATCTCGGCAAGCTGCACGGCATCGGCCGGCTCGATCTGGTCGAGAACCGCTTCGTCGGCATGAAGTCGCGCGGCATGTACGAGACGCCGGGCGGCACCATCCTGCTCGCGGCGCATCGCGCCATCGAAAGCATCACGCTCGATCGCGGCGCGGCGCACCTGAAAGACGAGCTGATGCCGAAATATGCCGAGATGATCTATAACGGCTTCTGGTTCACGCCCGAACGCGAGATGCTGCAGGCGGCGATCGACAAGTCGCAGGAGCATGTCACCGGCCGCGTGCGGCTGAAGCTCTATCGCGGCAATGTCTGGGTCACCGGACGTGAGAGCCCGTATTCGCTCTACGATCAGGAACTCGTCACCTTCGAGGAAGGCGCGGTCGCCTACGATCACCGCGATGCCGAAGGCTTCATCCGGCTGAATGCGTTGCGGCTGCGCACGCTCGGACAGAGGAAGAAGAAGCGCGGACTCTGAATTTTTGACAGACGTGGGAGAGCCGCGTTCCGCGGCTCTCCATTTTCCGGGTCACACCGTCTTTGCGGCGGGGTCATCCCCGCCGGGGTAGCGTCCGCCAGATTGAGGTGCCCCATTGCGTCGCCCGATGCCGCGCGCCCGCGCATGCGCCATACCACGCCGCAACCGCTCCGAGCAGGGATGCTGCCCCGGCAAGAAACGCCAGCAAGACGGCGGCGTTGCGCGCCTGCGAGATGTTTTCCCGCGCAGATGCGATTACTGCTTCCACACGCTTCTGGGCTTCGGGTTGAGCGAGCCCGGTCTGGGCCGACACAAGCCGCGCGAGATAGGTCTGATCGTCTGCCTGGACCCCGGTATGCCCGCCGGCGGTGAGCAGGATGCGTGCGGCCTCTGCCCGCGTCGCAGCCACGTCGCCTTCAATCGGCCGGCCGTCGGAGCGGAACAGCCGGTCGAGATCGAACGCGACGATGTTCTCGCCTGCGACCGAAACAGCCGGTGCTGCATTGCCGGAAGCCGGCGCGGCGAGCCGGCTGGCGCCAAGCGCGCCGCCGATGAGCAACAGCGCAGCCATCAGCGTCGCCAGCGCCCAGACGAGAAGGCCATGAGTGCCGTCGCGCGTCTCGCTTTCGTCGGCATTGAAGGCGTCCGTTCGGGCAAGCATCGATCCTGCGATATAGCCGCCGATCCCGTAGGCCGCCAAAGCGACCAGCACGAGATAGATGCCGGACAGCACGAACAGCGTCATCGATGCATCCCGCCAGGTCGGTGCGGTGGAGCCAACGGCAAGACCCATTGCGGCGGCGAAGCTGTGCAGGACAAAGGCGAGCGCCGCTGCGGCGATGGCGCCCGCCCATACCGGCCCCCATTCGACGCTCGGCAAAACCGCCGGCGCGCGGACCGTTGCTGGTTGTGTGTCCATCCTCGTCTCCTCAGCGCAGGCCGAAGAACGACAGGATCGCCATGATCACAACGATCAGTCCGACCAGATAGATAATTCCGTGCATGGTTCTCTCCCGTTTTTCTAACGGGGAAGCAACCTTCAACTGTGTTCCGGGTTCCGCCAATTCGCCGCAACGCGTGGCGCGAACCATGGCGTGCGCCGTCGGCGCTGAAATTCAGCGGAATCGTCCATTGTGGTCGACGCCGCTCTTGTAAGGCTCATCAAACACAATGGCCGGGCGCGGGCCCGGCCATTGTCGTTGTGTTGGAGCGGGCGCCGTGGGCGTCCTTTTGCATCCGTGCCGTGCCGCTATCGCGGTTGCAACTGGCCCTGCTGCAGCAGCGGGGTGATGCGGCGCACGGTGACGCGCCGGTTCGCCCGCTCGGCGGCCATGGTCTGCACCTTGAGCTGCTGGGAGCCGTAGCCCTGGGTCGTCAGATTCTCCGGCGGAATCTGAAATTCGTCGGTGAGGATCACCGACACCGCTTCGGCGCGGCGATCCGACAGCGACAGGTTGTCGTCGTCGTTACCGGTCGCATCAGTGTGGCCTTCGATAAGGAACACCTCGTCCGGATTTCGCTCGATCGCACGGCGGATGCCTTCGGCAATCGGCGCCAGCCGGTCATACTGGTCCGGCGTGATCTCCCATGACCCGAGATCAAAGGTGATGGTGTTGATATCGACCCGCGGCATGCGATCGCGCAGCTCCGGGCTGTAGCGGATTTCGTCGAGCGTATAGGCCCGTGGCAACGCCTCGACCGGCGGCGCCATCAGGGCGTCATAGATGTATTCCGGTGGCGCCGCTTCTGCCTCGACGATGTAGCGTTCGGGCGGAATCGCCAGAGCGGCGATGGCCAGCACTGGCAGCGCCACAAAGAACGCATCCGCCCGGCGTCCGCCGCGCGGACGGTTGTCGATGATGATGACCTCGCGGCCGTTGACATAGCGCGAACGGCGCAACAGCCGGCCGTTCGCGTCGGTCACGGTGACGATGCGCTGACCGCGGGGATTGACGATCGTGGTCCGCGTCTCGTTGCCCAGGCGCTGCACGTTCACGTCGCGGCCGACGCGGCGGAACCGCTCGGTTTCGTCGTGCCGGATGAACTTGCGGTTGCCGTCCTGGACAATGGCGCGGCTGCCCTCCTGGATGACCCGGCGATTGCCCTCCTGACGGACCTGACGTTCGCCGCGGACCTCATCGATGCGTCGCGCGCGTTCTTCGCGGCGCTGCTGGCGCTGCTCCTGCTGCTGGCCACGCTGCTCCTGGCGCTGCTGCTGTTGCTCCTGCTCACGCTGGTTCTGCTGCTGGCGCTGCTCTTGCCGCTGCTCTTGGCGCTGCTGCCTGTCGTCGCGGCGCTCCTGCCGCTGTTCCTGTTGCCGCTGCTGTTGCTGCTGCCGCTGTTCCTGCTGCCGCTGCTGCTGTTCCTGTCGGCGCTGCTGCTGTTCCTGGCGGCGCTGCTCTTGCTCCTGCCGCTGGTTCTGCTGTCGCTGTTGCCTTTGCTGCTGCTCCTGCTGGCGGCGCTGCTGCTGCTCTTGCTGGCGCTGCTGCTGTTGCTGCTGGCGCTGCTGCTGCTCCTGAGCCCGATTCTGCTGGCGTTCTTGCTGGCGCTGCTGCTGTTGCTGGCGCTGAGGCTCCTGGGCACGTTGCTGCTGCCGTTGATCGCGGTTTTGCTGACGGTCCTGCTGGCGCTGCTGCTGCTGCTGCTGGCGCTGCTGCTGCTCTTGGGCGCGTTGCTGCTGCCGCTGATCGCGGTTTTGCTGACGGTCCTGTTGGCGCTGCTGCCGGCGCTGATCGCGGTCGCCCTGATCTTGCGCAACGACAAACGGGGTCAGGTCATCGCGCGCTTCCGCCGGCTGCCCTGTCAACAAAATGGATATGGCGGCTCCGGAAAGGAGCAGTGGTGAAAGGCGCATATGGTTCTCGCTGCGTGTGGTGAATGTCCTTGGGCATGACCGTTCCCCAGACGGTCGCGCCAAGCCGTGCGACAGAACGATGGCAGGGACGTGGCCGTTTGCTTAACGGCCGTAAATCCCTAAGCAAATCAAGGTTGTTCCGACGTCTTTATTGTCGCAGGGCACGACACAGATCCGGAAAGAGAGCCTGCGAATCACGTCGAAGAAGACTTACCGCATCGCCACCTTCTCGTTGGCGCCCATGTCGGGACGCTGACCGGTGGCCGCGGCGATCGCCATCTTCACCGTGCTCAGCACCTTTCCCGGGCCCTCCCAATATTGCGCCTCCTCCGGAGTCACCTTCAGCATCCGGATATTCGGATCCTCCGGCGAGTCCCACCAGGCCTTTGCCGGCGTCGACCATAGCTCGCGGATCACGGCGCGGTCGGCCGAGACCTCAGCTGTGCCGGATAGGGACACGAAGCGCTCGCTGCCCGGATCGGCAAAGGCCAGACAGACTTTGGGAAACTCGCGGATATCGTCGTCCTTGTGGTGACGGACATCGGTCAGGAAATAGACCGCGTTGTTCTTGCGCCGCACGAAGGCCGCCATCGGGCGCGAGGCCAGCTCCCGGCCGTTCCAGCTTGCGAGCATGCAGACGGAGATTTTGTCCATAAGGTCCCATACGCGTTCGGCGTCGGCGGTCATCGGTGGCTCCTTCAATCGGCTTGCGGCTGGTTCCGGAACGTAACCGCCGGCGCGGCCAGACGTTCCGCAGACCGGACCCGATGCAATAGGCCCGTCACAGGGCGGCGGCTATGCTGACCCGATACGGAGGGAGTTTGCTCATGCGCGGTCCGGTCCTTGCAGCAGCGTGTCTTCTCATCGCAGTAACCGGGGGGTCTGCCCAGACCATTTATCCGGTGGATCGCGCCGAAATCCTGGCCGGTGCGCGGTTCGACCTGAAAGTCGAACTGGATACCGTGGCCACTCCGGAAACAGTCTCTGTTACCGTCAACGGCGCCGATCACGGCGCGGTGTTTGGCAAACGGGCCGAGCTGATCGAACGGGAAGAAGGCATGGAGCAATCCGCGCTGATCCTGCGCGATGTGTCGCTGCCGAAGCCAGGCCGCTACGCCATCCGCGTCACGACGCCCTCGGCGTCGCGCGAGATCGTGTGGACCGTCTACGACACGCCGGCGCGGCGCGCCAGGAATGTGGTGCTGCTGATCGGTGACGGGCTGTCCGGCGCGCATCGCACGGCCGCACGGATTTTGTCCAAAGGCATGACCGACGGCAGAAGCTCGGGCAAGCTTGCGATGGACGACATGCCGCAGATGGCGCTGGTGGCAACCGCCGGGCTCGATTCCATCATCACCGACTCCGCAAATTCCGCGAGCGCCTATGTGACCGGTCACAAGACCGCGGTGAACGCGATGGGCGTCTATCCGGACCGAACCGCCGATCCGTTCGACGATCCGCGGGTCGAGACCATCGCAAGCCTGGTCAGGCGCCGCCACGGCATGGCGGTCGGCATTGTGACAAATACGGAAATTCAGGACGCAACGCCCGCGGCGATGATCGCCCATACCCGGCGCCGCGCCGCCTATGACCAGATCGTCGAGCAATATTTCGCGGCTCAGCCCGACGTTCTAATGGGCGGCGGGCTCGCGAACTTCCTGCCGCAGGGCACGCCGGGCGCACGACGGCGCGACCAGACCGATTTCGTCACGAAATTCAAAGAGGCCGGCTATGCCTACGCGACGACTGGCGCGGAACTGAAGGCCGTTCCGGGAGACAGCAAACGACTGCTCGGGCTGTTCAATCTTGGCAACATGGACGGCGTGCTCGACCGCAAATTCCTCAAAGCGGGCAGCGTCAAGCGGTTCCCCGATCAGCCCGATCTCACCGAGATGACCGCCAAGGCGCTCGACATCCTGTCGCAGAATCCGAACGGCTTCTTCCTGATGGTCGAATCCGGGATGATCGATAAATACACGCATCTGCTCGACATGGAGCGGGCGGTCTACGACACCATCATGTTCGACAATGTCGTGCGATTAGTGCGCGACTGGGCGGAAGCGCGCGGCGACGACACCCTGATCCTCGTTCTTGCCGACCATACTCATCCGATCGCTATCGTCGGCACGATAGACGACGACATGGCGAGCGAGCCAAACGTGCCGATGCGCGAACGGATCCGCATCTACGGCGCCGCGGGCTTCCCGAATTATCCCGCACCGGATGCCGAGGGCTATCCGGCCCGCGTCGATGTCAGCCGAAGGCTTGCGATGTTTTCGGCGAGCCTGCCGGATCACTACGAGACGTTCCGGCCGCGGCTCGACGATCCGAACCAGCCCACAAGGCGCGGCAAGGAGCCCGGCACATTCGAGGCCAACGAGCGCTATCGCGATCTACCCGGCGCAGTGTTCCGGCTCGGCAATCTGCCGCGGCTTGCGGGCGCGAGCGTTCATTCGGGCGAAGATGTGATCCTCACCGCATCCGGGCCGGGCAGCGAGGCAGTGCGCGGGCAGCTCGACAATACCGATGTGTTCCGGGTGATGGTGGATGCGCTGGGGCTCGGCGCGCAGGTCACGTCAGGGATGCGCTGAGCCGATCTTGCGAATCATGCCCGCGAAAGCGGGGACCAAAGGGCGCTTTCGAGCGAAGCGGGGAGCAATTCGCTTTATCACCGCGTCACGTAATGACTTGGAGTCTTTTTGCCAATCGAAGAAAAGCGATAGACTCTGGGCTGCCGGGAGTGTCTGGGCCTCCGCCTTCGCGGGGCGACCGGATCAAACCTGCCGCTCCACCATCATCTTCTTGATCTCGGCGATCTCCTTCGCCGGATTGAGGCCTTTCGGGCAGGCCTTCGAGCAGTTCAGGATGGTGTGGCAGCGATAGAGCCGGAACGGGTCTTCCAGGAAGTCGAGCCGTTCGCCGGTCGCTTCGTCGCGCGAATCCTTCAGCCAGCGGCCGGCCTGCAACAGCGCGGCGGGGCCGAGATAGCGGTCTCCGTTCCACCAATAGCTCGGGCAGGAGGTGGTGCAGCAGGCGCACAGGATGCACTCGTAAAGTCCGTCGAGCTTCTTGCGGTCGTCCTCGCTTTGCCGCCATTCCTTCTGCGGTTGTGGTGTCTCGGTCTTCAGCCAGGGCTGCACCGAGGCATATTGCGCATAGAACTGGGTGAGATCGGGCACGAGATCCTTGATCACGGGCATATGCGGCAGCGGATAGATCTTCACGTCGCCTTTGATCTCGTCCATGCCGCGGGTGCAGGCAAGCGTATTGGTGCCGTCGATATTCATCGCACAGGAACCGCACACGCCCTCGCGGCAGGACCGGCGGAAAGTCAGCGTGGCGTCGATATTGGATTTGATCCAGATGAGGGCGTCGAGAACCATCGGCCCGCAATCGTCGAGATCGACCTTGTACACATCGACGCGCGGATTGTTGCCGTCGTCCGGGTTCCAGCGATAGACGCGGAACGCGCGCTCGTTCCTGGCGCCGGGCTTTCCCGGCCAGGTCTTGCCTTCGGTGACCCTGGAATTCTTCGGCAGCGTGAATTCGACCATGGCTTGATTGCTCTCTCAGTAAACCCGCGCCTTTGGCTCGATATAGGCGATGTCATTGGTCATCGTGTATGTATGAACCGGGCGGTAATCGATCGTGACCTTGCCGCTTGCCGGGTCGAACCAGGCCAGCGTGTGCTTCATCCAGTTCTTGTCGTCGCGATCGGGATAATCCTCGCGCGCATGCGAGCCGCGGCTTTCGGTGCGGTTTCGTGCGGAGTCCATCGTGACCACGGCCTGCGCGATCAGGTTGTCGAGCTCCAGCGTCTCGACCAGATCGGAATTCCAGGTCAGCGAGCGGTCGGTGACGTGAATGTCCGGCATGCCCTGATAGACTTCATGGATCAGCTTGTGGCCCTGCTCCAGTGTTTCGCCGGTGCGGAACACCGCGCAATAATCCTGCATCACCTTCTGCATTTTCAGCCGCAGCGCCGCCGTCGGCGTGGCGCCGGATGCGTGGCGGAATTTGTCGAGCCGCGACAGCGCGAGATCGGCCGAATCCTTCGGCAGTTCCGGCTGCTTGCCGTTCTTCTCGACGGTCTGGCTGCAGCGTTCTGCCGCGGCGCGGCCGAACACCACGAGATCGATCAGCGAGTTCGAGCCGAGCCGATTGGCGCCATGCACCGACACGCAGGCTGCTTCGCCGATCGCCATCAGTCCGGGGACCACGGCGTCGGGATCGCCGCCCTTCTTGGTCAGCACTTCGCCGTGGAAATTCGTCTGGATGCCACCCATGTTGTAGTGCACCGTCGGCAGCACCGGGATCGGTTCCTTGGTGACGTCGACGCCGGCGAAAATGCGCGCGCTTTCGGAAATGCCCGGCAGGCGTTCATGGAGGATTTCGGGGGTCAGATGGTCGAGATGCAGATAGATGTGGTCGTTGTTCTTGCCGACCCCGCGGCCCTCTCGAATCTCGATGGTCATCGAGCGTGACACCACGTCGCGCGAGGCAAGGTCTTTCGCCGACGGCGCATAGCGCTCCATGAAGCGTTCGCCGGCGGAATTGACCAGATAGCCGCCTTCGCCGCGCGCGCCTTCGGTGATCAGGCAGCCCGCACCATAAATGCCGGTCGGATGGAACTGCACGAATTCCATGTCCTGCAGCGGCAGGCCGGCGCGCAGCACCATGGCATTGCCGTCGCCGGTGCAGGTATGCGCCGAGGTGGCGGAGAAGTAGGCCCGGCCGTAGCCGCCTGTCGCCAGGATCGTCATGCTCGAGCGGAAGCGGTGCACCGTGCCGTCGTCGAGCTTCAGCGCGACGACGCCGACGCAGCGGCCTTCCTGATCCATGATCAGGTCGATGGCGAAAAACTCGATGAAGAATTCCGCCGAATAGCGCAGCGATTGCGAATACAGCGTGTGCAGCATAGCGTGGCCGGTACGGTCGGCCGCGGCGCAGGTGCGCTGGGCGATACCCTTGCCGTAATTCGTGGTCATGCCGCCGAACGGGCGCTGATAGATTTTACCGTCCTCGGTGCGCGAGAAGGGCAGGCCCCAATGCTCCAGCTCGTAGACGGCTTCCGGCGCATTGCGTACGAGATATTCGATGGCATCCTGGTCGCCAAGCCAGTCCGAGCCCTTCACCGTGTCGTACATGTGAAAGCGCCAGTCGTCCTCGCCCATATTGCCAAGCGCGGCGGCGATGCCGCCCTGGGCAGCCACCGTATGCGAGCGGGTCGGGAACACCTTGGTGATGCAGGCGGTGCGCAATCCCGCCTGGGCGCAGCCGACCACCGCGCGCAAACCGGAGCCGCCGGCGCCGACGACCACGACATCGAACGTGTGGTCTTCGATCGGATAGGCCTTGCCGTTCGTGGCTGGCGCACCGTTCGGCTTACCGCCGTTGGTCTTGTCGTTCATGGCCTCAAACTCCGAAGGACAGCTTCACCAGCGCATAGAGGCAGGCCAGCGCGATGACGAAACAAAAGAAGGTGTTGCACATGATCAGCGTGAGTTTGTGATCGCTGTGCACGTAATCCTCGATGATCACCTGCATGCCGAGCCACATGTGATACGCACTCGCGATCACGAACAGCATGATGGAGATGGCGACGAAGGGCGATCCGAGGATCTGGGCCGCGGCGGCATGATTGCGCCCAAGCAGGCCGATGACGATGAATACGAAGATGATGGTCAGCGGCACCAGCGCGACCGAAGTGACACGCTGCTTCCAGAAATGATCGGTGCCCGACCGCGCCGAGCCGAGATAGCGCACGCGCGACAGCGGCGTGCGCATCGAGGGATGCTTTCCGCTCATCGCACGCCTCCCATGAAGGCGAAGCCGACGATCCAGATCAGCAGCGTCAGCCCGACCGAGCCAACGATGGTTGCGAGCGTCAGCCATTCGCGCTCGGCGGGGCCGAAGCCACGGCCGGTGTCCCAGATCAGATGGCGGATGCCGCCAAGCATGTGGTGGATCAGCGCCCACGTATAGCCGAACAGGATCAGCATGCCGAAGATCGAGCCGGTGAAGGCCTGGACCTTTGAATAGGCGGTCGGCCCGGACGCCGCTGCCAGCAGCCACCAGGCCAGCAGCAGGGTGCCGAAGAACAGGGCGGCTCCGGTGATGCGGTGGGTGATCGACATCATCATGGTGAGCATCGGCCGGTAGATGCTCAGATGCGGAGACAGCGGTCTCTCGACGGTGCGGCGGGTATTGGCCATTCGCTTCAAACTCCAGCGGCCCTGGGGCCGTCCGTTGGGGGCCCGGAGCATGAGCCGGATGCTGTCCGGCCGCCGGAACCCGGATTGCCTGCCTCGTGTCGCGGCACTGACCTGATAGGTCAGGGACGATGTCCAAAGCGCCAGATTAGACCTAGAAGGCAGTCAAATTTCGGAAACGGCGAACCAATATCGCGATTTCGGTTACTTGCAATAAGCATTTGGAGTAGGATGCCTTCGCCATTTCCGAAGGATGCTGCCACAATTGCAGGATTTCAGGGACAACCGCCGTGCGTTTTGACTTGCCCGATCTCAGCCTGTTCCGGCATGTGGTGGAGGCCGGGAGCATCACCCAGGGCGCAGCGCGGGCGAACCTGGCGCTGGCTGCCGCCTCGACCCGTATCCGCAATATGGAGGATGCGATCGGCGCCCCGCTGTTGATCCGCGGCCGCCAGGGCGTAAGCCTGACCCAAGCGGGTCGAACGCTGTTACAGCATGCGCGCACGATCCTCGCCCAGGCGGAGCGGCTGCGTGAGGATCTCGGGGCCTATTCCGGCGGCTTCTTCAGCCAGGTCCGCATCCTGTCCAATACAAACGCGCTGACCGAGTTTCTGCCCGATGTGTTGAGCCCGTTTTTGGCCGCGCATCCGCATGTCAGCGTCGATCTCGAAGAGCGTCTGTCCGATGAAATCGTCGGACTGATTGGGGAGGGGGTCGGCGATATCGGTATCGTCGCGGGCACGGTTGACACCAGCCGGCTCGTGACCTTCCCGTTCCGCACCGACCGCTTCGTGCTGGTGGTGTCGCGCGATCATCCGCTGGCACGGCGGGAAAAGGCGTCCTTCGCCGAGGTCCTCGATTACGACTTCGTCGGGCTCGACCGCGCCAGCGCCCTGCAACGCTTTCTCGCCGACAAGGCGAGCCGGCTTGGCCGGCCGCTGAAATTGCGGGTGCAGCTGCGCTCGTTCGATGGCGTGTGCCGCCTGGTCGAGCGCAATGCCGGTATCGGCATCGTGCCGGAAACCACGGTGCGGTGGGCGGCGCGTTCGATGGCCATCAAGGCGGTTGACTTGACCGACACCTGGGCGTTGCGCGATCTCACCATCTGCGTGCGCGACATCGCGGCCATGTCGCCTTTCGCGCGGCAATTGGTCGAGCATATGCGCGCGGCGTGATCTTTCAGGTCTATCGCGGGATCAGCACCCAGTAATCCAGATCGAGGATCACCGCCGGATCGTCCTCGTCGCCACTCTTCAGCGGGAATTCGCGACAGGGCTTGTCCTTCGTCGCGATGGTGCGCACCCGCAGGGCGCCGAGATCGTTCCGTTGCGGCAACTCCGCCGTCCCGATAATTTCCGACCACGCAAAAACGGTATTGCCTGCAAAGAGCGGCGCGACATGCCGTCCGCCATTGATGCCGGCGACATGAAACGCATTGCCAAGCCCATTGAACGACAACGAACGGGCAAGCGAGATCACATGCCCGCCATAGATCAGCCGGCGGCCAAACCGGCTTTGTCCTTCGGTGAACTGGTTGAAGTGGACGCGCGCAGTGTTCTGATAGAGACGCGTCGCGATCATGTGCTCGGCTTCTTCGACCGTGATGCCGTCGACATGATCGATCTTTTCGCCAACCGCGTAGTCGTCGAAGCGATAGGCGCTGCCGGCCAGCACATTGTCATAGGCGGCTGTGTCGATCGGCGGGCACGCGTCGCCGAGCATTTTCGGGTCGAGCGCGGTCGGCAGCCGCGGAACATGCTCGCCCTGCACCTGCGCCTTCTCGTCGCGCTTTCTGACCATCACCCAGCGCACGTATTCGAGCACCGCGGACCCGTCCGCGCGGTATCCGACCGACCGCACGAACACGATGCCGGTCTTGCGGCTGGAATTTTCCTTCAGGCCGATGACTTCCGACACCGCATTAAGCGTGTCGCCGGGATAGACCGGCGCGAGAAAGCGGCAATTGGCATAGCCGAGATTGGCCACCGCGTTGAGCGATATGTCCGGCACCGTCTTGCCAAACACGATGTGAAACACAAGGAGGTCATCAATCGGCGAACGGGGATAGCCAATGCCTTTGGCAAAGGCGTCGGAGGATTGCACTGCAAAGCGCGCGCCGAACAATCCGTTGTAGATCGCGACATCGCCGGTCGTGATCGTGCGCGGGGTCGCGTGCCGGATGGTTTGCCCGATGCGAAAGTCCTCGAAGAAATTGCCTGAAGCCGTCTTGCTCATGATGAGATCGAGCGCCTTGCGCGTTTGCTGATACCGGCATGCGTATCAACGACGCGTCCGCCCCCGCGTCAAGCCTCGGCAAGTGGCAAGGCTTCCCGTCTGGTCCGTATCGCAATCCCTCGCGCATGTTCCGGCCAGCGTCCCGCCCCGCTCACAGCCGCACCCCGTCTTGCCAAGCCCGCCCGTGCCCATTAGCACTCGTCCGGTCCCTCCTTCCTGAAGGCGCAATTCATGGCCAGCTACAATCTGCTCCTGCTTCCCGGCGATGGCATCGGCCCCGAGGTCATGGCCGAGGTCAAAAATCTGATCGATCTTTTCAACCGGAAGGGGATCGCCAAATTCACCTACGAGGAAGGGCTGGTCGGTGGCGCCTGCTATGACGCGCATAAGGTCTCGATCACCGATGCCACCATGGACAAGGCGCAGGCCGCCGACGCCGTGATTTTCGGCGCGGTCGGCGGCCCGCAATGGGACAAGGTACCCTACGAGGTGCGCCCCGAAGCCGGCCTTCTGCGGCTGCGCAAGGATCTCGCGCTCTATGCCAATCTGCGCCCCGCGGTGACCTATCCGGCGCTGGCCGACGCCTCCTCGCTCAAGCGCGAGCTGGTCGAGGGGCTCGACATCATGATTTTGCGCGAGCTCACCGGCGGCGTCTATTTTGGCGAGCCCAAGACCATCACCGATCTCGGCAACGGCCAGAAGCGCGCGGTCGACACGCAGGTTTACGACACCTACGAGATCGAGCGCATCGGCCGCGTCGCCTTCGAGCTGGCGCGCAAGCGGCGCAACAAGGTCACCTCGATGGAAAAGCGCAACGTCATGAAGTCGGGCGTGCTGTGGAATGAGGTCATTACCGAGGTGCACCAGCGCGAATTCAAGGACGTGCAGCTCGAACACATGCTGGCCGATGCCGGCGGCATGCAGCTCGTGCGCAATCCGAAGCAGTTCGACGTCATCGTCACCGACAACCTGTTCGGCGACATGCTGTCGGATGTCGCCGCCATGCTGACCGGCTCGCTCGGCATGCTGGCCTCGGCTTCGCTCGGCGAGGTCAATCCGAAGACGGGCAAGCGCAAGGCGCTGTACGAGCCTGTGCATGGCTCCGCGCCGGACATCGCCGGAAAGGGCATCGCCAATCCGATTGCGATGATCGCGTCATTCGGCATGGCGCTGCGCTATTCGTTCGGCATGGGCAAGGAAGCCGACCTCGTGGATGCCGCGATCTCGGCGGCGCTCGGCCGCGGGCTTCGCACTGCGGACATCGCCGCGAAGGGAGAGAGCACCGTCGGCACGGCGGAAATGGGCCAAGCGATCGCCGAGGAAATCGAAAAGGCGGCAGCGTAGTTTCCCTCCTGTTATTCCGGGGGCCGCGAAGCGGTGCACCGGGAATCTTAAGGCAACGCCGTGCCCGTAGCTTGATTCCGGGTCCCGCCCTGTGGGCGATACCGGAATGATCAATTTCGATCTTGACGACTCCTCTCGCTCGACTACTCTATTTAGTGATTACGGTCTTCGCGGCTCAAGATATTGGGTCCGCGGAGCTAAGAGGGAACCCGGTGCGCCGTAGGGCAAAGCCGGGGCTGCCCCCGCAACTGTAAGCGGCGAGCGGCTGCCATATTGGCCACTGATGCGTTGCATCGGGAAGGCCCGGCAAAGCCGCCACGACCCGCGAGCCAGGAGACCTGCCGTAATCGCCGACACGTCCTCGGGCGGGGTGCCCCGGTGTGACGCTTGCTGCCGGGTTCGCTCGCCCTGAGCCCGGCCCTCGTCCGCAAGCCGTCCGCTGCGCATTCAGCCCCAACGCCATGGGTCTGAGATGCCTGAACTTGCCTACGACTTCGATCGCCGCGGCGATATCGTGCCGGTCAATCACCGCGCCGCCATCGGCGCCGGGATGCGGGACCTCTCGCTTCAGATCCTGCGTGGCGGCGCGCCGGAATTGCCACTGCAGCATCCAGGCCGTGCGCCGATGCCGGCGCCGCTCTCTCCGCAGCCCAAGCCTTCCGATCTCAGGCTCGACCGCAGCCGCGATGCACTGCTGACCAATTTCGGCAAGGCCACGCTCAACGATCGCTATCTGCTGGCGGGCGAAAGCTATCAGGACATGTTCGCGCGCGTCGCCTGCGCCTTTGCCGACGATATCGCGCATGCGCAACGGCTTTACGATGCGATGTCGCAGCTTTGGTTCATGCCGGCGACGCCGGTGCTTTCGAACGGCGGCACCACGCGCGGACTGCCGATCTCCTGCTTCCTGAATTCGGTGTCCGATTCGCTCGAAGGCATCGTCGGCACCTGGAACGAGAATGTGTGGCTCGCCTCCAATGGCGGCGGCATCGGCACCTATTGGGGCCATGTTCGCTCGATCGGTGAGAAGGTGAAGGGCGGCGAGACGTCCGGGATCATCCCCTTCATCCATGTGATGGACGGGCTGACGCTTGCGATCTCGCAGGGTTCGCTGCGCCGCGGCTCGGCCGCGGTCTATCTCGACATCCACCATCCGGAGATCGAGGAGTTTCTGGAAATACGCAAAGCCTCCGGCGACTTCAATCGCAAGGGCCTCAATCTGCATCACGGCATCAATGTCACCGACGCCTTCATGGAGGCCGTGAAGGACGGCAAGACCTTTTCGCTGCGCAGCCCCAAGACCGGCGAGGTAATGCGCGAGGTCAATGCACGCCAGCTCTGGCAACGCATCCTGGAAACGCGGCTGCAGACCGGAGAGCCATATCTCCTGTTCATCGATGCGGTGAACCGTGCGCTGCCGAAGCATCAGCGCGAACTTGGACTCAAGGTCTCGACCTCGAATCTGTGCAGCGAGATCACGCTACCGACCGGGATCGACCATCGCGATGAGGAGCGGACCGCGGTCTGCTGCCTGTCCTCGCTCAATCTCGAAGCCTGGCAGCAATGGTGCGATGCGCCGGGCTTCATCGAGGATGTGATGCGCTTCCTCGACAATGTGCTGACGCATTTCATCGACGTTGCACCCGACGGCATGAAGCGTGCGCGTTATGCGGCAATGCGCGAGCGCTCGGTCGGCCTCGGCGTGATGGGCTTTCATTCCTTCCTGCAGGCGCATGGCATCCCGTTCGAGAGCGCGATGGCGAAATCCTGGAACTTCAAGATGTTCCGAAAAATCCGCCGCAATGCCGACGCCGCTTCCGTGGCCTTGGCGAAGGAGCGCGGCGCGTGTCCCGATGCGGCCGAACGCGGGGTGATGGCGCGCTTCTCGCACAAGCTTGCGATCGCGCCGACCGCCTCCATCAGCATCATCTGCGGCGGCACCAGCGCCTGCGTCGAGCCGATCCCGGCGAACATCTACACCCACAAGACTCTATCGGGTGCGTTCTCGGTGCGTAACCCGCATCTGGCCAAAGTGCTGGCGGCGAAAGGCGCGGACACCACGGAGGTCTGGCAATCAATCATCGCGCATGAGGGCTCGGTCGCCCATCTCGATATGCTGAACGAGCACGAGAAATTGGTGTTCCGTACGGCGTTTGAGATCGATCAGCGCTGGCTGATCGATCTTGCTGCGGATCGCACGCCCTTCATCTGTCAGAGCCAGTCGCTCAATCTCTATATTCCGGCGGATGTCGATAAATGGGACCTGCACATGCTGCATTGGACTGCGTGGAAGCGCGGCATCAAGAGCCTTTATTACTGCCGGTCGAAGTCGATCTCGCGCGCTGCCTTCGCTGGAAAAATCACGAGCAACGCGATGGAGGCTCAGCCTGCAACGACCCGCACCGACTATGAGGAGTGCCTGGCATGTCAGTAACCGAAGGCGACTCGCTCGTCCCGCTCGATCTTGGGCGCTGGAATCCTCGCAGCCTGATCGGGACAGGCCGGGTCGGCCTTCTTGAGTCCACCGGCACCTACGACGTCGACCGCTATGCCTGGGCCTACGAATTCTGGAAGCGCCAGCAGCAGACTCACTGGATGGGCGAGGAGGTGCCGCTCGGCGCCGACATCAAGGATTGGGCGTCCGACCGCGTCACCGCGAACGAGCGCGATCTGCTTACGCAGATTTTCCGCTTCTTCACCCAGTCCGATATCGAGGTCGGCGACAATTATCTGAAGCGCTACATCCCAATCTTTCAGCCGCTTACCGTGCAAATGATGATGGCCGCCTTCACCAACATGGAGACGGTGCATATCGACGCCTATGCGCTGCTGCTGAAGACGCTCGGCATGCCGAAAACCGAGTTCGAGGCTTTTCGCGATTACGGGGAAATGCGTGCCAAGGCCGATTATATGCATGAATTCGGCGTTGACACCGTTGCCGATGTTGCGCGCACGCTCGCCATGTTCGGCGCCTTTACCGAAGGGATGGCGCTGTTCGCGAGCTTCGCCATGCTGCTGAACTTTCCACGCCACAACAAGATGAACGGCATGGGCCAGATCGTCAGCTGGTCAGTGCGTGACGAAAGCCTGCACTGCGAAGGCGTGATCCGTCTGTTTCATGAATGGCATCGTGAGACCGGTGCGGTGACGCCTTCGGTGCGCGACGATATCGTGGATGTCGCCAAGACAATGGTGAATCTTGAGGAGAACTTTGTCGATCTCGCCTTTGCGCTCGGCGATGTCGAGGGCATGACCCCGTCTGACATCCGCTCCTATGTCCGCTACGTCGCTGACTGGCGGCTGACGCAGCTCCGGCTGCCGACGGTGTTTGGCTATTTCGATAAGGGCGAGAGTGGCTATACGCAAATACGGCCGCATCCGCTGCCGTGGCTCGTCGAAATCCTGAACGGCGTCGAACACGCCAATTTCTTCGAGCAGCGCGCGACCGAATATTCCAAAGGCGCGAGCCGCGGATCATGGGATGGCGACGACGGTGTGTGGGCGGCGTTCGACCGCACGCGAGGCTGATCCGGCTGCGGCGGCCCAAGCATTAAGCGCGGAACCTGTCCCGCGCTTAACTCATATTATCCGAACCCACATTCTCAAGTGACGGCTTACCACCAATCGACGCGGCCCGGCCATGGCCGGCCGCCGGGCGTGTCGAACGGACCATTCAGCGGGTTGCGGTTCCAGGTCAGGTTGGGCACCGCATTGTCGAGCGCCGAATAGCCGTAGGGCTCGGCATATTCGCGGTATTTGTATTCGCCAGGCAGCAATTCCGGTCCGGGATCGAGATAGGAGCGCTGCCGCACCACAACGCGCGGGCGCGTCCGGTGCTTGGCTTCGCGTTGCTGGGCCGAATACAGGAACATGTCGTCGCTGCGGGTGCGGTTTTGAGCGTCCGCCGCATCGGTCGCTAGCAGCAACGCGCCGCTGATCACGGCCGCAGTCAGGGAGCCAAGGAGGGTCGGGCGCATATCCGTCCTGTTATCCGATTCCGGTTTCAACTCAGTTTACGCGGCTTTGGTTCACCGCAACAAGCGATTAAGCGGGAGCACGCCGCGGCCGGCACGCCCCAGCCCGGATGCGTGGCAAATTGACCACGGCCGCGACTTGCGCCACCGTTCTGGCCCTGGGCGGGATTATCCCAATGGGCAAACATCGGCAACTTCCTGTTCTTTTGCCGCGGCTGACCGCGTTCGCCCGCGTGCTTCTCAACGACCACGATGCCGCCAGCGATCTGGTCCAGGAAGCCGCTTCACGGGCCTTGGCGGCGCGCCGGGTGCCGGCTGACGCACCCGCCTACCGCGCCTGGCTCTTCAAGATCGTGCGCAATGCCGCGCTGGACGAGCTGCGGCGACAGAAGCGCACGCCGATCGCGGACGATCTAGCCGCAGCCCATGCGATGCCGGTGGTTTTCGATTTCGACAATGCCTGGATTGCCAAGATCACCGTGGAGCAGGGGCTTTCGGCACTGTCCCGCGACCATCGCGAGATCATCGCCTTGATCGACATCGCAGGTTTCAGCTATGGCGAGGCCGCCGACCTGTTGCAGATCCCCGACGGGACGGTAATGAGCCGCATTACCCGGGCGCGCGGCATGCTGCTTGCAGCCATTTCCAGCAATACCGTCCGCCCGCTGAAGTCGAACCATGGCCGCTGATCGAACCGAAGACCTTGAGGCGCTGAACGCCTTCGTCGACGGCGAGTTGACGCCGGACGCGCATGCGCGGATGGCGGCGCGAATCGCGTCCGACCCAGCCTTGGCGCGCGCGCACGCGACGCTGGCGCAGCTGCGGGCGGGCCTTGCCGGCTATGCCGATGCCACCCCGCCACCGCGAATCGAGACGCGGCCGCGGCGCAACCCTTGGCCGGCAGCGGCCGCCGCCACCTTGGCTGCGTTGCTCGCCGGCGCGTCTTTTGTGCAATGGTCCGTGACTCATCCGGCTCCACGGCACCTCGACGCGGCTCTGGATTATGGCGCGGTCCGGCCGGTCTCGTTCGACAGCCGTCCGATGGTGCCGGATCTCAGCGCCGCGGGGCTGACGCTGGTGCGCGTCGATGGCGAAGCGGGCCGCCCGCTCGACCATCTGGTCGCGGTCTATACCGGGCCGCGCGGATGCCGGCTGGAATTGCATGTGCGGCCGCACGGCTCGGCGCCGATTGTGGCGCCGCAATCGACGCACAGGCATCAATGGTCCGACAGCGCCGCGGACTACGAATTGCTGGCCTTTGGAATGCCTTCGTCCCGCTTCGCAATGGTTGCGGACGCAGCCGAGCGTCAAACCCGCGCTTTGGCAGGACCGAATCCCGAAAGGCTGCGAGAGGCGCGCCGCAATGCGCCGCCCTGCGTCGGATAATCCCGATTGTGGTGGAATAATTTCGGGCCGCCGCTCGTTTCTTCCGTTCACGGTTTGCGCGATGGCGATTGCGATAGACCGGAGGCCGCGTTGTGCGGCGTCACAGGGAGAACGACCAATGTCGGGGAAAATCGAACGATCGATTGAGGAACTTTACGCCGACGATCCGGAACGGGCGGACGCGGTGATATTCGGGCGCAAGGCCGGCGTCGACCGCCGCGGCTTTCTTGGCGGAGCGGGACTTGCGGCGATGGGCGCCGCGGTTGGCGGCGCGATACCCTTTGCCGGAAACATGCCGGGCGGGCTGATTCCGGCGGCGCGGGCGCAGGACAAGCCTGCAGCGCCCGCGGCGGCTGCACCCAAGGGACCGACCTATCTCGATTTCCCCGGCAAGGATAAGGGTCTGGTTGTGCTCGGCGAAAAGCCGCTGGTGGCGGAAACCCCGGAGCATCTGCTCGACGATGACACCACGCCGACCAGCAAATTCTTCATCCGCAATAACGGACAGATGCCGGATGAGGTCAAAGATGCGGACAAGTGGACGATCAAGATCGATGGTGAGGTCGACAAACCGATGGAGATCGCGCTGGGCGACCTGAAGACGCGGTTCCAGCCGGTAACCTTGCGGATGGTGTTGGAATGCGGCGGCAACGGCCGCTCCTTTTTCACGCCGCAGGCGCGCGGCAATCAATGGACCAATGGCGGCGCCGGCTGTGCGGAATGGACCGGGGTGCGGGTTGCCGATGTGCTGAAAGCCGCAGGCGTGAAGCCGTCGGCGGTGTTCAGCGGGCATTACGGCGCCGATCCGCATCTGTCGGGCGACCCGGCGCGCGTTGCGCTGTCGCGCGGCGTGCCGATCAAGAAGCTTATGGATGAGAACAATCTTATCGTCTGGGCGATGAACGGACAGCCGTTGCCGAATATCCATGGCGGGCCGGTGCGTCTCATGATCGGCGGCTGGCCCGGATCGGTCTGCGCGAAATGGCTCAACCGCATCTGGATCCGCGACAAGGTCCATGACGGTCCCGGCATGGGCGGCACCTCGTATCGCGTCACCATCAAGCCCATGGTGCCGGGCGGCAAGCCCGACGAAGCCAACTTCAAAGACCTGGAGTCGATGCCGATCCGCTCCATCATCACCAATCCGGCAGACGGCACCAAGATTCCGGCGGGTGCCCGCGAGGTGAAATTGCGCGGCGCGTCCTGGGCGGGGGATCACGAGGTCAAGCAGGTCGACGTTTCGACCGATTTCGGCGCGACCTGGCAACCGGCCCAGCTCGAAAAGCCGAAGAACAAGTACGACTGGCAGCGCTGGACTGCGACCGTGAAGCTGCCGTCCGACGGCTATTACGAGATCTGGACGCGCGGCACGGACTCCAATGGCGTGGCGCAGCCGCATGTCGCGGGCAACTGGAATCCGCAGGGTTATGGCGCCAACCCCATGCATCGCGTCCGCGTGCTGGTGGGCTGATTGCGAATGATCTCGCTGTGGTTCAATCTTGAGATCGCCGCGCGCCTTGCGCGGCGGTTTCTCTTTTCGATCGCGGTCGCCGCGCTTTGCAGCGCCCCGCTTCTTTCAGCGCAGAGCCAGGAGCAGCGGACCTTCACGCCGACCGACGAAACGCCAGAAGACTTGCCGGCCGGGCCCGGGCGGGATGAGACGTTCTATTCGTGCACGCCGTGTCACGGCTTCAAGATCGTCGCGCAGCAGGGCCTGACGCGCGCCCAATGGGACGATTCGCTGAACTGGATGACCACCAAGCACGGCATGAACAAGATCGAGGGCGAGGATCGCAAGCTGATTCTCGATTATCTCGAGCAGCATTATCCGCCGCGGACGCGCCCCGGCGGGCGAGAGAGTCCCAATCCGTTCCTGAACTAGCGAGCGCTTTTGCCGTTCGGGCCTGATCGATTGCGTTCCGCTTGCCACGCCGCCGGCGGCAAGGCAGGTTCGGCGCAGCGCGGACTGGGAAACCCGTATGACGATGGTGGCGGAAAAAATTGACGGGCTTCTGCTGCTTGGCGAGCGGCCGCTTGTTGCGGAGACTCCGGAAAGTCTGCTCGACGACGACACCACGCCGACCGAAACATTCTTTATCCGCAACAACGGAACAATCCCGGAGCCAACGCGCCATCCCGAGGACTGGACGGTTACGGTCGATGGCGAGGTGCAATCTCCACTGGTTCTGTCGCTGCGCGAATTGCGAACGCGATTCGAAAGCGTCACATTGCGCATGGTGCTTGAATGCGGCGGCAATGGCCGCTCGTTTTTCAGCCCGGCCACTCCCGGTGTCCAATGGACCAATGGCGGCGTCGGATGTGCTGAGTGGACCGGTGTCCGCGTGGCCGATGTCGTCAATGCGGCGGGCCTGAAATCGTCGGCGATGTTCAGCGGGCATTTCGGCGCGGATACCCCTTTGTCGGGCGATGCCGATGGCCAGGCTATATCGCGCGGCGTACCGATCGCGAAGCTGATGGAGCCTCACAACCTGATCGCATGGGGCATGAACGGCAAACCCCTCGAGAATATCCATGGTTTTCCGCTACGGCTTGTCATTGGCGGCTGGCCGGCCTCGGTCTCCAGCAAGTGGCTGAAACGGCTCTGGATACGGGACCGCGTGCACGATGGTCCCGGAATGGGCGGCACCTCCTATCGGGTCCCGATCGAACCGATGGAGCCGGGCGCCGCGCCCGATCTGTCGAATTTCCGGGATCTGGAATCCATGCCGGTTCGCTCGATCATCACCAGACCGGCCGATCGTACAAGGCTTCCTTCCGGCACGCGGCAGGTCCAGCTGCGCGGTGCGTCATGGGCCGGTGACTTCGAGGTCCGGCAGGTCGATGTTTCGATGGATTACGGCGCTACCTGGCAGCGCGCTGAGCTTTCAGCGCCGAAGAACAGGTATGACTGGCAGCGCTGGACCGCGAGCGTGACATTGCCGTCGGATGGATTCTTCGAGATCTGGTCGCGCGCGACCGACGCCCGTGGCGTTTCCCAGCCCTATATTGCGGGTCTATGGAATCCGGAAGGCTATGGGGCGAATCCGATTCATCGGATCAAGCTTCGTGTCGGCTGACTGCGCGATCGCTCAGGTGCGCGGCGCGCGACGACTCATCGGCCGATCCGTCCGCGCAGCCGCGGCTTGCGAATCACCGAACTTGCCATGTCGGGCCGTTTCGGTGTCGCGTAGAGCAGATGGTCGCGCTGGCCGCAGAAGCTGCGCTTGAGCTCGGCTTGTGCGAACAGGCGCGCGATATCCGGATCGCTGCCCGCGGATATCAAGGTCAGGCGGTCGAGCGCGCAGGAGATCGCCGAACGGTCGACCAGCAGCTTCATGTTGCAGGAGACGCCGCCGATTTGAGCACGCGGCGCATCGAAGCTGCGAGCGAAGCCAATGCAATGGTAAGCATTGAACGGGCCGATCGCGAATTCGAATGTCTGCAACATGCCGAATTTGCTCGGTATCGGTATTGCGGTCGTGAGTCCGTTGACCCGGCCATACTCGGATGCCATCGCGCGTACTTCATCCGCGGCACGGCCGAAGTCGCCAATTTCTCCCCCTGCGCGGTAGATTTCGAAGCTGACAAAGCGTTGTGTGCGCCCAAGCTCGCCGAACGAGATGATATCCTTGCGGCCTCCGCCTGCGGGATGGCGGCGGATGGCGTAGTGGCCGTCCTCCTCGCCGAAGCCCGGCACCGCGACCTGGAAGGCTGGCCACGGCTTATCGACCTCGATCCAAACCGGCCGCGCGGGTGGCTCGGCGATTTCGACCACATGGCGTTCCCTGACGAATTCCGCAGCAATCAGCGACATGGCCCCGATGGCGCCGAGATAGGCGAGGATACGCACCATCGCGGCGCGAAATTCACCCGGCAGGACGAAAGGCTCGCTCGCGACCAGGGCGACCCGCCGCCACTCGATTGCACGCAGAGCGACGCATACGGCTTGCACGCTGAGGGACCGAATGGCCAATGCGAGCCGGTCAAGGCCTGCCGCCGCCCGATCGCTGGCAACCGGGATCCGTAGCGCAATGTCTCTGAGAAGCAAGCGGCTGCGGAGCCGGAGAATGGCCGCCTGCCGCCTGACCGCGCTCCGGAGCGCGGCAAGGCGCGTGGTCAGCACCGCGCCACTTACCGTGGTCGCGGAGCGCGCAAGCTGCACCTGCGGGGCGCGCCCGGCCCCGGATTGCGAATGGACGGCCCCCAAACCAGCCTCCCTCGACGGCCTTTCAGGCCGGCGTTGTCACGGCTGTCTTTCTCGCTTAGAAGCGCCTCCGTCCGGGTTTCTGCAGCAACGAAATACCGGCAATTTTCCCTCGGAGAGTGAACGATGGGTTACAAGGTCGCAGTGGTCGGCGCCACCGGAAATGTGGGCCGGGAAATGCTCGATATCCTGGCCGAGCGGCGTTTTCCCGCCGACGAGGTCGTTGCCATCGCCTCGCGCCGTTCGCAGGGCGTCGAGGTCTCCTATGGTGAAAAAACGCTGAAAGCGACCGCGCTCGAGCACTACGACTTTTCCGGAATCGATATCTGCCTGATGTCGGCGGGCGGCGCTGTTTCGAAAGAATGGTCGCCGAAGATCGCGGCGCAGGGCGCGGTGGTGATCGATAACTCGTCCGCCTGGCGCTACGACGCGGATGTGCCGCTTATCGTGCCGGAGGTGAATGCCGATGCGATCACCGGTTTCCGCAAGAAGGGCATCATCGCCAATCCGAACTGCTCGACCGCGCAGCTCGTCGTGGTGCTGAAGCCGCTGCACGATGCGGCGAAGATCAAGCGTGTCGTGGTCTCGACCTATCAGTCGGTGTCGGGCGCCGGCAAGGACGGAATGGACGAACTCGATCGCCAGACCAAGGCGGTCTATTCGCTCGGCGAACTCGAAGTGAAGAAATTCACCAAGCGCATCGCCTTCAACGTCATCCCGCATATCGATGTGTTCATGGATGACGGCTCCACCAAGGAAGAGTGGAAGATGGTGGTCGAGACCAAGAAGATTCTCGACCCGAAGATCAAGCTCTCCGCCACCTGCGTGCGCGTGCCGGTCTTCATCGGCCATTCGGAGGCGGTGAATATCGAGTTCGAGAACGAGATCACGGTCGATCAGGCGCATGAGATCCTGCGCAATGCGCCGGGCGTCCTCGTCGTCGACAAGCGCGAGAATGGCGGCTACGCGACGCCGTACGAAGCGGCCGGTGACGACGCGACTTACGTGAGCCGCGTGCGCGAGGATCCGACCGTCGAGCACGGGCTCGTGCTGTGGTGCGTGTCGGACAATCTGCGGAAAGGTGCGGCGCTCAACGCGATCCAGATCGCCGAGAGCCTGATCAATCGGAAGCTGATCGAGGCGAAGAAGAAGGCGGCGTAACGGCCACCGGATTCAGATTTCAAACAGCAAGCTCAATCGTTCTCGCGACGCGTGTTGCAGCGTCCGAGCAATGAAAGAGGGGGACGGCGCGCCGGGAGGCGCGGGCAGTCCGATCGCCGCACCGCTTGCGCGACGCGGCTCACCTCTCGGCGCACCATCGGCGGCGTTCTGACGGAAAGCATCCGTTTCCGCCAACTCCGGGCCGCGCTTCCAGCATGACGCCAATGGCGTCCATGCATCTAGCGAGCTCCTCGCGCACCGGTCCTAGTGCCGGCAGGGCGGGGCCCCGGAGCCACCCGGGAGCCGGCTCCACGTTTGAGCCGGCGCGCGGGCGCCGCATCCCGCTCCGCCTTCAAGACGTCTCCGGAAGACACCCCTCATCGAGCGGGACGAGAGGACTATAATCCTTATAGGAATATTGTCAATAGCCTCGTCGTTACCGAACGACAAAAGCCAGGTCCATAGAACCGGGCATGCGAATCGGGAATCCTGAACTCGGTCTCTTCTTTCGAAAGGAGGAAGTCATGACCAAGCTTTTGACTACCCCGATCTTGTGCGCCGAGTGGTTTCGGTGAGTTTCGAATCATAGGGGTTTGAGCAAACGCCAATTGGACAACTTCAGTGGCTCAAAACTGCTGAGGCCCAGCCAACGAGGAACCACACTCGTTGGTCCTCACGTTGAGGAGAAACGGGGAGCCGAGGTTCGAAATCGGACCGGCATGCGGGATGCAGACCGCAATCCGATCGCAAGAACGGCTCCCGCTCTGCTCTTTTCAGAATCTCGGACCCGCCAGCAATTCGGCATGCGCGGCCTGCGCCACCGGCACGAACGCGCCGCTCTCCCGGTCGAGCACCGACAGCCCGCCGGTCGCGACACCGAAATAGGCGGCGTGTAATTGCAACTTGCCGCGCTCGACCAGAATGCGCACGCAGGGAAACGTCATCAGGTTGTCAAGCGTCTTGATCATCGACGCCTGTTCCAGCCGGGCGAGATAAGTGCCCATCGGCTCGTCGCCGCGCGCTCCAATCATGTCCGCGGCCGGCGCGATCATCTCCATCCAGCGGCCGATGAAATCGCCGGGCGACAGCGGCTTGCTTTCCTCCGCAAAGGCGCGGATGCCGCCGCATTGGGCGTGGCCGAGCACCACGATGTGCTTGACCTTGAGCGCCTGCACAGCGAATTCGAGCGCCGCGGACACCGCGCGCTGCGCGCCGTCCGGCGTATAGGGCGGCACCAGATTGGCGACATTGCGCACCACGAAGAGCTCGCCGGGCTTGGCGTCGAAAATCACCTCGGGTGAGACGCGCGAGTCGCAGCAGCCGATCACCATGATTTCCGGCGACTGGCCGATTTCCGACAATTCACGATAGCGGGCTTGCTCCTCGCGCAGCCGGCCGCCGGCAAAGTGCTCGTAACCCTCGATCAGGCGCGGCGGAAAACTCATGGGCGCGGGCTGGCCGCCATTCGGAACAGAGCTCATGGCTGGTCCGGATATGGCATGCGCGAGTCGAAATCAACGCCGCCGAAGGCGGTGTCAGAATCGTTCGCCGCGAACCACCTCAACGTCCGACACCGTGACGATCGCGATCTGCCGGGCAATCAGCGGAAAAATTCGGTCCATCAGGGCGGATACGGCATCGGGGCCAACGATCAGCACGACGACCACCATGCGCCCGGCATCGGTGGCCAATCCCTCGCGGTTCCAGGGGCCGTGATGGCCGCGGCCGGCAATGGCCGGCAGCACGGTATAGCCGGACACATTGGACTCATCGAGCAAGGCGAGCAGCCGGTTCAGCAGCGGCGCCTCGACGACCACCTCGATCCGCTTCTTGGGGTGCATCTCCATCGCGGCCTCGCCTGTCACGACCCGATCGCGGCCTGCGCGATCCAGACATAGATCGGAATGCCCAGCATCAGATTGAAGGGGAAGGTGACGCCGAGCGACAGCGTCAGATAGATCGACGCATTGGCCTGCGGCAAGGCGAGCCGCATCGCGGCCGGCACGGCGATATAGGACGCAGATGCTGCGAGCGTCATCAGCAGCGCCGCGCCCCCGGCCGACAGGCCGACCATGAGGCACAAGGGCAGCGTCAGGGCCGCGCTGATCAGCGGCATATAGAGCGCGAAGGCGATGACGGGCGCCGTCAGATAGCGGCGGCCCTCGCGCATGCCGCGCCCGGCGATCAGGCCCATATCAAGCAGGAACAGGCAGAGCACGCCCAGGAACAGGTCGCCGATGAAGGGCTTGATCATGTCGTTGCCGCGCGCGCCGGTGATCCAGCCGATGACGAACGCGCCGACCAGCATGACAATGGACGGGTTACCGGCGACTTCGCGCAGCACACGGCCGAGCGGTTCGTCGTCGGCGCCGCGCGAATAGCGCCGCGCCAGCAGCAGCGCGATCACGATGGCGGGCGCCTCCATGCTCGCTGCCACGGCGACCAGATAGCCCTCGAACGAAAGCCCCATCGCCTGCAAGGCTTGCGTACCGGCGATGAATGTCACGATGGAGATCGAGCCGTAATGCGCTGCGGTGGCGGCAGCATCGATCGCCGACAGTGAACTCGTGACGCGCAGGATGAAGAACGCGATGACCGGGATGATGACGGAGAGCGCGATGCCGCCAAGGATCGCGCCCGCCATGCGCAGATCGACGCCGGAGATGGCGACCTGCACGCCGCCCTTGAAGCCGATCGCCAGCATCAGATAGAGCGCGATGCCCTTGGCGATGGCTTCCGGTACGGCCAGATCGGATTTGGACAGCGCTGCGATGAGGCCCAGAACGAAAAACAGAACCATCGGCGAGAGAAGGTTCTGTGCAGCAAGGCCGAGAACGTCGCTCAACGGGCGCTCCGAAACGCCGCGTTAAAGCGACTTGCGGCGATGCTTCCGGTTATCACGCCCAGATCGCCATCCGCAAGCCATGGGCGTCGCGCGGCGGCGGGTCCGGGAACGGGCGGGCTTTGCCGGCATGGATGCGCCGGGCGATCGCCGCACAGGCCATGGCGTCCAGCAGGTCATCCACCGCGGCGCCCTTCGGCGGTGCGGCCTCGATCAGCGACGCAGGGAGTCCGGCTCCTGCGAGCAATCTGCGCCGCAGGTCAAGGCCGGGACCGTAGGGTTTGCCCTTGATCTTTTTAGGTTCCGTCAGCGCCCGTTCCCCGTTGAGGCGCCAGAACGCGACCTCGGGATGGACCTCGAAGACGCGCGCTGCGGCTGCGGGATCAGCACGCAGGCAAGCGTCGACCTCGCGGATTTTCGGCGCGATCATGAAAAGCTGCTTGGAAATCTTGCGCGAAGGGTCCGAAGTCGCGAGCGCCACTGCACAGGCCTCGCGGTAATCGGATCGTTCCAGTGCGGACCGCGACGGCACGGAAAACACCGCAGACTGCCGTGCGCCGAGCAAGGGCCGGACCGCGTTCTCGGCTGCGCGCCCGCCAGTGCCGGTGCGCTCGGGTAACCCGATCGGCATATCGACGGCGACAATTGCGGGCTTTTCGGATGCAGCGAAAACATCCGAAAATTGCGCCACGACCCGGACCCGCGCCTCATCCCCGCTCGGCTGTACGAACGCCACGACCCAGCCCACGCGGCAACCGTCCACGCCGGCAAGCCAAACATCGCCCTCCGTCATTCGACCATTGTCGCGCATGCCATACGCTGGCATGAGATCAAGCGTCTCGCTAGGCTTTGCGGGTTAAAGGGGGAAAATCCATGACCATCCGGCCGCGCCGCTCCGTCCTGTATATGCCGGGTTCGAATGCCCGCGCCATCGAGAAGGCGCGCACGCTGCCGGCTGACGGCGTGATCATCGATCTCGAAGATGCGGTCGCCCCCGACGCCAAGGTGGCAGCGCGCGATCAGGTCGCGGCTGCGGTGAAGCAGGGCGGATTCGGTTCGCGCGAAGTCTTCATCCGCGTCAACGGCATCGATACGCCGTGGCATGCCGAGGACATGATGGCTGCGGCGGCTGCCGCGCCCGATGCGATTCTCGTTCCGAAGATCAACAATTCCACGCAGCTGGAGATGATCGGCAAGCGGCTCCTCGACATGGGCACCGATCACAAGACCCGCATCTGGGCGATGATCGAGACGCCGTTCGCGATCCTCAACATTGCCGATATCGCCGCGGCGGCGCGCGATTCCGAGACGCGGCTGTCCGGCTTCGTGCTCGGCACCAACGATCTCGCCAAGGAAACCTCTGCGAAGCTTATCCCGGGCCGTACGCCGATGCTGCCCTGGCTTGCAACATGCGTGCTGGCGGCGCGCGCCTACGGCATCGCGATTCTCGACGGCGTCTATAACGACATCGGCAATGCCGAAGGCTTTGTGGCCGAATGCGAACAGGGCCGCGATCTCGGCATGGACGGCAAGACCCTGATCCATCCGAATCAGGTCGAGCCCTGCAACCGGGCCTTCTCGCCGAGCGAGGCGGAGATTGCGCAGGCGCGCAAGTTCATCGCCGCGTTCGATCTGCCGGAGAATGCCGACAAGGGCGCGATCATGCTGGACGGCCGCATGGTCGAGCGCATGCATGCCGATATCGCGCGCCGCACCGTTGCGATTGCGGATGCGATCACGGCAAGGGGATAACGCCATGTCGCTTGAACTGTTCGCCGCCTATCTGCTCGCCTGCATCGTGTTCACGCTGGTGCCAGGTCCGACCGTGACGCTGATCGTCGCCAATTCGCTGACGCACGGCACGCGCGCAGGCCTTGCCAATGTCGCCGGCACGCAAGCCGGGCTCGCGGTATTTGTCGCCGTGCTGGTGATCGGGCTCGCCTCGGTGATCAAGACCATGGGCGTCTGGTTCGATTGGATCCGTTTCCTCGGTGCGGCCTACCTGATCTACATCGGCATCCGGATGTGGCGCTCTTCCGGCAGGCTCGACGAACCGGGCCGCACGCCAAAGCCGCGCGGCGGTTTCTTCCTGCAAGGCTTCCTGGTGATGCTGTCCAACCCGAAGGTGGTGGTCTTCTTCGGCGCCTTCATCCCGCAATTCGTCGATCCGTCCGGCAATTATGTCGCGCAGGTGATCCTGCTCGGGCTGATCGCGATGCTGACCGCGGCGGTGACCGACGGCGCCTATGCGGTTCTGACGGGTCGCGCGCGGGGCCTGTTCACGCAGGCGCGGGTGCGGCTGGTCTCGAAGCTGAGCGGGGGGGTTCTGATCGGCGGCGGGGTGTGGCTGGCGCTGACGCGGACAAGATAGCCAAGACCTCATTGCCGGACTTGGCAATCCATCGATAGAAGGACCTTGTTGCGAAGGTGATGGATGCGCGGGCCAAGCCCGCGCATGACCAAGAGCTCACATCCACGGCCGCGCTTCGGCGACCTTGCGCTCGTAGCTGTCGATCTTGTCCTTCTTGACCATGGTCAGGCCGATATCGTCGAGCCCGTTGAGCAGGCAATGCTTGCGATGCGGATCGATGTCGAACTTGATGACGCCGCCGTCGGGACCGCGGATTTCCTGTTTCTCCAGATCGATGGTCAGCGTCGCGTTGGCGCCGCGTTCGGCGTCCTCAAACAGCTTCTCCAGTTCTTCCGGCGTCACCCGGATCGGCAGGATGCCGTTCTTGAAGCTGTTGTTGTAGAAGATGTCGCCGAACGAGGTCGATATCACGCAGCGGATGCCGAAATCGAGCAGCGCCCAGGGCGCGTGCTCGCGCGAGGAGCCGCAGCCGAAATTGTCGCCGGCGACCAGGATCTTGGCGTTGCGATAGGCCGGCTTGTTGAGCACGAAATCCGGGTTCTCGCTGCCGTCGTCGTTGAAGCGCTTCTCGGAAAACAGGCCCTTGCCGAGCCCCGTGCGCTTGATGGTCTTCAGATATTGCTTCGGGATGATCATGTCGGTGTCGACATTGACCACCTTCAGCGGCGCCGCGACGCCTTCCAGAACCGTGAATTTTTCCATGATGTCGTGATCCTTGGCCGGCCGCCCGGGGGCAGCCCGGAACTGGCCTTGTCATGCAGGCGGCCGCGCCGGGGGTCAAGTGGCAGACCGGCCGCGGAAGGCGGACCCGTCAGCCGAGCGCCGCGATCCCGGCTTGCGCAATCTCCTCGTCCTCGTGGGACTGCACGCCCGAGACGCCGATTGCCCCGACGCATTCCCCCTCATGCATGATCGGCAGGCCGCCCTGGATCTGCAGCACGCCGGGAAAATTCATGAAAGCCGGGCGGTCCTTGATGCGGTCCTCCCAGAATTTCGAGGGCTGCCGGGTGGTGGCCGAGGTCTTGGCCTTCATTGTGGCGACCTCGGCGGTGGTCGCGGTGGCGCCGTCCATGCGGTCCAGATAGAGCAGGACGCCGGCGTCGTCGACGATGGCGATCGTCACGTTCCATTTATGCTTCTCGGCCTCCGCCCGACAGGCGGCGGCCATCTTGTGCACGTCGGACGATTGCAGGCATGGTTTGTGGCGCATGGTCGGTGCCCCCATTGTCAGTCGAAGATCGTTGTCCGAAGATCATTGCACGCTGGCTTCGATCGCTTCCATGTCCTCGTCGGACAGACCGAAATGGTGACCGATCTCGTGGATCAGCACATGGGCGATGATCGCGCCCAGCGTCTCGTCGTGCTCGGCCCAGTAATCGAGAATCGGGCGGCGATACAGCCAGATCATGTTCGGCATCTGCGACGGTGCGCTCTCCGAACGGAACGGCAAGCCCACGCCCTGGAACAGCCCGAGAATGTCGAATTCGCTCTGCAGCCGCATTTCGGTGACGACGTCTTGGGACGGGAAATCGTCGACCCGGATGATCACATCCTCGCACAAGGCACGGAATGTGTCCGGCAGCCTGCGGAAGACGTCGGCGGCGATGACCTCCATCTCCTCAAGGGACAATGCCTTCACCGGACGCCAGGCCAGCGGATCGGCGAGCGGATGGGGATCGTCGGCGGTCATCGGTTCAGCGGACATAAGTGAGGTACAGATAGACCGCGAGCGCGGCAAAGGCGAGCAGGCTCAGCGTGCGGCCGATCCGCCGGCCCCATACCTCGATCCGGTCTGCGGGCGGCGCTTCGGCGGCGCCAAAATGCGCCCCGGCGCGGCCCAGCAAACCGCCGAGCTCGTCGCGGTCGCGGCGCAGCCGGTCGAGGTCCTCGAGCGCGCCGCGTTGTTTATCCGGATCGGGTTGTATCGTTTTGACCATAGGCGGTTTCGCATCCAGCGGGTTACAAGGGTTGACCTCCGGCACCGGATGGGGAACCGTTTGATCATGAGACACTATTCCATCGCAATCGTTGCTGCTGTCGCCGTTCTTGTCGCCGGCATCGGGACCGCGTCGGCGTCACCGCTTTCACCGGGCGAAATGATGCGGACGGGAACCGAATTCTCGGCGCAGCAGCGGCAACGCCCGCGTGTGCGCGTGACTCCGCCAGCAGCCTACGATTATCCGCGGCCGGGACCCTATGCGCCGCCCGGGCCCGGTTATGTGCGGCAATGTGTCGATTGGTATGCGACCGAGTTCCGGCCGAGTGGAACCGTCATCACTCCGCAGATGCGGTGCCGTTGGGTGCGAGGTTAACGCTGTTGCGATATTCTGTTACCGTGCGAGGACGGGACAACCATAACGAAAGCCTTCAGGCGCATGGTGGAGGAGGAGGCGTTTATCCTGGAGAAACCACATGCTGAAGACGATTGGCTTCCTCGCGCTGTTCGGCGCTCTCATCGTGATCACACCGGCGCCGGCGAGTGCTGCGGCGGACGGCGCCCGTAATGCCGCGCCAGCGGTGACACACGACGAAATCAGCTCCCGGCGCTACTACCGCTATCGCTACTATCGTCCGTACCGCCGTTATTACCGGCCGCGCTATTATTATCGGCCGTACCGGTATTATCGCCCGTATCGCTATTATCGGTACTACTGACCTGAGCGCGATCCATGTCTGGACAAGGCCCGCCGCGCGGCGGGCCTTTTGTTTTTTGGTCGCTCAGTATCACCCGCGAAGCCCGGCATCACCCGCCGATGCCCGGCGATATCGATGCGGAACTCCCGCAGAAAACCGGAAACGGATGGCGCGCTCCTGCGTTGCCTCCCCAAGGCGACCAAAGGAACTAAGGAGTTGTGTGTATGAAAGCCATGCTTGCAAGCATTGCCGCGGCCGGCTTTGTGGCGGCCTTCGCAATGCCCGCACATGCCGAGCCGTCCGCAGCCGTTCAAGGCGCGGCCAACCGCGCGCAGGTCGAACACACCGACATCAGCGCGCAGCGGCGGCATTATCGTCACCGTCACCGCCACTACAGCCGCCCCTATCGCTACCGCGCCCCGCGTTACGGTTATTACCGGCCGTATCGCTACTATCGTCCGTATGGCTATTATCGGCCCTATCAACCGGGCGTGAGCTTCGGCTTCTGGGGCGGGCCGCGCCTCGGCGTGTGGTTCTGACCTGACCGCAGGTGCCGTTGCGAAAGATCAAAGGCCCGTCGAAAGACGGGCCTTATTTTTGATGCGTCTGCGGTGTGAAACTGGAAGGCGCCGTCGCACGTTGGAAGTTGCCTCTGATTGCGTCCATATCACAGGGAGCCTGATCATGAACAAGCTCGTACCGGCATTGGCAGCAGCGTGTCTTGCTGTCGCGCTGTCCACCCCCGTCCAAGCCGGTACCAAGACGAAGCTTCCCGGAGTGACGGGCGGTACGGCGCAGGCCTTGGAATTTTCGTCGCAGCGCCGCTCCTACCATCGCCGGTATTACGGCCCGCGTCGCGCACATTACGGCCCGCGTCGCGTCTATCGGCGCGCCTATTGGGGTCCCCGCCGGGTGTATTGGGCGCCTCGCCGCGCGTATTGGGGCCCACGCTACGCCTATTGGGGCCCGAGCTACGGCTATTGGCGTCCCGCGCCCGTTTGGTGGGGGCCGGCTCCCGTCGTTTGGGGTCCGCGTCCAGTGGTCTGGGGTGGTCCCCGCGTCTATTGGGGTGGACCGGTCGTTACGGTTGGCTTCGGCCCGCGCTGGTGGTGGTGATCGCCCCCTGAGCAACGCAAAAGGCCCGCATTGCTGCGGGCCTTTTTGATTTCGGCGCGGGTGTCCGTCTGAGGCGACTTACTTCCAGTCGCGGACGTCGACGAAATGGCCCGCGACCGCAGCCGCTGCGGCCATTGCCGGCGACACCAGATGGGTGCGGCCCTTGAAGCCCTGACGGCCCTCGAAGTTGCGGTTCGAGGTGGACGCGCAGCGCTCCTCCGGCTTCAGCTTGTCCGGATTCATCGCAAGGCACATCGAGCAGCCCGGCTCGCGCCACTCGAAGCCGGCCTTCAGGAAAATCTTGTCCAGCCCTTCGGCTTCCGCCTGCTCCTTCACGATGCCGGAGCCCGGCACGATCATGGCGCTGACATTGGCGTTGACCGTCTTGTCCTTCACGATGCGCGCAACTTCGCGCAGGTCCTCGATGCGGCCGTTGGTGCAGGAGCCGATGAAGACGCGGTCCAGCTTGATGTCGGTGATCTTCGTCCCCGGCGTCAGCCCGATATATTCCAGCGCGCGCTTCTTGGAGAGGCGCTTGGCCTCGTCGGCGATGTCGTCGGGATTGGGCACTGCACCCGTGACCGAGATCACGTCTTCGGGGCTCGTGCCCCAGGTGACCAGCGGCGGCAGGTTCGCCGCATTGAGCCGGATTTCCTTGTCGAAATGGGCGCCGTCGTCGGAATGCAGCGTCTCCCAGTATCGCATGGCGCGATCCCAGTCGGCGCCCTTCGGCGATTTCGGGCGATCCTTCAGATACGCGTAGGTCTTCTCGTCCGGCGCCACCATCCCGGCGCGGGCGCCGCCTTCGATCGACATGTTGCAGATTGTCATGCGGCCTTCCATCGAGATCGACCGGATCGCTTCGCCGGCATATTCGAGCGCATAGCCGGTACCGCCCGCGGTGCCGATTTCGCCGATGATGGCGAGGATGATGTCCTTCGCGGTCACGCCGGGCGGCAATTGCCCGTCGACGATCGCGCGCATGTTCTTCGACTTCTTCTGAATCAGCGTCTGGGTTGCGAGCACATGCTCGACTTCGGACGTGCCGATGCCGTAGGCGAGCGCGCCGAATGCGCCATGCGTTGCGGTGTGGCTGTCGCCGCACACGATCGTCGTGCCGGGGAGCGTGAAGCCCTGCTCCGGTCCGATGATGTGGACGATGCCCTGACGCTTGTCGAACTCGTTGTAATATTCGAGGCCGAACAGCTTGGCGTTTTCCGCCAGATAGGCGATCTGCGCCGCACTCTCGGGGTCGGGATTGGGCTTCGAGCGGTCGGTGGTCGGCACGTTGTGATCGACCACCAGCAGCGTCTTCTCCGGCGCGCGCACTTTGCGGCCGGTCAGACGAAGTCCTTCGAACGCCTGCGGCGACGTCACCTCATGCACAAGATGGCGATCGATATAGAGCAGGCAGGTGCCGTCCGGCTGCTCGTCGACGACGTGGTCGTCCCAGATCTTGTCGTAGAGGGTGCGGGGTTTCATGATGTGTGTCTCGGGTTTGATTTGAACGGGCTCAGGCTGCCGACAAGCGCGCATCGGGCGCGCGAACGTATCGCGCGCTCAAAGGCCGGCCTGGATCGATGCCGTCATGCGGCCGAAGAAGCGGCCGGGCAAGCGGTCGTGATCCCGCAGGATGAAGGCGAAGGGCCCTGTGAAACCGCTCAAGCTCATGGCCGCGATATAACAATTCCAGACTCAGGCCGCAATGAAGCGGTGACCGCCTCGCCTGTGTCCGGTCCGCACCCGAAAGCAATAGGCCGGGCGCAAGCCCGGCCAGAATGCATTCAGCGATGAAGGCGGATTACTCCGCGGCTTCCTTCGCGGTCTCCGCATTGGCCGCGGCGCCGCCGCCGTGACGGCCCTGCACTTCGGCGATACGCGCCGACTTGCCGCGGCGGCCGCGCAGATAATAGAGCTTCGCGCGGCGCACCTTGCCGCGGCGCACGACCTTGATCGAGTCGATCATCGGCGAATAGATCGGAAACACGCGCTCCACACCTTCGCCATACGAAATCTTGCGGACGGTGAAGCTCTCGTTCAGACCGCCGCCGGAGCGTGCGATGCATACGCCCTCATAGGCCTGCACGCGGGTGCGCTCGCCTTCCTTCACCTTGACGTTGACGATCACGGTATCGCCCGGCTCGAAATCCGGAATCTCCTTGCTGGCGGAGAGCTTCGCCACCTGTTCCTGATCGAGCTGCTGGATGATGTTCATGACGATAATCTCCGGTTCGGTCAGCGGCGCCGGGTCTCGGTGCGCGAGGGCTCTCGCATCACCGACATGCGCGGCACGGCAAAATGGGGCGCAAAAGGCGGACGCACGGTCCAGTTTCGGGCGCGGTTCTAGTCGAAAGACACGGACTTGTCACCCGGTTGTGGGGCTAATTTTTCGGCCGGGAGGCTTTGTCGATCCGTCGCTCCCAGAGGTCCGGCCGCCGGTCTCTGGTCAGCTGCTCCGACTCAGCCCTGCGCCAGGCCGCGACCTTGCCGTGGTCCCCGGACACCAAAATTTCCGGGATAGACCGGCCCTCGAATATCTGCGGACGGGTATAATGCGGATATTCAAGCAGATTTTGCGAAAAACTCTCCTCCTCGGCGGAGGCTGTCTTGCCCATAACCCCGGGCAGCAGCCGGACGCAGGCGTCCAGCAGCACCAGCGCAGCAATTTCGCCCCCCGAGAGCACATAATCGCCGATCGAGACCTCCTCGAGGCTCCTCGCCTCGATGATCCGCTCGTCCACCCCCTCGAAGCGGCCGCAGACGAGGACTGCGCCCGGTCCGCTGGCCAGTTCGATGACGCGCTGCTGGGTCAATGGCCGACCCCGCGGGCTCATCAGCAGACGCGGACGTCCCTCTGTCGCGACGGAGTCGATGGCGCGGGCCAGGACGTCCGCCTTCATCACCATGCCCGGACCGCCGCCCGCAGGCGTATCGTCGACCTGCCGATGCACGCCGATGCCGAAGTCCCGGATATCAACCGTGTCCAGCGACCAGGCACCCGCGGTCAGCGCCTTACCCGCGAGGCTGATGCCGAGCGGTCCGGGAAACATGTCCGGGAAGATGGTAAGGACCGTGGCGCGGAAGGTCATGGTTCGGCCGCCAGCACATCTGCGCTCCCTCCCCCCTTGCGGGGGAGGGTTGGGGGGGGGGGTGACCAAGAAAAGAAACTGCGCAATTTACCCCCCTCCCGGACGCTTCGCGTCCGACCTCCCCCGCAAGGGGGGAGGTGAAGAGTCAGAATCTGCGTCGTCGCCTTGAGCGACAATCTCCTGCGGCATAACGACAACGATCCGGCCGTCGGCAATGTCGATCTCGGGCACGGTCGCCGTGTCGAAGGCGAGCATCGTGGTGTCTCCGGAGGCGAGCCGCACCTCGATAATGTCGCCGGCGCCGAAATTATGCAGCGCGATCACTTCGCCAAGCGGCTCGCCAGCCGGCGTCACCGCGGCCAGCCCGATTAGGTCGGCACAATAGAATTCCCCGTCTGCCGGAGCGGGCAGACGATCGCGGCCGACATAGAGATTGACGTTGCGAAGCGCTTCCGCCTGTTCCCGGCGGGTGACTCCGACGAAGCGAACGGTGAACCCGTCCTTCGACGGCTTCACCGACTCGATCTCGAAGCGGCGCGTGCCATCCTCGGTTTCGAGCGGCCCGTATTGCGCGAATGCTTCAGGCTCTGCCGTGAAGGAGCGCAGATGGACGCCGCCGCGCAGGCCATGCGCGGCGCCGATCTGCGCCACGCAGATTCTTGCTTTTCTTTCCCTCTCCCCTTGGGGGAGAGGGTGCCGAGCCGCAGAATGCTGCGAGGCGGGTGAGGGGGATTCATTCTCGCATTTGTCGTTCATCGCTTAACCCCTCACCCGGTCTCGGGCGCAAGCGCCCTCGACCACCCTCTCCCTACGGGAGAGGGAAAGGAAAAACGATTAGCTCGCGGCCGGTGCGCCGCCGGCAGCCTTGGCGGCCTCGGCAGCCTTGCGCTCCTTGCGCGGCACCGCCTTCACCGGATTGTTGCGCTTCTCGCGCTTCATCACGCCGGCTGCGTCGAGGAAACGCGCGACGCGGTCGGACGGCTGCGCGCCCTTGGCGATCCAGGCCTTGGCCTTCTCGATGTCGAACTTCAGCCGGTCGGCGTTGTCCTTCGGCATCAAGGGATTGAAATAGCCGAGCCGCTCGATGAAGCGGCCGTCGCGCGGCGACCGCGAGTCGGCGGCGACGATGTGGTAGAATGGGCGCTTCTTGGTGCCGGCACGGGCCATGCGCAGGACGACGGGCATTTTTAGTTTTTCCTTTCGCTATTTTCTTGTCATTCCGTGTCCGGAATGACGGTGAAGGGTTGATTCACTTTCATTTCTTCTTGCCGATGCCGTGATAGCCGCCGCCAAGTCCCGGCAATTTGCCGCCGCCGAGGCCGGGCAACCCGCCGGGCAATCCCGGCATGTTCTGCGGCAGACCGGGCATGCCGGGCGGCAAACCTCCGCCCTGCTGCTGCAGCTTTTCCGCCATTTTCTGCATCTCTTCCGGGGACGGCATGCCGCCGCCGAGGCCAAGCGCATTGGCGAGGCCCGCGAGCGGACCGCGCTTGGCGCCGCCCATGGCCTTCATCATGTCGGCCATGCCGCGATGCATTTTCAGCAGCTTGTTGATCTGCTCGGGCGTGGTGCCGGAGCCGGCCGCGATGCGCTTCTTGCGGCTCGCCTTCAGAATATCGGGATTGCGCCGCTCCTGCGGCGTCATCGAATCGATGATGGCGCATTGCCGCTTCAGCAAGGACTCGTCGAGATTGGCGGCGGCGAGCTGGTTCTTCATCTTGGCCACGCCCGGCATCATGCCCATCAGACCGCCGAGGCCGCCCATCTTCTGCATCTGCTTGAGCTGTTCGCGCAGATCGGACAGATCGAACGTTCCCTTGCGCATCTTTTCGGCGGTGCGCGCGGCCTTCTCGGCATCGATATTGGCCGCGGCCTTTTCCACCAGCGAGACGATGTCGCCCATGCCGAGAATGCGGCCAGCGATGCGCTGCGGATCGAAGGTCTCGAGCGCATCCATCTTTTCGCCGGTGCCGATCAGCTTGATCGGCTTGCCGGTGACGGCGCGCATCGACAGCGCCGCGCCGCCGCGGCCGTCGCCGTCGACGCGCGTCATGACGATACCGGTGAGCCCGACGCGCCCGTCGAAGGCCTTGGCGAGATTGACCGCGTCCTGGCCGGTCAAGGCATCGGCGACCAGAAGCACCTCATGCGGATCGGTGGCGCGTTTCACCTCGGCGGCTTCGGCCATCATCGCTTCGTCGAGCGTGATGCGGCCGGCGGTATCGAGGATGACGACATCGTAGCCGCCGAGTTTCGCCGCCTCGATGGCGCGCTTGGCGATTTGCGGCGGGGTCTGGCCCTGTACGATCGGCAGCGTATCGACCCCGACCTGCTTGCCGAGCACGGCGAGCTGCTCCATGGCCGCAGGCCGCCTTGTGTCGAGCGAGGCCATCAGCACCTTGCGCTTTGCAAGGTCGGTGACGCGCTTGGCGATTTTCGCGGTGGTCGTAGTTTTGCCGGAGCCCTGCAGGCCGACCATCATGATGGCCACTGGAGGTGCGGCATTCAGGTCGATCGGGTCCGCATCCGAGCCGAGCGTGTTGACCAGCTCGTCATGGACGATCTTGACGACCATCTGGCCGGGCGTGACCGATTTGATCACGGTCTCGCCGACCGCCTTCTCGCGCACCCGTTCGATGAACGCACGCGCGACATCGAGCGACACGTCGGCCTCGAGCAGCGCGCGGCGCACCTCGCGCATGGCGGCATCGACATCCTCCGGCCGCAGCGCGCCGCGCCGCGTCAGGGTGTCGAGAATGCCGCTCAGCCGATCCGACAGATTGTCGAACATTGCATCTCTTTCTTCACCTCTCCCCGCTGAGCGGAGAGAGGTCGACCGCCGCAGGCGGTCGGGTGAGGGGCCGGTTCGGAGTGAGCGGCATAATCGCCCCTCACCCGGCTCGCGCTATCGCGCGCGCCACCCTCTCCCCGTAAACGGGGAGAGGGAAAAGAAAGCACAACTACGCCCGAGGGCGCACAGCGCTGTCGGGCGGGGGCCTCCGGCCTCATGGACCGGTCGGCGGTTCAAACGTCACATCTCTTGCGAGAGCGGGCGGAAACTAGGGGCAGGGGCCCCCGAAGTCAAGGAAACCTCACCAACAGGCTGGATTTATTGCGGTTTCGGTGCAGGTTCGGATGGCTTCGGTTGCGTCTCCGGCGGCTTGGGCGTCTCCGGCGCCTCGGAGGCCGCCTCCCGGACCGGGAAGATGACCTCGATCACCAGCTCGTCCTCCGGGGTGGTCCGCGGGTCGGTCACATAGCGCTCGATGAAAACATCGCCCGGCGTGAGGTTCTTCTCGTCGAAGAAATTGGTGATCGCCTCGTAAAGATTCTCCATCGCGTCGTAGGGCCCGCGATGGACGAACTTGTAGGCCTTTCCCGTTGGCGAGGTGCCGACCGCGATGTCGCCCTGCGGCGGGTTGTCGAACGGCCCCATGACCGGCACGGCGGCGCGGTAATCGAAACCGGCATCGTCGGCGCCGGTAAAAATCATCATGGCGTCGCCATCGGGCTTGAGGCCGCGGCGGTCGATATATTCGTGGACGGTCTTGATGGCCTCGACCAGCGTCTCGTAGGCGCTGTCCCAGGTTCCGGTCCCCTGCAGGTAAACGATGGTCTTTTCCGGCAGCACGATCTCGGCGCCGAACACATCGTCCGTTGCGTGAGCTTTGCGCAGGCCAAAGGGGAGGATCGCCAGGGCCAGACCGGCGGCAACCAGCGAACGGCGCGACAGCATGCGGGATCTCCGTGAAGGGTCGTCATCTTTCGGGTCGGATGCCGACCTTTTCATGTCGAACAGATGTGACACCGTCTTGTGCCGCCTCGGCAGGGGGCGGAAACGCTGCCGCTGGCCAAGCTGCGTCACTTGGCCCATATAGGTGCGATTGGAACATCCCGCAGCACCCGTCATGAGCGCGCTCGCCAACCACGCCTTCGTGAAGATGAACGGCATCGGCAACGAGATTGTCGTGGTCGACATGCGCGCGGGCGGAACGCCGGTCACGCCCGACGATGCGCGCGCGGTCGCGGCGCCGCAGGGAGCGCCCTATGACCAGCTTATGGTGCTTCTGCCGCCTCTGGTGGCCGGGACCGAGGGTTTCGTGCGCATCTACAACAATGACGGCTCGGAGTCCGGCGCCTGCGGCAACGGCATGCGCTGCGTCGCGTCGCTCGTGTTCGACCAGACGGGCAAGGATGCGCTGACCTTCCAAACCAAGGCCGGATTGATCAATTGCTGGCGCGGTCCGCAGCCCGGCACGTTCACCGTCGACATGGGCGCGCCGCGCTTCGGCTGGCAGGACATCCCGCTCGCCGAGGAATTCCGCGACACCCGCGGCATCGAGCTGCAGATCGGGCCGATCGACAAGCCGATCCTGCATACGCCCTCGGTGGTCAATATGGGCAACCCGCATGCGGTGTTCTGGGTCGACGATCCCTATGCCTATGACCTCGAAAAGCTCGGTCCGATGCTGGAGCATCATCCGATCTTTCCCGAGCGCGCCAACATCACGCTCGCCGCGATCAAGTCGCGCGATCATATCGTGATGCGCACCTGGGAGCGCGGCGCAGGTCTGACCAAGGCCTGTGGCTCGGCCGCGTGCGCGACTGCCGTCGCCGCCGCCCGCCTCGGCCGCACCGGCCGTACGGTGCGGATGTCGCTGCCGGGCGGCGATCTCGTCATCGAGTGGCGCGAGCGCGACGATCATGTGCTGATGACCGGCGGCGTCGAATTCGAATACGAGGGCCGCTTCGATCCGGCCTTGTTTGCCGGAGAGGTTTCGGCATGAGCGTGGAGATCGTCACCTTCGGCTGCCGTCTCAACACGCATGAATCCGAGATCATGCGCGGCAAGGCGCATGAGGCCGGGCTGACCGATGCGGTGGTGGTCAATACCTGCGCGGTGACGGCCGAAGCGGTGCGGCAGGCACGCCAGACCATCCGCCGGATTCGCCGGGAAAAGCCGGATGCACGGATCGTGGTGACCGGCTGCGCGGCGCAGACCGAGCCCGCAACCTTCGCCGCGATGCCGGAAGTCGACCGGGTGGTCGGCAATACCGAGAAATTCGATGTCGCGGCCTGGCGCGATACGCGCGATGCCCTTGCGCGCGGCGCGTTCGGGATCGACGCGGAGGAGAAGGTCGTCGTCAACGACATCATGGCGGTTCGCGAGACCGCGCTACACCTGATCGAGGGCCTCGAAGGCCGTGCGCGGGCGACGGTGCAGATCCAGAATGGCTGCGACCATCGCTGCACCTTCTGCATCATCCCGTATGGCCGCGGCAATTCGCGCTCGGTGCCGATGGGCGAGATCGTCGCGCAGGTCCGCAAGCTGATCGAAAACGGCTATCGCGAGATCGTGCTGACCGGTGTCGACATCACGAGCTATGGCCAGAATCTCCCGGGCGCGCCGAAGCTCGGCGCGCTGGTGAAGCAGATCCTGAAGCATGTTCCGGAGCTTGAACGGCTGCGGCTGTCCTCGATCGATTCCGTCGAGGCTGATTCCGATCTGCTCGACGCGCTCGCGTCCGAAGCGCGGCTGATGCCGCATCTGCATCTGTCGCTGCAGGCCGGTGACGACATGATCCTGAAGCGGATGAAGCGGCGGCACCTGCGCGGCGATGCGATCGCGTTTTGCGATGAAGTGCGCCGGCTGCGCCCGGACGTCGTGTTCGGCGCCGACATCATTGCCGGCTTCCCGACGGAAACCGAGGCGATGTTCGCGCGTTCGCTCGATATCGTGGACGAATGCGGCCTCACCCATCTGCACGTATTTCCATTCTCGCCGCGGCCCGGCACCCCGGCGGCACGAATGCCGCAGGTCGCCCGCGAACTGGTGAAGGATCGCGCGAAACGGCTGCGCGAGAAGGGCGAGACCGCGTTGCGCCGCCATCTCGACGGCGAGATCGGCCAAACCCGCAGTGTGCTGATCGAGACCGACGAGATCGGCCGCACCGCGCATTTCACGCCCGTACGAACCGGCGCGCGTGCGCCCGCGGGCAGCATCGTCGAGGTCGGCATCGCCGGACATGACGGCCGTCATCTGATCGCGGCGTGATGCAATGCGCGTCCATGTCGGCGAGACCTTTTCCGAAACGCTCACCATGACGCCGCAGGAGGCGAAGGCCTTTTCGCGCGCGGCGCGCGATTTCAACCCGCTGCATCTCGACGAGGACGCCGCCGCAGCGAGCCGCTACGGCAAGCTGATCGTCAGCGGCACACAGATGGCGGCGCATCTGATGGCGCTGACGGCGACGCATTTCACCGCGCGCGGCGAAGCCGTGGGACTCGATTTCTCGCTGCGCTTCCACAAGCCGGTTTACGCCGACGAGATCGTGACGCTGAGCTGGGAAGTGGTCGAGGTGAACCCGACCGCCGCCGGCCGTGAGGTCGTCGACCTGAAGGGCCGCGTGCTGAACCAGAAGGGAGAGGTCGCCGTCGCCGCCACCGGCCGTATCATGGTGGCGGAGAAGCTGTGACCGCGGGAATGTCTTCGGTCCACCCGCATGCCGTGAGCGCCTCACGCATGTGATCCGGCACCGGGGCGGTGACGCGGACCGGCTCCTTGTTCCTGTAAAGCGGCACCACGATCTCGCGGGACAGCAGATGCAGCAACGGCCCGCCGAAGCGGGGCGCGTTTCCATAGATGGCGTCGCCCAGGATCGGCCAGCCCATCGCCTGACAATGCACGCGCAGTTGGTGGGTGCGGCCGGTGACGGGTTCGAGCGCGAGCCAGGTGAGGGGCGCCGTCCCCTTCCCGTGAGCCCGCCCCATCACTTTCCATCGGGTCAGGCTCGGCTGTCCGTCCGGATCGATCTTCATCCACCAGCCGCGGTCCTGGTTGCGCTTGCCGAGCGGCAGCTCGATCGAGCCTTCCTCCGCCCCGGGCCCGCCTTCGACCACCGCCCAATAGGTCTTGCCGACCTTGCCCTCCTTGAACAGGTCGCCAAGTGTCGCCAAAGCTTTCCGATGCCGGCCCAGAACGAGGCAGCCTGCGGTTTCGCGATCGAGCCGGTGCGCGAGTTCCGGTGCCCGCGGCAAACCGAAGCGGAGTGCGTCGAAATGGTCCTGCAGCGCGCCCTCGATGCGGGCCGCCTTGGCGGCGGCGCCCTTCGGCCCGCGATGCACTGGAAGGCCGGCCGGCTTGTCGATCACCAGCATCAGCCCGTCACGATACAAGAGCCGCGCCACCATCTCTTCCGGTGTCATGGATAAACCGCTATCACGACGCCGCCCATGAATGACAGCACCCAAAACAGCCAGGACGCGGCCCCCGAAGAGAAGCCCACGAGCTGGTGGAAACGCCTCTCCTCGGGCCTGAAGAAGAGTTCCAGCTCGCTCGGCGCCGCGATCAGCGATCTCGTCACCAAGCGCAGGCTGGACAATGCTGCGCTGGACGAGATCGAGGAGGCGCTGATCCGCGCCGATCTTGGCGTCGCCACCGCCGCGCGCATCAGCGACGTGATCGGGCAGGGACGCTATGCGCAAAATCCCGACGCCGACGCGCTCAAGGCGATCATCGCCGACGAGGTGGAGAAAGTGCTGCTGCCGGTGGCGCATCCGCTCAAGATCGAAGGGGCGAAGCCGTTCGTGATTCTGGTCGCGGGCGTCAACGGTTCCGGCAAGACCACCACGATCGGCAAGCTCGCCTCGCGCTTTGCACGCGAGGGCCGCAAGGTCATGCTCGCTGCGGGCGATACCTTCCGCGCCGCGGCGATCGAGCAGCTCAAGATCTGGGGCGGCCGCGTCGGCGCCAAGGTGATCGCTCGCGAGCAGGGCTCGGACGCCGCCGGCATTGCATTCGATGCGGTGAGCGAAGCGAAAGCCGACGCCGTGGACGTGCTGTTGATCGATACGGCGGGCCGGTTGCAGAATCGCACCGAGCTCATGACCGAGCTGGAAAAGATCATCCGGGTGATGAAGAAGGTCGATGCCACCGCGCCGCATGCGGTGCTGCTGGTGCTCGACGCCACCGTCGGCCAGAATGCGATCTCGCAGGTCGAGGCCTTCGGCAAGACCGCAGGCGTGACCGGCCTCGTGATGACCAAGCTTGACGGCACCGCGCGCGGCGGCATTCTTGTTGCCATTGCCGAGAAGTTCAAACTGCCGGTGCATTTCATCGGCGTCGGCGAAGGGATCGACGACCTGCAGCCTTTCACCGCGCGCGACTTTGCCCGGGCGATGGCGGGGATCGCGGAATAGTTTTTGTCATGCCCGGGCTTGACCCGGGCATCCATCGCGAAGAGATGGATCGCCGGGTCGAGAAAGGCGATGACCTTGCGGCTGAGACATGTACCATGACCGAAAAAGCCCAGCTCAATCCATTCGTGAAGCTTGCGCTCGATTTCGGGCCGCTGATCCTGTTCTTCATCGTCAACGGGCGCGCCGGGATTTTCTGGGCGACCGGCGTGTTCATGGCCGCGGTCGTGGTCGCAATCCTGGTATCATACGCGCTGATCCAGCGCTTTCCGGTCATGACGCTGGTGACGGCCTTCATCGTCGTGGTATTCGGCACGCTGACCATCGTCCTGCAGAACGATGTGTTCGTGAAAATGAAGACCACGATCATCTATCTGCTGTTCGCCGTGGTGCTGGCCGCGGGCGTCGTGCTGAAGAAGCCGTTTCTGGAGATCGCCTTTGATTCGGTGTTCCATCTGACCGAAGAAGGCTGGCGCATCCTTACCATCCGCTGGATCGGTTTCTTCGTGGCGATGGCGATCCTGAACGAAATCGTCTGGCGCACGCAATCGACCGATTTCTGGGTGGCATTCAAGACCTTCGGCTTCGTGCCGCTGACTTTCATCTTCGCAATGGCGCAGTTTTCGGTGCTGCAGAAATATGCGGCGAAGCAGGATGAAGCGCAAAGCTAGCCGGCAGCGCTTCGTGAGGTCATCTCGACATGCAGGTCAATATCATCATTGTGCCGGATATGGTGCAGCTCGACATCACGGGCCCGCATCAGGTGCTGGCGCTCGTACCGGGCTGGACGCTCGATCTCGTGGCCGCGTCGATGGACCCGGTTCGCACCGACCGCGGGCTGACCATGCTGCCGACACGAACGCGCGAAACGGCGGCCCCGAGCGATATTCTGGTCATCCCCGGCGGCACCGGCATCGACAATGCGATGCTCGACGAAGCCTGGCTCGCCTATGTCCGTCGCGAAGCGGAGCGCGCCAAATATGTCTTCGGCATTTGCACAGGCTCGTTCCTGCTCGGGGCTGCCGGATTGCTGAGCGGCCGCCGCGCCGGCGGCCATTGGCAGGCGCGGGATCTTCTCGCGCGCTTTGGTGCGATACCGTCCGACGATCGCATGACCGTCGATGGCAAATTCTATACCTCGGGCGGCGTCACCTCGGGAATCGATGCGGCGTTCCGCGTGGTCGCCGATGTCATGGGCGAAGACACCGCGCGCCAGATCCAGCTCTTGCTCGAATACGACCCGTCCCCGCCATTCGAAGGCGGCACCCCGTTTACCTCGCCGCCCCATATCGTCGCCGCAGCAAAGCAGATGGGGCGCACCAGACGCGAAAGGCGCGAAGCGCTGGTCGAACAGGCTGCGCAGGCGCTGAAGGCGAAACGGGATTGAGCGTTGGATCGGCGGTTATTTCGCCGCCAGCGCCTTTTCGATCGCGGGCATCAGCACCGCTTTCAGATTCTGATCGGTGATCGGGCCGACCAGCTTGTAAGCGATGCGGCCGTCGCGGCCGACCACGAAAGTCTCCGGCACGCCATAGACGCCCCATTCGATCGCGGCGCGCCCGTTCGGATCGGAGCCGACCGCCACGAACGGATTGCCGTAGCGTCCGATGAATCGCCGCGCGTTGTCGGGCTGGTCCTTGTAGTTAATGCCGACCAGGCGGATGCGCTGGTCCTTTGACAGCTGCTCGAGCTGCGGCACCTCGTCATGGCAGGGTACGCACCAGGATGCCCAGACATTCACCAGCGTGACATTGCCCTTGAACTCCGCCGGATCGATACCGGGGATCGGCTTGCCATCCTGCACGAGCCCTGCAACCGGCGGCAAGTTGGTCTGAGGCGCTTCGCGTCCGATCAGCGCCGAGGGCACACGGGACGGATCGCCGGCACCGAGCCGGTAGAGGAACAGCGCGGCCAGCGCCAGGAACAGAACCAGCGGGAGCCCGACCAGAATCTTTCGGCGCATACCGCCGCCGGATGTTTCGGAAGCCGTGCTCATGCGGCGGACGCGTGCGCTTCCGGCTTTTGCGCTGCGGCTTTGCGGTCGTCGGAGCGGCGTGTGATGCCGCGGGCGTCGAGGTCGGCGACGGTACGTCTGAGCAAACGGCTCTCGATTGCGATCCAGCCGATCAGGAGCGCAAGGATAATGGCTGTCGCCGCATAGGACGCGACGATGAAAATGGCGTGGGGTCCAAGATCCATGAGCGTTGATCCGTCAGCGTCCGGGCGCGGCTTCCGCCTGCAACAGCAGCATGGAGCGGACGCGGCGTTTGAGGATTTCGTTGCGCATCGCGGCGAGATGCAGTGTGAAGAACAGAAGCGTGAACGCGACCGCCATGACCAGGAGCGGGATCAGGATGCTGGAATGAATTGCCGGCCCGCCGATCCTGACCACCGACGCTGGCTGATGCAGCGTATTCCACCAGTCGACCGAGAACTTGATGATCGGCAGGTTGATCGCGCCGACCAGCGTCAGGATCGCGGCGGCGCGTCCCGCGCGGGCGGGATCGTCGACCGTGCGCCAAAGCACGATCACGCCGAGATACATCAGGAACAGCACGAAGACCGAGGTGAGCCGCGCATCCCAGACCCAGTAGGTGCCCCACATCGGCCGGCCCCATAATGCGCCGGTGATGAGGCAGATGAGGGTGAAGGCGGCGCCAATGGGGGCGGCGGCCTTGGCCGACATATCGGCCAGGGGATGCCGCCAGACCAGCGTGCCGAGCGCGGCAATGGTCATCACCGTCCAGCCCATCATCGCGAGCCAGGCCGAAGGGACATGGATGAACATGATCTTGACGGTCGCGCCTTGCTGGTAATCGTCGGGCGCACCGATGACGAGCCAGGAGCCCCACGCGAAGCACAACACGGTCGCTGCCGTCAGCCAGGGCAGAATGCGCCCGGACAGAGACAGGAAGCGGGTCGGATTGGCGAGGTCGATCAGGGCCATGTCGTTCGCTATGGATGGCGGTCGTGGTGCGTGACGTCCGCTATTTATACACGATCCAATCCGCGCGGAATTGCGGAACAGGTCTCCCGCCTTGGTCGCGGCGACCGGGCGATTGGCGCACCGGAACACGGATTCGTGAACGCTACTCCTGTCCGGCCCGTAACGCCGCCGCCGCCGCGAATGGCCCGACCACGAGCGACATCAATGTCAAAGCGCACAGGATGGTGAAAGGCGTGCCGAACGGCACCGGACCGATCACCGCGGCATTCGAGGCCGAGACCCCGAAAATCAGGACGGGAACCGCAAGCGGCAGGATCAGCACCGGCAACAAAAGTCCGCCGCGGCGAAGCGTCACGGTCAGGCCTGCCCCGATCAGCCCGATGAAGGTCAGCGCCGGGGTTCCCGCGAGAAGGGTGGCGGTCACGGCAGCGGTGGCGGCAAGATCGAGGTTGAGGAACAGCGCCAGCAACGGCGCCACTGCCACCAGTGGCAGGGCGGTGGTGAGCCAATGCGCCAGCGCCTTCACCGCCACCGCGACCTCCAGCGGCACGGTCCCCATCAGCAACAGATCGAGCGAGCCGTCCTCCTGATCGGCGGCGAGCAGCCGGTCGAGTGCGAGCAGGCTCGCCAGCAGGGCGCCAAGCCACAGGATTGCCGGGCCGATCCGCTGCAGCAGCGCAAGGTCGGGGCCGATGGCGAACGGCATCAGCGTCACCACCGACATGAAGAACAGCACGCCGATCAGCGCGCCGCCGCCGATCCGAACCGCGATGCGGATATCGCGCACGAAAAGCGCTGCGAGCGCGCTCATGCCGCGCGCTCCAGCTTCAGCTCCCGCGCGCCTTCGAGCCCCAGCGGCAGATGGGTCGCCGCGACAATGATGCCGCCGCCGGACAGATGGGACCGCATCAGATCGAGCAGCATGCCTTGCGATACGGCATCGAGCGCCGAGGTCGGTTCGTCGAGCAGCCAGAGCGGCCGCTTCGCCGCAATCAGGCGCGCGATGGAGAGCCGCCGCTTTTGCCCGGCGGACAGATAGGCAGCCGGCAGCGCCGCGAGCTGGTCCAGTCCGACGGTCGCCAGCGCCTCGCGCGGGACGCCGCTGCCGCCGAGCCAGGCGGTCCAGAAGGCGAGGTTTTCCTCCACCGACAAAGCGGATTTGAGCGCGTCGCTGTGGCCGAGATAATGCGCCTGTTCGCCGATGCTGCGCTCGGGGTCGCCGCCCTGAAAGGACAGGTCGCCCCCTTCAATGCGCAGAAGGCCCGCGATCAGGCGCAGCAGGGACGATTTGCCGGCGCCGTTGCGGCCGGTGACGATCAGGGCCTCGCCGGCGGCGATCGAAAACGACAAATCGTCGAAGATCATGCGCCCGCCGCGCCGGCAGGCCAGGCCTTTCGCCAGTAAGGTGAGTGGCTCAGCCATGGTGCCGGCGGTCCCGATGGTGCAACGGCGCGACAAATCCACCGCGCATGGCTTTAGGGGCTCGGTCGATATGGCAGACCGCGGAAAAAGAATTTATAAGCCCGCAGATTAGACCGCTTCTCGCCAATCCCTGAGGCCGCGCCGGCGCGCCCGGAAAAGCTTCGTGTTCCCAACACGTTAGCTTGGATTCGCGGGGGCTGTAAGGCAAACGGAAGACCATCCATGACCTCGCTCGACAGTTTCGACTGCTGCCGCACTCTCAAGGTCGGCGCCAAGACCTACGCCTATTACAGCCTGCCGGTGGCAGAGAAAAACGGTCTGAAGGGAATTTCCCGGCTGCCTTTCTCGATGAAGGTGCTGCTGGAGAACCTCCTGCGCAACGAGGATGGGCGCACCGTCACCAAGGACGACATCCTTGCGGTGGCGGCCTGGCTCAAGACCAAGTCCTCGGATCGCGAAATCGCCTTCCGCCCGGCGCGTGTGCTGATGCAGGACTTCACCGGCGTGCCTGCGGTGGTCGATCTTGCTGCGATGCGCGACGCCATGAAGGTGCTTGGCGGCGATCCGAAGAAGATCAACCCGCTGGTGCCGGTCGATCTCGTCATCGACCATTCGGTGATCGTGAACTATTTCGGCAACAATGCCGCGTTCAAGCTGAACGTCGAGGAAGAATACAAGCAGAACCAGGAACGCTACAAATTCCTGAAATGGGCGCAGAAGGCGTTCGACAATTTCCGCGTGGTACCGCCCGGCACCGGCATCTGCCATCAGGTCAATCTCGAATATCTCTCGCAGGTGGTGTGGACCGGCAAGAAGGGCAAGGTGAAGGTCGGCGGCAAGCCGGTCACCGCCGAGATCGCCTATCCCGACACCCTGGTCGGCACCGACTCGCACACCACCATGGTCAACGGTATGGCCGTGCTCGGCTGGGGCGTCGGCGGCATCGAAGCGGAGGCCGCGATGCTCGGTCAGCCCTTGTCGATGCTGCTGCCGGAAGTGATCGGCTTCAAGCTGACCGGCAAGCTGAAGGAAGGCGTCACCGCCACCGACCTCGTGCTCACGGTGGTCGAGATGCTGCGCAAGCGCGGTGTGGTCGGCAAGTTTGTGGAATTTTTCGGTTCCGGCGTGCTCGATCTGTCGATCGCCGACCGCGCCACCATCGGCAACATGGCGCCGGAATACGGCGCGACCTGCGGCTTCTTCCCGGTCGATGCAGAGACCGTGAAGTATCTGCGCGACACCAACCGCAAGGACGATCGCGTGAAGCTGGTCGCCGCCTATGCGAAAGCGCAGGGCATGTATCTGACCGCCACGACCAAGGATCCGGTCTTCACCGACGTGCTCAAGCTCGATTTGTCCAAGGTGGAGCCGTCGCTCGCCGGTCCGAAGCGTCCGCAGGACCGCGTGCCGCTGAAGGCGGTGAAGACAGAATTTGCGTCCGCGATGGAAAGCGAATTCAAGAAGGCCGGCGAGCTCGACAAGCGCGTGCCGGTGAATGGCCGCGAGCACGATCTCGGCAATGGCGATGTGGTGATTGCCGCCATCACCTCCTGCACCAACACATCCAATCCGAGCGTGATGATCGGCGCGGGCCTCCTCGCCCGCAAGGCGGCGGCGAAAGGCCTGACCTCGAAGCCGTGGGTCAAGACTTCGCTCGCGCCCGGTTCGCAGGTGGTCGGCGAATATCTCGCCGCGTCCGGCCTGCAGAAGGACCTCGACAAGCTTGGCTTTAACCTCGTCGGCTATGGCTGCACCACCTGCATCGGCAATTCCGGACCGCTGCCGGAGGAGATTTCGAAAGCCATCAACGACAACGACCTGGTTGCGGCTGCGGTGCTGTCGGGCAATCGCAATTTTGAAGGCCGCGTGAATGCGGATGTGCGCGCGAATTATCTCGCCTCGCCGCCGCTGGTCGTTGCCTATGCGATCGCGGGCACCATGCAAAAGGATCTCGTCAAGGAGCCAATCGGCGTCGACAAGGACGGCAAAAAGGTGATGTTGAAGGACATCTGGCCGACCACCAAGGAGATCGACAGCTTCATCCGCAAGAATGTTACCAAGAAGGTGTTCGCCAAGAAATACGCCAACGTGTTCAAGGGCGACGCGAACTGGCGCAAGATCGAAGTCACCGGCGGGCTGACCTATGCCTGGGATAACAATTCCACCTATGTGCAGAATCCGCCGTATTTCGTCGGCATGCAGCCGCGTCCGACGCCGCCCGGCGACATCGTTAATGCGCATATTCTCGGGCTGTTCCTGGATTCGATCACGACCGACCACATTTCGCCGGCCGGATCGATCAAGCAGGCTTCGCCTGCGGGCAAGTACCTGATCGATCACAACGTCAAGCCGGTCGACTTCAACCAGTACGGCACGCGGCGCGGCAATCATGAAGTCATGATGCGCGGCACCTTCGCCAATATCCGCATCAAGAACCAGATGGTGCCGGGCGTCGAAGGCGGCGTGACGATCCACTATCCGGACGGCGAGCAGATGCCGATCTACGACGCCGCGATGCGCTACAAGCAGGAGAATGTTCCGCTGGTGGTGTTTGCCGGCAAGGAATACGGCACCGGCTCATCGCGCGACTGGGCGGCGAAGGGAACGATCCTGCTCGGTATCCGCGCCGTCATCACACAGTCTTTCGAGCGCATTCATCGCTCGAACCTCGTAGGCATGGGCGTCCTGCCGCTTGTGTTCGAGGAAGGCACCTCCTGGCAGACGCTCGGTCTGAAGGGCAGCGAGACCGTTACCATCCGCGGGTTGCAGGATTTGCGTCCGCGCCAGAAGCTGAACGCAGAAATTACCATGCCGGACGGCTCGACCAAGACGGTGCCGCTGATTTGCCGGATCGATACCCTGGACGAGCTCGAATATTTCAAGAATGGCGGCATCCTGCAATATGTGCTGCGCCAGCTCGCGGCGTGATCAGGCCGGGTTGTGGCCGACCCGCGCTCCGGCCGGCCAAAACCCGCCATTAGCACAGTGGAAACCGTCGCAACGCTGTCACTCCAAATTGAGTGGCGGCCTGCGGCTCGGCCAGCTATGTGAGCCGTCACCTCTGTCGGGGCTGGGGTGCTGACCAAGAAACCAGAAAGACAGAATGAAGCAGCGCTTTTCGAAAGCATTCCTTGCGGCCCTGGGCGTGGCATGGATGAGCCTGACCGCCGGTCCGGTTGCCGCGAACGAGCCCAAGGTTGTGGTGGAGTTATTCACGAGCCAAGGCTGTTCGTCCTGCCCGGCCGCAGACAAGCTGCTTGCCGATTTGGCCAAGGATCCGTCGATCCTGCCCATCAGTCTGTCGGTCGATTACTGGGATTACCTCGGCTGGAAAGATACGCTGGCGCTGCCTGGTCATGTGAAGCGGCAACGCGGCTATTCCGGTGTGCGGGGCGATCGCGCGGTGTACACCCCGCAGGCCATCATCAACGGCACGATGCATGTGCTCGGCAGCGACAGGCAGGCGATCGAGCGCGCGGTCAAACAGGTGCGGGCAAACCCGCAGCGTCCGTCCCTTGCGGTGGATGTCACTGTCGCCGACGGCCGGGTCAATGTGGTGATTCCAGCGGGACCACAGCCGGCCGAGCCGGTGCAAGTCTGGCTGTGCCCGGTCGCCAAGGCGGTTCCCGTCAATATCGGACGCGGCGAGAATCGCGGACACACCATCACCTATACGAATTCGGTTCGCGGATGGATAAGACTCGGAGAGTGGAAGGGCGAGGAATTGCGCATCTCCAAGCCGGTTTCCGACATATCCGCGAAAGGCAAATTCGACGCTGTGGCCATTCTGGTGCAGGCCGGAAAGCCGGACGCTCCGGGCCTCGTCTATGGCGCGGCGACAGCCTCTCTGCCGTAGCGGACCGCGGCCAAATTTCACAGCTATGCGGTAGCAAAGCCCCGCAGCGGTCGCCGATGCGGACAAGCGTCGGCTTATGAAAAAAAGGCCGGCGAAACCGCCGGCCTTGAAGCAATTGGGGATTGAACCGTACGCAGTACGATTGACCCGGTCCGTTTCGAGCCCCGGGGGGCTGGGGGGCTGAGGAATCCGGAACTCGTTCCGGACCGGGTCGCAGTGATTGTATATCGCCGCCGTTGGGGGCACGCGCTGGACCGAAATTGGGCCTTATTGTGTTGCCTCCGCACGAAGCTGTGAGTGCGGCGCGGCGTCACGCGTCATGCATCGAGGATGATGCGTGCCGTTGCAGATGCGCGCGGATTTGCGCGACCGATCCGGGCTTGCAGCGGCGCGCGGTAGCGGCAATCATGAGAGTGTCATACAGCAAAGGAGGCGCCCATGAGCCTGACGGGCGACACCGAACCCAGCGAGCGTCACGGGGGCGCACCGGGCCTTCCGGGATCCGTCCCCGAACGCGTCACGTTCGAACGCCGCGAGCTTGATCGCATTTTGCGGGTCTATGGGCGGATGGTGGCCGACGGCGAATGGCGCGACTATGCCATCGATTTTCTCAAGGACCGGGCGGTGTTTTCGATCTTCCGGCGCTCGTCCGAAGTCCCGATCTACCGCATCGAGAAGAATCCGAAACTGTCGCGCCGTCAGGGCGCCTATAGCGTCGTTTCGGCGACGGGTCTGATCATGCGCCGCGGCCATGAGCTGGATCGCGTGCTGCGCGTGTTCGACAAGAAGCTCAGTCTGGTGCCGGGATAGCGGTCAAATGGACGGGTCTTGCCGTTACGGCAGGGTCCGGTCGCCCTCGCCGAGCGCGCGCTGCATCAGCACGCTGTCGATCCAGCGGCCGTGCTTGAAGCCCACACTGGCGAGCGTGCCAACCGGCCGAAATCCGAGCGAGCGGTGCAGCGCAATCGACGGCGCCTGCGCCGAGTCTCCGATCACCGCGATCATCTGACGAAAGCCGCAGGCCTCGGCCTGCAGGATCAGTTCGGCCAGCAGCCTGCGCCCGATGCCGCGGCCATGGGCGCCGGGATGCACATAGACGCTGTCCTCCACAGTGTGGCGATAGGCAACTCGCGGCCGGTAAGGTCCGGCATAGGCATAGCCCATGATCGACCCCTCGGTCTCCGCGACCAGATACGGAAATCCGCCCGCGATCAACCGCGCACGTCGCAGCTCCATTTCCGCATTGTCCGGCGGCTCGGTCTCGAACGATGCCGTCCCGTGCACGACAGCGTCTGCATAGATCGCGGCAATGGCGGCGACGTCTTCGGGCCTTACGGGACGGATGACAACGGGTGCGGACATGGCCGAAAAGGAGAACGCCCCGGCGATCGACCGGGGCGTAGCAGATATTGCGCGAAACCTTCGTTCTCAGCGGCGGCTGCCGAAAATGCGCAGCAGCATCAGGAACAGGTTGATGAAGTCGAGATAGAGCGACAGCGCGCCCATCACCGCCTTGCGGCCGGCAGACTGGGCGTCGTCATTGGCGTCGTACATTTCCTTGATCTTCTGGGTGTCCCAAGCGGTCAGGCCGGCGAAGACCAGGACGCCGATGACCGAGATCGCAAAAGACATCGCGTCCGAGCGCAGGAACAGGTTGACCAGCGACGCGAGGATGATGCCGATGAGCCCCATGATCATGAACGAGCCCATCGCCGACAAATCGCGCTGCGTGGTGTATCCGTAGAGGCTCAGCGCCCCGAACGCTGCCGCCGAGATGAAGAACACGTTGGCGATCGAATTCGCGGTATAGGTGATGAAGATCGTCGCCAGCGAGACCCCGAGCAGTCCGGCATAGAGATAGAACAGCAGCATGGCGGTGCCGGCGGAAAACCGCTGGATGCCGAAACTGAGCGCGAAGACCAGCGCGAGCGGCGACAGGACCAGCACCCACATGAACGGACCGCCGAACAGGAACTGGCCGAGCGGCGTCAGCCCGCTGATCTGGCCGCCGCTGACGGTAATCGAATTGCCGCCCACCATCTGGAAGGTGAGGAAGGCGACGATGCCGGTCAGCGCCACCGCGGACGCCATGTAATTGTAGACGCGGATCATATGGGCGCGCAGGCCAGCGTCGTAGGCGACCGCGCGCTCCGCATAGCCGCCGCGGGCCGCCGCGGCATTCCGATCGAAATCGGACATGGAGATTCCTCCGATTGCCCGGATACCGCCGGGCCGGATGGCCGCACCCGAATCGGGCGGCCAGCATGCCGCTAATGTAGAGGCCTGGGCAGCCGTTTTCCAGCGGCCCGGCCCCGGACGCGAAAAGGGGCCCCGGAAATCTCCGGAGCCCCTTGACGTTCGGTTAAGGCGCTCGCCCGCAGCCTTGACGCTCTATCCTATTCCTCGCGCTGGCCAAGCAGTTGCAGCAGCAGCGTGAACAGGTTGATGAAGTTGAGGTACAGCGACAGCGCACCCCGGATGGCGGAGCGCTCATGCGCATCGCCCTCGAGCTGGCCGTAGATATACTCGTTCTTCAGGCGCTGCGTGTCGTAGGCGGTCAGGCCGGCGAACACCAGGACGCCAACCACCGAGACAACGAAGGTCAGCATGCTGCTCGGCCAGATCAAGTTCACGAGCGCCGCAAGGATCACGCCGATCAGGCCCATGAACAGGAACGAGCCCCAGCCGGAAATGTCCCGCTGCGTGGTGTAGCCCCACAGGCTGAGCGCACCGAAGGTCGCTGCCGTGATGAAGAACACCCGGGTGATCGAGGTCTGGGTGTAGACCATGAAGATCGAGCTGAGGGAGATACCCATCAGCGCGGCGAACACCCAGAACAGCACTTGCGCCGTCGCCGGCCGCATCCGTTCCATGCCGAAGCTGAGCAGGAATACCAGCGCCAGCGGCGACAGGATCACAACCCATTTCAGCGGGCTCGCGAACAGCATGTAACCGAGCGGCGTCAGGAACAGCCCGCCGCGGATCGCAGCCGGCACTTCCACGCCGTTGCGAACCATCGTAGCGGCTGACGACGCGTCGCCGGTCACCGACAGCATGTAAATCCCGAGCGCGGCGAAGCCGGTGATGGCCAGGCCGAGCACCATGTAGTTGTAGACATGCAGCATATACGAGCGCAGACCCTGGTCGATGACTGCAGGTGTCGCGCGCCCGGCGGCCCTGTCATACGCGGCCGCATTCCGATTAAAGTCCGACATTATCGAACTCCCTAAGTTGTCGCCCAAACTCATCGCCCTATTGCGCGACTCGACGCTCATATGGCGAAGCTTTCGCAAGGATACAGGGGATTGCGGTAAAAATACTCTGTCGCGAACGTCGCAGGTTCGACCGTCCCGCGCGGCTGAATGTCGCAAATTCTATAGGTTTCGCAATACCGAGGCCGGCTTTTGCCCAAGAGCCCGGAAGGTGCCGGCCAGCCCGAACACGACCGTGACCGCCAGCGCGCCAAAGGCGGCGGCCAGCGCCGGAAGCGGCAGAAAGACAAAGGTCAGGTTCATGATCCGGGTCACGACCAGCCAGGCGGCGGCGGATCCGGCCAGCACGCCGAACAAACCCGTCGCCAGTCCCAATAGGGAATATTCGATCGTATAAGCCGCAATCAGCCGGCCCCGGGTCGCGCCCAAGGTCTTCAGAATGATGGCGTCGTAGACACGGTTGTGATGGCTTGCGGCCAGCGCCCCGGCAAGAACCAGGGCGGCCGCAAACAGGGTGATCAGGCTCGCGCCGCGAATGCCAAGCACCAGATTACCCACCACCGATCCCACCGCCTGGATCGCGTCCTTGACGCGTACGCTGGTGACGGCCGGAAAAGCCGCCGCCATGTCCCGCAAGAGGGCCGCGTCCTGTTGCGCCGACGTATCCTGCGGGAAGGTCAGGGTCGCGATATGGGTATGCGGGGCGCCGCGGAACGTATTGGGCGAATAGACCAGAACGAAATTGATGCCGAGGCTCTGCCAGTCGACCGTCCGCAGATTGGCGATGCGCGCGGTGATGTTGCGGCCAAGAACGTTGACCGTCAGCGTGTCGCCGAGCTTCAGGCCGAGCCCGTCGGCGATGCGCTTTTCCATCGACAGCAGCGGCGGTCCGCTATAGCCGGCCGGCCACCATTCGCCTTCGAGCAATCGCGAGCCGGGCGGGATGTCATCGGTATAGGTGATGCCGCGATCGCTCTGCAGCGCCCAGGCGGCCTGAGGCGTCGGCTTGAGGTCTTCGGCCTTGACGCCGTTGGCGGCCACGATGCGTCCGCGGAGCATCGGCGCGCGGTCTAGCGTCGCATCCGGCACGGTCTTGCGGATGAACTCGTCGAAGCGCGGTCCTTCAGCGTTCTGGATGTCGACGAAAAAGAATGCGGGCGCCCGATCCGGCAGCGCCTCCTGGAATTGCCGCCGCAGATTGCCGTCGATCTGCACAACGATCACGAGGACGGCAAGCCCAAGTCCGAGAGACAGCACCACCGATGGTGTCAGCGCGCCCGGCCGGTGGATATTGGAGACCGCTAGCCGCAGCGCGGTGATTTTCGAGCGCGGCAGCCGCGCCGCGATGCGCATGATGAGCTGAGCGATCAGATAAAGGATGACAAAGGTCGCGGCGGACGCTCCGACGAACACCGTGGCGATCCTTTTGTCATAGGCAAGCAGGATCGAAAGACCCGCGAGCGTCAACGTTACGGCCGCGGCGGCGGCGAGGTAGGTTTTGCGCGGAAACCCGAAGCGGCCGGCGACGGCGTCGCGGAACAGCGCCGAAACCGGAATGTCGTGGGCGCGGCCCAGCGGCCATAGCGCGAAGGCAAGCGCTGTCAGGAGGCCGAACATCGCCGCGAGCGCTAGCTGCGCCCATTGCAGCGACGGCTCGACCGGCAGCGGCAGCACGGCGCCGAACAGATAAGCGATCACGAACGGCAGCGCCGCGCCGGCCGCGAGACCTGTTGCGGTACCAATCGCAGCAATCGCCATTACCTGAACGAGATAGATGACGAAGACGCGGCCGCCGGTGGCGCCGAGCGACTTCATGGTGGCGATGGTATCGCGTCGGCGTTCGAGATGGCTTCGCACCGCATTGGCGACGCCAACGCCGCCGACCAGCAGGGCGGTCAGGCCCACCAGCGTCAGGAACTGGGTGAAGCGCTCAATATTGCGTTCGAGCTGCGGCGAAGCGTTATCGCGCGAGCGGATTTCCCATCCGGCATCGGGCAATTCCCGCTCGGCCTCGGCGATCAGCGTCCGCACCGCGGAATCGGAGGCGTCGTTGCCGGGCAGCGCGACCCGGTAATGCCAGCGCACCAGACTGCCGGGCTGAATGAGGCCGCTGGCGCGCAACGCATCGATGCCGACCAGAAGCCGGGGACCGAAGCCGATGCCGCCGGCGAGCTTGTCGGGCTCGCCGCGCAGCACCGCGCGGATCTCGATCGGAGCATTGCCGACCGTGATGCGGTCGCCGACCTTCAGATCGAGCCGCGTCAGGAGCGCGATATCGACAGCCGCGCCATAGGCCCCGTCGCGATAGGCAAGCGCATCGGCGAGCGGCATCGCCGGATCGAGCACGGCGTTGCCGTAAAGCGGATAGAGGCCGTCCACCGCCTTGACCTCCACCAGCGCCTGATTGCCGTCGCCGGTCCGGGCCATGGCGCGCAAGGTCGCGGCTTCGGAGACCCGGCCATAGCGCGAAAGCAGCGCGCGCTCTTGCGTGTTCGCCTCGCGATGGAAGAGGGCAAAGGACACGTCGCCGCCGAGAATGGTGCGGCCCTCGCGGGCGAGCCCGCCGGCAAGGCTTTCGGACAGCGAGCCGACGCCAGCGATCGCCATGACGCCAAGTCCGATGCACAGGATCAGGACATAAAAGCCGCGCAGGCCGCCGCGCAGTTCGCGCATGGCGAAGCGCAGCGGCACCGACCAGCCGCCTCCGCGCCGTGGGGACGAAACGAAGCTCATGCGTTAGCCGTTACGCGCGCGGGTTCCTCTGCGCCGTCGTGTTCGATGCGGCCCGACCGCAGCCGCACGACGCGCGCGCAGCGCCGCGCCAGCGAGGCATCATGCGTCACCAGAATGAGTGTCGTGCCGCGTTCGACATGGCCCTTGAAGAGAAGTTCGACGACCTGCGAGCCGGTCTTTTCGTCGAGATTGCCGGTCGGCTCGTCGGCGACGATGATCGCCGGATTGGGTGCAAGCGCCCGCGCCAGCGCCACCCGCTGCTGCTCGCCGCCGGACAACTGCGCCGGATAATGCGACAGCCGCTCCTTCAGCCCGACGCCGGCAAGTTCGGCTGCGGCGCGGTCATGCGCGTCCGGGACGCCCGCGAGTTCGAGCGGCACCGCGACATTCTCCAGCGCGGTCATGGTCGGGATGAGATGGAAGGATTGAAAGACGATGCCGACATTGCGGCCGCGGAAGCGCGCCAGCGCGTCCTCGTCGAGCCTACGCAGATCTTCGCCCGCCACCACGATCGATCCGGTATCGGCGCGCTCCAGCCCGGCGAGCACCATCAAAAGCGTCGACTTGCCGGAGCCCGAAGGTCCGACCAGGCCCACGGCCTCGCCGCGGCCGATGGCAAGATCGATGTCCTTGAGAATATGAACGCGGGCGGCGCCGCTGCCGAGCGAAAGATTGACGCCGGATAGGGCAACCGCGGGTCCGGCGGATTGGGGCTTGGGCTGCATTGAAATCTTTCGTTCGCAGAACGATATGGCGAATTGCGGGCTGGCAGTCAGGCCGTTAGGTCATATGGTGCGATGAAGGCGTTAGTCCATAGTCTGGCTTTTACGATACTGGCGCTGACCGGTTTCGCCGCTGTCCTGGTCGCGCCCGCCGCGGCGCAGGACAAGTCGCCCCTGAAGATCGTGGCGCTCGGCGATTCGCTGACCGCGGGCTACGGCCTTCCGGCGACCGACACATTTCCGGCCCGATTGCAACGCGCGCTCCAAGCCAAGGGTTACAATGTCGAGATCGAGAATGCCGGGGTGTCCGGCGACACCGCGTCCGGCGGGTTGTCGCGGCTCGACTGGTCGATCCCCGACGGCACCGACGCAGTGATCGTGGAACTCGGCGCCAACGACATGCTGCGCGGCGTCGATCCGAAGGTCACGCGGCAGGCTCTTGACGACATTCTGGCGCGGCTGAAGGAGCGCGACATTCCGGTGCTGTTCGCCGGCATGCGGGCCGCACCGAATCTCGGCGCTGAGTTCGTGCGCGCGTATGACGCGATCTTCCCCGAGCTCGCGCAGAAATACGATGTCGTGTTCTATCCGTTTTTTCTAGATGGCGTTGCGGCACAGGCGCAGCTCGCATTGCGCGACGGCATGCACCCGAATGCAGAAGGCGTGCAGGCGATTGTCGATGGCATCCTGCCGAAGGCGGAAGAACTGATCGCGCGCGTGAAGAAGCGCGGCGCGAGCTGACGCTTGCGCGGCAGCGCCGAATCCGGTCTTGTATCCGCGTGCCGCCTCAAGCGTTGTCACGCGATTGTCACGTCGGTAACGTGACGGAACTCGGAGGTTCTCGATGCCGCGCATTTTCACCGCGATCGAGATTCCCGCGGACGTGGCGCAGACCCTGACATTCCTGCGCGGCGGATTGCCGGGCGCACGCTGGATCGATCCGGAGAATTATCACATCACGCTGCGCTTCATCGGCGACGTCGACGTGCATGTCGCGCACGACGTGGCGTCGATGCTGGATAGCGTCAACCGCGCCCCGTTCGATCTGCGGCTTGACGGCGTGGCGTCGTTCGGCGGGCGAAAGCCGCGCTCGGTTTTCGCCAATGTCGCGCCGTCCCAGGCGCTGATGGACCTGCAGGCCGAGCACGAGCGGATGATGCAGCGGGTCGGGCTTGAACCCGAGGGGCGCAAATACACCCCGCATGTCACGCTGGCGCGGCTGCGCGACTCGTCGAGCTGGCAGGTGGCGGATTATCTGTCAGAGCGCGGCTCGTTCCGGTCCGCGCCATTCCGGGTCGAGCGCTTTGTGCTTTATTCATCGCGCGCCTCGACCGGCGGCGGTCCCTACATTGTCGAGGAGGCCTATCCGCTTGCGGCAATTCCGGCGAAGCGCGCGATCTGAGCGGTTACGCGAATCGCGCGATCTGCGTGCGCATGGTTTGCGGCGTGCCGGTCATGCCGACGACATCGAGGCGGCCGAGACCGTGCTTCTTTGCCTCGTCGCGGGCGCGCGACATCATCGCTTCGGCAAGCGCGTCCGACTGATAGTCGGCTTCGGCGATCAGCGTCGCGGCGGCGCGTTTGCCGTCGCGGTCCGGAACGATCTCGATGCTGGCGCGCATGCGGCCATGCGCATAGGCGCCAATCACGATCGCCTGTGACGACATGAGCCGCAGGCAATGGGCGTCGACCGCCCGGTCGTCGTTGCCGACGGAAAAGAACAGGCAGCGATCGAGGTAATCGAGGCGCAAGAGATGCGCGTGATGGTCCTCGATGCTGGCGGTGGGCAGCACCTTGATGTCGAAGCCATTGTGGTTCATCGCCGATCCCCATGCCGGGAGGAAGGCGATGAGCTTGCGCCTGAAACGGTACCGGCTGGTTAACGTCAGGTTGCCTTGAACAGGCGGGATTGCGCATCGAGGATCGCGGTTGCGAAACCCTGGCCGTCGGACACCAGTTCGCGCACCACTGACAACGGCGTCGGGTGCGGGGCCTCGACCTCCGCCACCACCTCGCCGAAATCGAAGGTCAGTTCGGCGTCGAATTTGCGGGCGAGCTGCTGCATGCGGCGGTTGTCGGCGAGGCAGGCCATATGCAGATGCGCAATGCCGCGGTTGCGGGCGGTGAGCAGCGTACGCTCAAGCAAGGCCGAACCGACGCCGTGGCTTTGCCACTCATTCTCCACACTGAAAGCGGCCTCGGCCTGCTTGCTGAAGCGGCCGCCGAGCGGCCGCAATTCGGCCGCGCCGCGCAGCTTTCCGTCAACAAAGAAGCCGTGAACGATGGCGTCGAGCCACATCGTGGTATCGACGAAATTGCGGATATAAGCATCCGAGACGCCGCCGCCGAACCGGCGATGGCGGCTTTCCGGATCGAGCCGCAGCAGATGGTCCCGGTATTTGTAGGCTTCGCCGATCCACAATTTGCGGATCAGGCCGTTATCGGGAAGCGGGTCGAGTGCGTGCATCTGGTCTCCTGACGAAACATGCCGAAGACCCTCCTTCTCGTCCCTCCCAGAGACGCGCCGGCCGCTGCTTTGGCAGCGTCCCGCGATGAGATAATGTTGCGATGCAGCAATTTTAAGACGGAACCAAGCCACAATTGAAGGCATCAGCCATGCATTTGGGCAGGCTCGCGGTTTAAACCTTCGTTAACCGCACAAACCTTGCCTTGCGGCCGACGCGCCACGGCGGCTATGCCCACGGTTCCATTGTCTCCCGCCCCGATCCTCATGATCTCATCCATCAGCGACCGATATGCCGCCCTGATCGCGGAGGGGGCGATTTCGCCGGACGGGGCACAGGCCGCGGCGGTCGAGAAACTCGCAGTCCTCGAGCAGCGGCTGGCCGATCAAAAACGCGCCGCGAAATCGTCGTCGCTCGGCTGGCTGTTCGGCAGCCGCCAAAAGCGCGAACCGCTGAAGGGTCTCTACATCTACGGCAAGGTCGGGCGCGGCAAGACCATGCTGATGGATCTGTTCTTCGAGGCCTGCCGGGTCCCAAAAAAGCGCCGCGTGCATTTCCACGAATTTATGGCCGAGGTGCATGAGCGCATCTACGATTTCCGGCAGAAGGCGAAGAGCGGCGAAATTCCCGATAATGGCGATGCGATCGTGCTCGCCGCCAACACCATCGCCGACGAGGCGGAGCTCCTGTGCTTCGATGAGTTTCACGTCACCGACATCGCCGATGCGATGATCCTCGGGCGGCTGTTTACGCAATTTTTCAATCGCGGCGTGGTCGTGGTCGCGACCTCGAATGTCGCCCCCGAAGATCTCTACAAGGACGGACTGAACCGCGCGCAATTCCTGCCCTTCATCGATCTGTTGCTGGAACGGGTCGATGTCATCCGGCTCGATGCGCGGACCGATTTCCGGCTGGAAAAGCTCGTAAAAGGCCGGGTCTGGTATGTGCCGGCGGATGCCGATGCGGAGCGTGCGCTCGACGAGGCCTGGGCGCGCATTACGCTTGGGCAGGAGGGCATGCCGCAGGACTTCGTGGTCAAGGGTCACAAGCTGCACGTGCCGCGTGCGGCGCTTGGCGTCGCGCGATTTCCCTTTCCCGATCTGTGCGTGGCGCCGCGCGGCGCGGCCGATTTTCTGCGGCTCGCTCGAGAATATCACACGCTGATGATCGACCGCATTCCGGTCATGCGCTTCGCGCAGCGCAACGAGGCCAAGCGCTTTATCATTCTTGTCGACACGCTTTACGACAATGCGGTGAAGCTGATCGCTTCCGCCGAGGCGCAGCCGCATGAACTTTACGTCGCCGACGAGGGCCTGGAGCTGTTCGAATTCCAGCGCACCGTCTCGCGCCTGATCGAGATGGGATCGCAGAGCTACCTGGCGCTGCCGCACGGTCCGCGCCGCGATGTGGATGCGGTGGGCGCGGGCAAGATCATCGATACATGAGCGGCACCGCGCAACCTTTCGGGCTTCGAATAAGGGGCGTCCCAGCTGGCGGCGATTCTACGCGCCAGCCGAGCCTGCCTGCCGCAGACGCTCCTACAGGCTTCGCTTCCGCAGCAACTATGATGCGCCGCAAGATCGAATTCTGTAAGGTCAGGCCCAGTCGGCCTTGGCAAACGGCCCGATCGCTGGAATAATGTATATCAGACGCGAGACATGAACATGCGCCGTTCGCCTTTCGCAATCTTGTCGCCGACGGCCGGACACGATAACCACCGCGCAGCCGCGGTTCCGCGGTCCCTCCACGAGTGTCATGCCGGGGCCGGCCGGGCGGATTTCGGACGGCAGGACGCTCAAACCGTCCAGATATAAAGGTTCATCTCCCCATGGCGCGTCCCAAGATTGCATTGATCGGCTCAGGTCAGATCGGCGGCACGCTCGCCCACCTCATCGGATTGCGTGAGCTTGGCGACGTCGTGATGTTCGACATTGCGGAAGGGGTTCCGCAGGGCAAATCGCTCGATATTGCGCAGTCGTCGCCGGTGGACGGCTTCGACGCCAAGCTGTCCGGCGCCAATTCCTACGACGCCATCGAAGGCGCCTCGGTCTGTATCGTCACCGCGGGCGTGCCGCGCAAGCCCGGCATGAGCCGCGACGACCTCCTCGGCATCAATCTGAAGGTGATGGAGCAGGTCGGCACCGGCATCAAGAAATACGCACCGAACGCCTTCGTCATCTGCATCACCAATCCGCTCGATGCGATGGTGTGGGCGCTGCAGAAATATTCGGGCATGCCGAAGAACATGGTGGTCGGCATGGCGGGCGTGCTCGATTCGGCGCGCTTTCGTTATTTCCTCGCCGACGAATTCAACGTGTCGGTTGAAGATGTGACCGCCTTCGTGCTCGGCGGCCATGGCGACACCATGGTGCCGCTGGTGCGCTACTCCACCGTCGCCGGCATTCCGCTGCCCGATCTCGTCAAGATGGGCTGGACCACCGAAAAGCGGCTCGACGAGATCGTGATCCGCACCCGCAACGGCGGCGCCGAAATCGTCAATCTGCTCAAAACCGGCTCGGCCTTCTACGCGCCGGCCTCGTCCGCGATCGCAATGGCGGAAAGCTACCTCAAGGACAAGAAGCGCGTTTTGCCCTGCGCCGCCTGGCTGAACGGCGAATACGGCGTCAAGGACATGTATGTCGGCGTGCCGGTGGTGATCGGCGCCAAGGGCGTCGAGCGCGTGGTTGAAATCGATCTGTCATCGTCCGAGCGTGAAATGTTCGACAAGTCGGCGCTGTCGGTTCAGCAGCTGGTCGATGCCTGCAAGAACATCGCGCCGGATCTGAAATAGCCGTCGCGCTGCCGTACCCCGCGCGGGCGGGGTGCGGCCAACTTCCGGCGGGTCGATCCCCGCACAATGCCAACACTTGCCTGCGTTCCGCGGGCAATGTCACCGGGGCAAGGGCGTATGAATATTCACGAATATCAGGCGAAAGCGCTGCTGAAGACGTTCGGGGTGCCGGTTTCCAACGGCGTCCCGATTTTCAAGCATCAAGAGGCCGAAGCGGCGGCGAAGCAACTCGGCGGACCGCTATGGGTGGTCAAGAGCCAGATTCACGCCGGCGGCCGCGGCAAGGGCAAGTTCAAGGAAGCGTCCGCAGGCGACAAGGGCGGGGTTCGCCTTGCCAAATCGATCGCCGAGGTCACGGAATTCGCCAGGCAGATGCTCGGCGCGACGCTGGTCACGCTCCAGACCGGCGCTTCGGGCAAGCAGGTCAACCGCCTCTATATCGAGGACGGTTCCGACATTGCCAAGGAATTTTATCTCTCCGCTCTGGTCGACCGCGTCACCTCGCGTATCTCGTTCGTGGTGTCGACTGAAGGCGGCATGGACATCGAAGAGGTGGCGCACAAGACGCCGGAGAAGATCGTCACCTTCTCCGTCGATCCGGCCACCGGCATCATGCCGCATCACGGCCGCACGGTCGCGAAAGTGCTGAACCTGACCGGTGATCTCGCCAAGCAGGCCGCGAAGCTGCTCGATCAGCTTTACACGGCCTTCGTCGCCAAGGACATGGCGATGCTGGAAATCAATCCGCTGATCGTCACCAAGCAGGGCGAGCTGCGGGTGCTCGACGCCAAGGTGTCGTTCGATTCCAACGCGCTGTTCAAGCATCCCGACATCGCCGAATTGCGCGACGAGACCGAAGAGGACGAGAAGGAAATCGAGGCCTCGAAATACGACCTTAACTACATCGCGCTCGACGGTTCGATCGGCTGCATGGTGAATGGCGCCGGCCTTGCGATGGCCACCATGGACATCATCAAGCTCTATGGCGCAGAGCCCGCGAACTTCCTCGATGTCGGCGGCGGCGCGTCCAAGGAAAAGGTGACGGCCGCTTTCAAGATCATCACCTCCGATCCGAAGGTGAAGGGAATCCTGATCAACATCTTCGGCGGCATCATGAAGTGCGACGTGATCGCCGAAGGCGTGGTCGCTGCCGTGAAGGAAGTTGGCCTCAAGGTGCCGCTGGTCGTGCGCCTGGAAGGCACCAATGTCGATCTCGGCAAGAAGATCATCAAGGAATCCGGGCTGAACGTGCTGCCGGCGGACGATCTCGACGATGCCGCGCAGAAGATCGTTGCCGCTGTGAAGAAGGCTGCCGCCTAATGTCCATTCTCATCGACAAGAACACCAAGGTCATCTGCCAGGGCTTTACCGGCAAGAACGGCACCTTCCATTCCGAACAGGCGATCGCATACGGCACGAAAATGGTCGGCGGAACCTCGCCGGGCAAAGGCGGCACCACGCATCTCAATCTGCCGGTGTTCGACACCGTGCGCGAGGCGCGCGAGAAGACCGGCGCGGATGCGAGCGTGATCTACGTCCCCCCGCCCGGCGCGGCCGACGCGATCTGCGAGGCGATCGATGCGGAAATTCCGCTGATCGTCTGCATCACCGAAGGCATTCCCGTCTTGGACATGGTCAAGGTGAAACGCTCGCTCTCCGGATCGAAGTCGCGCCTGATCGGGCCGAACTGCCCGGGCGTAATGACGGCAGGCGAATGCAAGATCGGCATCATGCCGGGCAACATCTTCAAGCCGGGCAAGGTCGGCATCGTGTCGCGCTCCGGCACGCTGACCTACGAGGCGGTGTTCCAGACCTCGCGCGAAGGTCTCGGCCAGACCACGGCCGTCGGCATCGGCGGCGATCCGGTGAAGGGCACCGAATTCATCGAGGTGCTGGAGATGTTCCTTGCCGATCCCAAGACCGAGTCGATCATCATGATCGGCGAGATTGGCGGCTCCGCCGAAGAGGACGCTGCGCAATTCCTGAAGGACGAGGCGCGCAAGGGCCGCAAGAAGCCGATGGTCGGTTTCATCGCCGGCCGCACCGCGCCTCCCGGCCGCCGCATGGGCCATGCCGGCGCGATCATTTCCGGCGGCAAGGGCGACGCGGAATCCAAGATCGCCGCAATGGAAGAGGCCGGAATCAAGGTTTCGCCGTCGCCCGCCCGCGTCGGCAAGACGCTGGTCGAGGTCCTGAAGGGCTGAGGCCCGCGCAGCTGTCTTGCGCACCAACACTCGCTCGCATGCGCAGACGTGAATGCGAGTGGGTGTGCTGTTTTCGGCATATCGGCACTGTATCCACCCCGCCTAATGTTCGGGCCTCATCGAGCATATTGGGGGGATCGCCGTGCACAAACCAAACGTTCGCCGTCTAGCCATTGTTTGCGTGGCCACAGCCGCACTCGTCGGTACCGCGCATGCGCAGACATCCGACGACGCGATTCGCAGGCTCGAAGCCAGGATCGACGCGCTCGCCCAGGAGAACGCAGCCCTGCGCGCGCGGCTGACCAAGATCGAGGCCGCTCCGCGCATCGCCAGGCAAAAGCAGGAGCAGGGTTATTCCGACGCCGCGCGGCCGCAGACAGGTCCGTCATTGCAGCAGGCGGCGGCTGCACGGCAGGCCTTTGCAGCGGACATGCCGGTGAAATACACCGCGCCTGCCCACCCTGTCCCGGCCTACGATTGGAGCGGATTCTATATCGGCGGCCATGTCGGGTATGGCTGGGGAGAAACCGGCGCGACGCCATCGGGTATTGCAGGGCTGCTGGTTGATCCCTTCAGGACGGACAATGACGGCTGGCTCGGCGGCGTTACCTTCGGTTTCAATTATCAATCAGGTCGTGTTGTTGTCGGCTACGAGGGCGAATGGTGGTGGGCCGATATCACGGGCAACGCCGATACCAACTTTCTCCTGGGCCTCTTGCCGGGAGCGACTGTTGCCGGCAGCTATCAGAACAACTGGATGTTCACCTCGGCAGTGCGCGTCGGTATCGCCTTCGACAGTGTGCTTCTTTACGGCAAGGCTGGTCTCGCCTTGGCCAATAACGATTATTCGGTGACTGCGTCGGTGCCGCTGATCGGCTTCAACTATGCGTCAAGCATTACCGAAACCGAAGTCGGCTGGCTGGTCGGCGCCGGTATCGAATGGGCGGTAGCCGGAAACTGGACCATGAAGGTTGAGGGCAGTTACATGGACTTCGGGCAGAAGAACCGGGCCTTTTCCGGCTTGCCGATTCTGGGCCTGATTTCGCTCCCGGTGAATGCCGACATCGAAAGCCACATCGCTGCGGTGAAGTTCGGCGTCAATTATCGCTTCGGCGATTTCGGCAAGGCGCCCGTAGCGGCCAAATATTGACGGGCGGTCCGGCGAAGGCCCCGGTTCCCGGGGCCTTCATCCTGAGAGCGTATCGGATCGCGCAAATATGCCGTGTCAAAGAAGTGAATATGAATTCATTTCAATGTCATCTTATCGTGGCCGAAGCCGTCTCTTATCTGTAAAAGGATCGCCGCCGGGACGGATTTTCTAGCCGAATCGACCCGAAAATGGCCGCTTACGGCGGTCATCAACGATTTCAAAAGCATCCACCGCCAACGGATATCAGTCCAGGACGGCCCGCATGTCTCGCCAAGACGCGAACGCAGCCTTCGCCCTTACCTCTTTTCTATACGGCAGCAATGCTGCCTATATCGAAGACCTTTATGCCCGCTACGAGACCGATCCGAATTCGGTCGATGCACAGTGGCAAACCTTCTTCCAGAGCCTGAAGGACGATCCGGCCGCCGTGGCCAAGAGCGCCAGGGGCGCGTCGTGGAAGACTCCCGGCTGGCCCCAGCTTTCCAACGGCGAACTTGTCGCGGCGCTCGATGGCAACTGGACCGGGATCGAGAAGGTTGTTTCCGACAAGATCAAGGGCAAGGCGCAGAAGTCGGGCGTCGAACTCACCTCGGCCGATGTGCTGCAGGCGACCCGCGATTCGCTGCATGCCTTGATGCTGATCCGCGCCTACCGCATCCGCGGTCATTTCCACGCCAAGCTCGATCCGCTCGAACTCGAACCGGAGAAGGATGAGCAGGAGCTCGACCCGCGATCCTATGGCTTCACCGAAGCCGACATGGACCGCAAGATTTTCCTCGACAAGGTGCTCGGTCTCGAATTCGCGACCATGCGCGAGATCGTCGCGATCCTGCGCCGCACCTATTGCCAGACGCTCGGCGTCGAGTTCATGCACATTTCCGATCCGCAGCAGAAGGCGTGGATTCAGGAGCGCATCGAAGGCAAGGACAAGGAAATCACCTTCACCCGCGAGGGCAAGCGCGCGATCCTGAACAAGCTGGTCGAGGCCGAAGGCTTCGAGAAATTCCTCGATGTCAAGTTCACCGGCACAAAGCGCTTCGGGCTCGACGGCGGCGAGGCCCTGATTCCGGCGCTGGAGCAGATCATCAAGCGCGGCGGTCAGCTCGGCGTGAAGGAAATCGTATTCGGCATGGCGCATCGCGGCCGGCTCAATGTCCTGACGCAAGTCATGGGCAAGCCGCATCGCGTGCTGTTTCACGAATTCAAGGGCGGCTCGGCGACGCCGGACGATGTCGAAGGCTCCGGCGACGTTAAGTATCACCTCGGCGCGTCGTCGGACCGCGAGTTCGACAGCAACAAGGTGCATCTGTCGCTGACGCCCAATCCATCGCATCTGGAAATCGTCAACCCTGTGGTGCTCGGCAAAGTGCGCGCCAAGCAGGATCAGCATGGCGCGACGCCGGACGACCGCTCGATGGTGCTGCCGCTGCTGATCCACGGCGATGCGGCCTTTGCCGGACAGGGCGTGGTGGCGGAATGCTTCGGCCTGTCCGAGCTCAAGGGTTACCGCACCGGCGGTAGCTTGCATTTCATCGTCAACAACCAGATCGGCTTCACCACCTATCCGCGCTATTCGCGTTCCTCGCCCTATCCGTCCGACGTGGCGAAGATGATCGAGGCGCTGATCTTCCATGTGAACGGCGACGATCCCGAGGCGGTGGTGTTCGCCGCCAAGGTCGCGACCGAATACCGCCAGCGCTTCGCCAAGCCCGTGGTGATCGACATGTTCTGCTACCGCAGATTCGGTCACAACGAAGGCGACGAGCCGGCTTTCACCCAGCCGCTGATGTATCAGAAGATCCGGCAGCATCCGTCGACGCTCGACATCTATTCCAAAAAGCTGATCGGCGAGGGCGTCGTTACCGAGGGCGAGGTCGACAAGATGCGCGCCGACTGGCGCCATCGCCTGGAGGCCGAGTTCGAGGCCGGCCAGGCCTACAAGCCGAACAAGGCCGACTGGCTGGACGGCCGCTGGTCGATCATCAAGGCGGGCACCGAGATCGACGATCCGCGCCGCGGCAATACCGGCGTCGACGTCGCCAAGCTCAAGGAGATCGGCGCCAAGATCACCACGGTGCCGGACGATTTCCAGGTCCACCGCACCATCGCCCGCTTTCTCGACAACCGCAGAAAAGCGATCGACAGCGGCGAAGGCATCGACTGGGCGACCGCGGAGGCGCTCGCCTTCTGCACGCTGTTGGAGGACGGGCATCCGGTTCGCCTCTCGGGCCAGGATTCCGAACGCGGCACCTTCTCGCAGCGTCATTCCGTGCTGTTCGATCAGCGCACCGAAGCGCGCTACACGCCGTTCAATCATCTGAGCGACAGCCAGGCGCGCTACGAGGTGATGAATTCGATGCTCTCGGAAGAAGCCGTGCTCGGCTACGAATACGGCTATTCCACCGCCGAGCCGAATGCGCTGGTGCTGTGGGAGGCGCAGTTCGGCGATTTCGCCAACGGTGCGCAGGTGGTATTCGACCAGTTCATCTCCTCGGCCGAACGCAAGTGGCTGCGCATGTCGGGCCTCGTCTGCCTGCTGCCGCACGGCTACGAAGGGCAGGGACCTGAGCATTCGTCGGCGCGGCTGGAGCGCTACCTCCAGATGTGCGCCGAAGACAATATGCAGGTCGCCAATTGCACGACGCCTGCGAATTACTTCCACATCCTTCGTCGCCAGCTGAAGCGCGAGATCAGGAAGCCGCTTATCCTGATGACGCCGAAATCGCTGCTGCGCCACAAGCGAGCGACGTCGCGGCTCGACGAGCTTGGCGCCGACACCACGTTCCACCGCGTGCTCTGGGACGACGCCGAAATTCTGAAAGACGAAAAGATCAAGCTGGTCGCGGACGACAAGATGCGCCGCGTGATCCTGTGCTCGGGAAAGGTTTACTACGACCTTTACGACGAACGCGAAAAGCGCGGGCTTGACGACATCTATCTCCTGCGCGTCGAGCAGCTCTATCCGTTCCCGACCAAGGCGCTCATTCAGGATCTGTCGCGTTTCAAGCAGGCCGAGATCGTGTGGTGCCAGGAGGAGCCGCGCAACATGGGCGCGTGGTTCTTCGTCGACACCTTCATCGAGTGGGTGCTGAACCAGATTCAGGCCAAGCATCGCCGTCCGCGCTATGCCGGCCGCCCGGCCTCGGCGTCGACCGCGGTCGGGCAGATGTCGAAACACAATGCGCAGCTCAAGCAGCTCCTCGACGAGGCGCTGGGCTGAGAACTTCCAATTTCCGTCATGGCCGGGCTTGACCCGGCCATCCACGTCTTAACGAGAAACAACGACGTGGACGCCCGGCACAAGGCCGGGCATGACGACCGCGAGAATTGAGAGAATAACCATGACCGAAATCCGCGTTCCTACCCTTGGCGAATCCGTCAGCGAAGCCACCATCGGAAAGTGGTTCAAGAAGCCAGGCGACGCCGTCGCGGTCGATGAGCCGCTGGTCGAGCTCGAAACCGACAAAGTGACGATCGAAGTGCCGGCGCCTGCCGCCGGCGTCCTCGAGGCGATCGCCGCAAAGGACGGCGAGACCGTCGCTGTCGGCGCCCTGCTCGGCCAGATCAAGGACGGCGAAGGTGCGGCGACCGGCACCGGCGCGCCGGACAAGAAGCAGTCGACCACAGCGCCGATCAAGGCGGCTGCTGCCGAGGTCGCGCCGCGCGCCCAGGACAAGGTCGAGTCATCCACGCCCAAGCCCTCCGGCGACATGCCGGTCGCGCCGTCGGTGCGCAAGATGGCGGCGGAGTCGGGCGTCGAGCCCTCGACCGTCCCCGGCACCGGCAAGGACGGCCGTGTCACCAAGGGCGACATGATGGCCGCGATCGAACGCGCGGCTTCCGCCCCCGCGCCGGCTCCGTCCACCACGATGCAGGTGCGCGCGCCTTCGCCCGCCGACGACGCAGCGCGCGAGGAGCGCGTGAAGATGACGCGTCTGCGCGCCACCATCGCGCGACGCCTGAAGGACGCGCAGAACACTGCCGCCATGCTCACGACCTTCAATGAGGTCGACATGAAGGCGGTGATGGAGCTGCGCAGCCACTACAAGGATGCGTTCGAAAAGAAGACCGGCGTGAAACTTGGCTTCATGGGCTTCTTCGTGCGCGCCTGCGTGCAGGCGCTGAAGGATATTCCCGCCGTTAACGCAGAGATCGACGGCGGCGACATTATCTACAAGAACTACTACCATATCGGCGTTGCGGTCGGCACCGAGAAGGGCCTCGTCGTGCCGGTGATTCGCGACTGCGATCACAAGTCGCTGGCGCAGATCGAGAAGGACATCGCCGATGCCGGCAAGCGCGCGCGCGACGGCCAGCTCAAGATCGAGGAGATGCAGGGCGGCACCTTCACCATCTCGAACGGCGGCGTCTATGGCTCGCTGATGTCGACGCCGATCCTGAATGCGCCGCAATCCGGCATTCTCGGCATGCACAAGATCCAGGAGCGGCCGGTCGCCATCGGCGGCAAGGTCGAAATCCGGCCGATGATGTATCTGGCGCTGTCCTACGATCACCGCATCGTCGACGGCCGCGAAGCGGTGACCTTCCTCGTGCGCGTCAAGGAAGTGCTGGAGGATCCGGCGCGGCTGATTCTCGATCTTTAGTGTTTTCTTTCGTCATGGCCGGACCTGCCCCGGCCATCCACGTCTTTGACGCGAGCCAGCGAGACGTGGATGCCCGGCACGAGGCCGGGCATGACACTGAGACTTTGGAGTTGCTGTCCATGTCCTACGATCTCGTTGTCATCGGTACCGGCCCTGGCGGTTATGTCTGTGCCATCCGCGCGGCGCAGCTCGGCATGAAGGTAGCCGTGGTCGAGAAGCGCGCGACGCTCGGCGGCACCTGCCTGAATGTCGGCTGCATCCCGTCGAAGGCGCTGCTGCATGCCTCCGAATTGTTCGAGGAAGCGGGCCACAGCTTCGCCAAGATGGGCATCGGCGTTTCCAAGCCGAAGCTCGATCTGAAGCAGATGCTGGCCTTCAAGGACGAGGCGGTCGACGGCAACGTCAAGGGCGTCGACTTCCTGATGAAGAAGAACAAGATCGATGTTGTGTTCGGCACCGGCCGCATCGCAGCGGCAGGCAAGGTCGAGGTGAAAGGGGCCGACGGCAAGGCACAGACGCTGGAGACAAAAAATATCGTCGTCGCCACCGGGTCGGACGTGGCGAAGCTGAAGGGCATCGAGATCGACGAAAAGCGCATCGTGTCGTCGACCGGAGCGATCGCGCTGGAAAAAGTCCCGGAAAAGCTGATTGTGATCGGGGCCGGCGTGATCGGTCTCGAACTCGGTTCGGTGTGGCGGCGGCTCGGCGCGCAGGTCACCGTGGTGGAATTCCTCGACCGCATCCTGCCGGGCATGGATTCCGAGGTCGCGCGCCAGTCGCAGCGCCTGTTCGAGAAACAGGGCATGGCGTTCAGGCTCGGCTCGAAGGTGTCCGCGGTCGACACCTCCGGCAAAAAGCTGAAAGTGAAGGTCGAGCCCGCGAAGGGCGGCGATGCCGAAACGCTCGATGCCGACGTAGTGCTCGTCGCCATCGGCCGCACGCCCTACACCGAGGGGCTCGGTCTTGCGGAGGCTGGCGTTGCGCTCGACGAGCGCGGCCGCGTCAGGACCGACGCGCATTTTGCGACCAATGTGCCGGGCATCTACGCCATCGGCGACGTGATCGCGGGGCCGATGCTGGCGCACAAGGCGGAGGATGAGGGCGTCGCAGTTGCGGAAATTCTCGCCGGTCAGGCCGGCCACGTGAATTACGACGTTATCCCCGCCGTGGTCTATACCTATCCAGAGATTGCCTCGGTCGGCAAAGGTGAAGACGAATTGAAGGCTGAGAACGTCGCTTACAATGTCGGCAAGTTTCCGTTCACGGCAAACGGCCGCGCCAAGGCCAACCAGCAGACCGACGGCTTCGTGAAAATCCTCGCCGATGCCAGGACCGATCGCGTGCTGGGCGTGCATATCGTCGGCGCCGATGCCGGCAACATGATCGCGGAAGCGGCGGTGGCGATGGAATTCGGCGCCGCGGCGGAAGATATCGCCCGCACCTGCCACGCGCATCCGACCTTGCCTGAAGCGGTGAAGGAGGCGGCGCTCGCTGTCGCCAAGCGCGCGATTCACATGTGAGGTTCTTCCCGGTGCGGCCGTAGGGCCTACCGTCACCATGGTCGAGACCGCCGCCCGATGCAGCGGTTGCCGGCGTCGCTGGTTGGGCTGTTGTTGTTCCGGCCCTCATAAGTGGCGGAGCGGTTAGCCGTGAATGAAGGAGCACGAGCGGCGGCTGGGGGCTGAGTTTCCGGCTTTGTAAGTGACTCTAATCACTTGGATTTTTAGGAACTTGGACTTGACTCTTTTGAGATTCTTGTAAACGCCACGTGATTCGTTATATTGTTTTATTATATCACCCCTGGAACTTCGGTTGCAGGGCGCGCGGCCATACAGTCTTCGGACTGTGTGGCCGCAGCTTTATTGAGAGGTCAATTTGCGCACCATCGTTTATGTCGATGGCTTCAATTTGTACTATGGCGCGTTACGAAAGACGCCGTTCAAGTGGCTCGATCTGGAGCTTCTGTGCCGGGTTATTCTGAAGAATGCTTCTATTGCGAGAATCAAATATTTCACCGCTCGCGTAGTTCCTCGTCCGAATGATCCAGATCAGGCGGTGCGGCAAGACGTTTATTTGCGAGCGCTTGCGCTCAATCCAAAAATTGAAACACACTTTGGTCATTTTCTGAGTCACCCGGTGAAAATGCCTTTGTGCGATCCGAGCGGGGCGACTACAGGGCAGTATGCGAGTGTGCTCAAGACCGAAGAGAAGGGCTCAGACGTAAATCTAGCGGCGCACATGTTACTAGATGCGCACAAGAATGCTTTCGACCAAGCTATTATCATCTCGAACGACTCCGATTTGCTAACTCCGATCAGATTTGTAAGGGGTGAGTTCAAGAAGCGCGTTGGGATACTGAATCCGCATAAGCGCCAGAGCCAAGTTTTGTACCGGGAGGCGGATTTCGTACGACAGATACGTCGCGGTGCTCTTGCGGCTTCGCAGTACCCCGATCAATTGACAGATCGGAACGGCACCTTTAGCCGGCCTCGCAAATGGAAATGAAGCCCCGGATTTCCAGCAAGGTCGCCCTTGTCACCGGTGCCGCCGGCGGACTCGGTCAGGCTTTCGCGGAGCGGCTTGCTCAGGATGGCGCGCATGCCGTCCTGGTCGACATCAAGCCGTGTGACGGCACCGCTGCGATGGTAGAGGCCGCCGGCCGTGAGGCGATGAGCGTGATCTGCGATGTCACTTCGGAGGAATCCGTCGCCTATCTCGCCGCCGAAGTGGAAATGCGGTTCGGCCGCTGCGATATTCTCGTCAATAATGCCGGCATCTATCCGATCCAGCCGTTCGAGCAGGTGACCTTCGCCGACTGGCGGCGGGTCATGGCGCTCAATCTCGACGCCGTGTTTCTCGTCACCAAGGCGTTCGCACCGGGCATGAAACGCCGCGGCTTTGGCCGTGTGATTAACATCTCGTCTTCGACGCTCAACACCGTGGCGTCGGGCTACACTCATTACATCGCAAGCAAGGGCGGCGTGGTCGGCTTCACCCGTGCGCTGGCGACGGAGATGGGCAACCACGGCGTCACCGTCAATGCGATCTCGCCAAGCCTCACGCGCACGCCCGGGACCGAAGGCCGTGCGCCGCGTCCGGGCCGCGCTTCGATGGACGAGGAATTCGAGCAGATCGCGCGACTGCAGGCGATCCGCCGCGTGCAGATGCCGGCGGATCTCGCGGGCGTCGTATCCTTCCTGGCAAGCGATGACGCTGCCTTCATCACCGGCCAGACGCTCTATGCCGACGGTGGCATGGTGCGGGTGTGAGCCGGACTGTAGTCTTTTCGCTTCTCTCCGGATCGCGAAAGGACGCATTGTTTTTACGTTGACGCCTTTTCTTAACGCGAAGCGGTGTCCACTTCGCTCGAGAACGCCTTATTCGAGCTCTTCCCGGAAATGATTTATGAACCTCATCAGCGGTGCATCCGACATTTCCACGAACTGGGCGTCGTCGCTGGCGCGATGCGCGAACCACACCCCGGACGGGACATGGAACGTATCGCCGCGCGTCCATGCCATGCTGATGCCTGCGGCTTCGGTGACACCGGACCCGGCCATCACGGAATAGATCCGGTTCGCCGTCGTCCGGCGGCGGCGTGTCGTGACGCCCGCACCGAGCCGGAACACCAGCACACCGGTCGAGGACATGCCCTGCGTCGGCAGGACAATCGAAGGTCCATACCGCCCCTCGGGATCGCCGGACGCGCGATCCAGTCCGTGCGCGATATCGTCACGCGTGAAACGGAAAGGGCTTGCGCTCACGTCCCGCATAACCGGCTCGATCCCGTCCGGATGCGGCATGAAATACATCGTCTCCAGAAGATGGCCGAGCGGCACATCGAGACAATCGAGCCAATAGGCCGGCACGTCGCCACCATGGCCATGCCCATGCCAGCAATTGCCCGGCGTCAGGACCACGTCGCCGCTGTTCATCGGCATGCGCTCGCCGTCGACAATCGAATAGGCGCCGTCGCCCTCGATGATGACACGCAAGGCGTTGCAGGAATGCCGGTGCGAATGCGCCTGCTCGCCCGGCAGGATCATCTGATAGGCGCAGACATGCGTGAGGCTCGTTTCCCATGCGATACCGGGCGCCGGATTCTTCATGATGAGATTGCGGCGCTCGGCCAGCGCCAGATCGACGAGATGCCCGGCCTCGTGCAGCGCCGCCTTCGCGACGGCATAAGGCCAGTGGGCGGGCTGAAAGCGCGTGCGCTTGTCGGCCGCCACAATCGGTGCGTCGCGCGCGATCCAGCCGGGCGTGAGATGCTGTGTCTCAACGGATTCTTCCAGCGCAGCAAGGGCTGAACCTGCGTCGTTCAGGCTCCGGGCGGATGCGTCGCGCATGGTCGTTCCCACTTAGAAGGGAGAGCAGTTCTGCTCACCGAACAGGTCGCTCGGCCTCTCAGGACCGTTGTCTTACCTCTTAGTCTGCCACGGGCCGTGTCCTGATGGACAAGAAATTCGCGCAAATCGTGCGGCCACAGGCGATCCGCCGCGTTTGTAGCCGGCCAGGACCAGGTTCCGTCGGCGCGACGGTTGTGACGCTATGACGCGACCCGGGATATCCTAGGCTTTGTGTTAACGGCCAAGAGCTGCAGTTCCGGTCTCAGGAGGAATCCATGCGTCAAGCCAGCCTGCTTACCGCCCTTCTGGCAACGGCCGCGCTCGTGGGGGCCACATCCGTGAGCCATGCCTGGCCGGCCCAGCCGCAATCGCCGGTACTGCCCGATCCTCTCATCCTCGCGCAAATGGGCGGCATGGGCGGCATGGGTGGCATGGGCGGCGGCGGGATGCGTGGCGGCATGGGTGGTGGCGGAGGTGGCATGGGAGGCATGAGCGGCGGTATGGGCGGTATGGGAGGCATGAGCGGCGGGATGCGCGGCGGCGGCATGGGCGGTATCGGCGGCGGCGGCATGGGCGGCATGGGCGGTATGGGAGGTATGGGAGGTATGGGAGGCATGAGCGGCGGGATGCGCGGCGGCGGCATGGGTGGGATGCGCGGCAACGTCACCATCAACCGCAACGTTTACGTGCGCGGCGTGCGACCCTGGTCGAACCGCGCCTGGTACGGCACTGCAATTGCCGGCGTGACCCTCGGCACCATCATTGCGGTCAGCGCGGTGCCGCCGCGGCCGCGCGACGATCTGTGCTGGTTCTGGGTCGATGCCAGCATGACCAGCGGCTATTGGGACTGGTGCATCCCGCCGATGTGAGCGGACGCGCCGCGATCCCTAAAATCGATCGGTTGAAAATTGCGGATCCCTGCGCAGCTTGATCCCGGACGTTATCTGCGCCACTCCTGCCAATCGTTATTTCGTGCGCCGGCTGCGTGACCGATTCCATGACCACCGAAGCCTCGACCGGCGCCACATCATCGATCGAGCCGGGCCGAGCCATGGCGCCGCTGCTCGCGACGTTCGTCGTCTCGATCTTCGTCAGCGCCGCCTTGCTGTTTGCGGTACAGCCGCTCTTCACCAAGATGGTGCTGCCGCAGCTCGGCGGCGCCGCCGCGGTCTGGTCGGTCGCGCTGGTCTTTTTCCAGACCGCGCTGCTTGCAGGTTACGCTTACGCGCATCTGATCACCCGCCTCGCGCCGGGACGGACCTCGCTCGTTATCCATATTGTGGTGAATGCGGTGGCATGTCTGTTTCTGCCGCTGCACATCGCCAGTAATTTCGGGCCGCCGCCGCAATCGGGCGAAGCATTCTGGCTGCTCGCCTTGTTCACGGTATCAATCGGCCTGCCGTTTTTCGCGCTTGCTGCGAATGGCCCGCTGCTGCAGGCCTGGTTTGCGCGGACCAGCCATCCGGCGGCGAAAGATCCGTATTTCCTGTACGCCGCCAGCAACGCCGGCAGCTTTCTGGCACTGATCGCCTATCCGATCGCGATCGAACCGTTCATCCGGCTGGGGATACAATCGTGGCTCTGGACCTTCGGCTTCTATGTCCTGATCCTGATGATCGCCGCCTGCGGCGTTGCCATGCTGCGCTTTCCGGGCGCGGGCGCATCATGTCAGGCAGCCGTCAGCGATAACGCCGCAGCGCCGCGCTGGACCGACATTGTCGCCTGGGTTTTTCTGGCGGCGGTCCCGTCCGGACTGCTGATCGCGGTCACCGCGCATATCGCCACCGATGTTGCGGCAGTGCCGCTGTTCTGGGTGGTGCCGCTTGCGATCTATCTCATCACCTTTGTGATCGTTTTCCAGACCCGCCCCATCATTCCGCATGCGCTGGTGGTGAAGGTGCAGCCGGTCTTCGTGATTGCCTTGGCCGCAGCCTTCGTGCTCGGGCCGAACGGCTCCATCGTCACCTCGATTGCGTTACATCTCAGCGTATTCTTTGTCTGCGTGCTGATGTGCCATGGCGAACTGGCGCTGCGCCGCCCGCCGCCCTGCTACCTCACCGGCTATTACATGTGGATCTCCGTCGGCGGCATGATCGGCGGCATCGCAACCGCGTTGCTTGCGCCGCAGGTATTCAGCTGGATCGCCGAATATCCGCTGCTCCTGCTGCTCGCCGTTCTGGCCCGGCCGGGCCTCGCCTGGCCCTCCCGCGAAAGCGGGCAATATGCCCTGTTCGCCACATTGGCTGGCGGCCTGTTGATGCTGTTGGCAGCGAAAGCCTTCGACTTGGTTCCGCCGACGACGTTTCTCTACATCCTGGTCGGCCTGCTGATCGGACTTACCGTGCATTACTGGCAGAAGCCGCTGGCTTTTGCCGCGATCCTCGGGGTGATGTTTATCGTCAATCTGTCGTTCCGGGACAGCCAGCCGGTGCATCTGGTCCGCAACTTCTACGGCGTCCTGAGTGTGGTGGATTCAGATGACGGCCAGTATCGCGGGCTTTGGCACGGCTCGACCAGTCAAGGCACGCAGAAGATCCGGGATGACGACGGCAACTGGATCGAAGGCCGTCCGGAGATGATCTCGGAGTTTTTTGCAGGCGCGGGCATCGACCAGGTTTTCAAGGCGCTGCATGCGAAAGCGCAAGGCCCGGTCAACGTCGCCGTGGTCGGGCTCGGGACCGGCTCGCTCGCCTGCCAGCGCCGTCCCGGCGATACGCTCACCTTTTACGAGATCGATCCGGACATCGCGCGAATCGCATCCGATCCTGGATTATTCACCTTCATCTCCGAATGCGCACCGGACGTTCCGATCGTTATCGGCGATGCGCGGCTGAAACTGGCCGAGGCCCCGGACGCAAATTTCGACCTCATCATGGTCGACGCCTTTATCGGCGCCGCAATCCCGGTCCATCTGCTGACCCGCGAGGCGGTCGCGCTTTATCTGAAAAAGCTTAAGCCCGGCGGCCTGATCGCGATGCACATCTCCAACAAGAATCTGGAACTGGCCTCTGTGGTTGCCGGTGTCGCCGAGGCGAACGGGTTGATCGCGCGCATCTATGACGGCGGCGATGTGGAGGAAGATGCCGACCGTTATCTGTGGGTGCCGCGCGTGGCGGTCCTTGCGCGTGAGCAGAAGGATTTCGGCGCGCTTGCGGAGTCGGACTTTTGGCCGGTCCAGGGACGCGACACAAAACAAAGGGTCTGGTCGGACGACTATTCCAATGTGGTCGGCGCGCTGGTGCGCCATCTGCGAGAAAACTGGAATGGCGGAGACTAGCACTGGCGGCGCAATGCGCCGTCAGCCTTGCGCCGCCGTCAGTGCTTGCGCCATGGATAGGGAACCCGCAAATCGACCGGCGGGTCAGCCTGCATCGACGGCGCGTCACTGACTGCCGCGAGGGCTTCGTTCACGTCGTCGCTGTCCAGTAATTCTGCAAGCCGCTTGATCGCAGTCTCCTGCGAGACGGCATCGGCTCGCTGACCTGAGATTTCCAGTTCCCGCCGGGCACGGCGAACGGCTTCCGCCAGAGCAGTAATGTGGCTGGATTTCATGCACTCACTCCCTCTCCAGGGAGATAATGCAAAAACGCCGATTTTGCTGCGCCTACACGAAATTTTTATTCGGCGGAACAGGTAATCCTTACTTTCAACGTTGTCATCTTGCCCTCTGCGCCGGCCGTGGCACTATCAAAAATCGTCAGCGCATAACCGCCGCGATAGTCGAACGCCTCGTCTTTGCGCGGCCAGGCCTCGATCACGATCTCGACAGAGCCATGCGGTTCGTCGGGGCGTTCGCGATAGATGCGCAGCTTGAGATTGCGCCCGTCCAGCCAGTGATGCGTTAGATGGTCCCGGCCGAATGTGACTTTACGGAAATCCTTCGGCGCGCCGGGTACAAGGATATCGAGTTCGCCCTTGAAGCTGAAAAAGCTCGCCCCAAGCCCGCGGCTGATGCCGGCCTCGACCTGTAGCCTGACGGACTTGTTGCGTGCCTCGCAATTCATGCCGCCGCCCGCATGTGCGGACGAGGTGACAAACGTCAGCAGAAGGGCGGCGAGGAGGCTGCGCATCGGGTGATCCCGGACGGCGGGCGGCAAGATTTGCGCCCGGCCGCCTTGCAGGGCACGGCCTCATGCCCGTGGATGCGCCGCGTTATAGGCGTCGAGCAGCCGTTCGGTATCGACCGCCGTATAAATCTGGGTGGTCGAGAGCGATGCGTGGCCCAGCAATTCCTGGATCGCGCGCAGGTCGCCGCCGCGTGACAGAAGATGCGTCGCGAACGAATGCCGCAGCGCATGCGGGGTGGCGCTGTCGGGCAAACCCAGCGCCCCGCGCAGCCGCTCCATGGTGAGCTGGATGATGCGCGGCGACAGCGGACCGCCCTTGGCGCCGACGAACAGCGGCCCGTCATCCGGCAGGTCATACGGGCAGAGCGTGATGTAATCCTGCACCAGCGCCAGCACCGCAGGCAGCACCGGCACCATGCGCGTTTTATTGCCTTTGCCGGTTACGGTCAGCGTATCGCCGCCCCCCAACGAGGGAATGTTGCGCGGCTTCAGTGAAAGAGCCTCGGCGATCCGGAGCCCCGAGCCGTAAAGCAGCGCCATGACGGCCGCGTCGCGCGCGAAGATCCACGGCTCGCGCTCTTCGCCGGCGCGCAAATCGACGTCGGCGATGCGCCTGGCCTGCGGCACCGCCAGCGGTTTCGGCAGGGTTTTGGGTATTTTCGGCGCCCGCACCGCATTGAGCGCCCCGACCTTGCCCTTGCCTTGGCGTTCGAGGAAACGCGCGAAGCTGCGCGCGCCGGCAAGCTGGCGCATCAGGCTGCGCGCGCCGATTCCTTTGCCGCGCCGCGCCGCCATGAAGGCGCGAACGTCCTGCGGACCGAGTTCGGCCAAAGCGGCAAGCGATACCTGATCGCCAAGATGTCCGGCCATGAAATGCAGAAACTGGGAAACGTCGCGCCGATAGGCCTCCACGGTCTTCGGCGACATCCGCTTCTGTTCACCGAGAAATGCCAGCCAGCGCGAAAGCTCGCCCGATACGTCGGCGGCGACCGGCAGATTTTCGTCGGGCTCGGGCATGGAAGCCTTATCTCACCGCCATCCTTCACCCTTCCTTAACGACCTGGAATCGGGCGAGTGTAGGCGCCGCATGGCCCAAAAAACCGTCGATGTGCTCGTGCCGGTCGCGCTCGACCGGCCCTATACCTACCGGGTGCCGGCGGGCATGAACCTCGCCGTGGGCGACGTCGTGGCGGTGCCGCTCGGCCCCAACGACTATGCCGGCGTGGTGTGGCAGGAAGGCGAGCCACAGCCGGGCTTGCACAACAAGCTGAAAGACGTCGAGGCGAAGCTCGATGTGGCGCCGTTGCCAGCCGAATTGCGCCGCTTCATCGACTGGGTGGCGGACTATACGCTCGGGGCGCGCGGCACCGTGCTCGGCATGGCGCTCCGCATGGGCGCGCAGGGCCCGGCGCGCGAGAAGGTCGGCGTGCGGCGCGCGGGGCCGCCACCGCAGCGCATGACCGCGGCGCGCGCGCGCGTCCTGGCCGTGCTGTCGGACGGCATGGCGCGGGGAAAAAGCGACCTGGCGCAGGAAGCCTCCGTCTCGGCCGGGGTGATCGACGGGCTGATTGACGAGGGCACGCTGGAGACGCTGGTGCTGCCGCCCGAACCGGTCGCGCTGCCGCCCGATCCTGCGCATGTCGTGCCTGAACTCAGCGCGGCGCAGGCGGCAGCCGCGGCAACGCTGCGCGAAGCGGTGCGCGACGGCGGCTTCTCGGCATTCCTGATCGACGGCGTTACCGGCTCTGGCAAGACCGAGGTGTATTTCGAGGCGGTGGCCGAAGCCATCCGCAAGCGCAAGCAGGCGCTGATCCTGATGCCGGAAATCGCGCTGACCACGCAATTCCTCAACCGCTTCGAGGCGCGGTTCGGCGTGCGGCCTGCGGAGTGGCATTCGCAGCTCACGTCGCGCAAACGGGCGCGCACCTATGCTGCGCTGACGGCGGGCGAAATATCGGTCATGGTCGGCGCGCGCTCGGCGCTGTTTCTGCCCTATCCCGATCTCGGCCTGATCGTCGTCGATGAGGAGCACGACCCGGCCTACAAGCAGGAAGACGGCGTGCATTACCACGCCCGCGACATGGCGGTGGTCAGGGCGAATGGCGCGCGCATTCCGGTGGTGCTCGCCTCCGCGACGCCCTCGGTGGAGACTGAGGTCAATGCCCGGCGCGGCCGCTACACCCGGCTCGCGTTGCCCGAGCGGTTCGGCGGCCAGCATCTGCCGCATGTTGAGGCGATTGACTTGCGCCGTGAGGGCCCGCCGCGCGGGCGTTTCATTGCGCCGCGTCTTGCGGAAGCGGTGAAGATCGCGCTGGAGCGGAAAGAACAGGCGCTGCTGTTTCTCAATCGCCGCGGTTACGCGCCGCTGACGCTGTGCCGCGCCTGCGGCCACCGGCTCGCTTGCCAGAACTGCGATTCCTGGCTGGTCGATCACCGTTTCAAGCGGCGGCTGGTCTGCCATCATTGCGGCTTCTCGATGCCGCAGCCGAAAACCTGCCCGCAATGCAATGCGGTCGATTCGTTTGCGCCCGTCGGCCCCGGCGTCGAGCGGCTGCAGGAAGAAGTCGCTGCGCTGTTTCCGGAAGCACGCAGCATCGTCCTCTCCAGCGACCTGATGGAATCGGTCGAACGGCTGCGCGAGGAACTGGACGGCGTCGCCGACGGCAAATTCGACATCGTCATCGGCACCCAGCTCGTGGCCAAGGGCCACCACTTCCCGAAGCTCAATCTCGTCGGCATCGTCGACGCCGACCTCGGGCTTGCGAACGGCGATCCGCGCGCGGCGGAGCGAACCTTCCAATTGCTGCATCAGGTGGCGGGCCGCGCCGGCCGCGAGACCGGCTACGGCCAGGGCTTCCTGCAGACCCATCAGCCCGACCATCCGGTGATGCGCGCGCTGATTTCCGGCAACCGCGATGCGTTCTACGACACCGAGATCGCGCAGCGGGAGGCGACGGGTTATCCGCCGTTCGGCCGGCTCGCCGCGCTGATCGTGTCGGGCTCAGACAAGCACGAGACCGAAGGCTACGCCAGGAAGCTCGCGGCGGCCTCGCCGCTTGACGACAATGTCCGCGTGCTCGGACCTGCCGAAGCGCCGCTCGCGGTGGTGCGCGGGCGCTATCGCTATCGCCTCTTGATCAAGTCGCCGCGCAATTTCGACCTGTCCTATTATGTGCGCGGCTGGCTGGAGCACGCGCCGAAGACGCGCGGCAGCCTGAAGCTGGAAGTCGATATCGACCCGCAGAGCTTTTATTGAGGCGCATTAGCGCAAGGGGAGCAGATCAATTGAATCCGCTCTTTCCCTTGACCTTTTGATAGCGATCACCGACCGCTTTGAAGATGGACTCGAACCGAAATGAGCTGCTGCCGGTTTGATGGACACCGAGTTTGGGTGTTTCATGAAGCCGGAGGTGGCCATGCAGAGACGAAGGTTCAGTCGGGAATTCAAGCTTGAGGCGATCAAGCTGGTCAGGGAGCGCGGGGTATCGGCAGCACAGGCTGCCCGTGACCTGGACGTGCACGAGAACGTGCTTCGCAAATGGGTCAAGGAGTTCGGTTCTGATCCGGTTCAGGCCTTTCCCGGCCATGGGCAGATGAAGCCCGAACAACAGGAGATCGAACGGCTGCGCCGCGAGGTCAACAAACTCAAGGCCGAGCGGGATATCCTAAAAAAGGCCGCAGCCTTCTTCGCGAGGGAAGCGACATGAAGTTCGTCTTCATCGCGAAGCACCGGACCATCTGGCCGGTGGCATGGCTATGCAATGCATTGGGCGTCTCCCGGTCTGGCTTCCATGCCTGGCTGAACCGAACCCCCAGCGCCAGATCCCGGAGTGATGAAGTTCTCGGTCAACGAGTCAGGGCGAGCTTTGTGGCCAGCGACCGGACGTATGGCGCTCGTCGTGTGTGGCGCGACATTCTGGCAGAGGGCTTTGCCTGTGGTCTGCACCGGATCGAACGGTTGATGCAGTTGCAGGCTCTGCGGGCACGGCCTCGCCGGCGGCGACTGCCAAAGGATGAAGGCGATCGGCAGCTCGTGACCGTGCCCTCGAACATCCTTGACCGGCAGTTTCAGGCCGAGCGGCCGAACCAGAAGTGGATTGCCGACTTCACCTACATCTGGACTGCCGAGGGTTGGCTTTATGTGTGGGCGGTGATCGACCTGTTCTCACGCCGTGTTGTCGGCTGGTCAATGAGCGCCACGATGACGGCGCAGCTGGTTGCAGATGCCCTTCTTATGGCCGTCTGGAGGCGTGGCAAGCCGAAGGAGCTGTTGCATCACTCCGACCAGGGCAGCCAGTACAGCAGCGAGCAGTTCCAGCGATTGATGGCCGACAGCGGCATCGTTTGCAGTATGAGCCGATCGGGCAACGTCTGGGACAATGCAGCCATGGAGAGCTTCTTCTCGTCGCTGAAGACCGAGCGCACAGCCCGTAAAACCTACCGCACCAGGAACGAGGCCAAGGCAGATGTGTTCGACTATATCGAGCGCTTCTACAACGCGATCAGACGTCATTCGACGATCGGGTATCTCAGCCCGGTTGAGTTCGAACGGAAGGTGGGATTAGCTTAACCAGCCGTCCACTGAACCGGCAGCAGCTCAGACCTTGTCGATGACATCCGTGAGCGGAATTGTCACCTACCTCGCCGGCGTGAAGGCAAAACGGGAGAAGCACGAACGCTGGCAACGCGAATGGCGACGCCGCGAGCAGCTTGCAGCTTTAGCCAGGGCCCGCAAAGAGCGAGAGGCGCGACGCCAAGAATTCCTTCAGCGCTTCGTTACTCTCTCCACCGAGGCTGATGAACTGCGGTCGTTTCTCACTCGGCTCCATGAGCGCATGCCTGCGAATCCATCGGGTGAATTGGGTCGCCTGTCCCAGTGGGTGGAGGCTCGCCTTGAGCGCCTGGAGGGCGAATTGACCCCGGAGGGGATTTCAGATGCTCTTGGGGAGCGTAACCTCTTCCCGGAGGTCGATGACCTGGCCGCGCCAGAGGCTGAGCAGGCGTCCGATTAGGGCTACCGCGCAACCTCACGGGACTTGTCCATCTGCCGAATCTATCGAGCTGCCCTGGGGTGGGACTCGGACCCAACCGAGCAAGCCTCCCAATGTGTGGTAATTCCGAAACTGGGATAGCGGCCGACCTGCCAGGGCGCGGTGAGGTCGGCCGATCGACGTCGACCCGGATGCGGCTTAAACCCAAGACAGGTCACAGGAAATTTGTAATATAAGAACGCCCCCGGATCTCGCGATCCGGGGCGTTCATCGAAGGCGGTGTTCGCCCATGGAAGCGTCGAGTGTCCAGGTGGACGCAACGAAGAGTGGCGTCAAGGTACGCCACGCGCAGAACCCGTCGAAGGTCGGCGAAACGACCGGCGAAGTCCACTTTCGCGCGGGCCGCGATGTGGCGACCATCCGACTGGCGAACGGTGAGCTTACGTACATCCCCGTGGATCAACTGGAGAGCTTGCCGCCCCGCGAAAGCCGGATCGAGGCGTTCGCCTCGGGACGTACCGGAGGACCGGTTGAACTTGCCCGTCAGGTTTTGCTGGAGAAAGTGAGCGGCGACCTAACCGACGTCTATTATTCGATGGGCAGCGGTAAGGCCCAGTTTCATCCCCATCAATTTCGCCCCGTTCTTAAATATGTGGAATCAACAGGCCGCCGGTTACTGATCGCTGACGAAGTCGGCCTCGGCAAGACTATCTCCGCAATCTACATCTGGAAGGAGCTGCAAGCGCGCGGCGACGCACGCCGCCTGCTGGTTATCTGTCCTGCCGCACTGAAAGACAAATGGCAGTATGAACTACTGAACCGCTTTGGCATCGAGGCGCAGCCGGTCGATGCGGAGGCGTTGAGCAAAGACATCGAGATTACACTTCGCGATCCCCTCCACTCATTTGTTCGGATCGGCAGTCTGGAAGGGCTTCGGAACCGTCAACTCGATGAGGATGATGAGGTGCGCACATCCCGTCAGCGGCTCATGCGGCAATTGCAGGACCATCCCGCAGGTGATTTTTCGTTGTTCGACTTGGTCATCGTCGATGAAGCCCATGCCGCGCGCAATGCGGAGACGGCCAACTATCATTTCGTCGAGGCCGTACGCGATGCCGCCGCCAGCTTGGTGATGCTGACCGCAACGCCGTTGCAAACACACTCCGAGAACCTTTTCAATCTCTTGCGGCTCGTCGATCCGGATCGGTTCGTCTCGCTGGAGACGTTCGAACAGGCACGCCAAGCGAACATTCCTATCATCGAAAGCCTCAACGCACTCTTGCGTACACCGCCCGACCGGGAGGCCTTTCATCGCCATCTTCAAAGCGCCGCGCGCGAGCCGCTGCTGCGCCATGACAAGCTGCTGCGCGCGCTTGCCAACATCGTCAGCCTCGATTGGAGCGAAACACAGCGCATACACACCGCGCGGCTGCTGGAGAGCCGGTCACTCCTGGCCGATGTCATGGTGCGGACGCGCAAGCGCGAAGCGTTCCCAAAAAGGGTCGTGCGCAAGCCCTGGGTGCTTCAGGTCAGGCTGTCACCCGAAGAGCAACAGCTCTATCAAAACCTGTCGGCTCGCATCCGTAGCGTAGCCTGGCGGCAGAATCCCGGCACGCCGGGCGAGTTTGTGTTGATCAGCCGGCAACGGCAGCTCTCGAGCTGCATTCCAGCAGCGCTTGCGGCCTGGCGCGAGAGCGGCCATCTCGACGAACTCCTTTGGGAAGACCTTGGAGCGGAATTGGGCGACCTGGATGACGGCGTCCCCGAGGTAGATTTTGAAGACTTGATCAGTGGTCACGATTTCGAGGCGGCCGACTCGAAATACAAAGCTTTTTCGGAGGCGATCAGACAGCATCTCAGTGATCACCCGACCGAGAAGATCGTCGTGTTCGCGTTTTTCCGGGGTACGTTGACGTACCTCAAGCGGCGACTGGAGGCGGACGGAATTCGCAACACGCTGATCTACGGTGGTATGGGGTCGCGGGTCGTTGGCAATCGCCTGATGGACCGCAAGACCGCCGAGATCGAACGGTTTCGCGCGCCGGACGGTCCGTCCGTTCTCTTATCGTCGGAGGTCGGCAGCGAAGGCATCGATCTTCAGTTTGCGCGCATGGTGTTCAACTATGACTTGCCGTGGAACCCGATGCGCGTCGAGCAGCGCATCGGGCGCATCGATCGCATTGGGCAAGACCACGACTCGATCATTGTCGGCCACTTTGCGACTGAAGGCACGATTGATGACCGTATCCTGAACCGCCTCTATGATCGCGTAAACGTCTTCAAGAAGTCGATCGGAGATATTGAGGAGATTTTCGGCGAGACAGTCCAGAACATCGTTCTGGACTATTTTCGCGGGAATCTATCGCCGGAGGAAACGGAACGACGGCTGGAACAAAGCCGGCTAGCGGAGGAAGCGAATCGACAAGCGACGGAAGAGCTGGAAAGAGAAGCTTCCGCGCTCGCCGGGCATGCGGCATTCATTTTGCAATCCATCAATCAAAGCCAGCGCGGGGGCCGCTATATCCGTCCTGGCGATCTGGTCCGCTACGTCACAGATTTTTTGCATGAGCGCTACCCTGGCTCACAGATTGAATACGACGCGGACTCGACCGAATTGTTCTCGATCAATCTAAGCGCCAAAGCGCGCGACGCCTTGGGCTTGTTCATCGAGGAGCGGCGGCCGGGACGTCCGACCCGGCTGGCAGGCGCCAACGTCATCGTTCGATTCGATCCGAAAGTCGAAGGTCGCACACGCCGTCCGCCGGAGCTCATCGATATATCGCATCCGCTCGTGCTTTGGATTAAGGCCGAGCTCGGAACCCATCGCTCGGAGGTCATCCCCGCGTTGGCGATCGAATTGGACCGCGAGACGGCGGGCATCGACGAAGGCCGGTACCTTTTTGCGACGGACCTTTGGCGGCTGGAGGGCATTCGGAAGCTCGTTACGCTTCGGCACGCCGTTATCTGCGCCGAATCGGGAGCGGTGCTGTCGGAAGACGCTGGCCAGCGGCTGGTGGAGGCAGCCTCGGAATATGGGCGCCCCACCGATATTGGTATGTTCGCTGGCGCGCATGAGAGTTTGGTCGAGGCGCTTACGACGTGTGAATCGCAGCTCGTCGATAGTTTTTTGCAAGAGACCGATGCCTTCGATTCAGAGAATGCGACGCGCGTCGAGCAAGCCAAGCAGCTTCTCCAGGCGCGAGCTGACCGTATCATCGGCAAGCTGCAAACGATCCTTGCTCATCAGTTGACCTATACCGACGAGCGGCGTCGGCGCATTGTGCGTGTCACCGAAGCGAGGTTGCGCAATGCCGCCGAAGACCGAGACAAGCAGTTCGCGCGCATCGAACGCCAAGCACAGGTAGCGCACAGCCGACGGCCCGTTGCGGGGGGCCTCATTGCAGTGGGAGGGTACCGCGGTGAGCGACCAGCTTATAAAGCAACGCGGCCTTGAGCCGTCGCAGGGACTGGGACAGCGAGCGCGGTCTGGCGCGCCCCTCGAAATCATCATCGGTATCGATTACGGAACGCGCTTCACGAAGGTTGCCGTCGGTCGCGAAGGGCAGGAACCCTTGGTGTGGACGGGGCTGAACGGCACCGCGCTGATTCCGTCAATCGTGCACATTACGGCCGATGGCTATGTCTTGCTCTGGCCCGACCGGGTGCCCGCTGGGACGATCCCGATCGAATACCTGAAAATGCTTTTGGCAAAGCCACATGACTCTATCTTCGATCTGCCCTCATCAGTTCTTGCCGGACAAAGTCGGGAGAACGTCATCAAAGCGCTGGCCGCGCTCTTTCTCTCGGAAATCATCCGCGGGGTGCGAGCGTCCGAGCAAGAAAAGCCGCCTCTCCGCAATGCCAACATACGCTGGCTCGTGAATGTCGGGGTGCCTGTCGAGCACTTTGATGCGCCCGAGCGCGAGGTGTTCCAGGAAGTCGCCTCTGTTGCGTTCAAATGGGCCGAATTGCCCCCAGCCGACTTCAAAGTCGCGACGCTTGCAAGAACCTACGAACGGGAAGCCGCGACGACGGATCGAGACAACACGCCGGCCTCGGTTTTTCCCGAACTCGCAGCGGCGCTCACAGAATACGTACGCGATCCGAACCGGCCGGACGGGCTATATTACGGCTTCTGCGATATCGGTGGCGGCACAATTGACGGAGCAATCTTCCGGTTACACCGGACATCGGGCCGGGCGCGACTCGCTATCCTCTCAGCCTCCGTGGCTCCTCATGGTACGGCAGCGATAGCCCGGACCATGGCTGGAAAGCTCGATGGGAGCCTATCTGCGGACGAGGCGTCGGTTTTATCGTTACAGATCGAAAGCTTGCTCACAGACAAACAAGCGTCTGCAGTGGCCACACACGATTTGGCTGCGCGCACGTTGAAAGAGCACGAGGCTGAGGCCACGACCAAGGTGCAAATTTTTTTGCGTCAGTTCGTGGACGAAGCAAGGCGCAAACGCAACGTTAATGGCTACACGTTTGCCGACCCCTATACCGGCAAGGAGATTGATCTCCGTTTCTTTTTGGCAGGCGGCGGAGCGGATTCGGGCTGGTACAGGGCGGCTCTAAACCTCGATCCGAAAGACAACCAAGCGTTCTATGGTGTTAAGAAGCTGCGTTTTGAAACCGTCAAGCGCTCGGCAGGCATTCGCGGTGGCGACTTTACAAGGTTTGTGATCGCACTCGGCCTCACGAATTTGCCTGATGACCTAGAAGAAGCTTCGCGACTTCTTCCGAGCAGAATCAAAAAGAAGCCGCCCCTGCCCGAGTGCGAAGCGATACGCGCAATTACAAAGGATGACATGTAACGCGGAATTAGCGAGGCCATTCGCTAGCGCGACGAAAGAGCAGTCGCAGGGGCCATCAACATAGCGTGTCGTAGCTCGAAAGGCGGGATAGAGCACTCGCCGACCAGGGACACTTCACTGCGCATGCGTCAGGCGGGGTTCGGCTTGCGAGAGCCCAGTCTGGCACCAACGAACCCGCCGGAATTAAGCTCTCAGCGCTTGAGAGTCTCGGTAATGAGCTGGTCGATGTTAGCAGCATCGATGCTGCCGTTGGCTCCATCTTGAGTCAGGATCAAGATGCCGCGCTCGCCGCCGCCCTCATCGCTCGGTAGAATCTCGTTGGCACGGTACCACGCCAATTTTTCTTCCCAGCGTCGCCGGTACTGGGGAACATGCAGCATGCCGCAATGCTCCCAGTAGTAGTTTTCGCCGCTCTCCATATCCTCGATCGTGAAGTCAGGGTATTTCGTGGTGTTGCCGATCGTAAGGGGCTGCTCGTAAACGTAATCAATGCCGTGCGCGGCAAGACGGTCGGCGATGATCACCTCCGATTTCGACCGCACCATTTCACGGCGCGAGGTTCGATGAATGAGCTTTTCCTCGTATAAGCGGCCATCGATCTCGACGGGCTGTGGGACCTCGAACAGATTCGTCAGCCGCCGCGCGGTTTCGGAGCGGTCATCAGAGGAAAATTTCCGCAACTCGGCTCGTGGTCCCTGGTGCAGGATGACGACGCGCTCTGTCTGACGCGTGAGCGCCGTGTAGAGCAGCTCACGGGATAGCAGACGGCATGGGTTGGGCAAGACCAGCAGAACGGTTCCAAACTCGCTGCCTTGCGCCTTGTGCACGGTCAGGGCGTAGGCCAACTCCAGAACCGGATTACCCTCTTCGCCGAAATCGCGCTTAGTAAAGGAATACTTGAAGCCGGGCTGCGAAGAGAATTCAACTTCCAGCTTCCATCGGAAGTCAGGTGTGCCTTTGCGCCAGAAATAGCCAACCGCCATGCCAATTTCCCCATTGGCGATGTAGGCGTCGTCTTTGTCGGGATACACCTTTCGGTGCTTCCAGAGCCACAAATCGGGGTCGGTGTTGGCGAGATTGATCACCTTGTCGCCATACACGATCTCCTCGGTGCCCATAGGCTTCGTGTATTTGCGATTGCGCTGCTTGCGCGACGCGTCAACCTGGCGCGTGCGGAATTGGCGGTGAATGAGGCGATTCAGTGCCGGAACGCCGTGAGGGGTGGTGCGCACAGGCGACAGAATTTGCCAGCCTTCGGCGACTTCTGCGGCTCCTTTCATCCCCTCCTTGCCGTTCCAAGCGTTGAAAAAAGAGATGTCGTTCCACTGGGTGCCGCCGAGCGAGGCGTCAAATCCCGCGATGTCATCCGACCCCTTCAACTTAAGCTCCTCGACAAGGACCTTGATGAGCTCGGCATTGAGGTCGTCAGGCCCCGTCCATTCGACGAAGCGCACATGCTTGCTAGCGCCGGTGCTCACGACCTTGTCGAACACATCGTCTTCGCCAGGTGCGATCGGCGATCCGCTGAACCATTCTGCTAACTGCAAGTCCTCGCGGTCAGCTCCTCCCTGACGTCGGCGGACAGTCAGCTCCGCGTATCCTGGGCCCACTCGCGGAAATTTCTCGGTCACGCCCTCGGGTGTGACGTGTTTGACGATGTCGAGGAATGGCCGCCCGGCCCCGATGGGCGGCAACTGTCGGGGATCGCCGATGAGGATGAGGCGTTGCACGCTCTTGAGGGCCTGTATGAGCGCCGCAAGCATTTCCTCGGTCAGCATTGACGCTTCGTCGATAATGACGGTGCGCGCTCCGGGCTCGGCCGCCTTATCCGATAGCTTGTAGCGGCCTGTTGCCGAGTCATAGCGATGCGGCTTCAGGAACTGAGCGATTGTTTGCCCCGAGAGGCCATTCGTGGACTGCTCCATTCTCACGCGCGCTTTGCCGGTCGGCGCGAGCAAGAGAATGCCTCCGGCGGAGATAGCCGGATGGGAGCACAGGACCGATAGTAATGTCGTTTTTCCGGTGCCGGCGGGGCCGATCAGCACAGACAGTCGGGCCTCGGCCAATTCCTTAAGGGCGGCGGTCTTTTCCTGTCGTGCGCTTTCCTCGAACTCATCGGCATCGCCCGCGCCTTGTTGCGCGAGATGTTTGTCGAGCAAGGCTCGCCAATTGGCTTCAACCGTCAGGCGCTTGCCCTTGAGGCGCTTGTCGACCGCATCACGAATCACATCGGCCGTTTCGACAAGCCGCTGCAATTGAAGCGCGGGAGCGCCGTCGGCAAGCGCCGTCTCGGCCATGGCGCCCGGAAAGATGTCCTTCGCGACATTGAGAAGATCGCCATCGACATCGCAGGGAGGCTGCAAGCTTGCGCCGCGAATCTTGAGCACGACTTGGCTCTGCGCCATGAGCGTGCTGCCGTTGGCTGCGGCATCTTCAAGGACGTCAACTGCGAGCGCGCGGATGCGGCGGGCGTCGGTTCCGGCATCGAGAGCGCTCGGCTTCGGCAACGGATGCTTCTTGCGAACGATTTCGTCCGGGAATACACCGCGATCGACGGTCCAAACGCTGATCGGATCGGCCGAAAGGCGTGTGGTCTCAAAGAGGAGATAAGGATTGGACAAGAGCTGGGCGTCAGTGCAGACGATGCCCGCGTTCGCTCGCTCCTCCTGAACGTAAGCTAATTTCGCCTGTTCCGATTCGATTTCAAAGCGACTGATCAATTTGAGCAAGGCTTTGCGCTCGGCTGGGAGTCGCTGCCATTTCTTGCAAAGGGTCTCTCCGATTCCCTCCGCAAGGTCCTGCGGCAGGGTCTTGGCGGGATTCGAGAACATTTTCTCGACAAGCGGCCACGGGTCCTCGTTCTCGCCCGCCGTTTCGGCAATCGCTCGCGCAACGAAAGTTCCGAGCTCGACACCGAAGGCCGACAGGGCCGCGCCGAGGCCGGGGCAAGGGCCGCGCGCTTTCCAGAGTTCGGAAAGCCGAGCATCAATCCACGCAAGGCACTGGCCCCAAGGGCCGGGCAGCCGATCCTTTGTCTTCCGCAGCGCCTCCGCGCTCGATAGCAGCGCGCCAATCGCGCCATCGTGCGTGACGAGTTCAGACGCGTATGAGAATTCGGCGAAGCGGTCTGGCGGCACGAGAGCGGCGATCTCGGCCGGATCGAAATCAGGCTCCTCGGCCGCTTTCTCCTGGGCGGCGTGATAGGGAAAAACGAACCCGTCCTTGAACCCCGGTCGGATCGAATGCTGAATCATCAGCTCCCACATCATCGAGCGCAGCTTGCCGGTAAGAGCCTTGGTCTTGTAGCGGTACTCCTGCGCTGGGGTGACATGCAGGACGCGGCCTGCACCGATGAGAATGCGCGCGCCACCGGTGTCTTCGACGAAGGGAACCTGTTTCGCGTAGAAGAAGCAGAGCGACGTTTCGGGCCTTAGATGGGCAGCGAAACAGTCTAGCAGCGCTTTCTGATTTTCCCGGTTTTGCACCCAAGTCCGGCCGAAATCCCCGAGGTCGGGCTCGCGCTCTTCCTGCACATCGAGCGCATGTTCTTCGCCGAGCGCACTCATATTGTCGCGGAGCACCCACCGGAACGGGATCGCCGGCGCCGAGAAGGGTGGCAACCGCAGCGTCGTATCATCAAAATGCCCGTGAGCCGTGTCCGGTCCGCGGTTGTAGGGATGGTTAATCGTGCGGGTCAGTTCAAAGGGAGCAAGGAATGAAATCCGCTCACCAATGCAGCAGGGCCATTGCTTCTCTGGCAGATCCGAAAGCAACTTTCCTTTGATCTTCTCCTCCGCCACGTCGTCCCGCCCTTCGGCGATCCGGCGCAACTTGAGGCAACTGCTGTTAAGGCGCGGATTCGCGCAAACGCGTCCATCCCACGAGGTGTCGTGCCACGGAACGCGCAGAGAGACGTGACGCGGCGGATAAGCCATCGAAGCCCCCAGCGGCAATGACTGCGGCTGGAGCTTAGCATTTCGCGTGTGCGGTCTTGAAGCATCACGGCGCGCTTGGCCCGCACCGGAATGGCTGGTGCTGGTCGAAGTGCTAATCTAGGTGCTACGCGCCACACAAATCGGAAAAGCTTCCCTCAATTGAGGGTCCGTATTCCTCCCGAGCCTGGCCGTCGTGTTTCGGGCTTTAGACGCTCGTTATGGAACGTAATGGCCCCAGAAGTGCGACTGATCGCTCTTGACATAGCCGTCGTTTGTCGCGAAATTCACCCGAACGTCGACCACGTCATTCGCCGCAAGCGGCGTGTGAACGGTCAGGTTGTAGTTGGTGACATCATCGACGGGCGCGCCAGACACAGCGCGTCCGCGCCCGAGCTCTGCGCCGTTCTTGTAAAAGGTCGCGATCACCTTGGTCGGTACCGTCGCGTTGGACTTGAACCGCAGCGAGAAGCCTAACACGTAAGTCCCCGCGAACGGTGCCGTGAAATTGTTGTTGCTGCCGTTGAAGGCGTTCTGGTTGTTGGAATCGGCGTTGTTGAACTGGACCTTGGTCCAGGTGTTGGCGGCGATGTAGTTGTCAAAGTTCGTGTATGCGGAGAACTTCGGCGCAAGCGGCAGCTTGAGCCGACCGGTGTTGCGGTCGACCACGAAGCCCGTGAAGTAGTTCGAGCCGTCTGGAACGTGACCGCGACATCGTCGCCGGGCGCCGCCTTGTTGAACGTGAAGCGGACATCGTCCGTCTCGCGGTCGAACAGGAAGGCGGTGCCCTTGACGATCAGGGCATTGTTGGCGTCCGCGGTCGCGCCGCCCAAGCCGACGTGGCCGGTGTCCTTGTCGATGGATAGGGCGAGATAAAAGGTCGAGCCGTCGGGCGAGACCTTGATGGTGAAGTCGTCATCGGCGAGCAGCCCGAACAGGGCGCGCGTCGAGAAACCGTCCTGGAACGTGAAGCCCGCGTCTTTCGCTGCCGCGCTCTTGTTGAGCGCGACGCGCATGTGCCCAGTTCCGGGGGTCACGTCGTCGTGGCTGAGCAGCACGCCGTCGGACTTCACGGCCAGTCGGTTCGTGGCGTCCGCGGTGGTGCGGATGCCGAGCAGCGCCAGGTTCTGGATCGCCGAGACGGCCGAGAGCGCGTCGACCCAGGCCGAGCCGTTCCAGGCAAGCAACGCCGCCTCATCGACCACCCAGGCGAGCCAGCCGGTGCCGGGAATGAAGAAGCGCAAGGCGCCATCGAGCCAGGCCGCGATGTGGTTGGCATGACCGGCCCAGGCCCCGCTCGGGCTCGCCGCCACGATGTAGCGCCCCCCCTCCGCAGGCGCGCCCGGCGGAGCCGCGAGGCTGCGGTCGAGCACGGCCAGTTGGACGAGTGCGTCGAGATCGAGCAGCGCCTCGTTGACGGTGACGTGTTTCTGCGCCTGGTCCGCCGCGAGCTGCGGCAGGCCCAAGTTGGGCGTCGGCATGGATCGTCCTCAGAGAATGGAAAGGATTTCAGCTTGAACACCGCGGCCGTAGGCGCGCGAGATCTGGGCGACGCGCCACGCGAGCGACGCCGGCGGGGCGCCGAAGTCGGCGGTCTGCTGGGCTACGGTGTAGAGCGCGCCCTGGTTTGTCACGCGAATGGTTCGAACGACATTCGCGCCGCTCACGATCAGAACGTTGTACTCTTCGGTCTCTTCGCCAAGCGGCACCTCATTGAGCCAGGAGTCGCCACCGACGCGCGTGCGCCTGATCCACGACAGCTGGACATCGCCGGACGACGGATCGCGGACCGCCTTCAGGTGCACGGGCGCGAACGGCCGCAGGCCGTTGCCGGTGTTGGTGAACACGATCTCGCCCGAGAGGTCACCGCTCGGTCCCTGTGGCACCGGCGCATAGCGCCAGGCGATCTCGATGCCGATACGCGAAACCGAGAAGTTGGGGCGCGGCTGGCGTGCCGGGTCTAACAAGATGAACCGGCTCCCGGCCGGGTGCAGCGCGATCTCCTGTTCGGTGCCGCGCTGGCCGCGCAAGAGGCGGCTCAGTCGATAACGGCCTTCGGCGATGAGCTCGGCAGTGGCGAACTGGACGACCTCGTCGTCAATGAGAGCGGCATTTCCTCCTGCCAGCACCCGCTCGTCGGCGAGGCTTTGCAGCGAGCCAAAATCGAGCTGCACCTCGACCGAATTCACGCGGTCCCATCGCCACGACGGTCCGGCGGCCAGATCGGTGACGGTCTCGCCCATGATGGATGGCAGCCCGGCAACGGCCGCGACCACATAGTCCAGCGCATCGGCGGTCGGCTGGAACAGCGTCGCACCGCGGAAGCGGCCGGTGCCCATCTGGCACGCCGCCACATAGAAGCTCGGCGCCGAAGCATCGTGGCTGTCGATCATGATCGGCATGTCGAGGAGTTCGACCCGGATCGGCGCAACCGGCTCAGGCACCGACGGCGGCAGCACGCCGCTGCCGGTCGGTGCCGTGTAGAACTCCGGGATGCCGCCGTCGTTCGCGACACCGCGCAGGAGCACGAGTCCAGGTTTCCCGAAGGTGACGGCGGTGAGGCGGACGCGGCGCCACACGCCGTCGATCGGGACTTCCACCGTATCGGTCGGGTCGAGCCTGACGGCGCGCGTCGGTAGCCGCAGGTCCACTGCCTCGCGGCCCTGCCACATCTCGCGGAGCGCGCGCTGCCCGATCGCCTGGGCCTGCTCGACCGTGAGCACGATCGGGAAGCTCAGCGTGTTGACGCTCTCGGACTGCCCGACCTGCTTGCGCACCGTGATGGTCGACGACTGGTAGTCGCGGCCCTCGTGGATGTGCACCACATCGACCGCGATCGGCAGCTCAGTGTCCTGGGTGCGCTCGACCTTCACGCGCGATCGGTCACTGTCGTTCTCGCTCGCGCCGAGGTCGTTTGGATGGAGCGTGATGGGCGCGCCGGCGCCGCGTTTCACGAACACCAGCACGCCGTCGCGCTCGACCGCGTCGACGCCTTCCACGTTTCCATGATCGGCGGTTAGAACCACTTCGAAGCCGTGATCAAGCAAAGCGTCCAGGAGACGCCAGAGACACCGCATCCAGTTCCCCCCGATCGAGCTCGGAAAGAACATGAGGCGCCAGCGAAGGGAATAGCTCGGCGAGGCTGCATGCGGGATCAGAGAAGGGATCGCTCGTCGCATCTCGCAACCCGATTCAGACCTCACAGGGAATTGCTGAGCTCTTGATCCATGGCGTCTTGCTGAGCCAGGGATGCGGCATGCCGCTTCCGCAACTAGCCAACCACCCAGCCCTGTTTCCATTCAAGCTGCAGACGAACCCGGCGCGCCTCAGAGAGCACGAAGGCCTTAGAGTCCAGCGTCAAGGCGATCAAAGTGACTTCGTCGAGTTGGCGTGAGCTGGTTCGAATTCTCGTTCCATCCGAAGGTCTGGCCCCAAAAAAAGTTCAATCTTGGCTGAGCAAGGGGTTTTCTAACGGTACGAGAGAGGCACAATCGAAAAATTGTGCAAAATCATATGCTTGAGAATCCGTAATGACAGTCCAGTGGTCCGGAGAAAAATGGCGCAGAGAGAACGGAAACCGACCAAATAACGCTAGCGGCAGTGCAGAGGTCGGTTGTCGAGACGCGCGGTTTCTTGGGTTTCTCAACCGCGTATGGGCGACCGGAGAATTTTCGAGGGAATAAGACTGGCGGAGAGGGAGTCCGCCGAACTAATGTCCGACCATATCCACCGTCACCTGCTGAAGTCCTGAAAAGCAAGCAAATCAAATGTTAAATCTCCGGCACTGATTGCCTCCGTGCGTGATCAATCGCCCAAAGCCGTGTTACATTTGGGGACCAGATTGGGGACCGGCGGGCAGCCGATGGCAGTCAAACTTACAGCGCGCAAGGTCGCGACGGCGAAGCCCGGCAAATATGCCGACGGCGGAAATCTCTATTTGGTGGTTTCCAATCAGGGTGCTCGGAAGTGGGTCCTGCGCTTCACTTGGCGGGGCCGCGCGAAGGAAATGGGCCTGGGTAGCGCGACAAGCGTTCCCCTTGCCGATGCCCGCGAGCGGGCGGCCGAGGCCCGCCGGTTGGTGGCGCAAGGCGTGAACCCCATTGAGGCACGAAAGCAAGACAGCGGCATTCCCACGTTCGGTGAACTCGCCGACGATGTGGCCGCGGCTTTGTCGGCAGGTTTTCGGAACGAAAAGCACAAAGCTCAGTGGCGGATGACGTTGACGACCTATGCCGCCGCCATCAGGGCCAAGCCCGTGGATACGATCAACACGGACGATGTTCTGGCAGTCCTGAAGCCAATCTGGCTGGAGAAGCCCGAGACGGCATCGCGCCTTCGGGGCCGCATCGAGAAGGTCCTAGATGCGGCCAAAGCTAAGGGACTCCGAGCAGGCGAAAATCCCGCTCGGTGGCGCGGCCACCTCGACCATCTATTACCCAAGCCCATGAAGCTGACGCGGGGCCATCATGCTGCAATGCCGTATGAGGCCGTTCCTGAGTTTATCGGCCGCCTGCGTCAGCGTGAGGCCATGGCGGCGCTGGCTCTGGAGTTCTGTATTCTGACTGCCGCCCGGTCCGGTGAAGTGCTCGGCCTGCGGTGGCCGGAGATCGATTTTGAGAAAGCGATTTGGACGGTGCCTCCAGACCGAATGAAGGCCGGCCGTGAACATCGCGTTCCCCTTTGTCCAAGGGCGATGGCCATCCTGAAGGACCTGGTCAAGGCGAGGTCTGGGAATATCGTCTTTGCCGGCCAGAAGGCCAACAAGCCACTTTCTGGCATGGCCATGGAAATGATGCTGCGGCGCATGAAAGTCGAAAATGCCACCGTGCATGGCTTCCGCTCCAGCTTTCGGGACTGGGCTGGCAACGTGTCGAGCTTCCCGCGTGAGATTGCCGAGACCGCGCTGGCCCATGTGGTCGGAGATAAGGCGGAACAGGCTTACCGGCGCAGTGACGCCCTGGAAAAGCGCCGGAAGCTGATGGAAGCCTGGGCTAACTATTGTGAACAGAGCTCGGGCGAGAACGTGGTTCGCTTGCGAAAAGCGACGTGATCGAACAGCGGCCTCGTAGCAGAAAAGCCAATTGCAATACGGGATTTGCAAGTTGAGACCGTTGCTTCGAACCTCGAAACGGCAGTCATCATCGTGCACCATTGCGGGATCGATGCTACCCTCATCACCGACCGGCAGACCGAAGCGGAAGCAACGTCAGCGCCGCAGTTGCTCAGCGAGTTTGACCGGCGGCCCTACCGGAAGCCGGTGAGCTACCAGATCGTGGTTACTGTAGCTATGTCCAATCGCGCCGGTCCCAAAACGCTTGGGGTGACCATCCGCTGGATATGCTGGAATTTTCCCCGAATCGTTTTGTAGAAGCGGTTGGGGGGAAGAGCCATGAAATCGTCAACACGAGATCCCGGTAGCCAGGCTTCCCGCGGTCGTGGGCGGCCGGCCGGACCGGTTCCGTTTTACAGGCAAGAGACGCGGTTCCCGGTCGCACTGTATCTCGTCCTGACTGAGAATTTGAACTTCACGAAAGAGCAAGCCGCGGCACTCGCCGTTTTCTTTGCCCCAAAGGAAAGCAAGAAAGCGCGAAGCTTCGAGCGATCGAAAGCGGAAGCAACACCAGCCGCAAAGCGCGCCCCGTGTGCGTCAACGTCCCGCCAGCTGCCGGGGCTCGAATACCGGAAAATTTCTCCCAACTGGGTTTCTGTTGGTCACATCACTTGGCAACCCGACCCCAACGGATCAAATCTGCTCCGAAAGGCTGAGAAGGTACGCCAGAATATCGCGGGCTGCCCGCAATCCTCTGATTGGCTTGTCTGGTCACAGGCGGGACTTTGGCTTGTGATCGCCGGAATGATGTTGAACAATCTTATCCTTGCCATTCGCGGCATCTGTGTCCTGCTGCCACTCGGTTGGGACCGGCATTTGAACCGGATGTTTCAGATCATTGCCAACGGGCGCGATGTCGACCTGTCCGCGAGCCCAGCGGGAGACAGCCACCGCGAACGCCTTGCGAAGCTGCAGCGGCGGATCGCGCGTCGCACCAGCTCGGCCACACAGGCGGGCTGACCGAAAACGCCGCCGGATTTTTTTTACAGGGTGAACGTGTTCTCGGCCAGCGCCATATGTGTGCGCGTAGGCGATTGCTGTCGCGTTCGCCCATGTTCACGGGGACACATATGACGACCATCACCAACGATCCCGGGGGACTCCTCCGGACCATCGAAGAGGCTGCGGCCGATCTCAATGTAGGCCGCAGCACCGTGTACGAACTCATCCGTCAGAAGGAACTCGAATTCGTAAAAATTGGCCGCTGCACCCGCATCCCGCGCGATTCTCTGTATCGTTTTGTCGATCGTCTCCGCAAACGGGGTCATCATGACGCGGTTTGATGCGCGCCATGCCGAGGCGACGCAGCGGCCATTCCACCGGAGTAAAATGATTTGGCTGAATGCCGTGATTTATGATTGCGGCATCGCACCTATGGCCTGCCGCGTTGCTTACGTCATCGCCGACCATTTAAATAAACACACCGGTGATGCTTGGCCGTCGATTGAGACGATAGCCGATAGGTTATGCGTGAGCACCAAGACCGTGCAGCGGTGTGTCCGTCAACTTGAACGCAGCGGATGGCTCAGCGTCAACAGGCCGACGGGGCGCAATCGCAGCAACCGATACCGGCCGAATTTTCCGAGCGTGCCGGAGGGGCACGGGAGCGACACGGACAGATCCAGCCGTAAAACCGGACAAGGGCGTCCCGGAAACCCGGACGCCGCTGTCCCCCAATCCTACTTAGAGAACCTACCTAGAACCTACTCAGAAGAAGCCGCCGGAAAAGGACCCGCGGTCATGCGCGACCAGGGAACCTACGAGGTCCGACTGGCACAAAGATTGGGTCCCAACGGCACCGAGATACTCGAAGCGCTGGCAGCCGAAGGCCCACATATCCTCACTAACCTCTGTCTTGCCGAGAAGAAGGGCTTTCTCTCTGACCAGCAACTGATGGCTATAGTCAGTCGGTACCAGGTCTTCGCATAACGGCGTCTTTAACGCCGCACGGGCGCCCCAGCCCCTACACCGTCGCGAGCCGATCGGAGACATCGTCAACTCGAAGAAGACAAAGTTGCCGACGCGGCGTGCGTCTATCAGGACGGCGGGACAATGCAATAATCTTACGGGTCCTTCCCGGCCCCCGCCGGCCTGCGACCGCGCGGCGGCCCGAAATATCGCTAGCGACAAGCGCGCAAAGTTGGGTTGACAAAGTTTACAGGTTGACAGGGTAAAATGTATTAGCCGCAACTCGATCTGACAGACTGTGCCTGTTGAGCGACTGGGTTTTGGTGTCCGATACGGTCAGGCTGCGATCATCTTCTCCTTCGTCATCGGCATTGCATCGAGGAACGTTTGCATCGGCGTTTTGCCGAAGCACCAGCGGCCTTGATGCGGTCTCACCTCATTGTATTCGCGAATCCACCGATCGAGATCAGGCTGCAACTCGTCGATCGAACGATAC